>OGDP01000536.1_pt1 | contig 34029 bp, 28 predicted proteins | sample 1570441 | NCBI WGS metagenome assembly OGDP01 (sample SAMEA2581961, study PRJEB24529) | metagenome | biome: Human gut stool | place: China | collected 2011
TTCAAGATAATCACGTTTATTTTTCTTACCGCTCTTTTTCCACTTAACGTACTCTTCAACAACCTCATGTATCGAATCTTCACCCTCGCCGAGCATAAAGAAATCAAATATATCCGCTACAGGTTCTGCGTTATACGCACAAGGACCGCCGCCGCAAACAATAGGATAGCTCTCATCTCTGTCCTTTGCTCTTACCGGAATATCCGCAAGCATAAGCATATTCACTATATTTGAATAACTGAGTTCATACTGCAAAGTAAATCCGAGCATATCAAAATGAGTTATTTCGTCACCTGTTTCAAGTGCAAACAACTTCATTCCATGCTTTTTCATTTCTTCTTCACATGCACCAAACAATAAAAAATTATGCCTTGCCTGTATGAGACTAACTCGATTAGCTCCACCTTTATATTCATTATCCTCTAATTGTATTGGATCATCCTCCCAAAAACACACTGGACATATATCATAATTACCATTAAGCTTTTCATCAAAAGTATAAAATCCACAACATGGACACTTATATTTTCCAATTGCTTTATTCATAGTTTTTGTCATTCCTTTCGCTTCGCTCAAGGCACAAACAAGTTATGAAAAATGTTGTGCCCCTCCACTCTTTGATTTATAATTCTTTCAAGGAATAGCAATACACTACAGAGCACGGAAGGAGAAGTGGCGAATTTATTTCGACCCCGTATAGTTATATGTGCCGTCATCCTTACAAGCACAAACAAGTGGGACATTGAGCCCGGACTCTTATCATTGGTAATAAACCATGTTTATTCAGTCGCAGGATGACAGTCAATGTTGCTATTCCCTTTTTATTAAGGTGGTGATACTTAATGATGAAGTTAAAATACTCCATCTGCTGTGGACTTGATGTCCACAAAAATGTTATCGTTGCAACCATCGTAACTACCAATAAGGACGGCATATCCGAATATCTGCAAAAATCTTTTTCAACCATCAACTCAGATATTCAAAGGTTTCACAACTGGCTTATCGAGAATAATTGCTATCATGTTTGTATGGAATCCACCGGAAAGTATTGGATTCCTATTTTTAATTATCTCGAAAATGACATTGATGTCTGCCTTACACATCCGAAGTATGTCAAAGCCATTAAAGGCAAGAAAACGGACAAAAAGGATTCTAAATGGATTGCCGACCTCTACAAATTTGATCTTGTCAGATGTTCCTTTATTCCTCCAAAAGATTTTCGTCAGCTTAGGGAACTTTCCAGATACCGTTTCAAGCTGGTCTGCATGAAGTCTTCCGAGAAGAATCGCATCCAGAACTGTATGACCATTTCCAATGTCGGCATTGCCAGTGTTCTTTCTGATCCTTTTGGCAAGACAGCAACTGAAATCATCTCTTATCTATTGGAGCATACTGCCGATTCCATGGATGAAAAAGCTGTCCGCAAACTCATAAAGAAAGGGGCTAAATCCAAGTCTGATGAAATCATCGAAGCCATCAAAGGCTACACTATTGAAACAGATCAGGCTAAAAAACTAGAGCTTGCCCGGGGGCATCTGGAATATCTCGATGATATGATTACCCAGACCGAAGTGGAACTCTATGTCCGCATCAAGCCTTATTACGAGTTCGTGGAGTTTGTCAGTACCATGCCCGGCATGACAGAGTTAAGTTCCACGATTGTTCTTGCAGAAACAGGCGTTGATATGGATATTTTTGATGATGCAAAACATCTGTGTTCCTGGTGCGGACTTTCTCCTGCCAACAATGAATCCGCTGGTAAGAAAAAGTCTGTCCGCATTGCCAAAGCAGGCGATTACCTGAAACCAATGATGGTTCAATGTGCCCTTGCTGCAATTAAGAGCAAAAAGCAGCCTTATTTTGCAATCAAATATGGTCGAATCAAAAAGCGACGTGGACACAAAAAGGCAATCATTGCCATTGCAAGAATGATGATGGTCTGTATTTACCACATGGTTTCAGAAAAGAAGCCCTTTACCCCTACTGACTATGAGGAATTGATGGACCCTCAGAATCATGTAGAGAGTGTCGTCTTGAATGAGAACAATGTGTTTGCTTACCTTGAAAGCCTTGGTTACGACAGCTCTAAGTTAGTGAAACGCAACGATAACTAACATTTTTTCTGCTTTCTATACTTGTAAAAACAGGGTTTTATGAACCCTTATATAAGTGCGCCCAAAAATCTACTTTATTTTTCACTCTTAGTCTCCGTAAACTTCCGATTGTTCTACATTTTCTCATGTCCATATTCTTGCCCTTCGGACAAGAAGTATCCCTCGCTCAAAGAGCTCGGTCAATTCCGATTTTCTCAATTCTCCAAACTTGAATTTCTATTTGTGTTGCCATGTCATTACATAATCTTTTTCTCCGGTAGCCTCATCTAAGCCACTATGCTGAATCTCAAATCCTTCTCTCTTATAAAAAGATATTGCCCGTGCGTTCTTTTGGTATACATTCAAGTGCAACTTATTCCTTTTATCCTTTGCATAATTCAGCAGAATTTTACCTATACCCTGCGATTGCATTTCACCAGAAACAAAAATGCCCTCAACATATTCATCATTTAACCCTATAAAACCCTGTATTCCTGTATCATACTCATACACATAAACCTCTGCTAGTAACAACGCTTCTTTTACTGATTTGAAATTGCTTTTCCAGTATTCGGCGGGGATAAAATTATGTGCCTTTATATTCGTATCCAACCATATATCTGCAACTTTATTTATATCATCCCTTTGAAATTCTCTAATCATAACGGTGACTCTCCATAAACTTGAAGTTAGAAGTTACTTTTTGACTTCCTTTGTGATTTCAGTTGTCTTTAATTGTACCTGATAAGTGTTTTCTTCTCCGCTCAAATTAGTTGTTTTCAATTCAAACCACAAATTATCAGTCAACTTATCAGCATCACTATCTCTGAGAATGTAACCAGAAATTTTTCCAATATTTCCAGAAACATCTATTGTCCCACCAGTCTGATCATCAACACTATTAGAAAGTAAAATTTCTTTTTCACTTCCATTGATATAAATGGTAGTTGAGTATGTGGTAATATCAGTAAAATCGTCTGACATCGCTTTCAAATCTCCACCATAGCAAATTTCATCTTTGCCATCTAAAATAATTACACCATTCGACACAGAAATATGTTCATTTTCTCCACTAAATGAATATACCTTTAAGGGCTGTTCTTCATTGCTTTCAGAGGAAGTGTTGCACCCTGCAAGCAGAACTGTACAAGCAAGCAACGATAACATAACTTCCATTTTCTTTTTCATAATATCACCATCCCATCAAATTCTGATTTGTTAATTTCATTAAATATGAATTTTATCTTTCTCCAGTGGATACAAATATGTAATCGGATTCTGTGCCGACTGATTTAACTTCAGTCCGGCTATCGACTTTCCAATGTAGAATGATTCATTCTCATCAAGTGGAAGCCCCTGTTCATATCTTACATCCACGAAGAATAATCTATTTTCATTTTTCGATGTAAGAACGATATCCTGTCTTGGAAGTCTGTCCTTTGCCTCTTTACATACAAACCATTCTGACGGCTTATATACTGCCACAATCAAAGAATTGTAAACACCGAAAACATACTCAACTGTTTTAACCTTTTCCTTTGATGCTCTCCAAACACCACGAACAGCATCATATAATACCTTCTCATCCATACCTCTCTGGTAGAGTCTATTTATTTTGATGACAAGGATTCTGTGCCTGATGTCTTTTTCTTCAAGTTCAATAGCACCGTTTATTCTTTCATACTCATCAACCGATAAAGCCTCTGCCGAATGATGCCCAGCAACAATGTTTGTCAGTCCCGCATCACTAACATAGTTGAATGCATTGATCAGTGATGCCTCTGCAGCAAATGCCTCTTCTTCAGTTAAGTTTGAATTTATAATTATCTTTTCAACATCAAGTCCGGCGTTCTTAATATCTGCGATAGTCTTCAGTTTCAACTTCTCGCTATTAGGACTGCCCAGGCTCTCTTTTTCATGTTCAAATACTCTGTTTTTAGTGCCTTTTCCAATATAGAAGATTTGCTTTGTGCGTGGATCTATGAGTCCATACACATAATAATCTCCAAGTGAAAGAAGGCTCTTCTCTGAAAATCTATCCGTAGAACTCACCACCTATTCGTTACTCGTTTTTATCTGCTCTCCGTCTGGGAAAATAAATGACTGTTCAAATGTAACACCCATGACATCAGCTATCAGCTTTAACTCCTCAAGAGTCACAGTATCTCGTTTCAGTTTCTTGCCAAAGTTCTGTGGAGTCTGACCTATCTGTCTGGCAAGTTCTGAAAGACTTATATTCTTTTTATTACATAATTCTTTAATCATATCGGATGTTTTCACTCATATCACAGTTACACTTTGTATATTTTCTCTGTGTTTATTTTTTCATAAATCACAAGTAAACACTTCTGTATAATCGGCTCAATCTCAATATTCCTGTCTATCCTATTATAAAAACATCAAGGTTTTATGCTCTTTTTCAGACAAATTTCGCAGTCTGATTTTTAATTCTAAAAATCTCGGAAATCCCTTTACTTCAAGCCTTTTCTCACTATTTACTTCTGTACTTTTGTGAGCAAACATACGCTCTCCACATGTGTTGTCTGGCCAAACATATCACAAGGTGTGACCTCTTTTAACTTATAACCATTTTCACTAAGCCACTTTACATCTCTTGCAAGCGTTGCGCTGTCACAGCTTACGTAAACCACTCTTTCAGGATCCATTTCCACTATTGTTTCCAGAAGCTTATGATCACACCCCTTTCTCGGTGGGTCAACAACAATAACATCCGGCTTACATTCCTCGTCATCTTTGTGATTTTCAAAATATTCCGTTACTACATCCTCTGCTGCTCCAACGAAAAATTCTGCGTTGTCGATGTTATTTATCTTAGCATTTATTTTTGCATCAGCAATTGCTTCCGGTACTATTTCAACACCCAAAACCTGTTTTGCCTTTTTTGCCAGAAATAAGGATATACTTCCAATTCCACAATACAAATCCCATACTATTTCATTTCCTGTTAAGTTAGCATATTCTAAAGCCTTATTGTATAACTTTTCTGTCTGAACCGGATTAACCTGGAAAAATGACAATGGAGAAATTCTAAATTTCACATCTCCAATATAATCCTCAATATATCCGGGGCCATATAAGTTAATCACCTTGTCCCCAAGAATCACATTGCTTTTCTTAGTATTAATGTTAAGAGAAATGCTATACATTCCTTCAAGTTTACATAACTCTTCAACCAGCTTCTCTTTGTTTGGAAGATTCTTGCCATTTATAATTACACAAACCATTATCTGTTTAGTTTTTGCACCAATTCTAATTAGGACATGGCGAACCAAGCCCTTGTGGGTTACTTCATTGTAAGGCTTAATTCCGTACTGAACCATAAATGCCTTAACCACATCCATTACTTCCCTGTTAACATCTCTTCCATCAATTTTTAACCCAAGGTCACAGCTTTCTATATTTATAATAGAATGAGTTCTTCCTGCATAAAAACCTGAAATAATATTTCCTTCCTTATCTGTTCCAATTGGAAACTGTGATTTATTTCTATAATTAAATGGTTCATCCATTCCAATTACATCATTCATTACAAAATCACTCTGTCCACCGATTCTCACAAGATTATTATAAACCTTATTCTTCTTAAATCTAAGCTGTTCATTGTAATTAATGCACTGAATTTGGCATCCGCCACACTGTCTTGCCACACTGCATCTTGGCGAAACCCTATCTTTAGAAGGCTCCTTAATTTCCATTAATCTTGCAAACCCGAAATTCTTGTTAGCCTTCATAACCTTTACTGTAACTTTGTCGCCGATTACTCCGTCTTTAACAAAAAGAGTATAGCCATCAACTTTGCCTATACCCTCTCCGTTTACGCCTAAATCTTCAATTGTTAAATCTAAAATATCATTTTTCTTAATCATGAAAATTCCTTTAAATAATTATCTGTATATTTTTTCGCATATTTATGCTAATTATTGCGTATTTGTATTATTATCTATTTATTTATTACTTTAATTCACTTGTCTTTCTTACATTAGTTTCAAGCAATCTGTTGTATCCTAACCACTGGTCTGATGAAGCAGAACTGTTACTGTTTAAAAGTTCTGTCATTGTCTCAATCTTTGCATCTGCATTGTCTGCAAGATTAAGAGCCATAGCCTCAATAAGTGCAGGTTTTTTAGGTGAACCATATTCAAGCTCTCCGTGATGTGCAAGAATACAATGCTTTAATTCATTTTTTAATTTAGTTGGAAAATCAGGAATTGAATCCATAATCTTTCCAAGCATTTCTGAACCCATAACAATGTGTCCAAGTAACTGGCCTGCATCTGTGTAATCATTCATTGGAAAGTCTGAAAGTTCATAAACCTTTCCAATATCGTGACAAATAGCTGATGTCATAAGTAAATCTCTATTTAAAATAGGATATTGTTTTGCAAAGAAATCACACATCTTTGCAACTGATAATGTATGTTCAAGCAAGCCGCCAATAAAACCGTGATGTACGCTTTTGGCTGCTGAATGCTTCTTAAATGCTTCCGCAAATTCTGTATTGTCAATAAATAGTTTTGTTAATACCTGTTTATAATAAGGGTTATTAACACCGGCGATGAATTTTGTTAATTCCATCATCATTTCGTCAATGTTTTTGTTAGTACATGGTAAATAATTAGTCGGGTCAACATCTGTTTCGCTAATCTTTCTTGCACGCTTAATACTAAGCTGTGTCTGACCGTTAAATACTGTTACATCACCATTTACTTCAACATAATCAAGTGCATCAAACTCATCTATCCCCATTGAGTGCGGATCCCATATCTTGGCGTCCAAGGAACCTGTTTTGTCCTGAAGAATAACATTCTCGTATTCTTTTCCTGTTTTAGTCATTGCAGTAGTTCTCTGTCTGCACAAATATGTTTCCTGAATTCTTTCGCCCTCTCTTAATGTTTCTATATATCTCATCTTTTCCTCCAAATGTTAAGATTTTCTTTACCTGACAGTCAATCTTTATTATAATTGATTATGTATCTAAATACAAGAATTGGAGGCTTTATCATGAACGAAAAAGTTCTTAAAACCCTTGAATACTATAAAATAATAAAAATGTTAGAAAATCAGGCAGGTTCTGAGCCTGGCAAGAAGCTTTGCCACGCACTTGTTCCATCTGCCGATATTCATACAATAAAAGAAAATCAGAAACAGACAGGTGATGCCTTATCACGAATCTGGCAGAAAGGAAGCCTTTCTTTCTCAGGTATTCACAATATTGGCGAATCCATTAAAAGATTAGAGATTGGAAGTACTCTTGGCACCGGAGAATTACTTAGAATTGACTCCCTTTTAAAAGTTGCCTTAAGAGTTAAAACTTTCTCCCGCCGTGATGATGAGGCTGAAAGAGATAGTCTTGATGACATGTTTGAGGCTATTGAACCTTTAACTAATTTGAAGAATGACATTGAAAGATGTATTATTTCAGAGGATGAAATAGCTGACGATGCATCTGCTAATCTTAAAAATATAAGAAGACAGATGAAGATTACCAACGACCGTGTTCACAGCCAGTTGTCATCTCTCATTAATTCCCAGTCAGGTCACACTTATCTTCAGGATGCTCTTATTACAATGAGGGATGGCCGTTACTGTGTACCTGTTAAGCAGGAATACCGTGGCAATGTTAACGGTATTATTCACGACCAGTCTTCAACAGGTTCTACTTTGTTTATCGAACCTGCTGCTGTTGTTGAACTTAACAATAAGCTCCGCGAGTTAGAAGGCAAGGAAGCTGATGAAATCCAAATTATTCTTGCAAACCTTAGTATGGCTTGCGCTGAACATATTTACGAATTAAAAACAGACATGAAAATATTACCTAAGCTTGACTTTATTTTCGCTAAGGCTTCTCTTGCAAAAGAAATGAAAGCTTCAATGCCTGAGTTTAATGATCAAAGACAGATTAATATTAAGAAGGGACGCCACCCTCTTTTGGATCCTAAAAAGGTTGTGCCTATAGACATTCATCTTGGAAAAGACTTTAACCTTTTGATTGTTACAGGTCCTAACACCGGTGGTAAAACAGTTTCACTTAAAACTGTAGGACTTTTAACGCTTATGGGCCAGGCGGGACTTCATATTCCGGCTTTTGAGGGTAGCAAACTTGCAGTTTTCAAAGAAGTTTTTGCTGACATTGGCGACGAACAGAGCATTGAACAAAGTTTAAGTACTTTTTCAGCTCATATGGTTAATACTGTTAATATACTTAATCAGGCAGATCAGGATTCACTGGTACTTTTCGATGAACTTGGTGCAGGAACGGATCCTGTAGAAGGTGCAGCCCTTGGCATTTCAATTCTTACTTTCCTTAAAAACATCGGTTCAAGAATTATGGCAACAACACATTACAGTGAATTAAAATTATTTGCCTTATCAACTGAGGGAGTTCAAAACGCAAGTTGCGAGTTTGACGTAGAAACACTCAGACCAACTTACAGACTTCTTATTGGTGTTCCCGGAAAGAGTAATGCTTTTGCTATTTCAAGCAAGTTAGGTCTTCCTGACTACATTATTGAAGATGCTAAGTCTCACATCGATTCAGATAATGAACAGTTTGAGGATGTTTTGTCCGAAATAGAAAGACAGCGAATCCAGATTGAAAAAGATCAGGAAACTATTGCAGTTTACAAGTCTCAGATTAAATCACTTAAACGTGATTATGAACTTAAGACAGAAAAGCTTAATGAACAGCGTGACAAAATCCTTAACAAGGCACGCGAAGAAGCTGTTGATATTCTTAAGGAAGCTAAGGAAACAGCCGACGAAGCTATCAAAACTATTAATAAATATGGAAAATCCGGCAATACCCGCGAAATGGAAAAATCCAGAAGTAATGTTGGAGCAAAGCTTAAAAAGAACCAGGTAGGCTCATCAATTAAAGCTGCCAAACCTAAAAAGGCTTACAAGCCTTCCGACTTTAAGCTTGGCACAGGTGTAAAAGTTTTGAGCATGAATCTTAACGGTACTGTTGCTTCATTGCCTAATGCAGCCGGTAATCTTACAGTAAAAATGGGTATACTAAACTCTAAGGTTAATATTCGCGACCTTGAAATTATTGACGAACCTGATATTAAGGCACCAGGCTTAACCCGTGGTTCAACAGGCAAGATTAAAATGAACAAGTCTATGAATATTAAAACTGAAATTAATTTAATTGGAAAAACAGTTGACGAAGCTATTTCACAGCTTGACAAATACTTAGATGATGCTTACATTGCACATTTGCCACAGGTATATGTTATTCACGGCAAAGGCACCGGAGCTCTTAGAAATGCAGTTCAAAACCATCTTAAGAAATGTAGCTATGTAAAATCCTACAGAACAGGTGAACATGGCGAAGGTGGTGCAGGTGCCACAGTTGTAGAATTTAAATAGATTTTTTTTAACAGGAGGATTTAAAATGGCAAACAAACAGAAAATCTTAATAGTTGACGATGATGAAAACATTGCAAACCTTATATCTTTATATTTAACTAAGGAATGCTACGAAACACGTATTGAGCATGATGGCCAGTCGGCTCTTGATGCGTTTAAAGAATATGCTCCAAATCTTATTTTGTTGGATATTATGCTTCCGGGACTTGACGGTTACGAAGTATGCCGTGAAATAAGAAGAGAATCAAAGGTTCCTATTATTATGCTTTCTGCCAAAACAGAAGTTTTCGACAAAGTTTTAGGTCTTGAACTTGGTGCAGATGACTATATTATTAAACCTTTTGACTCAAAGGAACTTGTTGCCCGTGTTAAGGCAGTTCTCAGACGTTACACTGAAGCTCCGGCTCCTGTGGCAAAGAAGCCTGATGAAAAACGTGTTGAATACAAGGACCTTATTATTAATCTTTCAAACTATGAAGTTATTTACAAGGGCAAACCTGTTGAAATGACTCCAAGAGAGATTGAATTATTGTACTTCCTTGCTTCATCACCTAATCAAGTGTTTACAAGAGAGCAACTTCTTGACCATATCTGGGGTTATGAATATGCCGGAGATACAAGAACTGTAGACGTTCATATTAAACGTATTCGTGAAAAAATTGCTGACACGGATCAGTGGTCAATTGGTACAGTTTGGAGTGTAGGATATAGATTCGAGGTACATAACTAAATATGAAAAATTCTATTTTAACTAAATTTTTTACAGGATATTTTTCTTTTGCAATATTAGGTTTTTTGTTAATTTCTTATTGGTCAAATAACTTGATTTATAATCATCTTCTGACCAATAACATTAACACCCTTTACAAATATGCCTCTGTAATAGGAAGTAATGCTGTGGACTGCGTGGACAACTCACTTGATGATTTAGACAATCCTAAGCAGTTTTTAAATGATTTTAACAACGTGCTAGACTGTGACATACTTATTCTTGATAGTAACCGCAAACCATTTTATTACACAGGCACAACAAATAATCTTTCAAAAGATTCTTCTAATATTTTGATTGAAAAATTCAAGCCTGATGATTACAAGAATACGCATTACAAGATTGGCAAATTTTATAATATTTTTAAAACCGACACTTTAAGTGTTGTCTATGAAGTTAAAAATAATAATAAGACTTATGGATATATTGTGGCGCATATGCCTACTTCCATTATTAAAAAAAGTTGCTATGATGTAACACTTATTTTCTACGTTACTTACGCAATTATACTGGCTCTTTCACTTATTATATTCTTTAACTTTATGTGGTTTATTTATTTGCCACTTAAGCAGATTAGACTTGCGGCAATGGAATATGCCAAAGGTAATTTTGAATACGAAGGACTTAAGGTTAACAATGACGATGAAATCGGTGACGTGGCGCACTCACTTCAATATATGTCTAAGCAGTTAAACAACTCACGAGCTTATCAAAAGGAATTTATTTCTAATATTTCCCATGATTTCCGCTCTCCTTTAACTTCTATAAAGGGCTATATTGAAGCTATAATGGATGGAACAATTCCACCGGAAGATTACAACAAATATCTTTCAATTGTTTTATCTGAGGCTAACCGTCTTGAAAAGCTTACTTCAGGATTGCGTGACCTTAACCGTTGGAACAGCACCGGTCCTGAACTTATTTTTGAAGACTTTAATATGGAATCAGTTATCGCTTCAACAGTTGATACTTTCCAGGGCAGTTGCGAGAAGAAGAATATTGAATTGATTATTCAGTTTCCACCAAAGCACTGCAATGTATACGCTGACAAAGGCAAGATTGAACAGGTTCTTTACAACCTACTTGATAACGCCATTAAGTTCAGTAATCCGGGTTCAAAGATTATAATCAAGCTTTATAACAAAGGTGAAAAACAATATTGTTCCGTTAAGGATTTTGGTATGGGAATCCCACAGGACAGCATCGACAAAATCTGGCAGCGATTCTACAAGACCGACCTTTCCCGTGGTCGTGACAAAACAGGCTCCGGAATCGGACTTGCCATCGTAAAAGAAATTATTATGGGACACAACGAAACAATCGATGTAATCAGCACCGAAGGCGTTGGAACAGAGTTTGTATTCTCGTTAAAGAAATCGAAAAGATAAAGGAGGTTATCTTAGTTTGATTTCTCATTAAAAGAATATGACTTCTAAAAAATTCTCCCACAATTTCAGCCTATAAAAACCCCGGCTACGTTTCCGTAGCCGGGGCTAATTCTCACTCTTCCACACTCATATAATATTCAATTCTCCGCCGCATCCTTAGATCTATCGTTTAAATCTTAGCGTTCTCAATTATAACCTTGCAACTCTACCTTATAACTTCATAATCTTGCGACTCTCCACTACAACCTTATAAAGTTATACTTAAGTCCTAACTTGTCCGCCATTAGCTTCTCTCTTGTATGGCATGAGAAGATGATTACCTGTTCCATATTTTCTGCCATAAATCTCATAGTATTACCCATTCGCTTGTTATCATACATTGCAAAGGCATCATCAAGAAGTATAGGTTTCTTGTCCTTTTCAAATATAATATCTGCTGCCGCAAGTCTAAGTGCCATATATATCTGCTCTATTGTGCCCTTGCTAAGTCGTGTAGCAGCTATGAGAGCGTGCTTACTGTTTACAGATATGTTAAGTTTGTCATCTATTGAAAGATTGTCATATTTGCCGTTTGTAATTTGTGAAATATAATAAGATGCTCTCTCATTTAATCTCTTACCGAAACTATTTCTGATTTCATCTGCTATATCTTCAATATTACTCTTGGCGTCCTCAATAGCCTGTATTTCAACTTTTGCTTTCTTAATCTTGTTAAATCGCTCCTCAAGTTCATCAATCTTCTTCTGAAGCTCAATGTCCTTTTCCTGCTTCTGTTCAAGAATCCACTGAGACTTTGAAATTGCCTCGTTAATTTCACGTTCCCTAGCTTCCAAGTCCTTTAACTCGTCACTATAATCCTGCATATCAACGCTTTTTTCTTCCTCGGCTTTAATAAACTCCTGAGTATCCTTTAAAGCTTCTTTCTTGTTGTTAAGCTGACGTTCAACATAAACCCTTTCGTGCTTTGCCGCGTCCAGCTTATCCATTACAAGTTTAATCTCCTTTAAGGCATCCAACTTCTTCTGACGCTTCTTCTTATTAAATCCATACTTAAAGATTGCAAGTATAAGAAAAACAAAAGCCGCACCAAGGCATATACCCGGCTTAACCCAAACCTGCTTTAAATCCATCATCTGGTAATTGCCCATAATAAAACCTGCAGCACCACCAATACATCCCATCATAAGGATAATAAACAAAACAGGCATATTACTTCTGTTAGTAACTTTTTCAAGAAGATATTCCATAGTCTCTCTTCCGTCAATGCCCTTGTCAGCAAGTTCCTGTTCAAGCTGCTTCTGGTGATTTTCAATCTGTTCAAGGGAAGCTGAAAACTTCTCACTGTCAGCAGTCAAAGTAATTGCCTCCTGATAAAGATTCTCCTTACGCTCATTAAGTTTATTTAAGGCTTCAAGTCGTTTTGCATCAAGAGCTGACAATTCCTTCTTCTTATTAGAAAGATTAAATAAAGACTGCTTTTTCTGCTCTATTGAAGCAATTATTGTATGCTGTTCGCCCTGAGAAATCTCCAAATCCTCTTTGGCATTCTTAATAGCCTTCTCAACAACATCCTCTTCAGCAATTCGGCTTTCAATCATTATATTTTTCTTCTGCTTATCTAAGTCTGCAAATGCTGATTTAATATCAATCTCCATAGACTTTGTTGTGCCAAGATTTGCCGCATAATTCTTCAGAATAACTTCAAGTTCCTTATCTGTAACGCTGCCAAGCTGGCTTATGCTTATAGTATTGTAGTAACAACTTTCATCAAGCCCTGCGAAAAGATTTTCAATCTCCTCTGTCTTAAGCTCTACACCCTTATCTTCATTAATAACCTTAAAAGACTTATTAAGCTTATTAAAATTTCTCTCAATACGATAAGTTACACCGTCGCTTTCGATTCGCATCATACCGTGATAATTAGCCGGATTCTCCCATGGCTCATACTTAGTGTAAAGGTCCTTACCACTTGCCTTTCCACGCTGTTTTTCTATTCCAAAGAGCATTCCTCTTATAAAAGTATGAAGAGTAGTCTTTCCCGCTTCATTCTCACCGTATACAATATTAAGTCCCGGTTCAAGAGTTAGCATTTTATGATTAAATTTTCCAAAATTAGTTAATCGTATGTCCTTTATAATCATGCCCTGTCCTCCATGGCATCCATCAATGCCTTTGTTCCATAGTAAAGGGTTTTACGCTGCAAAGGTGTAAGACTCTCCCTGTCAAGAAATTTCTTTATGTACATTCCAAGAATATTGTCCTTATTTTCAGCGTACAATTCTTCAAAATCATAATCAGGAACCGTATTGTCAGTAACACTTACAACATTTCCCACACCTTCAATATCTGAAACATCAATGTCAAAATCAGGATCTCTGTAACCGCTAAAAGTAATCTTGTACATATCATCCTGTCCCTGCTCCTTAATCATGTCAATCAGTCTATGTCTTATTTCCAAATTAGTAGCTGTTGGAGTTACCGTGAAATCAAGTTCCCTGTAAATTCTCTTTGCAAAAGGCACAAATTCAAGTTCAAGACCTCTCTTTGAAATCTCCCCATAAATATAGCCTCTAGGTCCAATATCATTCATATCAATAGGTTCAAGAGAACCACTGTATGCCATCTTCATCTTTTCATCTATTTCAGGCTTATGAATATGTCCCATTGCCACGTAGTCAAAACCTGACATTGCAAGCTTCTTTCTATTAATTGGAATATGCTTTTCGTCACCGCCATGAGCCACCAGAATATTAATCATATCCGGTCTGTCCACAATAACATGGTCATACATTGCATCCTTAATTTCAGTCTGGTGATAACTTAGTCCATACACACATGTATTAAGCTCAGGAATCTCCACACTTTCAATATTCTTGTCACCTAAGAAAATAACATTCTCACTCCATTTGAAGCCGTCATAAAAAGAGCCCTTTTTAATGGCATCATGATTTCCCGCGCACAAAACAACCTTTGTGTCAGGAATAGTCGAAAACAAATAATCAACTTCCTTAAGTTCACGAAGTAACGGCTGTCTGTGAAACATATCCCCTGCAATAATAAGCAAATCTACCGGGTCTATTTTTATTTTTTTAATTAAACGTTCTAAAGTATTCCAAATTTCATCTCCACGGTTAGCCGCCCAAGGTCTTTTGCTCTCCGGAGTGGCACCAAGATGAATATCACCAGTATGTATAAATCGCATAGTTCCTCCCGAATTTTTTACTATCTTTAAGTATAACATTAAAAATTTTTCGCGTAAAGATAAAGAAAAAAGTCAAAACACCCTTTTCTAATAAGCATTTTGACCTTTTCTGATATTTTTAATTATAATTCTCTTCAAAAACCCATATCTTATGTCCACGGTTATCCGTTACAAGTCCATATGTAGCTTTTGCCGCATTAGTTGCAACGTTCTTGTCGCTGTAAATCCCCTGAAGCTTTCCATATCCGTAAACATAATAATTATTTTCTTTCTTGCTCTCAAAAGTAGCATTAACCTTAGAACTACTGTCAAAAGTTACCTTGCCAATCTTTTCAACTGAAAGCTGCTTAGTTCCATCAAGTGCATTAGTAAATGCCAAAGCTAATTCCTTTTGCTTTACATCATCCACATAATAGCTTGTTTTTGCAACAGGTTTCTTAGTCTCAGTATTATCCAAAAGCTGGTCATCTGAAATCTGGCTCTTGCCCTTGTACCGCTTAATATTAATAATATTGTCTGTTATTTCAACACCTGTAATATAAATATTATTCTGTGAATATGACTTAACTTCTTTATAATCCTTATCAACAATTACCAACTTGCTAACAGGTGCAAAACTCTTCTTTGACACGTCACTCTGAGAACCTATTCCATAAATCAGGTTCGTTCCCGTGTAACCATATACGGTAATAATATTGTCAGCTCCCGCCTCAATAGTCTTCTTTTCACCATTCTTTAAGTTAACAATTGTAATGTTTTCCGTATCATAAGCCTTACCACTTGTATTGTAAGCCAACATACTTCCGTCGCTGTTAATTGCAAAACTTCCGTCTTCCACATTTTCTACCAACGCTCCCCACTCCTTAGTTTTAAGGTTTGCATAGTAAATAGTGTTGTTCATCATAATATAAAGAGTTCCGTCGCCTACGTAACAAAGCTGTGACAACTGCTTCTCCAAGTTGTAAGCAGGCACTTTGCAAGGTACAAAAGCCGCCTCTGTGGAACTGTTAGACTCATAATTATATCTTAAAATAGAAATTCCGTTTTCGCCTACATGCTCCTTAGCCTTGCTATAACCATAAATCATATAGTCAACATTGCCCTTGTCATCCACGGTAATTACCCTTGCCTTAGTATTGTTAAGCTGTTCAGCATTCTTAGCATTAAGATTGTAAACCTGTTTGATTTTTCTTTCATTCAAATCCATTACGTAAACATCGCCGTTAACCTGAAACGCCATAAACTGCTGATTTGAACTTTCAACAAAATCAGCCTTTGTTTCTTTCTGAATGCCTAAGTCAATAAAGCTTCCGCCTACGTTATTCTTGTCTGCTGTCCAAATCTGATTTACTTCCCTGTCATATGCCAAAACATAAATTCTTCCTGCACAACTCCATATTGTGATTGTTTCAGAAACATTATATTTCTCTTTAACCTTCTCAGCATTAGTTGTTCTAATCTGATAATTCATTGTATAAGTTCCGGCTTCCCCGGTGTCCTTTATGCAAAACTCTTTTGCTGTTATTGTTATATCAGATATAAGCTCAGGCTTAAGTGAAGTCCAAATAAGGCTATTGTAACTTGACTTAATAGTAGTCTGACCAAGGTTATCATTAGGAAGGCTACTATCAGGCTCAATATACTGAGCAAGCTTTGAAGCTCCCTCGCCCTTTAAAGCGGTCTGTGCAAAATTCTTCGCAAACTTAATCTGTTCAGTAACAAACTCCTTATCCGTAACCATTACTCTTGCGTAATAATTAATCTGCTCATACTTATCTGTTTTGATAATTATTTCCCAGAAATACTCTGTTCCCTGTTCCATAATGGCACTGGCCTGATAATTCAAAGTAATCTTGCCGTCCTTCTGTTTCCAGCCGGCAAGGGTTCCATTATCTATCAAACGGTTGTCCTCAGTACTCTTCATTTCGTAAGAAATCTCTGAAACCTTATTGCCATTAGTTGATATTGTAATTGGAACCGTTCTGTCTGTATTAACAGGGACAATAACATCACGCATATGTTCTTCTTCCATATCCATTGTGTAGCCGTTAAGACTTCCAACCTTCTGACTTCCATAATATAAATCAATCCCCGGCAACTTACCATTATATGTAGACGTTGCCTGACCGCTATTGCTCTGCTTGTTATTCTTAGACTGCTTCTTGTTAAAATTTATTCCTATAACCACTGCAATTGCAAGAATCAGCACAATTGCAACAACTGCTATAACTTTCTTTTTCATTTCATCACCCATTCAATCCTTGTATTTAATCAATCCTAATTTTAGCACAAAAAAATGTCTGTGGCACTATTTTTTTGTACCACAGACAATTTTATTTTTTATTTTGTTTTCTTCTTTGGTGTAACTTTCTTTTTTCTTGTTTTTGGAAATTCGAAAACTACTGATTCGTATGGTCTAAGTGGAATTTCCAATCTGTATGGTCTTCCATCGCACTCGCCTTTCTTGGCTCTGTAGCTTACAACCTGTTTCTCACCTGTTTCTGTTGTAACCAATCTCTTGTAAGTTCCGGCTTTTGGAACTCCTACAACATAATCAGGTCTTTCCATTGGTGTAAAGTTACACACGAAACCGATAGAGTTCTTATAATCAGCTTCTGTTGTCTTTCTTATGAAACTGAAAATACTTCTTTCGCAGTCATTGGCATTAATCCACTCAAAAGCTCCATAGCCCTTTGTTTCAGTGTAAAGTGCCGGATATTCTTTATATAAATGAAGTAATTTCTTTACATATTCCTGCATGTCCTTATGTTCAGGTTCATCAAGCAAATACCAGTCAAGGCTTCTAGCCTCTGACCATTCCTGTAACTGAGCAAATTCCTGTCCCATAAATAACAGCTTTCTGCCCGGATGTCCCAACATAAAAGTATATGCTGTTTTTAAGTTTTTAAATTTATCCTGTGGATAACCCGGCATCTTATTAATCATTGAACATTTCAAATGAACAACTTCATCGTGAGATAATACTAAAATAAAATTCTCACTAAATGCATAAGTTAATCCGAAAGTCATCTTATTATGATTACCCTTCTTAAACAAAGGATCAAGCTTAGTATACTCTAAGAAATCATGCATCCAGCCCATATTCCACTTGTAAGAAAATCCAAGGCCACCATCCTTAGGTGACATAGTAACCTTAGGCCATGCTGTGGATTCTTCAGCAATAATATATGCTCTTGGATTTCTGTAATTCATAACACTACTTAAATGTTTAAAGAACTCAATAGCTTCCAAGTTCTCATTACCGCCATACTTATTAGGAACCCACTGTCCGTCTTCTCTTCCGTAATCCAAATATAACATAGAAGCAACTGCGTCAACTCGAAGTCCGTCTATGTGATATTTTTCAACCCAGAATAATGCGTTTGCAATAAGGAAATTAACAACTTCTGTCTTAGAATAATCGAAAACCTTAGTACCCCAGTCAGGATGTTCTCCCAATCTTGGATCTGCATATTCATAAAGTGGTGTTCCGTCAAACATTGCAAGTCCGTGAGCATCTTTTGGGAAGTGGGCAGGTACCCAGTCCAAAATAACCCCGATTCCTGCTTTATGGAAAGCATCTACCAAATACATAAAATTCTGAGGTGTTCCATATCTTGATGTAGGTGCATAATATCCCACAACCTGATATCCCCATGAACCATCAAAAGGATGTTCCAATATACCCATAAGTTCTACATGAGTATATCCCATATCCTTAACATATGCTACAAGTTCTTTAGCCATACGCTTGTAATCATAGAATCCGTCTTCATCATCAGGACCTTTAAAATCCTTTCTCCATGAACCCGGATGAACCTCATAGATTGACATTGGAAGTTCATAGTGATTCTCCTTTGCCTTCTCTGATATCCATTTAGCATCTTTCCATTTGTAATTGTCAATATTTGCTACCCTTGAAGCATTTCCGGGTCTTTTCTCAGCCCAAAAACCATAAGGATCAGCTTTGTACAATGTATCCCCACTTTGTGTAGAAATAACATACTTGTACATTGCGCCTTCTTCAACCTCAGGTATGAAAAGTTCCCAGATGCCTGAATCATTTTCCATCTTCATGTTATGGTTAAATCCCAACCAGTCATTAAAATCACCTATAATGGCAACGTTAACTGCATGGGGTGCCCAAACTGCGAAATATGTTCCTTTTACACCATCAATTGTTGTAACATGCGCACCCAGTTTCTCATATATTTCATAATGAGTACCTTTTCCAAACAAATAACAGTCATCTTTTGTTATGACATTCTTGTTTCCCATATGGTCTCCTCCCTGTTTTAATTATTTATTTTCTGTTGTAATTAATCAGGCAGCCTTTTAATATAATGTCACGTTCGTCGTCAGTCATTTCGCCAAGCTTTAATGTAAATGGTTTAACATTCTTGTCATCATCTACAACGTAAGCCTGTACGTCTGTAGCTTTGTTCTTAACAGCTTCAACTATTTCCGGTACAAAAATATAGTCACCGTTCTTAAATGGTAATTCTTCTGATTCATAAATGAATGGAAGCATACCCCAGTTAATAAGGTTTGAACGATATCTCTTTGTTGCATATTCACAGGCAATATTAGCCCATCCGCCTAATACCTTCTGACATGAAGCAGCCTGTTCTCTTGCTGAACCGTCACCCGGTTTTACTGCAAAAATAGTGCTTCCGATACCTACTGTATCATTGTCAATCTTGTACTGAGGAAGATTGCTCTTTAACGCTTCAAATACTCCTCCAACTTCCGGAAGTGCATCTGCAGGATTCTGTCCTGCCTCTCTTGCTTTTTCTGCTTTCTGTACTTCTTTAGCTTTTCCTACATATTCAGGGTCCTTTCTTGAAAGTGCAAACTCTGCAAGTCCAAGTGGGTTAGAACGATAAGATGATGTTTCACCTGATGGTATTAATTCATCTGTTGTTGTAACCGGATCATGAATCTCTGAAACAACTTTAAGAAGAAGATTGTCTGTAAGTGCAACCATTTCCGGCCAGTCTTTGATGTTTGGTCCAAACTGGATTTCTGTATCAGGATCTGCTATTCCGTGTGAGTCAAATACTCTGTTTTCATAAATACTCTTGTCAAAATGATACTTACGTCCCTTAAACTCAACATCAACATCTGTAGCTGCTGTAAGATAACCCTTGTTAGCTGCTGTTGCTGCAATAGATCTGGCATCCATAAGTGCAACTGAAGAAATCTGTCCATTCTGTAACTTACTTCCTTCTCTGTTAGGGAAGTTACGTGTTGAATGTCTGATACTGAAGGCATTGTTAGCTGGTGTATCACCTGCACCGAAACAAGGTCCACAGAATGCTGTCTTCATAACACCGCCGGCAGCCATAATATCTGCTGCGCATCCGTTTTTGATTAATTCCATATATACTGGCATAGAAGCAGGATATACACTAAGTGTAAATTCGTCAGCTCCAATGCTATGTCCCTTTAATATATCTGCTGCTGCACAAATGTTTTCAAATCCACCACCTGCACAACCTGCAATGATTCCCTGGTCAACATAAAGTTTTCCATCACGAATCTTGTTTGTAAGTTTATAATCAACCTGTCCATCTAATGAAACTAAAGCTTTCTTTTCAACATCGTGGAGAATATCTTCCAAGTTAGCATTTAATTCCTCAATAGTATATGTGTTACTTGGATGGAATGGCATTGCAATCATAGGTTTAATCTTAGATAAATCAACATAAACAATTCCATCATAGTATGTAACTTCGCCAGGATTTAATTCTTTATACTCATCTACCCTTCCATGGATGTCATAGAATTCCTTAATCTTCTCATCTGTACGCCAAATAGATGAAAGACAAGTTGTTTCTGTTGTCATAACGTCAACACCGATTCTGAAATCTGCGCTTAATTTAGAAACACCAGGTCCTACAAATTCCATAACTTTATTCTTAACATAACCCTTGTCAAATACTTCTCCGATAATTGCAAGTGCAACGTCCTGAGGTCCTACACCCTTAGCAGGTTCTCCTGTCATGTAGATACCGATTACTTCAGGCATATTAATGTCATATGTCTGTGAAAGTAACTGCTTAACCAATTCAGGTCCGCCTTCACCCATAGCCATAGTACCAAGAGCACCATAACGTGTATGTGAATCAGAACCAAGAATCATCTTGCCGCCACCTGCTAACATCTCTCTGGCAAACTGATGAATAACTGCCTGGTGAGGTGGTACATAAATTCCACCATATTTCTTAGCACAAGTAAGTCCAAACATATGGTCATCTTCGTTAATTGTTCCACCAACAGCACATAAACTGTTATGACAGTTTGTAAGCACATAAGGAATTGGGAATTTCTCTAATCCTGAAGCTCTTGCTGTCTGAATGATTCCAACAAATGTAATATCATGAGATGTAAGCTTATCGAATTTAATCTGAAGCTTGTCCATGTTGCCTGATGTGTTGTGTTCGTTCAAAATACCATATGCCATAGTATTCTTTGCAGCATCTTCTTTTGTAAGGTATTTATCCCCTAACTTGTTCTTTAGTAATTCTTCTGAGCCTGCACCTGTTTCTACAACTTCTGTGCCACCAATAAGGTATGCTCCGCCTTTACTTAATGTTATCATTTTTGCCTCCTATGTTTTCGTAACTTATCAGGTTAAATGCGTACCCTTCGGGGTTATAATCCATTTCATACTGATAAGTAATAGTATACATTTTTTTGCCTTTCAAATCAAGTAATACACCCATACAATAAGTCGACAATCCGGCTGGTTTGTCTGATTTTTAACCTTTCGCATTTATTGAACATTGTTATAGACCTTTAGGGGAAGATGATAGTAATGAGGACAAAAAATAAGCTGTGCTTTAATGTTGAGTTAAAGCACAGCTTGTTTTATTATTAAGTTGTTTATTTTTTATTCAATAAAATCTGACCAATCTGTTATTCCATTTACGTCAATTTTATCTGTTAATCCAGGCTTTTCACCACCGAGAACACTTGTAGTTATTACATCATTTGTGTCAAATTCTATTATATCCATCTCTGGGCTTATATATCTTCTTTCCATTATTCTAATATCTCCTTTCCATTAGCAATGTACTTTTCAATGATGTTCTTCTGTTCAGCAGTGTAACCACTAAATTTCTCGCTGGCTCTTACTTTATTAGCAACGTACTGAATTGATTTAGCGTTGTTTACAGTAACTTCTGCATATACAGTCTTTGGATCACCATTTGAATAATTAATAGTTGCATATCCTACAGCGATAAATTCTCTATCATAGTTTCCGTCTTTAATTCTAACAATTGAACCACAGAACTTTCCTGTTGTTGTCTTTGTTCCATCATTAAACCATCCATCATTTTCAATATCGAGGAATTTATAATCACTATCCTTTGTAAGTGTATTGTCATTCGCTTCGTACAAACGTCGTGTTGTAATAAGAGTACCTGTTGTTACTGTTCCTGTTTTTAAATCTAAAATATCATCTACGGCAATATCATTTCCTGATGTAACAGTTGTCTGGAATCTTAAACCTGTTGGAGCTGCTAATCTGATACTTGCTCCCGGTGTCATTGTTACATTTAATGCAATGCTCTTTAAGTCTAATCCTTTATCACTTACAGGAATGGCTTTATCTTCTCCTGTATAATATGCTTTCTTATCAACTGCATTAAAATAACCATAACCATTTTCGTTTGAATAATTTGTAATACAAGCTGCAGTTACATTACTTACATATGCAACGCTGTTACCGTCTACTTTTATTTCAGACATATTCTCAATCTGTGGTTCATCCTTGTATCCAATCAAACTAATATTAGAAATATCCATTTTTGCTTCTTTCGAAACTGTATTTTCTACATACCCCATACAGAAGTTTAACACTCCCTTATCAGTTGACTCATTAGCCTTGAATTTGATTATTACATCTGTATTTTTTCCTGCTTTAAGAGCAACATTGTAATGACCTCCTGCCTCATTATGAGAAGCAACAGTTTCCTGAACTCTTACCTGAATCTTTTTATCGACATCACAAGTTACTGAGAATTTCACCACATACCATTTGTTCTGTTCAAATTTTATGTTTGTAATAGGATTCTGAACATCCAATGGATTACCACCTGCAATCTCTCCAACTTTTCCACTATAACTTTTTCTATCATTCGGAATTAATTCTTTTCCATTTTCAAAAAGTTTTTTAGCTGGAACATTAACTGCTAGTTCTGTTATCGCTGACTCTTCCTTACCTTTATAAGCTGAAATACCAAATGTGTTCACTTCTCCGCGCTTAAGTCCATATTTTTCCATTTCTTCGATTGAAATAACTTGATGTATACCTATATTTCTAACAAGTTTTCCATTTAAATAAAATTTATAACCTTCGGCACCTGCAACTGCCTGAATAACACCAACAGTATAATTTATCTCGTCAGCACTAATATTTGCATAAATCTGAGTTGGTGCTGAAAGTGCGCTAAATACAGGCACTGTAGCTTTTGTTGTTGCTTTGTTGGATTCAACATTTTTAGCATTTACTGAAGTAACTCCAAAAATATATTCCTTTCCTTCTTCTACATTTAAATCTGATATTTTAAATGTTTTATTTTCTGGAACTGTTCCTATTTTATTTTCTGCAACATAAAAATTGTATGTTGTAATTCCTTCAACTTTATCAAATGAAATTGTGCATGTTTTCTCTTCTTCGTTAAATGAAACCTTCAAGTCTGCTGGTGCTGCAGGTTTCTCTACTGGTTCAACTGTTCCTGAATCTGTTCCGTCTGCATAAAGTCCATATAATTCAGCAAATGCTTCTCCCTTTGAATTATAAATCAAAATATCATTATATTTTTCTGTCATAGCTGCTAAATGTAATAACATTCCAGCACCTTGCATATCATATTCAGATGTTTCAGTACCATTAACTGTTACTTTTTTTACGTCACCAGCGTCTAAGGCCATATAAATTCCGTCTGCTGTAGCAAACGGCGCCGGTTTCTGTATATTAGCAATATTAGCAACACCTCTTAATGGAGCCAACTTGTATTTATTGTTATACTTACCACCTCCAACTCCATCTCCTAACCACGCAGTAGTTGAATAATCATAAGATGCCGCATCGCTTTGGCCAGCCTTTACCTCCCTTGGATTGTACACCGTAATTGATGTTACAATCATCGCAATAGTACATATTATTGCGAGTATTCCTTGTTTCCTTTTTGAAATATTCATGTTTTTTCTCCTTTCATACAAGATCTTGTCGAATCCCTTCAATTATTTATCCTTTATCAGATAATTTTACCAAATTAAAATGTTTTTTTCAACTACCCATGGGTTATATTGTACACTTTTTATTTATTTTTCATAACCTAACCTGTTTTTTATACATTTATCCTATGTTTTTTGCACATTTTGTCTGCTTCTTTTTATGCATTTTATACAATCATTTGGTGTTATAATGTTTTTACTATAAAACCGTTTTTATTCTTCTTGTGATTTTGCACAATTTCATCTTTTTTCTCTGTTATATGCCAAACATTAAGGTTCCCCTCTAAAGGAGTAAAGAAAAAGCCCACTGGACAATATCTCCAGCAGACCTTTTTCAATTGTTATATGCTATGCTTTGACTAACCAATCATAATAGACTGTTTGCTTTTTACATTTATTTATTTTTCTTAGGAATCTTCTTAAACTGAATATATTTAACTTTGATTCCTGCTAATACTTCTTCAAGTTTTAAGTTGTATACACCCTTGTCAAGTTTAACCTTGCAAAGCTTCTGTGTAATCCAGTTGCCGTCTGTTCCGTTAGTCTGAATTACAACCATTGTTGTACCATTGGCATTAACATTTACTGTTGACTGGGATAAGTTGGACTTGTCAAATGCGATATTTACAATAATTGTATATTCTCCTTCTTCTTCAACCTCCAATGTAGCTTCCGTTCCACTGTTAAACATTACCTTATCATCTTTTCCAACATTGAATACCTGATACTTAGCCTGGTCGTTTGGAATTGAATCAAAATGTTTTGCAATATCAGTATCAACTAATTCTCTTTCAATAACAGGTGCTGAAAGAATAAAGTTACAAATATTAATTGCTGCTCTCTGAAGCTCTCCAACAGTAAGCTTTCCCTCCTTAACTGATTCTTCAGTATTATCATTGTTTGAATTAACTTCTGCTCCGTTGTTATTTACAACCATATATAAGTCATTCTGTGAGCGAACCATGTCTCTTGTATCCTGATTTGATTCTTCTCCACCTTCTACAACGTCGTTCATCTTAGCCCACCAGTCAGTCATGACGATACCGTCATATCCCCATTCATTTCTAAGAATTGTTGTACAAAGATCGTAATTTGAAGCTGCCCAATGTCCGTTAATAGGATTATAGGCTGTCATTAATGTTTTAACTGTGCCGGCTTTTACTGCCATTTCAAATGATTTGAGATAAATCTGTCTGATTGCTCTTTCTGAGCAAACTGCGTCAATCTTAAATCTATGTGATTCCTGACCATTTAATGCAAAATGCTTAATTGTGCCCCATGCTCCACCGTCTTTAATACCGCCTGTTGATGCAACTGACATTGTTCCTGAAAGGTATGGATCTTCTGAATAGTATTCAAAGTTACGCCCGTTTAAAGGATGTCTGTGAATGTTTACTCCAGGTCCAAGTAATGTATCTACCTGATTTCCGTATAATTCCTGACCTTCCATTGTGTAAAGTTCTCTTACAAGCTTAGGATTCCATGATGCTGAAAGTGCTGTTCCAATAGGAAGCTGTGTAGCTTTTCCTTCCATTCTAAGTCCGCTAGGACCGTCAGCACAACATGCTGCAGGGATTCCGTAAGCAAACAATGTATCGCTTAATCCACCAAAAGCTGAAGCTGTTCCTTTTGTAACTCTAGGGTTACTCATTCCTTCACCTCTTACAATCTGTGCTAATTCTGCAACTGTAAGCTGTGCAACGAACTCTTCAATAGTGTTTTTACCTGCTTTTACATCCTGTAATGTAATTCCTACATCGCCTGTAATTTTCATGTCTTTTGGAAGATTGTCTTCAATTCTCTTAGCCATATCAACTGTAGGCTTTTGTGATTGTACATATGTAATTTCGTATATTCCGTCTTCTCTTCTCTTGCCCGGCTTCATTAATGTAAGATTTTCATCGTTAGGACAAGCAGCTTCTGAAAGCTGTTCTGTTACTTTAAGTTCTTCAATTTTATATGTATAAGCTAGTTTATTATTTTTTACGCTGTTACCTACGTAGAAGTTGTAGTCTCCTGCTTCTAATACGTAGCATGACTTGTTGCCTGTAACGCCTGAGTCATCATATGATGCAATTCCGTTAATATCGAAAGCAATCTTTAATGTCTGGCTCTGACCCGGTGCAAGATTTTCTGTTTTCTCGTATGCACAAAGCTGTCTTGCAGGCTGTCCCAAAGCTCCCTGTGGTGCTTCGTAGTATACCTGAACAACTTCTTTTCCTGAGAACTTGTCGCCTGTGTTAGTTACCTTAACTTCTAATGTGATTTTTTCATCATCTGCATCAGCTGATACTGTTTCGATATCAAATGTTGTGTATGAAAGTCCGAAACCAAATTCAAATTGAACTTTTTCAGGTGCAAATGTTTCAAAATAACGATATCCTACATAAATATCTTCTTTGTAAAGGTTTGTAAGTTCGTTGCCAAAATTGTCGTTTGCCGGATAATCCTCAATATTATAAGCAATTGTATCAGGTAATTTTCCGCTTGGTGTAGCCTTGCCTGAAAGTGCTTCAGCTACTGCGTTTCCACCTTCCATACCGCCCTGCCATACAATAACTACAGACTTAATATGACCCTTAAACTGTTCATCGTTAATCCACTTAAGGTCAATAATATTTGAAACATTAAGTACTATACAAACATTCTCAAATGCTTCTGTAATATTCTTAAGGTTTTCTTTTTCTTCGTCTGTAAGAAGATAACTTCCTACCCAGTTAGCGTTGTCTTTATCTTCACCGGCTGTACGTCCGATAATATATATTGCTTTATTAGTTGACTGCGCCTGTTCTTTTGCATAATCTGCTGTGATTTCCATATCCTTCTGGAACCATGGCTCGCATGCCCAACCACCACCACCGTTATCAAATGGATGGTCTTTTAACCATTCCTTATAGTCTTCAACTATTTTCTTATTAAAGTTAAGGTTGCTATTCTCAAATCCGTCCAGAATATTTGTTGCGTATTCAACATTAACTGCTCCACCTGAACCGGTTCCACTTCTATAATATTCAATCATTGGTCTTCCAAAAACTGAAATTTTATCATCTTCTGTTAACGGAAGTACATTTCCCTCATTTTTAAGTAAAACTATTCCCTCTACTGCCGCTTCACGGCTTTTCTCGGCAAATCCTTCAACAGGATTTCCCTTTAAGTCATTTGACATTTTTCTCCTCCTCGCATTATCTTCGGATATATTTTTTATTCGTTTTATTTTCATTTTCTATACTAAAAATCACTATATCATATAATTTTTGCAAATACTAGATTTTATGGGTAGAAAAACGTTTTTATCAAGGGCGTTTTTGCCCCCCTTTTGTGCAATTTTTTTAGGCTTTTTGCCCCATAAAAAACACATCTTTGCTTGTAAAAATTTTTTTAGTTGGGTTTTTTTATGTATTTTTACTATTTATTTATGGCTATTTTTGTTAATTTTATTTTTTGTGCTTTATTGCTTTAAAGCGTTGTATGTTGTAAAATTATATTACTATACTTGAGCGACAGAAAGAAAGGAATGAAACAATGGGAAAATATTTTCAGGAAGAAATTGAAACTGCTTCTCGTGAAAAGATTGAGCAGATTCAAACAGAGGGACTTTTAGACGTGGTAAAAAGAGTATACGAGAATGTACCTTTTTACAGAAAAAAAATGGTGGAAAAAGGTGTAACACCTGACGATATAAAATCTTTAAAAGATATTTCTAAGTTACCTTTTTTAACGAAAGACGATTTAAGAGATGCTTATCCATACGGCTTATTAGCAGTACCTCTTAAAAATTGTGTACGTATTCACTCAACTTCAGGTACAACAGGTAAGCGTGTAGTAGATTTTTATACTAAGAAAGATATTGATATGTGGGAAGATGGATGTGCCAGAGCCCTTGTGGCTGCCGGTGGAACAGATGAAGATGTAGTTCACGTAGCTTATGGATATGGTCTTTTCACAGGTGGCTTCGGATTAAACGGTGGTTCACAGAAGGTTGGTTCTTTAACACTTCCTATGTCATCAGGTAACACTGACAGACAGCTTCAGTTTATGACTGATTTTGGTTCAACTATTCTTTGTTGTACACCTAGTTATGCATCATATTTGGCTGAATCAATTGAAGAACGTGGTATCAAAGACCAGATAAAATTAAAAGCCGGAATTTTTGGTGCTGAAGCCTGGTCAGAGGATATGAGAGCTGACATTGAGAACAGACTTGGTATTAAAGCCTATGATATTTATGGACTTACAGAAATAGAAGGTCCAGGCGTTGCTTTTGAATGCGAAGAACAGAATGGTATGCATATTTGTGAAGATTATTTCATTCCGGAAATCGTAGATCCTGACACATTTGAGCCTGTTCCTGATGGTCAGATTGGTGAGTTAGTATTCACAAGCTTCGCTAAGGAAGCTTTTCCACTTATCAGATATCGTACAAAGGATATTACATATATTACCAGGGAAAAATGTAAATGTGGACGTACTCATGCACGTATTCACAGATTAATGGGACGTTCAGATGATATGCTTATTGTCAAAGGTGTTAATGTTTATCCTTCTCAGGTTGAAGAAGTTCTTATTAAACAGGGCATGCCTGCCAACTACCAGCTTATTGTTGACCGTGTAAACAATAGCGATACTATGGAAGTTCTGGTTGAAATGACACCTGAAATGTTCTCTGATAAAGTTAGCTCAATTGAGTCTAAGGAGAAAGATATTGTTACCGCTCTTAAGAGTATGCTTGGCATTTATGCTAAGGTTAAATTGGTTGAACCTAAGTCCATTACACGTTCTGAAGGAAAAGCCGTTCGTGTTATTGATAAACGTAAAATTTAGGAGGTTTTAATATGTATATTCATCAGATTTCAGTATTCGTTGAAAATAAGCCGGGTAATATTGCAAACTTTACCAACTTTTTGGCTGAACACAAAATAGATATGCGTGCATTCCAGATTGCTGATTCAAGTGATTTTGGAATTATCCGTATTATTGTAGATGATCCATTTAATACTCTTACTCTTTTAAGAGACAACAATTGGATCTGTAACCTTGCACATGTTATTGGAGTTAAGCTTCCGGATGAACCCGGTTCAATGGCAAAAGCTATGAATGTTATAGCTTCCAACGGCTATAGTGTAGATTATGTGTATGCTTTTCTTGCAAGAGGCACAGACGATGCTCTTATGGTATTCCGTGTTAAGGACGAGGATACAGACAAAGTTGCCTCATTGCTTGTAAGGAGTGGAATGAAAACAGTGGACCAGGAAGACTTGGCAAAGATGTAGGAATGGAAACACTTAGAAGTGGGAAATATCTTTGTCCGCACTTACTTTTCAGTAATTATCCAGAAATATGCCCGCACTTCTTATAGACATTCTCTTTATCATCTATCGTATACTTTTTGGGTATGGGGGAAAATGATAAATAGAATGTCTATAAGCACGCGGCTGTCGCAACATGCGACAGCCGCTACAAATAAAAAAGAAGAGCCATCTTTTCATGCAAGCATGAAGATGGGCTCTTCTTTTTTATTTGTAGTGCAGGCACACGTTGCTTGTGTGCTTCGCGATTATTCTACTGTGTATGGCATTAATGCGATATTTCTAGCTCTCTTGATAGCTGTTGTAAGAGCTCTCTGATGTCTAGCACAGTTTCCTGTGATTCTTCTAGGAAGAATTTTTCCTCTTTCAGATACGTATCTCTTTAATGTAGCTACATCTTTATAATCGATTGCCTTGTTTTCGTTAGCACAAAATGCACAAACTTTTTTTCTTCTACGACCGCCTCTTCTTCTCATTGGAGAATCTGGTCTTTCACTCTTATTATATGGCATAACTTGACCTCCTATTTTCGTTAATGAGATTCTATTCGAATCTGTTAAAAGTTAAATGGTAAACCTGAATCATCTACACTGTCAGGAATGTTCATAAAACCGTCTCCTGCAGGTGCTGTTGGCTGTGATGCAACCGGCTGCTGCTGTGGCTGATAGTTATTATTGCTATCTGCTGTAGCTTTGCTTTCTGCAAATTCCTGGTTTTCAACAACTACTTCTGTTGTGTAAACTGTCTTACCATCTTTGTCCTGATAACTGCCTGTCTGAATACGACCTTCGGCAACTATCTTAGTTCCCTGATGGAAATATTTTTCAGCAAATTCACCGCTTTTACCAAATGCTACACATCTGATAAAGTCAGCGCTCTGATCTCCATCTCTCTTAAATCTACGATCTACTGCTAATGTGTATCTCGCAATAGCCAACTGATTATCTCCTGATGTTGAATATCTAACTTCAGGGTCACGAGTCAAACGACCCATAAGAATAACTTTATTCATATTATACCTCTCTAATGTATCAAACTATGCTTCTACTGCAACAGTCATAAATCTGATAACATTTTCCATAATACGAAGCTGGCTTTCTAACTCGCTAGGAAAATCTGTGTTTTCAGTGTCAATATCGATGAAGTAATAGAATGCTTCTGACATCTTCTGGATTTCGTAAGCTAATTTCTTCTTACCAGCTTCTTCGATCTTTGTAATTGTACCACCGAACTTTTCGATAAGTGCTTTTACCTTTTCTACTTCAGCTGTTCTTCCTTCATCATCAAGTTTTGCACTAACAACAACTGTTAATTCATATTTGTTCATGCTTCTACCTCCTTTTGGTCTCTGGCCTTTTCGTTTGAAAAAGCAAGGATCATAACGAATACTCGTTATGCGTAATTAATATATATCACGAATTACTATAATATCAAAAAAAGTCCCTGTGTTCAAGGACTTTTTTTTCATTTTGTGAATTTTTTTTCGAAATCTTTTGGTTTTAAACAAAGCTTTCGTTTTTTTATTTACTGCAAAATCTTCTTTACGCTTTTTTCGAAAGTTTTTCTTGGAACCATTACTATACGACCGCAGCCTTTACATTTCAACTTAAAATCTGCACCCGTTCTTATAATTTCCCATTCATTAGTTCCACAAGGATGACCTTTTTTTAATGTTACTACTGTTCCAATATTATATTCCATTAGTCTACCACTCTTCCTATTCCAACTATATGCGAAATATTATTGTAGTTAATAGTCTGTCCACCTTTTTCTACCACTTTGCCTGCACCTGCATACATAGATACATGATATATATTTAAAGTTCTTCCCGGTGTGCTGTATTTTACTGCCGCATTGTAATCTCCGTAAAAAATTAAATCACCCGGTTTCATATCATCTATGTCAATAAAACCATAATATACTATTTGATTTTTTTCTTTTAAATAGTCAAACAGGCTTGCTGCTGTCTTTGCATAAGAACCACTTCCAAGTTTCCTGTTGTAGCGCTTGTATGATTTATAGCCTTTCCAAACCAAAGCTGAACAATCATAGTATCCTTTTCTCATTCTTTTTGGCTGACTATATTTCCAATGATTAACTATGTACATAGCTCTATTTACAATCTTGTACATACCTTTTGCATATACTTCGATTCTATAAGACTTGTGAATATTTCCGATTTTTACATCAACATATGTAACTCCTGAATTTACACCTTTAACGACACCATCGCTTGAAACTGTGGCAACGCTTTCATTTCTGCTTGTAAATTCAGGAACTGTACCTGTGTCACCCCAAATAGGAAACTGTACTTTTTCACCTTTTTTTATAACTGCCTTTAAATTATTAACTGTTGGATTAACAACTGTATACTTTATGTTGAATACTTTTCCATCTACATTTGCTGTAATTGTACCCGTTCCCGGTTTTGTGCCTAAAACTGCCGCTTTCTTTTCATAAGTTGTTAAAGTGGCACATTTTTTGTTTGAATTAGTCCAAGTAATAGTACTATGTTCTCCTAAACCTTTAAAAGAAATATACTGCTGTCTTTCATTGCCTAATGCTGTTCCATAAACAATTAACTTCTGAACTTCTGTTTCAGGGTTTGAAACATAAATTGTATTTGTATATGTAACAACATTTTTGTTTGTGTATGTAACCTTTGCTGTAATGTTAACTTTGCCTTCATTTACTGCTTTCAAAGTTGCTTTAAGCTTGCTTCCACTTACTGCTGAAAGTTTTGAAACAACATCGCTATTCCCAACACTCCACTTGCATGACTTAACATTACTTTCGTCTACTCCATCTACTGCAACAGTAAAATTCTGACCTTTTGCCTGGCTTACAAAACCGTTAACCTTTGTTCCGTCAGCGTTAACTTTCTTAATACTGATTCCGTTAGAATCATACAATCTGTTATTTACATCACTTGACAAAACATTTATTGTACATTTGCTATATCCCTGTGAGGATTTCGCTGTTATTTCCGCTTTTCCCGGATTTAACGCCTCAACAGTACCTTCTTTATTGACTTTTGCTATTGAGTCATTTGAAGACATATATGAAATTTTATTAACTGACTTTGCTACAACCATACCTGTCTGGCCTTCTGTTAATGTTGTAGGATATTTCGTTATGACAACATTCTTAGAAGTATCAGGAACTGTAACCTTACAAGTCATTGTTCTTGATTTACAAGTTGCAGTAATTGTTGCAGCTCCATAATTTACAGCTCTAATTCTACCTTTTTTTGAAACAGTAACTGCAAATTTATTAGATGTTCTCCATTTAACTTTCGTTCTCGCTGAAACATTTTTAACTTTTATTTTTTTTCTTTTACCCTTTTCTAATGTTACTGTACTTTTAGAAATCGTAGGTGTTGCTCCATAAGCCAATTCACTTTTTAATTGAAGTCCTGAAATAATAGCCGCCATCACGATTATTATTCCAATTGTTCTCTTTAAAAATTTCATCTTTTCCTTCTTTCATTCTTTATCTGTCACATTATTTTGCTGTTTTAAAGTTCTTCTTTCTCCATTTTCCGTAAGTTGTACCGTTTGAAGTCTTTACATAACCTCTAACTCTTACGTAATATTTTTTATTTGCCTTTAACTTTTTAAATTTATAGCTAACTTTCTTAGTTGTCTTTGTTACTGCCTTCTTGAATTTTGAAGATCTAGACAACTGAAGCTGATATCCTGATACTTTTGCAATCTTTTTATAAATTACCTTGGCACTCTTCTTAGTTTTTACGATCTTTGTTATCCTTGTATTCCCAACGCTAACTTTCTGTGCTGTAGGTTTCTGAGTTGTTGTTACCTTTGCAGTTGTAGTTGTTTCTGCCGCTGCTGGTGTAGTTGTTTCTGCCGCTGCTGGTGTGGTTGTTTCTGCTGTTGAGGTTGTAGTTGTTTCTACTGCTGCAGTTGTAGTTGTCTCAGTTTCTTTAACAATTTTAATCTGTCCGTCTGCTATTTCAATATTTAACTGATCCTTTACAACATCCTGACCTTCTGTATTCACCAATCCATAAGAAATTGTATATCTACCTTCCTTATCAAAAACGACTCTAATAGTTCTGTCCAAATCATTACCTGCAATAGTCATTTCCTTATTAAATCCGCTAATGTCGTACCACTCTCCGCCATCTTTGTATTCAATAGATGATACCTGATTGTCGCCTATTACTGAAACAGTTCTTACAACCTGCTTTCCAACAATGCCTGATGCCCAGAACTCTAGCTTAAATTCCTTAGCTGTTCCTAATGTGTATGCACCTTCTACGCCATCTTTCTTCACATAAATAGCTGCGCCAAAATTGTCGTCGCCTGTGTTATCACCACCGCCTGCCCATGCAGGTATAATCATAACCACAAGCATTGCCATAATTGTCACAATACTTATTAACTTCTTGTTCATTAAATATCTCCTTCCGAACTCCATTTTTTCGCACGTTACTTTGATTATAACATATTCCTGAAGATATATTACATATTTATTACAAATTTTTCGATATTTTTTTGTTTTTACATTTTATCCCCATGCAGCCGAAAAATTTTCATGCAAACACGTTGAGAGTTCTTATTTTGCTCCGCCGCCTATTGTAAAACAAAAATCAAAACTCGCCTACGGC
>OGDP01000555.1_pt1 | contig 33350 bp, 45 predicted proteins | sample 1570441 | NCBI WGS metagenome assembly OGDP01 (sample SAMEA2581961, study PRJEB24529) | metagenome | biome: Human gut stool | place: China | collected 2011
ACTTCGTCGTCGTGATTTCTCAGATCCCGAAACATTGTCGTTTGCAAAGAAACTTTTGCGACCGATGATTACGCATTATGTGGGCGACAAACCCCTTAACACTCGCCGCATTTTGCAAGAATATAAACGACTTTAAAAAAAGGAATAAATCCTATGAAGACCAAACTGTCTGTGAACCTCAATAAGATTGCTTTGATTCGTAATGCACGCGATGACGGTAACCCGTCGCCTTGCGAGTTTGGTCGTATTGCGCTTGAAAATGGCGCTGCAGGTTTAACCGTTCATCCGCGCCCTGATCGACGTGGCTCCTTTAGCTGAAGTTGTCAAGGCTTTCCCTGGCGCCGAGTACAACATCGAAGGCAATCCTTTTAATAATTTGATGGATCATTTTTTAGCTACTCGTCCGCATCAAGCCACCTTTGTGCCCGATCAAGAAGGACAAAAGACCTCGGACCACGGCTTTAATTTGGATGTGGACGGCGAGCGTGTGAAACCTTTGATTGAAAAAGCCAAAGCCGCCGGTGTTCGCGTAAGTCTTTTCTTGGACCCGGAACCCTCCGAAATGGTGAAGGCAAAGGCCTTGGGAGCCGATCGCGTGGAGCTTTATACCGAAGGCTATGCCAAGGCCTATGGCACGGCAGACGAAGAAAAGGTGTTGGCTCGTTATGCGGCTGCGGCTCGCGTTGCTCACGAAGCCGGACTTGGGGTCAACGCCGGTCACGATTTAAATTTAGAAAACTTGGAAGCTTTGTTGGTGGCCTGTCGCTACATTGACGAAGTTTCCATCGGTCATGCTTTAACGGCAGAAGCGTTGCGTTATGGTATGGCAGAGACGATCCGTCGTTATGTGGCGATTTTGGATCGTGCTCATCAACGAATTAAGGACCGTGAATGATTTCAGGAATCGGTTGCGATGTTGTAGAACTCAGGCGCGTTGCCGACGTGTATGAAAAGCACGGCGAGCGCTTTGTCCATCGCATCTTAACAACAGAAGAGCTTCCGCTTTTTAATAAACGTAAAGCGTTGGGTGAAGAACGGTTATATGCGTTTTTAGCCTCTCGTTGGGCTGTTAAAGAAGCCATCTCCAAAGCCCTCGGAACGGGGATTACGGCTGAGGTGAGTTTCCATGCGATGGAAATCCTTCATAATGCCTCCGGTGCTCCGATGGTGCTTTTTAAAGGAGAACTTAAAGATCGCCTTCAGGAAGAGGGGATTTTTGTGCACATCTCTATTACGGATGAAAGAAACGTGGTAGCGGCTTTTGCTGTGGCTGAAAAGCGTTTCTAAGATTTGAGGAATTGAAAATGATGGGTCCCTTAGTATTGGACATTGAAGGTACGAAATTAACCGACGCCGACCGTCGTCGCATTGCGCATCCGCTTTGCGGGATGGTGATTTTGTTTACGCGCAACTACGAAAGTCGTGAACAACTCAAAGCTCTTTGTGATGACATTCATGCCGTCAAAGAAGGTGTTTTGATTGCCGTTGACCACGAAGGGGGGCGCGTGCAACGATTCCGTGAAGGGTTTACGGAGATTCCGGCCATGGCCACTTTGGGGCAACGTTCGATTGATTCTCCCGAATCCACTTTGATGGCCGCCATGGCAACGGGCTATGTGATGGCCTCTGAGCTTCGCGCCTGTGGTGTGGATTTTACCTTTGCTCCGTGTTTGGACATCAATTTCCAACGAAGTGAAATCATCGGTCACCGTGCCTTTAGTCACAATCCCCAATTGGTCACGCAATTGGCCTTGGGGATTGTTCAAGGTTTGCGTCAAGCCGGTATGAGCAATTGCGGTAAGCACTTCCCCGGTCACGGTTGGGTAAAGGCCGACAGCCATTTAGAGTTGCCCGTTGACGAACGTCCCTTTGAACGTTTGTTGTTTGCTGACTTAAAGCCCTATCGTTGGATGTCCACGGCATTGGACTCTGTGATGGCAGCGCATGTTTTGTACACGGCCATTGACGACAAGCCCGCCGGTTTTTCTTCACACTGGTTAAAGAAAGTCTTGCGTGACGATTTGAAGTTTGCCGGTGTTGTTTTCTCGGATGATTTATCCATGAAGGGGGCCGTTGGCGTTGGAAGCGTTGTTGAGCGTGCTCAAATGGCTCTAGAGGCCGGTTGCGATATGCTGATTATCTGTAACGACTTTGCCGCAACGGACGAATTGTTGGAAAAGTTATCCTTTGCGGATACGGCTGAGCGTGCCTCACGCGTCAAGCGCTTGGCACCGATGGGCGACGCTTTGACTTGGGATGAGCTCCAAGCGAGCGCGTTATACCAATCCGCTAAAAAATTAATTTAACGAGAAATCAAAGGGATAGGTTCCAATTTTGAAATATCTTAAAAATATTTCAAAAAAGCGCTTGCAAATTTAGAATTTATTCTTAAAATACCAATCCTGTCGCGGGAATAGCTCAGTTGGTAGAGCGCAACCTTGCCAAGGTTGAGGTCGCGAGTTCGAGACTCGTTTCCCGCTCCAGTTTTTAGAAATGAGTTAGATGTTAACTCTTTCATAAGCGGATTTGGTAGGCCGGGTGACGGAATTGGTAGACGTAGCGGACTTAAAATCCGCCGCCAATATAACGGCGTACGGGTTCGATTCCCGTCCCGGCCACCATTTATTACGAGCTCGATAGTTTCTGACTGTCGGGCTCTTTCTACATTTGCGCTCTCAAAATTCTTGTTTTGAATTTCTTCCTGACCTAGTGTGATTGCTTTATTTTTTCCTCTGAGAGTTCCTTTCAAATATAAGCTAACTCATTTTTCCTAGCGTAAAATACGCCTTCTCAATCTCACTTAAACTTGTTGATCTCATGTCTATTTTTATCGTTATCGCCCTTGCGATTGCAATCGTGTTGTTATTGCTCCGTGTGAAGCAACCGATCGGTATTGCGATTTTAGCAAGCGGCCTCTTTATTTGGTTGTGCACCGATCCGACGGTTAATGAATTAATCGATGCCGTCAAACAAATGTTTGCCAAGCCGGGGAACTATGATTTGGTGGGTGCACTCTATCTTGTGGTTTGCTTGGAGATTGAATTACGTAAGAGCGGTGCCTTGGCTGGTATGGTTCAGGCCCTTTATCGAATGTTTGTCAGCCCCAAATTTACGTTAGCCATCATGCCGGCTTTCTTAGGTTTGTTGCCCTCGATTGGTGGCGCTCGTTTCTCGGCTCCGATTGTGGAAGAAGCCAGTAAGGGTGTTGAAATCACGGCTGAACAAAAAGCGGGGATTAACTTCTGGTTCCGTCATATTTTCGAATTTTCTAGCCCCTTGGTGCCGGGTTTGATTTTGGCCTGTGGTATTGCGGGTATCAAGATCGGTGATTTGATTCTGCACTTGGGGTGGCTCACCATTGTGGCTTTCATCGTTGGTTGGATTTTCCTGATTCGTCCTTTGAAAGTGAAGTCTTTGAAAAAGGTTGAGGAAGATGCCAACGAAATTTATAAACACAATGTTGATTTCATCTTGTCTTTGACGCCGGTGATCGCCAACGTTATCTTGATGGTGGGCTTTGACTTTAATGCTGCTGTTTCCATGCTTATCGTGGTAGTGTCCATGATCCCAATTTTGATGCTGATGAACCGTGCGGTATCCATCAAAGACATTTTCATCGGAGCGTTAGATTGGAAGCTTTTTGCTAACGTGCTAAGCATCTTGCTCTTTATTCAAATTTTGGACACGACGGGTTTGTTGGCTCAAATCGTTTCTGCGTTTGAAAGTTCTGCTTTGCCGATTCCCGTGATTATTGCTGTTATCAGTTTCTTGGTGGGGATGTTAACGGGCTTGTCTCAAGGTCACGTTGCCATCGTGATGCCGATTGTTGCCGCTTTGAGCATGGGGGATTTGACGCTTGCCGGTATCGCCATGGTTTTTGGTGTTGCCGGTCAAATGATTACGCCCACGCACGTTTGTTTAACGATTACGGTGGACTACTTTAAGAGTGATTTCTTTAAGACATTAGGCCCTGTGGCTTTGACGCAATTGGTTCTTTTGATTATCTTCAGTGCGGTAACGTATTTAATGTATTAATTAAAAACTTAAAGATGCAAAAAAATCCTCAAAAGCGGATAGTTCAAGTTGGCTTTTGAGGATTTTTGTTATGCGCTCGAGGTTAGTCGATCTTGTGAGCGTTATGAAGATTGAGTTCAGCCATGATCGTGGCAGAAATTTCTTCAATGGAGCGACTCGTAGAGCTTAACCACTTAATGCCTTCACGACGCATCATATCTTCAGCAGATTGAATTTCGTTGCGGCAGTTATCAAGCGAAGCGTAACGGCTACCGGGGCGACGTTCGTTGCGAATTTGAGACAAGCGTTCAGGAGCAATGGATAAACCGAAAAGTTTATCGCGCATGCCTTGGAGCACTTCAGGCAATTCACCACGTTCAAAGTCTTCAGGAATTAACGGATAGTTGGCACACTTCACACCGAATTGCATGGCTAAGAACAAGCTCGTCGGGGTCTTACCGGAGCGGCTCACACCCACCAAAATCACATCTGCTTCATTTAAGCCCTTGTTCATTTGACCGTCATCGTGAGCCAAGGTGTAGTTGATGGCTTCGATACGACGGTTATAGCGTTCTTCGTCAGCAATCACGTGGCTTCGGCCCATGGAATGAGCGCTCTTGTGGCCCGTTTCTTGCTCGATTTCCTTAATAAAGCTACGGAAGAACTCAATACGGAAACCTTGGCAGTGTTCGGTAAAGGTTTTGTGGATATTGACATCCACAAAGGTGGAGAACACTAAAGGACGAACACCCGTGGAGATGTAAGTTTCGTTAATTTTGTTTGCTGCGGAAATGGCTTTATCGGGCGTGTCGATAAAGGGCATGCGAACTTGGTCGTACTCAAGGTCAGAGAACTGAGTCAAGACCGAGTGAGCTAACGTTTCGGCCGTAATAGCAGTGGCGTCAGACACAATAAAAACAGAACGTTTGCCACTTTTAGGAGTGGACTTAGGGGATGAAATGGTATTAAACATTTGTCCTTGTACCAAAAAATTACCCGAAATGTTTCGGTTGTCGCTACAATTCCATTATTCTAACAATCCATCTTTCTTTTGGGGGAAGAAAATGCCGCAAGGTCGTTTTGTATATCCGTTTAGCCAGCTGCGTATGACCGACGTCGATCGCGTTGGCGGTAAGAACGCCTCTTTGGGCGAATTGCTTAGCCAATTAACGAGCGCCGGGATTCGTGTGCCGGACGGTTTTGCCACGACTGCAGAAGCGTTTCGCTTGTTCTTATCTGAAAACAATCTCGAAGAGCGCATCAATGAACGTTTGAAGGATCTCAACGTTGACGATGTTAAGGCTTTGGCCAAGGCCGGTGCCGAAATCCGTCAAATGATTGAAGATGCTCCCTTCCCTGCTGCGCTCGAAGCTGAAATTCGCGAATTCTATGAATGGTTGAAAGAAGGCCAAGAAGAAATCAGTGTTGCCGTTCGTTCCTCTGCTACCGCAGAAGACTTGCCCGATGCCTCCTTTGCTGGTCAACAAGAAACGTTCTTGAACGTTGTCGGTATTGATCAAGTGTTGGCTCGTATGCGTGAAGTGTTTGCTTCCTTGTACAACGACCGCGCTATCAGCTATCGCGTTCACAAGGGCTTTACGCACTCTGAAGTGGCCTTGTCTGCCGGTGTTCAACGTATGTGCCGCTCTGACCGCGGTGCTGCCGGTGTGATGTTCACGCTCGATACGGAAAGCGGTTTTGATCAAGTCGTCTTCGTTACGGCCAGCTATGGCTTGGGCGAAACGGTTGTTCAAGGCGCTGTTAACCCTGACGAATTCTATGTTCACAAGCCCATGCTCGAAGCCGGTAACTTCCCGATCATTCGTCGCACGTTGGGCAGCAAGTTGATCAAGATGGAATTTGATCCGGAAGGTGCTAAGGCCGGTCGTTCTGTCCGTACGGTTGACGTTCGTGACGAAGATCGTCGTCAATTTGCTATTACCGATGAAGACGTCATCGAATTGGCTAAGTTCGCTACGATCATTGAAAAGCACTACGGTCGTCCGATGGACATCGAATGGGGTAAGGACGGTATCGACGGCAAGATCTACATCTTGCAAGCTCGTCCTGAAACGGTTAAGAGCCGTCAAAACACCTCTGACGTTCAACAACGCTTCTTGTTAAAGAGCAAGGGTAAGGTGTTGGCTGAAGGTCGTGCTATCGGTCAAAAGATCGGTATCGGTGAAGTTCGCATCGTTCAAGACGCTAGCGAAATGGATCGCGTTCAAGCCGGTGACGTGCTCGTAACGGACATGACCGACCCGAACTGGGAACCGGTGATGAAGCGCGCCAGCGCCATCGTTACGAACCGCGGTGGTCGTACGTGCCACGCTGCTATTATTGCTCGTGAATTGGGCATCCCGGCCGTTGTCGGCTGTGGTGATGCAACCGAAAGCGTTCAAGAAGGTCAAGTGGTGACGGTTTCTTGCGCTGAAGGCGATACGGGTAGAATCTACGAAGGTCGTCAAGAAGTTCAAATCGATGAAGTCAAGCGTGGTGCTTTGCCGGAAATCCCGGTTAAGATCATGATGAACGTGGGTAACCCGCAATTGGCCTTCGAATTCCAATCCATCCCGAATAAGGGTGTGGGTTTGGCTCGCCTTGAATTTATCATCAATAACAACATCGGTATCCACCCGAAGGTTGTTTTGGACTACCCGAACGTTGACGGTGAATTGCGTGACGCAGTCGAACGCTTGAGCGCTGGCTACAAGAGCCCGGTCGACTTCTTCGAAAGCAAGATCGCTGAAGGCGTCGCTACGATTGCCGCTGCGTTCTGGCCCAAGAAGGTGATCGTTCGCTTGTCTGACTTCAAGAGCAACGAATACCGTAAGTTGATCGGTGGCGATCGCTACGAACCCGATGAAGAAAACCCCATGTTGGGCTTCCGCGGTGCTTCTCGTTACATCGCTAACACGTTTGCCGAATGCTTCCGTATGGAATGCCGTGCCATGAAGTTTGTTCGTGACACGATGGGCTTGACCAACGTTGAATTGATGGTTCCGTTTGTTCGTACGGTTGAAGAAGCCCGTCAAACGGTCGAAATCATGGAACGCAACGGTTTGAAGCGCGGTGAAAACGGTTTGCGCCTCAACATGATGTGCGAAATCCCGTCTAACGCCGTTTTGGCTGACAAGTTCTTGGACTACTTCGATGGCTTCTCCATCGGTTCCAACGACATGACGCAATTGACGTTAGGTTTGGACCGTGACTCCGGTCTCGTGGCTGCCAGCTTCGACGAACGCAACGAAGCCGTTAAGGTGATGTTGTCCATGGCCATCCGTGCCTGCCGTGCTCGCGGTAAGTACGTTGGTATTTGCGGTCAAGGCCCGTCTGACCATGAAGACTTGGCTCAATGGTTGATGGATGAAGGTATTGAATCCATCTCCTTGAACCCGGATACGGTGGTTGATACGTGGCGTCGTTTGGCTACGAAGTAATCGCGTAGAAAGCAAAGAGCTCCGTCAACTTCTCGGAGCTCTCAAAAGCGCTTAGTTTCTTGATGAGAAATTAGGCGCTTTTTTTGCGCCCATTTATTCAAAAAATACACGGTTTCCCCTATACTTAAAAGTTGTTCTCATTAATTATTTTGAAAGTGTTCATTAGACCGTGGAACATGAATTTACTTTAATTGCAACGTTGGCTTGGGGGCTGTGTTTAGCCTTATTTTTTGGCTTTGTGGCTAGCCGCTTACGTATACCTGCCCTGGTAGGTTATTTGCTAGCCGGCGTCTGCATTGCGCCGACCACGCCCGGTTTTGTGGGTGACGTTGCATTAGCCAGCCAGTTGTCCGAATTAGGGGTGACGCTTTTGATGTTTGGCGTCGGTCTGCACTTTTCTGTTCGTGAGCTTTTGCGGGTTAAAGCCGTTGCTGTTCCCGGAGCCGTATTGCAAATGGCGGCAGCGACCGTTTTAGGGACCGCTTTGGCTTACTGCTGGGGTTGGACCCTTTTAGCCTCCTTTATTCTTGGCTTAAGTCTTTCATGTGCCTCTACGGTGGTGTTGATCCGTGCCTTGCAAGGCTTTGGGGCATTGGAGTCGGGTGAAGGTCAAGTGGCCGTTGGCTGGTTGGTTGTTGAAGACTTGGCAACGGTTTTACTTTTGGTGTTGTTGCCGTCTTTAGCCAGTGTTGTTAAAGACGGCACCATTGGTACGATTGATTCGGCCTTCCTTTGGACACTTTTAGAGACGGGTGTTTTGATTGTTGGCTTCATGGCCACCATGATGCTTGTCGGTCGTCGCATTTTGCCTTGGGCTTTGATGCAAGCGGTTCAAACTGGTTCGCGTGAAATTTTCACTTTATGTGTGATTGCTATTGCCATCGGTGTGGCCTACGCATCCACTGAAATCTTTAAAGTGTCGTTCGCTTTGGGGGCTTTCTTTGCCGGCATGATGATGCGAGAAAGTGAATATGCTCACCGTGCGGCTCAAGATACTTTGCCGCTCCAAGACGCCTTCTCCGTGATCTTCTTCCTCGGTGTGGGGATGCTTTTTGATCCGACGATTCTCGTTCGTGAGCCGTTACGTGTTTTGGCCGTGTTGGGCATTATTATCGTGGGTAAGGCTGCGGTGAGTATCGCCATTGTGCGCATTTTGGGATACAACTGGCGTTACGCATTGACGATTGGTGCAAGTCTTTCTCAGGTTGGGGAATTCAGTTTCATTTTGGGCGGTTTGGGCGTGTCCTTGGGCTTTTTGCCACAAGAAGGGATGACACTTATTTTGGCCGGTGCCATTTTCAGTATCGCTTTAAATCCTTTGATCTTTAAGTTGATTAAGCCGGTGCTTAATATCATCGCGCCCGAAAAACCGTTGCCGGATCCAATGGTTTGGCACTCTAACTCTCATCAAACGCAAAAACGTGGCCCCATTGTCATCGTGGGAGCCAATTTGATGGGGCGAGATATTTATGAATCTTTAGCTGACCGCAACATGCAAGGAGATTGAACAAAACGTCAATCGTATTACCGAAGAAGAGTTAAAGCACAACTTTGTGTTGGGTGATGCTTCTCGCCCGTCCATTTTGGAACAAGCCATGGTAGGTGAAGCAAGCTTGGTGGTTTTGACGATTCAAGATGCATTGATGGAGCGTAAGATTGCTGATGAAACGCGCGCCTTAAATCCTGACGTCCGAATCTTAGCGTTGGTGACTAAGGACGGTGACCGTGACTTCTTTAAGCAAGCCGATGGTACGCTTTTGCCGAATGTGCTTTTCTTGGATTCCCGAAAAGAATTGGCAAAGAACCTTTTGAATTACTCAATCGGTTTTTATCGACGTAGTTAGCTTGCGTTTCGAAGTAATTTGAAACGGAGAAATCGCAGGTTTGGGATGCTAGACCTGCGATTGGATTTTTGTTGTGACAGAAAATATTTCTCTTTTTGCGACGTTAGCCTGGGGCTTTGGTTTAGCTTTCGTGTTGGGATATGTCGCCAATAAATTCAGAGTCCCGGCGTTGGTCGGTTATCTGTTAGCCGGTGTCTGCATCGCACCAACTACCCCCGGTTTTGTGGGGGACGTGAATCTCGCCAGCCAACTTTCTGAAATTGGCGTGACGCTTTTGATGTTTGGCGTCGGTCTGAGCTTTTCCATCCGAGATCTTTTGCGTGTCAAAGCCATTGCGGTTCCTGGTGCTCTTCTCCAAATGACTTTAACAACCGGTTTAGGTATGACCTTTGGGATCATGACAGGCTGGTCACTAATGGCTTCCTTCATTTTGGGGCTATGTTTGTCTTGTGCTTCTACCGTGGTTATGGTCAAGGCTTTGCAAACGCATGGGGCATTGGAGTCCGGCGAAGGTCAAGTGGCAGTTGGCTGGCTTGTTGTTGAAGACATGGTCTCAGTTTTGCTTTTGGTGTTGTTACCCACACTAGCCAATTTGCGTGGAGCTGGGTCCATGAACTTCCATGATTTGGGGCTCGCGCTAGCGGAAACTGCCCTTTTAATCGTGGGCTTCATTGCCACGATGGTGGTTATTGGTCGTCGTGTTTTGCCTTGGTTATTGCTCAAGGCAGCTAAAACGGGTTCTCGTGAAATTTTTACGCTTTGCGTTGTTGCGATCGCCATTTGCATTGCTTACGGTGCAACCGAGATCTTCAAAGTCTCGTTTGCTTTAGGTGCCTTTTTTGCGGGCATGATGATGCGAGAAAGTGAATACGCTCACCGTGCTGCTCAAGACACATTACCCCTACAAGACGCCTTCTCCGTTATCTTTTTCTTAGGCGTGGGGATGCTTTTTGATCCGACGACTCTTGTTGAGCAACCTCTTGAAGTGCTTTGTGTGGTTATTGTCATTTTGATGGGTAACGGCCTTGCCAGTGTTGGAATTGTTCGTCTGTTGGGGTGCAACTGGCGCTACGCCTTAACGATTGGCGCCGGTTTGGCTCAAGTGGGGGAATTCTCTTTCATTCTGGCCGGCTTGGCCGTGCAATTAAACTTCATGCCGCAAGAGTTGATGACTTTGATTTTGGCCGGTGCCATTGTGAGCATTGCTTTAAATCCGCTCTTTTTCCGTTTAATTGAGCCTTTAATGAAGAAAATTTCCCCGCCTCGTCCGTTGCCCAATCCGGTTGTCTGGGGTGCTCATCGATCAGGAGGCGCATCAAAGCCCAAGGGGCAGGTGGTTATTATCGGGTTTAATGTGATGGGTAAGTCCATCTACGACGCGATGATGGACAAAGGCTACCCAACCTTTGTCGTTGAACAAAATATTAATCGATTGACTTCTACCGAAGAGATGCGTCACTTTGTGTTGGGTGATGCAACGCAAACGTCAGTGCTTGAGCAAGCGCACATTGCTTCGGCTGATTTGGTGGTAGTGACCGTGCGCGATGCGTTGATGGAAAGAAGAATTGTTGATGAGGTTCGCGTGATCAATCCGTTTGTTCAGATTCTGGTGTTAATTTCCAATGACGGTGATAGAGATTTCTTCAAAACAAATGAAGGTGTCGTAATGGATAACGTTGTTTGCATGGATTTGCGCAATGAAATCGCAAAGAACATGCTCAATATCAGCGTTGCCTTAATGCGTGTTCAACGTGCCCGCAACGAGTGATGACTGCGATACAATCAAAGAATAGACATTGACTCAATGACATCGATACAAGGACTTAATTAATGACATTTAGTGCAACAATTATTTGGCTCATCTGCGCTGCGATTTTGGGCATTTTAGAGCTGATGCTCACGACCTTTTACTTATTGGTTTTAGCGGTCGCTGCTTGTGCAGGATCCTTGGCAGCGTACATGAACTTCTCGGTCGAGTGGCAAGTCGTTGCTTTTGCCGTTGTCTCTTTAATCGGCTCCGTTTGGGTGCGTCGGATTCGCTCGATTAAAACGAAAAGTGATGAGCAAGCGCATGCTTTACAAAATTTAGATGAAGGCCAAACGGTTGAGGTGTTAGCATGGAAGGACAAGGGCCGCACGAGCGTTCAATATCGCGGTGCTCAGTGGGATGCGGTTGCTGTCGATACCCACAACCTTGAAACAGGTTTGCACCAAATTGTTCAAGTGCGTGGCAACACGCTCATTCTGAAAAAGATTTAATTCGCAAGGAGTTCTGTCATGGACGGATTTTTGACGTTTACGTTGTCATTGGCGGCATTGGCCTGCGTGTTTGCATTTCAGGCCATTAAAGTGGTGCCTCAACAGTCGGCTTGGGTAGTGGAGCGTTTAGGGAAGTTCCACGCCGTACTCTCGCCCGGTCTTAATGTGGTGATTCCGTTTATTGACCGTGTTGCCTATAAGCACTCCTTAAAGGAAGTGCCGTTGGATACGCCGAGTCAAGTCTGTATCACGAAGGACAATACGCAATTGTCCGTTGACGGCGTGCTCTTTTTCCAAGTGACAGACCCCAAGCGCGCCAGTTACGGTACGAGTAACTACATCATTGCCATCACGCAATTGGCTCAAACGACCTTGCGTAGCGTGATCGGTAAGATGGAATTGGATAAGACCTTTGAAGAACGTGATTTGATTAACCAATCGGTGGTGAGTGCGATTGATGAAGCTGCTCTCAACTGGGGTGTTAAAGTGTTGCGCTACGAAATTAAGGACTTGACGCCGCCCGCCGTGATTTTGCAAGCCATGCAACAACAAATTACGGCTGAACGTGAAAAGCGTGCTGTGGTAGCAGCTTCTGAAGGTCGCAAGCAAGAACAAATTAACTTGGCAACCGGTGCCCGAGAAGCCGCTATTGCTGAGTCCGAAGGTGAAAAGCAAGCCGCTATCAATAAGGCCGAAGGTGAAGCCGCAGCAACATTGGCTATCGCAACGGCTACGGCTGAAGCTTTGCGTCAAATTGCTCAAGCCACGCAATCGCCGGGCGGCATGGATGCCGTGAACTTGAAGGTCGCTCAACAATACGTGGACGCCTTTGCTCAAGTTGCCAAGACCGGTAATACGATTTTGTTGCCGAGTAACTTAAATGACATGGGCAGCATGATTGCCTCTGCGATGAGCATCATGCGTCAAACGGATCCGGCAGCAGCCGATAAGGTGGTCCCAACTTCTCAAGTGACAAACTTGGTCGATCGCTTGAAGTAATCCGAAACGTTCAAAATGAGCGCGGTCATCTTCCATTGGGGGTGACCGCGCTTTTTGTTAGAATTAGCGTCTGTTGAAAAACTTTTAGGAGCTTTGTGATGCAAGCACAAGACACCATTAATCTTGGTGACCTTGAGGTCATGCAGGCCGTGTTTAGTCGTTTTTTTGCCACAATTTTTGATGCAACAGAAATGGAAAACGAACAAAAGGCTTCTGAATCGTTAATGGAAGGCTCCATTGATCTTTTGGCGTGTTTTTGTCAAGAGTATGAGGGGGTCATTGTTCCTGGCCATTTGCAGCTTGAAGTGCTTGCAAAACGTTTGGTCGATACGCTTGTCCCGTTGGGATTAGTCGATGGTGATATTGCGCAAGAAAAAGATCCCAACGTTGTCATGTTGATTGTGATTTCCACGATGGCTGAAGAGTTTTTGCAATTATTGGCCGCAGTGCATGAAGAAGAACAAACACAAGAAGTGTTTGAGTTGCGCTGTGATGCCTTAAAGTCGAAGTGGATTCACTACTTCCTTGGAGAAGAATAAATGGCCGATCAAGCCCAAGAAAACCAACAACAAGTCGTCGCTCAGTTTGACCTCGCCGATAAAGATATTTTGACGCAACTCTTTGAAGTTGTGCTCTATGACGTCACGCGTCGAAGCAAGATGGTGGCAAACGGCGAACTCAAAAGCGAAGAAGCCATTGCGATGGATAAACAATCGGCAGCCTTTTTAGCCGCCGTTTTAGCAGGTAAAAACGAACAATTTATTCCCAAGCCCCACTGGACGGGTGATCCGTTAGCCGGTTACTTAAAGCTTTTCATGAAAGAACGCTTAGACAAAGTGGGCGTTAAACCGGAAGATATCAAAGATACCCGCGGTATCTTGCAAACGGTGGCTTATGAGTTTGTCTGTGACTGCTATCAATTGATGAAGGTGGTTGCGCACCACATGGACACGATGAACTTCCAAGAGGAAGGTAAGCGCCTTTGTGTGATGTGGGCCGAACGTATGTTAGGTCTTCGTGAAACCGATCCCGTGACTTTCGAGGACTAAGACAGTGACCTGTCCGTTAAGATACGCCACCAAGCGAGAAACGCTTCCCAATATTTCGTCCTACCCTGTGGCCCATGAAGTCATTTTCCAAGCGGTGAAGAACACATGGGAGCGCGTGATTCAGGTCATGGAATGTGAGATGGAGATCGCAGAACTCGAAGAGGCCAATATGAATTTGGCCCTTTGGTTGATGGACACTTTCACGGGGCAAAACGAGCAATTTTCTTGCTGTTTGTGTAATTTTCACGGAATTCAGAGTTCTTCTGGTTCTTTACGGAAAAGAGACGATTGGCGCTGAAGTGAGCGCTCAAAATCCGAACTTTGACTTCGAAGATGACGAAGCGTTTATGTTCAACGCTTTTGCGTTCTTTGTGAGTGAAATTTTTGTTGTATTAAAAGAAAGCAATGCGATGCAAGAAGGGTTGGATAACAATCCTGCAATTGAAGCTTTCGTTGATTTGTGGAGCTTGCGATTGACGGGAGCACCCGTAGCAAGTGACTTTCAAAACTAAAGGAGTGAATAATGAGCTGTAATGGTGATTGCAAGGGCTGTCAAAGCGAATGCGAAAAGCGCCCGCTTCGTCATCCGAGCATTACGGGTGCGATTTTAAGTCAATTCATGATGGACATGCACCAACGTGCAGTGGCCGCCGAAAAGGGTGAATTGACCGAAGAGAAGATGGATGAAATCGATCGCAAGGTTTTGAATTGGTTGGGTGCGACCTTCACGGGCAAAAACGAACAATTTGAAATTGATGCTGAGTGGTATCCGAATGGTTTGGCAGGGAACTTGCGCTTCAAACTCGGTAACGAATTGGCTCAAGCCTCGGGCGGCAAGTTGCCCGAAGACAATGCTACATTGATCTATTCGGCTTTTGCTGTTTTCATGGCCGAAGTCTATAACACGCTTTTTGAATTGGCCGGTAAAGGCATTGAACCGTTCGGCGAAGATGCCGCTCCGGAAATGTTACTTTTGTGGAAGCGTTGGACGGAATTGTTAGTGGGCTTTGATCTTCACTTCCGTGATCCGAAAGCAGAAGGCGCTAAGGAAGAAGAAAAGGGCGAAGACGCTAAAGACGAATAAGCGTTTGTAGCTTACAAAAAATAGGGGAGGCCGATGTGGCTTCCCCTAAATTTTTGTGTTTGTCACACGTTAGCGATTGCGGGTTTTAAGCAAACGTTGACGATCGCGTTCCCATTGCTTCTTGCTTTCGTCTTCACGCTTTTCGTATTGGCGCTTACCCTTGGCAAGACCCACGGTCAATTTCACGCGACCGCGAACGAAGTGCATATCCAAAGGAATAAGCGTGAAACCGGTGCGTTCAACCTTACCCGTGAATTTGTCGATCTCACGGGAATGCATCAAAAGCTTACGAAGACGCGTGGGATCGGCTTTTTCATGGGTGCTTGCCGTCTTCAAGGGCGTAATGTGGGCGTTCAACAAAAAGAGCTCACCATTACGAATAATGATGTGGGCTTCTTTAATTTGAGCGCGACCCTCACGGATCGATTTGACTTCCCAGCCTTGAAGAACCATCCCGGCTTCAATCTTCTCTTCAATGTAGTAATCAAAGAGGGCTTTGCGATTAACAATATTGGCCATGTTTTCCAATTAATGAAACTGATTCAGAACACATCATTTTAGCAATTAAGAGACCTCTTTTTAATGCGTTGTTGTAATTATTCGAAAACGAAAAATCGAGAAAGTTTGAAGAGGTGTCGTATTTTCGTTAAACTTTTTTGTCTCTCTATAGGTGGAAAAGATGCATATTTTTGTCGCTCTCGTTAATGCTGATCAAGTTCAACTCACGGAACTCGAACTCACCGATGGTTCTCGTGTTGAGGATGCTTTAAAAGCTGCCGGTGTAACGCCTTCTCAAAAGCATACATTGGCCGTTTGGAATGAGCGCTGTGAGGCTGATCGCCTTTTGGTTGACGGGGATCGCATTGAAATTTTGCCGCCTTTAACCGTTGATCCGATGACTGCTCGCCGTCTCCGTGAAGAGAAAAATCGCTCAGGAAACAATGTCTTAGCAATGGGGCGCAATGGCGGGAAACATCGACTTTTCTAGTGAATCGGAAAAGTTTTTTGCGTATAAGCAAAAAAACATAATTTTTTTGCCCAAAGTGTTTCAAATAGGATAAAATGCGTTGTTAATCTAAAAACGCCACTTAGTGGCGAGTGCCGAATTCCTTTTCTTTTTTTCGACAGAGGTTAACATGCGTATTAGACAGAAGGCTCTTACCTTCGATGACGTGCTTCTCGTTCCGGCTCACTCGGAAATCCTTCCTCGAGACACGATCCTCACCACCAAAATCACCCGCAACTTAAGCTTGAACATTCCGATGGTCTCCGCTGCTATGGACACCGTGACGGAATCTGGCTTGGCCATTGCTTTGGCTCAAGAAGGTGGCGTCGGTTTCATCCACAAGAACATGACGGCTAAGCAACAAGCCGCTGAAGTGGCTCGCGTTAAGCGTCACGAAGCCGGTATGGTTGCTGACCCCATCACTGTTACGCCTGGCATGACCGTTGGCGAAGTGTTGCGTGTTAGCCGTGAACGTCACATCTCCGGTCTTCCGGTGGTTGACGGCCGCAAGGTTTTGGGTATGGTCACCTCTCGTGACTTGCGCTTTGAAACGCGCATGGACATCCCTGTTTCTCAAATCATGACGCCGGCTGAACGCTTGGTTACGGTTCGCGAAGGTGCAAGCTTGGACGATGCCAAGCGCTTGATGCACGAACACCGCGTTGAACGCGTGTTGGTTGTTGACGCTGACTTCAACCTCTCTGGTTTGATGACAGTTAAGGATATCATCAAGGCCGGTTTGCACCCCAATGCTGCTAAGGACTCTCATGGTCGCTTGTTGGCTGGTGCTGCTGTTGGCGTTGGTGCCGGTACGGAAGAACGTATTGAATTGTTGGTCAACGCCGGTGTTGACGTGATCGTGGTTGACACGGCTCACGGCCACTCCAAGGGCGTGCTCGATCGCGTTGAATGGGTTAAGAAGAACTACCCCGACTTGCAAGTGATCGGTGGTAACATCGCTACGCCTGAAGCCGCTTTGGCTTTGGTTGATCGCGGTGCTGATGGCGTTAAGGTCGGTATCGGCCCGGGTTCTATTTGTACGACCCGTATCGTTGCCGGTGTCGGTGTTCCGCAAATCACGGCCGTTGCTACGGTTGCTGACGCATTGAAGGACACGGGCGTTCCGTTGATCGCTGACGGCGGTATCCGCTTCTCTGGTGACATTGCTAAGGCTATCGCAGCCGGTGCCAATGCCGTGATGATGGGTGGTATGTTCGCCGGTACCGATGAAGCTCCGGGTGAAGTGGTTCTCTACCAAGGTCGCTCCTTCAAGAGCTACCGCGGCATGGGTAGCCTTGGCGCTATGACCAAGGGTTCTGCTGACCGCTACTTCCAAGACAACAATTCCGGCAACATCGACAAGTTCGTTCCGGAAGGTATTGAAGGTATGGTTCCGTACAAGGGTCCGCTCGCTCAAATCGTTTATCAAATGATCGGTGGCTTGCGCTCTTCCATGGGCTACTGCGGTTGTGCTACGATTGACGAAATGCGCAATCGTGCTGAATTCGTCGAAATCACGGCCGCCGGCTGGCGTGAATCTCACGTCCATGACGTCCGTATCACGAAGGAAGCTCCGAACTACCGTCAAGAACACTAATCTTGATTAGGTAAGAAAAAGCGCGAAACATTTCGCGCTTTTTCTGGTTTTAACCACATAGAAAGGCCAAAAAATCATGGCTCATGATCGTATTCTCATCCTTGACTTCGGCTCTCAAGTCACGCAGTTGATCGCACGTCGCGTGCGCGAAGCTCACGTGTACTGCGAAGTTTGTCCCAACGATGTCAGCGAAGAATTTATTCGCGAATTTAACCCCAAAGGCATTATTTTGTCGGGTTCTCACATGAGTGCCTACGAAGAAAATAATGACCAAGCCAGCGAAGCCGTTTTCTCAGCCGGTGTTCCTGTTTTGGGGATCTGCTACGGTATGCAAACCATGGCTCAACAATTGGGTGGCAAGGTTGAAAATATTGGTAAGCGTGAATTCGGCTACGCTGAAGTGAAGTCTCACGCCAATAACCGTTTGTTTGACGGTATTGAAGATTTTAAAAACGAAGAAGGCGACTCCATCCTCAAGGTTTGGATGAGCCACGGTGATAAGGTCACGCAAATCCCGCCCGGATTTGAAGTGATGTGCTCCACGCCCTCTTGCCCCATTGCCGGGATGTGCGATGAAAAGCGCGGATTTTATGCCGTGCAATTCCACCCGGAAGTTACGCACACCGTCAAGGGTCGCGATCTTTTAAATCGCTTCGTTCTCGATATTTGTAAGGCTGAACCTTCTTGGATCATGGGTGACTATGCCAAAGAAGCCATCGCAAAGATTCGTGAAGAAGTGGGCGAAGAAGAAGTTATTTTGGGCCTCTCCGGTGGCGTTGACTCCTCGGTTGCTGCCGCTTTGATTCATGAAGCCATTGGCGATCAGCTTACTTGCGTTTTCGTTGATACCGGTCTTTTGCGTAAGAACGAACGCCAACAAGTCGAAGAAACGTTCCAAAAGAACATGGGCTTGAAGTTGATCGTGGTTGACGCAGAAACGCGTTTCTTGAAGGCTTTGGAAGGGGTGAATGATCCTGAACAAAAGCGCAAGATCATCGGTCGCGAATTCGTGGAAATCTTCCAAGAAGAAGCCGGTAAGTTAACGCAAGCCAAGTGGCTTGCCCAAGGCACGATTTATCCTGATGTGATTGAATCGGCCGGTGCCAAGACGAAGAAGGCTAAGACCATTAAGAGCCACCACAATGTGGGTGGTTTGCCTGAAACGTTGCACTTGAAGCTCTTAGAGCCGTTGCGTGATTTGTTCAAGGACGAAGTCCGTGAATTGGGTATCACGTTAGGGTTGCCCGCTGAAATGGTTTACCGTCATCCGTTCCCGGGTCCGGGTTTGGGTGTGCGTATTTTGGGTGAAGTCAAAAAGGAATACGCTGACCTTTTGCGTGAAGCCGATGCGATCTTTATTGAAGAATTGCGTGAAGCTGGTCTTTATGACAAGGTAAGCCAAGCCTTCGTGGTCTTTATGCCGGTTAAGAGCGTGGGCGTTATGGGCGACGGCCGCACCTATGAATGGGTTGTGAGCTTACGTTGCGTTGAAACGTCTGACTTCATGACGGCTCACTGGTCTCATTTGCCCTATGAACTCTTAGGCAAGGTTTCTAACCGCATCATCAATGAAGTCCGTGGCATTAACCGTGTGGTTTATGACATCAGCGGTAAACCGCCTGCCACGATTGAGTGGGAATAATCTTTTTGTGCCTTTGGGCCCAATGAGTTAAAGAAAAAGGTTCCAGATTGAAAAAAATCTGTGACCTTTTCTTTTTCAAGATTTCGTCTCTTGTTATAATCGAAAGGTTAGATATATTTCCTCGTAAACCCTAGTGATTTATGAGGATATGGGAAGTTTTCTTTTAATTTGTTAGGAGTATTCCGATGTCCACTATCGTTCGTCCCGAAAGCATGCAACGCATCAACAATGAAGCGTTGGCGACGGCTTTCATTGAAGAACAAGTGAAGTTGATCCGTGAACAAGTCGGTGACAAGAAGGTTTTGCTTGCTTTGTCTGGCGGTGTTGACTCTTCTGTGGTTGCTGCTTTGTTGATTAAGGCCATTGGCCAACAATTGGTTTGCGTGCACGTGAACCACGGTTTGTTGCGCAAGGGCGAACCGGAACAAGTAGTTGAAGTCTTCCGTAACCAAATGAACGCCAACTTGGTGTATGTTGATGCCGTTGACCGCTTCTTGGATAAGTTGGCCGGTGTTGCTGATCCTGAAACCAAGCGTAAGGTGATCGGTGCTGAATTCATCCGCGTTTTCGAAGAAGAAGCTCGTAAGCAAGAAGGTATCGAATTCTTGGCTCAAGGCACGATTTATCCGGACATTTTGGAAAGTCACGGTGTTAAGGCTCACCACAACGTGGGTGGCTTGCCCGAAGACCTCCAATTCGGTTTGGTTGAACCGTTGCAATTGCTCTTTAAGGACGAAGTCCGCATGGTCGGTAAGACCCTCGGTTTGCCCGATGGCATGGTTTATCGTCAACCGTTCCCGGGTCCGGGTCTTGGCGTTCGCTGCTTGGGCGCTATCACGCGTGACCGTTTGGAAGCTGTTCGTGAATCTGACGCTATTTTGCGTGAAGAATTCGCTAAGAACGGTTTGGAAGGCAAGGTTTGGCAATACTTTACTGCTATCCCGGACTTCAAGAGCGTTGGCGTGAAGGACAACAAGCGCACGGACGCTTGGCCTGTGATCATTCGTGCCGTCAACACCGTTGATGCCATGACCGCTACGGTTGAAGATGTTCCGTTTGCTTTGTTGCAACACATCACGCAACGTATCACCAACGAAGTTGAAGGTGTTAATCGTGTTGTCTTCGATTTGACGCCGAAGCCCACGGGCACGATCGAATGGGAGTGATTGTTTAACTAGACATGGGCGGTCAGGTGTAGACCAGAATAGACACCAACCGCCCATTTTTATTGGGTTTTGCACTAGTCAGGCCTGGTCAGAAGTAGTCAGAAGTAGACTATTGTAGTCAGTAGAGTTTGATGGTATTGTTGATGGTATTGAAATACTGTTGATGGTATTGAGAGCGAAAAATCGCAATTTCGTTAATTTTTCAATACCATCAATTGGGAGAATTATGCTTACAGAAATATTGCTGAAACCAAAGGAAAAAGGCTACAAAGTTTCTGACCGTGATGGGCTTTATGCTTTCGTCTCTGCAAACGGTACTATCTCGTTTAGGTGTAACTACAGAATCAACGGACGTCAAGAGACCTACACGTTCGGCGTTTGGAAAAAAGACCTAACGCTTGCCGAAGCCAGAATGAGATTGCAAGACATTAAAAAAATGATTGCGTCCGGTCAATCGCCAATGATCAATAAGAAAGAAGCTCAAGAGAAAAATAAACAATCGGGCAGTGTTGGTCAGTGGGTGGAGCGTTATTTTGAAAGTCTTGATGTTGCAGAGTCAACAAAAAAGCTAAAGCGCTATGTCATTAACGGTCACATCCTAAAGAGATGGGAAAATTGGAAATTAAACGAACTTTCTTTTGAAGCTATTAGAAAAGTTTGTGATGAAATCAACGAAGGCGGAGCGCCAGCAACGGCCATTCAAGTCCGAAATATCATGGTGGGCGTTTATGAGTATGCAATTGACCATGGAGAAAAACTCGAGAATGTTGCTCGCAGAATCCGTCCTAGCTCAATTCATACTTTTCAAGCTCGAGACCGGGCATTGTCTGAATGCGAAATCGCTAGTTTGAATTTTGTTCTTAGCAAGATTTCGAGCGCACCTCAATTGAAGCATGCCTTAAAACTTTTGTTGCTGACGTTGGTTAGAAAGGGTGAGTTGATTGGAGCGAAGTGGAGTGAGATTGACTTTGAAAATGCGACTTGGGAAATACCAAAAGAGCGCATGAAGATGGGAAGGCCTCACGTTGTCTACTTGTCAAGACAGGCGGTTGACTTGTTTGTAGGATTGAACTACATGGCATTAGGCTCAGAATATGTTTTGCCGGCACGATCAAATCTGTCAAAACATATTAGCGAACATTCGCTTAATCGCCTATGTCGTGACTGTGTAGCAGCTGCCGAAGACTACAATATTCCGCTTGAGAAATTTAGTCCTCACGATCTTCGCAGAACGGGGAGTACGCTTCTTCATGAGTACAACTACACAAGCGACTGGATTGAAAAGGCTCTTGCACACGAATTGCCCGGTGGCATCAGAAGAGTCTACAACAAGGCAGAATATGCCGAGCAACGGCGTCAAATGTTGCAAGATTGGGCTGACATGATTGATTCATTCTCTGAAAAATATAAGGATCAATTTGACGAAAGTCTTACAATGAAGAGTGTTAGACAGCTTCGACTTGCAAAGCAGTCTACTAAATAACAAAAAGCCCCCACATCCTGAACGAGAACGTGAGGGCTTTGAATTTCAAGGTTTGATAAACGGTGCCCACATCACGTTGGGCCATGTCTTTAAAAACGCTTCAAACGGGTAGCGTGAGGGGGCAAGCCCGATCCCACCAGCGAAAAAGCTTGTGGAGAATTCTAACGTGCCATCGTCTGTAATTCGGCCAAATGTCAAATTACCCGTGGTCTTGACATAAAGCATGATGATTTTATTTTTCGGTGGTTCGACGTTCTTCACGTATTGCCAATTCATTTTTAATCCTTTCTTTTACTAATTTCTGTTGTTCTCCATGCGTTCGATTTCTCTGTTTAGCTTGAAGCTGATGGACTCATCTAGCGCAGTACGATCGTGATGTGGAAGTAAGATTTTGAGTTGCTCTGCAATGATCAAAACATCCCCCAACTCCTCGATGAAGTTTGAGTAGTGATCAGCACAGTTCTCGTCTTTCTTCTTCATATGAGTGATCGCAACTAAAAGCTCAGACATCTCTTCGATGAGTTTGTCGCACTGGCGATCAAATCCATAGTGTTCTGCAATCAGCTTGATTCGATTGTCGTCAATCATCAAAGTACCTCCACAAAATATCGGGGTCGTTAAAAAGAAAATTCAGAGATAAAGAAAAGACGAAGGCGCCGGTTGCTTCGTCTTGGCAGTGAATGAAATCACCGTTCTCGTCCTGCTCGTGAATTCCGAAATAGGATTTGCCGTGGTACTTTAATGCTATCGGCTCATCGAGTTTCGGGAGCTCTTCGCAAAGTTTTGTCCATGTCATAATTGTCTCTTGTTGCACTTATTAGAAAACTTCTAATAAGTGAATGATGAAGTTTGTTGAAATTAGATTAGTCGTCCAAGTCTTTTGTTTAGGCCCTTTCTACTTAACTTCATCATTCGTTTCTCCTTGCCATCTCAGCAAAACGTTTACATTGGGCGATTTCTGCGACTTTTTTTCAAATCAACAAGCCTTCATTTTTTGGGTTTGTCGTAAAAGTTTTCAATGTCACAGAAAACGATCTCTGCTTCGTCCCACTTGGGATCGAATGAATCAAAAAGAATTTTGTACTTGGTTTCTGGATTGTCATCAATCAGATTTTGATCAATGATGACAGCGTTGTTTTCATTAATAAAAGCCCAAAAACCGTCTGAATATCGAACGTATCGAGCTTTCATTTGGTGCTCGATCGGAGTTCCGCCATCATCTTCAATCACTCGCAAAAGCACAATCTCGCCGTTTTTAGGCTCTGACAAACAGGGGCCTTTCCCACCTGGTGTCGCAAAGAAACGCTTAAGAAGTGCTTGTCTAATCATTTGCCTCTCCTTTATACGGCTCGGGCAGTTCTGCCCAAGCGGTCACTTTGTCTCCATCTTTATCAAATAAATCCCATCCTCTTTTGGGGTCAAAATAATCAAAGTTGACGCAAAGATCTTCTCGAATACCGTCAAAGCACGTTATAAGATACTCTTTGCATTCTTTCGGCTTTTCCTTCGGCCAAGGCTTCCAGTCAACTTGTGTCATATCTCCTCCCAATCGCCTTCGTTTAAAGTGATTTGAACAAAGTCTTCACTGTAGGGCTTGACATCAATGCAAACTATGAGGTTGTCAGAGAAAGAGCTGTAGCCGTCATCCGAACCACAGCAGCGGTGATCATCCTCGGTTTCTTTCATCACTTTGCGATAATCTTTACCGTACATCTTGCAAGCCAACTTGATTAGCCTTGCTTTTTGGCGGTTTGTGACTCGTATCATCTAGTCCTCCCACGGTCGAAAAAGAATGTTTTTTGCTTTATGAACGCAGAGACTTTCACCTTTGAATCCAGTCAACCAATCTTTTCCATTCCATTTCAAGCGAGAACCCATTGCGTACCATGCTCTCAATTGACCAAGTTGACATTCATATTCAACACGCATCCACACATTCCTTGGGGGGGTCACCTCAGGAAAAGCATTCCAAGCGTTAGGGTTGTATTCACTCATTACTCACCTCCGGGTGCTCGATGTACATGAAGTGAGTTGTGCCAACTCCTAGATGAGTAATTCCAAAGTCATCTTTTGAAATACGGTAAAAACTATCATCATCTTCATATTCAATACGCTCAACAAGAACATATCGATTCGGATTTCCATCAAATTTTTCACGGAGATGCCAAATATTTGGCTTCAAGTCCTCGATGACTTCAATCTCCTCTTTGCGAATGAAAGCCCGGTATTCAAACACCTTCTCTACAAATCCCCCGTGCAAGTGTTCTTCCAGGAGTCGTCCAAAATGAATTTGGATTCCAAGGAGTTGTTTGAAAAAGCTCTCGCACATTTCACGATTGAGAACATCAGAAAACTTATTCGTTTCGCTCAAAGCGTCAAGTTGAGCTTGTTTCTCTTTGTCTTTAAGTGCGAACCTCATCACATACCTCCTATGAAGTTAATGATTTCGATCACAACGACGACTACGCCAATCCCTAGGAAAACTCCATGAAGAATGTCTAACCACATAACAACTCCCACGCAGAGGTCATTAAAAACACACTAAGGAAAACAAGGGCGCAGATTAATGCGAACACGGCGGCTATAACAAAAATAGTTCCTAAGCAAGAAAGCACTTCAGCTAAAAAGTTAAATGCCTTTTTCATAAGTCTTTCTCCCTCTCGAGTTGCTTCAGGTAATCGTTAACGAAGTTGAGAATGTTTACCGGCAACTCTTGAACTTGCTCGTTGTTGATGATCGGTGGGATCGCCAGCATTTGAACCAGTACGGTCTTAGATGGGACAAAAATACAACCAACTCCCGAGGCAAAGAACACAATCAATACGTATTTAATGAACAACTCAATAAAGATTTCCTTTAACCTCTCAACAGGTGCCTCCGAAACAAACCAACCGAAAATAATAATTAAAACGGTACCAATGGAGGTTCCACACGCTATGTAGCAAAACACATGGAGCGAGTCACAAACGTCAATCAAATAAATTAGAAAGGGTGAAATACTCATTTCAAATTCCTTAAAGCAATCCAAAAGCCTTAGCAAACTCAATCACGATCAGACTGAAAGTCAGAAGGCACATCAATGCGAGCAATAAGTCTTCGAGTTTCATCATGTCAAGCCGCCTCTTTAATCAAACGACTACGATAGTCAAGAACGTCCTTAAGAAGGAAGTTGACAGCGTTGCCGATCTTAAAATAGGGCAAATCACGCTTGCGAAGACGGTCAATCGTCCGCTCGCTACAGCCTAAAATCTCACAAGCTTGTTGGCGTGAGATAGTCGGCGAGATTGAATAGCCGTGTATTTTTAATTGTCGTTTTTCAAACTTCGACTTCATTTCGTTGTTCCTTTTGAAGGGCTACTCACGCAAGGAGCCGCTTTCGCCCGTGTTCGTTTTAGACGCTGTCCCAATTGATGGAGCCGTCAGGATTTGTTTGAATTTCTTTTTGATCGCTATCTTCACCCTTTTCAATGAATTCGCCATCAAGGAAATCTTGAGTTGTAACGGCCTCGCCTCGGTCGGCCTTTTCGTCAACTTCAACCGCTCGGACAGCTTCAATGCTGACCGGCAGGTACTTGAACAGTCTGCGGATGACGGTGTTGTGGGTTACCGCCATATTGTCGCCGCAGAGGTAGGTTCTGGACGGACTATCAACAGCGATGCACTTCGTCGGGACGCTTTCGATTTTTTCGATGGACTTGATCCCAAGGTACGGATTGATCTTTCTGCCCTGATAGTTCGCGGCCTTTCGAGCTAGGTGGAACGGGTTGAAAGACGGCTTCCATTCAACTTGGTACGTAGGGAACTTCTTGGGGAAGCCGTGCTCGTACACGACAGCCATGAAGTCTCGTTTGTGCGGGCATTCTCCAAGAGAACACGCAAGCTCGAACACCGAGTCTCGGAGTTTTCGGTCCGACGAGCAGAAGCTTGCTCGTCCACGTTCCTTATCGCAATGGCCGTCAGAATCAAGCAACCCGGCAAGTAATGCCTTACGCTGTTCAATCGAGCCTCTCATGTATGCGTCAGGAATATGCTTATTCAGAATGAGATTCATGCCGAGAAGTTTTGTTCTCATTCCGTCAGTAGCACCTACTGTGACGGCTTCGGATCGGCCATCTGAACGAATCGTCCCAACAGAAAATCCTGCGGCCTTGATTGCTTCTATGACGTGCGGAAGATCTTCTTTCGAACACGTGATCTGTGCGCCTCTGGCAGAACCATCGCCAAGCCAGTAGCCAAGGATGTACGGATCAAGCGGTAGATTGGCTTCCGGGAGAGCCAGGGCTCCTTGAACCGGGATCGTCACTGATAGCCCATCCTCTTTGGCTTCATACATCTCGTTTACGGTCATTTCACGGTACGGCTGACGCCATGCATTCGCACCGCCCTTGCGAGCAAGCCAACGATGCTCATCGTCGCAGACAACAGAAGAACCGTTCGTAAAGGTGACGCGGAAGCACGGCAGGTGCTTGACTTCGGAGACGGCGGTGACGGTCGTCACCTTGCCGTCCTTATCGAAGACCTTGTCACCCTTATGAAGTTCTTCCATCGTTGTCCAACCTGCGGGGGTCGGGATGCGCGTATCAAGGGCGAGACCTTTTTTCGCCATTTCGTCCCAGTGACTTGCCCACGGCCCTGAGCTTCCGGCTTTGGACGTTTTACGTACCGCTTCAATTTCCGCTCGACTCATGACTTCAAACTGGACGCCACCACCTTTAAGCTTTGCGACTGCGTACACGTAAGTCACAGGGCCACGATCTGCAAGAGGGGAGGGCTTGTGAATGATGTTTGGCTCAAGGCCGAGGGTCCACTCAAACTCGTCTTTTTCATGAGCACAGTAGGCGGACAGACTGATGATTTGGCCAGAGCGTCGAGCAAGGTCGATCATGCCTCGGTAACCAATGATTAGTTGTGCGTTAGCTCGTCCGCTCTTATCCTTGCCGTTGCCGAAGGGGAGAAGGTAGCAATGCCCCAATGCGGAACCAGGCTCAAGACCCAATGCAGCACACTGTAAGACAGCGCCAAAAAAAGACTCTGGAGCGCAACTCATCAATGCGGGCGTCTTTCGACATTCGGTCATGATGATGCGAGTGAGTCGATCGGCGGTCATGGACTTCGGGAGAGCTAAAGCCATTTGGTTTTGAAAGCCCTTTGACTTTACGACATCAAGCACGGTTGAATACTTCACCTTGTTTTCGACATCGGTTTTGGCTGCAGCAGGTGCAACGGCTTGTTTCAAAGTGTCGGTGGTAGACATAAATCATTCCTTATCAGTTAAGCAGCAAGACGAAAAACTCGTGTTTCGCTCGTCTTGATGTACTTGTTGTATTGATCCGGTTGTTCTTTCTTGAATCGAGTAGAGTCGAACGTGTTTCGTGACTGGTGCTTGTACGTGCAGGCCTTTTCTCCAGCAATCAAAAGCCCGGTGCTTTCTCCAATCGATGTGATCAATCGTGCCTTTACAACATCTTCTTGAGCCTTAAGCGCCTTGATGCGCTCGGAAAGCGTTCGTAACTCACCAATGTCCGCTGCCTGTTCGTTCGTGGCTTCTTGCATATCACCATTGTCATTGGGAAACATCTTGAGTACGTCTTCGATGTTGGCAACTTCGGGCGGTATGTTCTTGAGAACATGTTCAAACCAAAACTCTTGGCATCGTGATTGAAGTGCTTCGATCACTGCGTTGTCACGATTGACTTGATAAATGCGGAAGTCACTGCCGCCAAGGAGTACCGCAACGTACGCTACTCTCGCACCTGTTACGCCCAAGTACCACTGAACCTGAGTCTCGTAGTAGATGGGGATTTTGTGTTCTGTCACGACATTGCCGGCATTGATTTCGTCCTCTTGGCTAGGCCCCCAATGATCCGCCATGAATTGATTAGCGGTCTTACATTCGAGAATGGCGTCTGTTGTAATTCGTCTTCCGCCAAGCTCGACAATCTTTTGTTCGTCTTCAATGACTCGAACCGTTCCTGAGATTTCGGGATTAACAACACCACGGTCGATATTTGCAATCATCCAACCAAGCTCGTATTGACTGATTCACTTTTTGAATCTTCATGCCTGTGCGCTTAGAGAATTCCTTTGCAACAACATCTTCAAGGATTGTTCCAAAGTAAGCGGCTTCAGATTGATCGTCTTGGGGTTTCTCGGTGGCAATCTTGTCGTTGAAAATATCAAGGGCGGTTTTGTATTTGCTCAATCCTAAGATCGCAGCAACATCCGAACCGCCAACACCGGAACGGCGGTTTAAAAGAAATTCAGTTTTTGTCATACCTATGCCTGTACGTAGAAGTGTTCTTCGGACTCTCTCTCAACGTAAGCGAGCTTGTATAAGCACTCAAACTGTTCTTCGAGAATGGCGACTTGTTCTTTGCCACTCAAAGACAAATACTCGTCATCGTCTTCGTAAGCGTCTCTTTCGATTTGCTTAAGTGCTTCTTGTTTTGTGACCGGTGGGTCATCATCCCAAGGACAATGCGTTCCGTGAGGAATGTAGGGTAGGTTGTATCCACACATCGTTAAAACTCCACTAAATGACCTTCTTCAACGAGTCGCTTAAATTCACGAGAGGCGAATGCCTTTGAGCAACACGAGCGCATCATGATCCACTCGATCCACTCGGTTTTAGTCATCAATTCGTGACCGTCCGTGTATTCTTTGAGTGTCTTCATCGTTGAAGTCCTTTTAAAAACGTGCGAACCAGTCGCACATATCGGGAAAGCAAAGAGCAAGCCAAATCAAGATTGGCGTGCAAAAAATTAGCGCTCCGTAGCGCTCGAACCAGTCTTGTTTGTTCATGTGTTGCTCCTTAGTTGAAAACAATTCAGGCCCCTCTCGCCGTTCACGCTCAGCCTTTGGATTTGTAGGAAAAAGATGAGAAGGGCCTGAGTTGTTGGCTGTCTTTCCAGCCTGTCAGTGGGATAATTTAAGTTCCAACAACCCCATCCCACAGGAGGAATTTATGTTTAAAGAAAACAATCGTGAAAATTTTTATATTGGAAAACAAGAACCAAAATTATCAAAGGCAGAGTTGCTTTACTTCGGGCTTCTTATGAGTGGAGCGGTCGAATTAGACCGCATTCCAATTCATAAAGCCTCTGAGGAAATGGACTACGTTGAAGAAAGCCGAGAACTCAGTCATGACGTTTATGTTCTTGCGGACCTTTATGAGTACTGCCGTCGTTTTGCCGCAAGGCACGAAGCTGATCAGCCTCATAAATAAACACTTCAAACTCTTCGATCAAGTTTTTTAGTTTTTGATTGATCTCTTCTTTTGATGAGGTCATTTCTCTAAATTCTGGTGTTAGTGACACCTTAAAAGTGCACCACTTTAGGACATTTAAAAGTACACCGCTAGACGCCTAAAAATAAGCCAAAAAGTGCACCAAATTTCACCATAAATTCATGGGATATTCCCTCTTACAGGCTATCGATTAATTTTGGTTTAATTCCTTCCGTCCGTTGATAACAACGGACGTTTTAAATTAAACAATAGGAAATTAATCTATGTTATCTGCCAAACAACGTCAGGAAATTCGGCATCGGCATTGTCTTGGGGAGTCTGAGCGATCAATCGCACTCTCTATGGGCATTAATCGCCGCACAGTGCATGCGTATATCCAGGATGACACACGCGGCCTAAAAGTCATTAAAAGACCAAGCAGGATGTCTGTATTGCACTCGGCTAATCAGTCAACCCTTCTTAAAGCCTACGAGGCTGTACAAGGCAATTGCGTCGTTTTAAGCCGTTTGCTTCAAGATGATCCCAATACATACGGTTTGCCTGAAGGGTTTCAAATCACGGATCGTAGTGTTCGTCGCTTTTTTGCAGAGCACTACTCGCACCTAAAAACACCGTCTAAACCTGCTTACCAAGCGTTCCATTGCAGTCCGGGTCAACAATTACAAATTGACTTTACGCAGGCTAAGTTCCAATTTGCTGGCGATGAAGAACCAAGCAAAATTTATTTGTTCGAAGCGGTCTATCGTTGGTCCCACAAATCATTTGTCATGATTTGCCCCGATATGACTCAAGCCTCTTGGCTTATGGGCATTGCCAGCTGTTTGGTTAAATACGGTATTCCACAAGAGATTCTTTGCGATAACGATAAGTCACTTGTTATTCAACACCGTTATGGAGATAAACCCAAGTTCCACAATGACTTCGAGTGGTTATGTAAGCCGTTAGGTATTAAACCTAGAGCTTGTCAGCCCAATCGACCTCAAACCAAAGGTTCTGTTGAAAGATTTGGCCGATATCTTAAAGAAAATGGCTTGACGTACTTAAACCAAAAGCGTCATTTAATTAAAGATGCAGCGGCTCTGCAGTTCTATCTTAATCAGTGGCAGGAAACGTATGCAGACCAAAGACAATTCAATGGCAAAACCGTACAAGAGCTGTTTCAGGAAGAACAACCCCTACTCATTCAGAACAACGATATGAGTCAATACCTTGATATTACGAGCTTCCAAGCGATAAGTTCATCGCGAGCAGGCGTTCATGCATACGGTTACCGCATAGCTTTGCCGGCAGAACATAAAAATACTCCAGTAACCGTTTTGATCCGTCACAACGGAGAGTACAGAGTTTCTACGTTGAACGGTTTGCAATTGAGCATTGGACGTATTCCTATTGAAAACCTTCAAGGATTTAAAAGAACAGATCGTGCGCCAGAAGATTCCCGCTGGAATGGTGAGCAAATGCTAACCCAAGGACACGATCCTTTAAATGAGCTTCGAAAACTTTTCTAAATAAGAGGTTTAAATGAGTGAAAACTTGGATTTTTATTTAAAGCAGCTTCGCTTAGAAAAAGACGCTATTAACGTTAACGAATTGCTTCGGGAGTTGTCAGATCAAGCCCTTGAGAAAAGCGATCCTAGAGAAATTGTTTGCAAAGTCTTAGCCGACATTTATCAATGCCGCCAAAACAAAAAAGTGGCTACATGGCTAACGACAGCCGGCTTTCCAAGGCTATTTAGCGGAAAAGAATTCGACATAAATAAAGGAAATATTCCCGCCTCGCAAGCTGAACGTTTCCTCAAATGCGATTGGATTGACCGCGGAGAGAATTTGTTGATTTACGGAGCAACAGGGCTAGGGAAAACACACTTCTCAGTAGCACTTGGTAAGCAGGCTATCGCTATGGGATATCGTACCAAATTTACTTCGGCAACTAAATTATTTGATACGTTAGAAAGCTCTTTGGCTCTGTCCCCAAGAGTGTTTGATCGAAAACTTCAACATCTGGACTCACAGAATTTACTAATCATTGACGATATGGGTAACGGGACGTACCCAGTAGAATCAAGTAACTTTCTTTACACGATTATGGATCGACGTCACCAACGGGGCTTGAGTACGATTATTACATCAAATACGCAAGTTGCAGATTGGGGTGAGCGGCTAGGTAAAGCAGGAAATTTACGAGCAGCACTCGATAGGTTTTTAGAAATGGCTTACAAAGTACCATTTGAAGGAGATAGTTTACGAATTAAAGCTTTCATTGAAAGAAACGGGATAACAACGCAACATGATGTCAGTGATGTAATGCCAATTTAACTATGTTTAAAGGCTCATTAAGCTTACGCTAAATGAGCCTTTAAACAATGGCTTATTCTTGAAACGTCCTTTGTCCGTGCATTGGTGCATGTTTACCCGCCGTTGACGGTGTGGACATTAACGTCCGCTAACACTGGCACCGTATGACAGTAAAAGAATATCTTGTCAGAAAGGGATTTGGCCTTATCAACAACAGTTTTACTACGATTGTTGACTGATAATGTCAGGTATCGTTTTTTGTCGATTTCCATTTCGACTCCTTTAAACAAAGCAGACGGCTCTCGTATTTTTTTAAATGGAATATGAAAATTAATACGTTTGAGAGCCGTCTGATTTGTAGCCCGATTACCATCAAGGATTTTCGAGCTAAGCATTTAGACCTCTCGCACTCGGCCACCTTCTCGGTCTTTTTACGGTGGGTTCTTAGCGGTCACCCCTCTTTCGCTAAACGCTGGGGGCTTGCGTTAGGCAATCTGTTTTAGAATTGCCTAAACAAAATAGTACAGGAGTTTCTAAATTTGTGGTCAATTTATTTTTAGGAATATCTAAATTATTTGATTTGAATCAAAAGTTTTAGACAACAAAAAACCGCCCGAAGGCGGTTTGTGAGGTGGTGCTGGAGGTTTACTTGAGCTTCTTTTGCTTCTTCGCCTCTGATTCTAATTGCTGGATACTTTTTGTTGGTGTTGGAAGGTCTTCTGGCATTGTTCCACCCAACTCTTGGATTGTTTCTCTTACCTTCTTGCCGACTTCATAGTGAACTTTATTTGCAAGTCCTTTGCCTTTGATATTCTCTCGTCGAAGTTTTGATTCAGTTTGGGTCGCTCTAAATAAGTTGGCAGCCAATTCTTCGGAACCCATGTAATCAAGGATTTGCTGGCTTTTCTTTAACCCTTTGTGTGCATGGATGGCGTTTTTGTCCATGCCGTTATACAAGCCCTTATATCCACTATTTTGGAATATGGCGTATTCAACCTGAGTTTCGATACCGGCGTTATGGGCTGCATCAACCAAGTCTTTGTTATGAAGTTTCATTTGGGAACGAAGCATAATGCGACGCTCGTCTTCGGAAAGAGACTTAAAATTCTCCTCGTCAGAAAGCTCTTGCCGTCGAGTTTGAATGGCAAAGTAGGTTTGACCTGCCGCAATAATATCCTTTGATGGATCGCCATTCTGAACAATTAAATAGCATGCATATCTTGAGAGGGCAATGTCCTCAATTGATCGCTCTGATCCATACCCTAATGAGACCATTTTCGTCAAGCGGCGAAAATGATCTTCTTTAGAAAAGTTTGATTTAACGCAAGCTTCCATTGCTCTTTCTATTACTTTTTTAAATGCGTCCCATCGTCCATACTCAAGCAGTGGATATAGTTCTCTTGCTAACCAATATTCGTTTCCTTCATCATCAATATGCTTAATGCCTTCAAATGTCACTTGATGTTTTTCAATTAAGTCTGTCATAGTATTTCCTAGTCGATTTAAATCGGTGACTCATTGTCACCAGTTGACTTTTCGTTTGCTACAAATCCTTCGCATTGCACACGATGATGCACTTGCTTGTTCAGTCAGATCAGTTAGTGCCTATTGGCTAAACAAAATAATCAATAAGAGCGAATATTACTAATAATATGGCACCTAATACTCCGAGAGCTGACACTAAGAATCCATCACTATCATTACAACCTTTCCCCATAAAAAGCTTAACAAATAAGGAATAGGCGATCATCGCGGAAGCTACAAAATAAATTTCTCCGCCAGAAATCCAAGGGAGTGCTGAGACAACGTAGTCTCTTATCATGTCGGCAACTACTGCAACAGCAAAAATTGCAACGACTATTAAAATTTTCACAGTCATTTAGCCTCTCCTTTATCGACCCCGTCTGTATTCCCGAATATGTTGGATCATAACGCCAGTAACAACACAGGGAGTCCGGTTACTAAAGATGCTGGGGTAGTCTTCATTTAAAGGTACGAGTTCAAAATACTCATTGCCGTTTTCATCAATGCCACGGGGGCGATATTTTTTGAAGGTGAAGTTGTTGCAATCAAAATTTTCTCCTCTTGCTACAACAAAGTCACCGGGGTTCGGTCTTAAATTCGGATCAATGACAAGCTTGTCGCCTTCTCTAAATTCGGGTTCCATGCTACGACCGGACACAATAAGCCCGTAGCAACCATCATCAATTGAATTGTCAACGTATA
>OGDP01000570.1_pt1 | contig 32370 bp, 25 predicted proteins | sample 1570441 | NCBI WGS metagenome assembly OGDP01 (sample SAMEA2581961, study PRJEB24529) | metagenome | biome: Human gut stool | place: China | collected 2011
CGTCCGTGAGACTTGGCGCGTGATTCTGGTCAGAGAAGCTGACATATTCCTGCCAGAATCACTGCGCAGGAAAAAATCTGCTAAAATTAAGCTTGTCAAGCGTTTCGGTGAACGCTATAATAAAAAGCATTAATCGGCATCGGAAACAGAAAAGCAATTGAATTGAAAGGATTCGATTGCTTTTTTTAATTTGGCATCCCCATCCCATAATAAATTTATATTACACGTTGACTTTTTGAGATAAAGGGACATTCTATTGTGATCCCGACAAGGAACGTTTCTTCCCCGGGTACGAGATCAAGGTCACCGCCATGGTTTTCAAGGATCCTTCGGACAGAGGAAAGTCCGATTCCATGATCGGCTGCTGTGCCCTTTCGTGAGCGGAATGTTTTTTCCTCCGGAAGGATCAGACCATCATATGTGTTTTCAATCTTTAAAAAGTACATATTGCCTCGAATCTCACCTACAGCCAAAATGCGGCGTTTCCCTTTCGTTTGGCGGCTGCAGGCTTCTACCGCATTGTCTAAAAGATTGCCCAGCACCGTACACAGCTCCACGTCAGTAAGCGGCATCGGATCGGGCAGATCGATCCGCACCTGAAGCTCTGTTCCCTGTGTCTGGGCGATACCATAATAATATTCGATCAGGGCATTGACAACAGGATTTTTGCAGAATGCAACATGGGAGTAGGCTAAAGATGCGGCAACCTGTTCCTCTACCTGAAACAGGAAGTCACAGATCTCCGTCTGTCCATGCTCCGAGGCCATGCGGTCTATGGCACGCAGATGATGTTTGATGTCATGGATCAGCCTCCGGTTTTCCGCTGCGGCCTCAGAAAGCTGACGGCTGTATTCGGTCTGCATAGAAAGCTGACGGATGACCTGCTTACGCTCCTCCTGAAAGATCAGGCTGTTTCCGTATCCTTCTACCACATCGTGCCAGAGAGAGTAACCGATCGCTGCTGCGATAAAGAGGCTGCCCCACTCCACAAACCACCCGCCGATGACCGGCTCATATACCGGCAGAAGCCGATCCCATATAAGGGCGCAGGTGGCGGCGGCTGTGGCATAGAAGATCGGTCTGCGTCGCTTTTCTCCCCGGTGGATGGCAAGAATGGATATGATAAGAAGATAGAGTGCCGATGCCGCTTTATAGCAAAAGACGGCTGCCGAGAAGAAACGAATGGCTCCAAGGGAAAGGCGGGAAGCCATCATACCATATCCCAGTGCATATATAAGGAAGGCAGTGCCTGCTCCGTTACTGATGGCGGAAAGAAGGAAGCCCGGGCGGCAGATCCGGTTTTGCAGAATTATGATCAGCAAGGTGACCAGATAGATACAGAACAGCTCGAGCGCATACCAGGGGAAGACAGGAAGTGCCATCAGCATGTGGAGTGCAGGATAAGAGGACAGACCACACATAGCAAGGCAGATAAGTCCAAACAGAAAGGCATTTTTCTGTTTCATCCGGTGACTGAAGTAAAAAGACAGCAGGGCACAGACGAAGGTAACTGTGCAGCTGAACAGGCAGAATGCAAACCGGATCCCCCGGGAGGTATTTACTGCCAGCATCGTCCCAAAAGCAGGCGGATAAACGATCCCGCCATAAAAGTGGTCATAGTTGCTGACCGCTATGGTGAGTGTGACCGGCTTTCCTCCATAAAAAGTGACCATTCGGTTTTGAACCAAAGGGATCCTTTGCTCCGGATCTCCAAGCTGCAGGATCCGGTCATGGTCGAGATAAAGGGTATAGGAAGAAAATACTTCCGGGAGTTCAATGGCATACGCCTCTTTCCGTTCCGGCAAAAAGAAGGTCATCCGGTAAGTTCCGCAGCCGTAGGGAGAAGAATCTGCCGGACTGGAAAAATTGCTCATCTCGCCAATGGAAAGATAGCGCATATAGTGGTCGGAATCCTGTATTTCTTCCGGAGTCAAAAGAGCATCCGGATAAAATTCCCAGCCGGATACCAGAAATCGTACCGGTGACTTTTTCAGATCATTCTCGGAGAGAGCCAAAATGCCGTTTGCCGCCTGGATCGTATTCTGACTATATTTATTATCGAAATGATACAATCCAAGAAAAAACAGGGATGAACACAGGCAGACGATACATAAGGCAGCATATTTTCTTATAACAGAAGACATCAGCTATTTCCACCTCCTACGCAGAAAAAGTACACCGGCGGACAAAAGAAGCAGGGAAGCCGGGAGCAAAAAGAGCAGAGGGGATCTGCTGTGCTCGGCGTCAGCTGTTAGAGCCGGGGAATCAGGTTCCTTTGCGGCTGTCTGTGTCGAGGAAAAGGGATCTATCTTGTCTGCCATGGCTGGGGAATCAGGATTTTTTCCGTCTTCCGGAGCCGAGGACTCGAGATCCTTCGCGGCTGTCTGTGCCGGGGAATCAGGATCCTTCCCATCTGTCATAGCCGGGGAAGCATATTCCTTAGCGGCAGTCAGAGCCAAGGAATTGGTATTCTTCCCGCCGGTCAGAGCCGAGGAATCAGGATCTTTCCCGTCTGCCGGAGCCGAGGAATCGGGATCTTTCATGGCTGTCTGCGCCGGGGAAGTAGGATCCTTCGTGGCTGTCTGGGCCGGGGAATCAGGATCCTTCGTGGCTGCCATGGTGTAGGTTCCGGTATGATCAATCGGAAAGGAAGCGGCTTTTGCTGCATCATCATAGTCGGAAACCGGGATTTTTATGCCGCTTTCGTCACAGAGATATAAGCTATCCGCTGCCGTCTCTTGCGGATAGGGCAGCATGACAGAGGCACCCGGCAGAGAGTCAAAGGAAACTCCGTTGATGCAAAAGGAAAAAGAAAAACTGCGGTCAGAGATTTTTTTGATGATGACCTCAATCTGATCGTTATTTTGGATGTCCTTTGGTAAAGAAGCTCTTGGGACGCGGATGGTGATGCCCTGTTTGGAAAAGCTTGCTTTTTGTCTTCCCGTTTGAAGCATCATCAATAAGCGCGTGCCGGAGATCCGGTCAGTGGTATCATCAAAAAATTCGGTAAAGGCTATTTCGGAGGAGGAAGGCTCTTTAGGATCTGAAGCCGCCTCTGCTTTAGAGAGCGGTTTCATAGAGGAGGCGTTCTCTGTCCGGTCGGTTGGATCGTTTTCTCGATCGGGATTCTCATCCTTGTTCTCGTCCCCGTTCTGTTCAACCTTCTGATCAATGTTCTGTTCGGGCGGAGGCTGTGTGATGCTGCCAGGCGGATTTCCTTTTGCGTCCCCTCCATCGCGATCACCATTATAATACCCTTCAAGGACGAGCTCATCAGAGTAAGTGAGGGACAGGATGCCGGTCTGTCCGCCATCGTAATCGACCTGAAGACGGTAGCTGTTACCCGATGTCAGCAGATACGTTTTGATCGAGAGCATTTCCTTCCCTGCATAAACGCCATCTTCCAGCTGTTTCCATGGTTCATCGTTTGCGGATAGCCATACGTTGATCTTATCCGGATCTCCCGGCGGTGTGACCCATGGAAAGCATAGATTTCCTCTGGCAGCTATAACACAGTTGATATCCGGTCTGCCGGGGGCCTGTATAGAAACGGGGATCGATATTTCCGGGAAAACGATCCCGTCCGCAAATTCCGTATTTTCAGGTGCGGCAAGCCGTCCCTTTGCCTGATACAGTCCCACAGTATCGAAATCAATATCGGAAAGATCCCATTCCACCAAAGCGGAATAGCTGATTTTGTTTTCTGTATAGCATTCCAGATGATGCGGGGAAAAACGAAGCAGATGGTTCAGCGTTTCTTCTGTACTGCCCTGTGGAAGTGCAAAAGCGTCCGTATAAGGATACCATTGTTCTATGGAAATAATGACAGCAGGAGGTGTTTTTTCTACATGGACGGAAATCACAAGCTCCTTTAATACATTTTCGCCAAAGCAATATCCCTCTGGCAGCTCGATCCTGCCGGTAGCGGCGTAATCCCCCAAAGTGGTCTGGTCAATGGCCGAAAAATCCCAGCAGACGGAAAATCTTTCAGACCGGCTTTCATTATTTTCAATTACAGTGGCGGAAACCGTTTGGTATTTAAGGGCAAAGAGATAAATGGGTTCCATGTCATCGTCGGAGGGGCTGCTTTTAAGGGGCAGCGTAAAATCCGGCAGGGCGAGAAGCTCATCTTCATTTTGTATTTTTGTGATCCTGATCTTATCGGCATCTGATGGGGTGGCAGTCTGAAGAGCAAAGGCGGATATGCTGCCGATGAAACAGAAAAGGCAGGTCAGACAGCAGATCAGACAGAAGACGGGAAATCGTTTTTGTTGTGTCCGCTTTACTATCATACAATTCCCTCCATTCCGGAGAAAACATACTGGCGGTAGACCTCACGCAGCTGTTTTCTGTTTCGGAGGGAGATCGGAAGCTCCTCTCCGTTTATCAGACGGAAGGTCTGACTGTCGATATGGCTGATATGATCCATATTGATCAAAATGCCGCGATAGCAGGGCAAAAAACGTTTGTCCTTTTGCAGCGCTGCCGTTACCTCCTGAAACCCTCCGCTCACCGGTATCACTCGTTCCGCCGTATGGATCCGTGTCACACGGTTTTGATGGTCTATGTATAAAATCTTATCGGTGGGAAGCTTTAGCGTCTGTCGATCAGCCATAACCGAAAGCGTCATGACCTCGTGGGGCGATTTTAGCTGGCACAGTTCCATTGCTTCTTCAAAATCTGCCTGATGGCTTGAAAGCGGCTTCAGCAGATAATAGCTGGCGGACAGGCTGTACCCCATCCGGGCATAATCTTCTGTAATGGTCAGAAAAACGATCTTACAGAGCTTGCTTTTCCGGCGCAGCCTTCTGGAAGTTTCTATCCCATCCATGTTTTCCATATAGATGTCCATAAAGACAAGCTGAAAATTGACCTGGGCGGCAGCTTTCAGAAAATTCTCTCCGTCCTCAAATTCTGTCAGCGTATAGTCCAGCTGATGCTTTTTCATATAATTTTCCAGGCAGACAGACAGTTCTGCTCTGTCATCTGCTCTGTCATCCACAATCGCAATCTGCATCGCGCCATCTCCTTTGCACAATAATCCAATATTAGTATAACATAAAACCGCAGGAAAAAACTTGCGTCTTAAACAGGAAACCTGCGTCTTAAACAAAGTCGGTTGCATTTCCCTTGACAAGATGCTACCCTAATTATACTACATGACTTTTAGGTGAGAAGGTCTGATTTTTTGATTTCATAGGAAAGTTCGTCCTATGAAATCAAAAACGCTCCGCGAGGATCGCACTGCGGCGGAAAGGAAGAGTGCCGCTGTCGCGCCCCGCCGCAGGCGGAGAATCCTGCAAGCAGGATTCTTTTTCATTTTTCTTTTCGGGAAAGGAGGCCCGGCATGAAAATCGCACTTTGTACGGAATTAAGGAATGCAGAATGGTTTGAGAGCAGGCTGCGCTCCCTTTTTGCTGGGGACGGACAGCTTGTCATCGACGAGCTATGGAATGAGAAGCAGCTATCTCAGGCACTGCGGCGGAGTCGATATCATGCGGTTGTCATTGCAATGACCGGGGCAAGGGGATTGGAGGCTGCCATTCAGGCAAAGCAGCTGGCACCGGAAGTACCGCTTGTCTGGTGGAGTGATGATGAAAACTTCGCCCTGATTGCGTATCAGCTTCGTATCCCGGCATTCCTCTCCATAGATTGTAGTGATCAGGAGCTATATGAGGCAATGGAGCCCATCAGGAAACGGAGGTATGGAAATGCGAATTGCGCTATGCAGCTATAGTCAGAAGGAGAAAGAAACGGCGTTACTGATGAAGCTTGGCAAAGTAGACCGCTTTGACAATGGCGTATTCTGCGTCTATGCCATGCAGCGGGAGGGCCCTTATGACGCTGTGGTGATAATGGAGGATGGGGCCCGTGGAATGAATTTCTGCATGAGCATACGAGGCTACAGCAGGGATGTCCCGCTCCTTTGGATCAGCGATCAGGCAGAATTTGAACCCCAAAGCCGCAGGCTGCGGGTAGATGACTTTTGGGTGAAGCCCGTTACAGAGCATCAGCTGGGGGAAGCAGTCTCCCGGCTTCTTCAGGGAAAAAGGGGAAGTAATGAATCAGGTGAGGAGGAAAAGTATGAATAAAAAATATTACCGGAGAGAACAAAACCGTCACGCTATATAGAAAATAATGACAACAGGAGGAAATGGATATGAGGTATAAAAAGAAGAAACGGCAGATCGTATCTGCAGCATTGGCGGCAATGATGGCGATGCAGTTATGCATACCGTCTGCAACGTTTGCTGCAGTTCCTACAAAAAAGTTGAAAGTGATCACGGGATTTACGGAATTACCGGAGGAGGTCGCGCATATTCAGATCCCTGCGGATGCCGGAGAAAACTTTGAGGATTATCTGAATTTCCCGGAGACGATCGAGGCTTCGGTGGTGGAATATAAGAACGTGGATCATCAGAAAAATAATGCGGATCGCGATAAGGGAGCGGAAGATGAGAAAGCGGCAGCAGACGACCGTGATAAGAAAGAAGACTTTGGAATTGCTACCGGCAGTAATGCAAAGAAAGAAAATCTGAATGAGGAGGAAACTCCGGAAACAGAAAATTCAGAAAACGTGCCGGATAGCAATGATGAGGAGGAAGCAGATAAACAGGAAGTTCAGGAGAAAGACCAGCAGAAAGACCAGCAGGGTACGTTTCTGAGCGCTACCGACAGCAATGCCGGGGATTTTCTTGAGGATTATGAGTTTGAAGATGAGGAAATCTCAGGAGATATCCCGGTGCTGACGGATATCAGCGTTACTTGGGAGCCGGATGAGAACCGGGAAGATGAAAGTGGTTTCTATTATTATCTTCCGGTTCTTCCGAGAGAGTATATTTTGGCAGCGGGCGTGGAGCTTCCGGAGATCGAGGTCAGCATGGACGGCGGAATCGCTTTGCTGACATCAACAGGTACTTATAATATTGCGGATGGCGATATCAACATCAACAGCAACACATTGGAACAGTATAAGGATGCGACTATCACGGGAAGAAGTACGACCCATGTTATTCTGGTTAATGGTGTGGAGGCTACAATCACGATTTCGGATCTGGATATCCAGATTCCGATCGACAATAACGCTACGACAGCAAGTAACTGGATACCGGCAATCCGACTGGCAAATGGTGCAAAACTGAATCTGATTCTGGAGGGAAAAAATACACTCAAGGGCGGTGATATGTGTGCGGCTATTGAGGTGCCGGAAGGCTGTACCCTGACGATCCGCGGAGAGGGAAGCTTAAAAGCAACCGGTGGAGTAGGTGCCGGAATTGGTGCGTCGAGCATGAGAAAGGGTTCCTTGGGGACGATTGAGATCAACGGAGGCGATATCGAAGCTTATGGCAGCGGGATGGCAGCAGGTATTGGCGGCGGTTTAGAGGGCGGCATCGGTACCATTGTCATCAACGGCGGAACTGTGTATGCCAAGGGCGGACATGGAAGCTACCCCAAGGATATTAAAAATGTATACGGTGGAGCAGGAATTGGCGGTGGAGCGTACGGCTGCGTGGATAAGATTGAAATCAATGGTGGCAATGTGACAGCCTATGGAGGATATGTTACGAACGCAGGAAGACACCCCGGAGCTGCAATCGGCTGTGGCGGCGGTGGAGCCAAAACAGTAGAGGGCGGATACAAGTATGGTGATATTGCGATCAATGGCGGAACGGTTTCGGCCATTGCGTATAAGAATGAAGTATATGCGATCGGTGTCGCAGAGAAGCCAAGTGTAGATGGTACCTTGGTGGGCTCCATTTCCATCAGTGATCAGGCAGTAGTCAACTTAAATGGTGGTGATTATTTCCCGAAAAGTGAAAATTCCGGACTGAAAAACTATATCATTCAGGGCACGATTGCGGATGTACGATTCACCGAAAGCACTTATCCGGTGACAATCAGCGTGGGAGAGATTACCTGGGATGCAGGGACGATGAAGGTGAGCGATTATCAAGTTACACTTAAGGCATCCAATTATCTGAAGCCATTAACGCCAGGGACACCGGTAACGGTACAGGTGACGGTTGGAGACTATGTTTATCGGATGGAAGCTGACGTTGATGATAAGAATGCAACGATCATTTTGAAGGCCGCAACTCCTCTTTATGAGACAAGATTAAAATTTGTTTCCACGGTGATCACGAGCGATCAGATATTACAGGCAACCGATATCACGGTCAAGCAGAATGATAAACCGTTGAGCAATCAAGAAGGTCAAAGTGCAGCTATGGTCATTCCTTCCATGCAGATTTCGTATGATGAAGCGAACACGGGACATCTGACGGTATATCTGCCGGAAAATAAGAATAAAACAGAGATTTCGGTGACGGTACCGGGCTTAAATGACGGCAATCCGATCACAAAATCAGGTGAGACGATTTCGACAACAACACCAAATGAAATTGCGATGTTTTATGGTGATACCTTTTGTAGTCATGAGCACTATAATGCAGATGGATTTTGTGAAGCATGTGGTGCATATCAGAAGGCAAACAAGTCGGGGGAATATTATGAGATTTATAATGCCGGTCAGCTTTTCTGGTTTGCAAAGCAGTTTAATGATGGTGAAATCCCTAATAAGAGCAATCTGAAGCTGATGAAGGATATTGAGATCCCGGACGAATATGCCTGGACAAGCATTGGAGCCATATCTGATGGTAAGTCTTTCAAGGGGAATATTGAGGGAAATTACCATGTAATTTCCGGACTGCGACCTGCTAATGACGGTACAAGTTCTAAGTACGGACTGGTGGCATGGATTAGACATGGGAGTGTACAAAATATAGGGCTGGTGTTGGAAGGTAATTGGACTTGCGGGTTGTGTCGTAACGCTTATGCTATCAACATTCAGAATTGTTTTGTAGTAGGAACAGATTTTTCAGATAGTTGTTCAGAGGGAACGGTGACTAATTGCTTGGCTGTATCAGGAAAACTGGAAGGAAATAAGTACCCGAATGATTATAGGGCTACTTTTACGAACTGTTATGAGACAACAAAGAGTGATTATAGTTCTCCGGGTATTACTACTCTAGATAACGAAGAAAAACTGAAAAAACTGAAATCCGGAGAAATTGCCTATAAATTAAACGGTGATCAATCAGATGGTACGTGGGGACAGGTGATCGGAACGGAGGATTACCCGCATTTCCGCAAGTACAGTAAGACGGTATATTATGATCAAGCTACTCAGACATATTCTAATAATAAGTCGGCAAGTATCACTTCCGCAGCTGTCACGGATATTAAGACGATTTCTGACAAAAAAGCGACTGCTACACTTAAGGCAACAGGAACTCCCGGAGCAGAGGTTAAGTTTTTCTTAACCTCCGGCGAGGATGAGGGGACATTAGAGGATATGTTCTCGAAGGGAACGTCACTTATGGAAAGTTCTTCCGGAAACTATGAGTATACTATTGAGGATTTAGCTCCGGACACAGAATATCATGTCAGACTGATGATTCAAAAGGAGGGTAAGTTATCTCTTGATGTAACCTATGTAAATTTCCAGACAGAAAAAGTGCGGCAGGAGGCACCTAATGCTGCTGATGTTTCTATCAATTACGAACAAGAGACTTTAGAGAATAAAGCTTCCTGCGATCTGGAGTATGCTGCTTCTAAGGATGCACAGTCATGGACAACGATAAGACAGGGTGGTATGGTTCGTCTGACAGGGCTGCTGAATAACATTCGTGAAAATGGTGGGTCTGTACCAATCTATATTCGCAGGAAAGCATCCTCGTCCATGTCAGCCAGTGAAGCGGTTTTGGTGGCGGATTTGCAAACACAGGCGATTCCGGAAGAATCGAACAAGCCGAATATTGATTATCGGAAGGAAGAAATCACAATTTCCTCATCTTTACAGTATGTGATTGTAAACGGAACCAATACCTCTCCAAACTGGACATCTGCAAAAATGGGCAGTGGATCAGGAATTTCGATTACAGACATCATTTCTTCCGATCATGAGAGTACGGTTTATTATCGGTATGCTGCAAGCAACACAGATAAGAAATTTGCCGGAAAACCTGAAAGTATCACGATTCCTGCAAGAGCGGCAGCACCGGCTGCAATAACTGAGGCAGAGGTGACCGCGGCCGGTACGACGATTACCATAAACAGAAGTAATCCTGAAAATGACATTGAGTATGGATACCGTGATGTAGATTCAGACGGAGCATTTACATGGATTGACGGTACGAGAATTCAGGGATTATATCCGGCACATGGATATCAGGTAACCAGCAGAATAAAGGCGAAAGAGAATGCATTTGCTTCTGAGAGAACGGAACCACTTTATGTCTCTACCAGGGATACACTGAGAATTGTAGGAAACGGAACACAAAAGTGGAATGCGAAGGGGACTTATGGGGTTTCACTTGCTAATATTCCGGTTTCCCTGGCTTCCGGTTATGGTGTGTATAATGGTGCAAATCAATTGGTAGCAGGAACCTGGAGCTGGGAACCGGAAAATAGTAGTTCAGCATCTGGTATTTATCCGAATGTAAAAGGTAACAAGGCTTATACTGTGAAATTTACACCGACAGATTCAAGTGTTTCATACGATAGGACATTAACAGATTCCGTGGTACCGGAAATTTCTAAGTACCAACTGCAATTATCATCAGTTGCGGTAGAAGATAAGACCTATGATGGCACGAAAACAGCAACTGTACAGCAACCACTCATGATAGACACTGGTGTGAATACAGCTGCCGGAAATGAAAAACTGCAGATCACAGGCTTAACAGCCGCTTTTAAGGATGCAAATGTCGGAACCAATAAAGAGGTTGTGATCGATGCTTCGAAGGCTGTGATAACAGGAGCAGCAGCGAGCGGTGGCGGAGCAACAGCCGATCCGGATAACTACCAGGTCAACATTCCTTCCAGTGCAACCGCAACGATCAAAAAAGCAGCATCTTCGATCACGATCAATGATGCAGAGTGGCCGGGAACGAAAACATATGGCGATCCTGATTTTCCATTGACTGGAGTTACCACCGTTGGAGACGGAGCGGTGACCAAGACAAGCGACTCTGCGAATGTACTGACGGTCGATGCAGATGGCCGGGCAACGATCCATGGCGCAGGTACGGCAACGGTAACGATAAGTGTGGCAAGTGGCACCAATTACACGGCAGGTAATAATTCCAAACCGATCACCGTTCAGAAGGGAAGCATTTCAATGAATTTGAAAGCCGGAAAGAAAACCGGTCTGATGCAGAGACTCCGGGCTGCTCTTGGAAATGTGAAAGATACTTATGTTCTGACTCTGGAAGCGAAGGGAGCTTATCAGGATGTTCTGACCGGAACGGTAATATTTTATGAAAATGGACAGCCGCTCAATCAGACGCCGATCACATTGACCAATGGAACCGCATCCATGGAATATTCGGGTCCTTCTGCTGGTACGCATGAAATTTCGGCAGATTATGTGCTTCCGGTTGACGGCGCAGAGCAGCAGAATTACAATAAGCCTGCACTGGTAAGCTGCAGCTTCGAGGTCGGAAAAGTAGACGAAGACAAGGTGCAGATCAAAGAAGTGAATGGAAAAATCTACGGTGATGATCCATTTGCACTGGTACTTACCGGACAGAAGGGAACCGGAGCTGTGAAATTCTCCGTTCCTGACGGAAATGGAGTTCTGGAGCTATCAGAAGTGAACGGAAAAACAGAGGCGAAGATCATCGGAGCCGGAACGGTCCTTGTGACGGCTGAGGTTGCCGGGGATAGTGACTACAATGGAACGACGGTGACCAGGGAAATTACTGTTGGAAAAGCACAGGCACCGGAGATCTCCGTGGCAGAGCCGAAGATTGCACCGGTTCCGGCAGATGCACCGGAGGAAGTAAAAGCGATCGCTAACCTCTTGGAAGAGAAGACCCCGGAGATTACCGGACTGGATACTGTGGCAGCAGATCTGATCCGGGAAACAGAAAACGGGGATGTGATCGTAAAACCAGGAGAAGATCAGACGATTTCCGGGGTGGAAGCGAAGGAAAAACTTCAGAAGGAAGGAGTCGATACCGCAGGAAAGAAGGTAAGACTGGTGGTTGAGCCGTATATGTCGGTGGAAGTAAAGGGTGTGACCGAAAAACAGGGAGTGAATGTGATCACTTTTGAAATCACCGCATTATACAATGTAAAAGCCACAACAGCCGGAAAGAATGAGACCATGCAGGAGAAAGGCAACGGTAAGAATACGGTTCTGATCGGCTCAGCGATCCCACAGAAGGTCGGAATCCCGGTTACGATCACCCTGCCGCTTCCGGCAGATTATCCGACAGAAGATCTCTTTATCCGACATCTGTTACATAGCGGAAAAATTGCTTATTATCCGGTAACAGTAAAGAAAACGCAGGGAAGTGTCGTGGCTGAATTTGTCAATAAGGATGGCTTCAGTACTTTTGAGCTGCTCTCAGACAGCCGAAAGGGAACGGTTGTATTTGATCATGGAGTCGGAGAACGGAGCTATACTCTGGAGCAGATGGATGAAGCGCTTCCGACAGTCAGCAAGGATGGAGCTGTGTTCAAGGGTTGGAAGATCAACGGCACGTTGTATACAACTGTGAACGAAGCACTCCTGGATGTGCTGGATCAGGCAGAAGGACATCGTGTGACGGCGCAGGCAGTTCTGGAAAGCAACAGTCCTGAAACTCCTGATAATCCGAAGGAAGACAGCAACTCCGGTTCCGGCAGCGACGGAGATACTGACTGGAATGTGACCAGAAATGCATGGGAAACAAAGAATGTCAATGGCGTAGTCAGATGGAGATACTATGGCAGCGATGGACGATGTGTATCCAATGCATGGAAACAGCTTCCGTACAAGGAAATCATGTTCTGGTATCACTTTGGCACAGACGGGTACATGGATACCGGCTGGTTTAAAGATGCGGATGGAAACTGGTATTATCTGAATCCGGCATCCGACGGTACGCAGGGTGCAATGAAGACCGGCTGGTTTAAGGATACGGATGGAAACTGGTATTATCTGAATCCGGTATCTGACGGTACGCGGGGAGCGATGAAGACCGGCTGGTTTAAGGATGTGGATGGAAACTGGTATTATCTGAACCCGGTTTCTGACGGTACCCAGGGAGCGATGAAGACCGGCTGGTTTACAGATCCGCAGGATGGACATCTCTATTATCTGGATCCAAAGACCGGTGCAATGGTGACCGGAAACATACAGAATGATAGCGTGTGATTCTGTTTCATGGGGATCCATCAACTTTTATGGTTGATGGATCCCTGCTCTTATCTTCTCATAGGACAAATGAAAATTTTTACTTGACAGTTCTATGTTTTTTCATGTATGATAGAAATAGTGTGAAGAGACATTTATCGTTTTCATGCAAATGTATGTAATGACCACTCCCGCAGAACAGACTACGGAAGTTAAGCCCATCGGACAGGCGGGTCAAGCGCCGCGTGGGGTTAAGCCCACATTATTGATTGAGTTAAAAGCTCAAATTTATAAGTTGATTACTTTATAATCAGTGTTTGAAAAACACATCATCTTGTGAATCGGTCAATAAGTGCAGGGACAATATATTTGCGATTGCAGACTTGGAGGAAAAAACGATAAAGGTCAGAGGCAGATGGGAGCGGAGTGACGCGCCCCAGACCCCAATGGAATAGAATCGTTTTGAGCAGATGATGGTTTTGGCGTCATCTGCTTTTTTTATTATTCAGATGATGCGCAATCAATAAAATGCATGAGGAACAAAACCATGGACAGAGAGAGACAAAAGAAAGCCCCGATCTATGAAGCGCTCGAGGAATTTAAAAAGAAGAGAGTTGTCCCGTTTGATGTGCCGGGACATAAAAGAGGACGCGGAAATCCGGAACTGGTACAGCTTTTAGGCGAAAAATGTGTATCTTTGGACGTAAACTCCATGAAGCCGCTTGACAACCTCTGTCATCCGGTCTCCGTGATCCGTGAGGCGGAAGAGCTTGCGGCGGAGGCATTCGGAGCGGCCAGCGCCTATCTGATGGTAGGCGGAACGACATCTGCGGTCCAGAGCATGATCCTCTCGGTGGTAAAAGCCGGAGATAAGATCATCCTGCCGCGAAACGTACATAAGAGCGTCATCAACGCTCTGGTGCTCTGCGGCGGAATCCCGATCTACGTAAATCCGGAGATGAACCAGAAACTCGGTATTTCGCTGGGAATGCAGGTCGAAAAAGTAAAACAGGCCATCGAGGACAATCCGGACGCGGTTGCGGTGTTCGTCAACAACCCGACCTATTACGGCATCTGCTCTGATATAAAAACGATCGTACAGCTTGCCCATGCGAGAGGCATGAAGGTTCTCGCGGACGAGGCCCATGGAACCCACCTGTATTTTGGAAAGAATCTTCCGATCTCCGCAATGGCAGCGGGAGCCGATATGGCGGCGGTATCCATGCACAAGTCCGGCGGAAGCCTGACCCAGAGTTCGCTTCTTCTTTTAAATAAGGGAGTGAACACCGACTATGTGCGCCAAATCATCAACCTGACCCAGACCACAAGCGCCTCCTATCTGCTCCTTTCCAGCCTTGATATCTCAAGACGAAATCTGGCTCTCCGCGGTGAGGAATCCTTCGCGAAGGTCGTTGAGATGGCAGAGTACGCAAGGCGGGAGATCAACTCCATCGGCGGCTACTATGCTTACGGAAAAGAACTTGTAAACGGTGACAGCATTTTCGATTACGATGTGACGAAGCTTTCCGTATATACAAGAGACATCGGGCTTGCGGGAATCGAGGTCTATGATCTTCTGCGCGACGAGTATGATATCCAGATCGAATTCGGTGACATCAGCAACATTCTGGCTTACATTTCCATCGGAGATCGTATCCAGGACATCGAGCGCCTTGTTGGTGCTCTGGATGATATCGAGCGTCTTTACAAAAAAGACAGCTCCGGACTGCTCTCTGGCGAGTACATTTCTCCAAAGGTTGTTATGTCCCCGCAGAAAGCGTTCTACTCCGAGAAGGTCTCTGTTCCGGTGGAAGCGTCTTCAGGAAGAGTCTGTGCGGAGTTCGTTATGTGTTATCCGCCGGGAATCCCGATTCTGGCGCCGGGGGAGATGATCACGGACGACGTGGTCCAGTATATCCTGTATGCGAAGAAAAAGGGATGTTCCATGCAGGGAACAGAGGATCCGGCAGTGGATCATCTGATGGTGCTGGCAAACATATAGGCTTTGGCCAATACGATACAAGGAGTCACGAGATATGGAATTCTGGTTTTCAGAACTGCACACCGGAAACGTAAAGCTGTCCATCAAGATCGAAAAGCAGCTGTTTTCCGGGGAGAGTGAATATCAGCGGATCGACGTGTTCGATTCCGAGGAATTTGGAAAATTTATCTCTCTGGACGGGGAGATCGTATTCTCCGAGAAGGACGAGTTTATTTATGACGAGATGGTGACCCATGTGCCGATGGCGGTCCATCCGTGTGTGAAGGACGTACTGATCATCGGCGGCGGCGACGGCGGTGTCGCGAAAGAACTTTTGCAGTATGACTGCGTGGAACATATCGATGTCGTGGAGACGGATGAGATGTTTGTGGAGGTTTCAAGAAAGTTTTTCCCGGAGGTAGCCTGCGCCTTAGATGATCCGCGTGTCGAGGTCCACTATGATGACGGTCTGAGATTTTTAAGAAACAAGAAGGCAAAGTATGACCTTATCATCAACGATTCCACAGACCCCTTCGGTCATACTGAGGGACTGTTCACGAAGGAATTTTACGGTAGCTGTTACAGCGCCTTAAAGGAAGATGGGATCATGGTCTACCAGCACGGAAGCCCATTCTACGATGAGGACGAGCTGGCCTGCCGCAGTATGCACCGAAAGGCGTTCCGCTCTTTCCCGATCAGCCGTGTGTATCAGGCACATATTCCAACCTGTCCGTCCGGATACTGGCTCTTCGGCTTCGCTTCAAAGAAATATCATCCCATCAAGGATTTCAAGCCCCGGGAATGGGATGCATTAAATATCGAAACCTGGTATTACACGACACATCTTCACATGGGAGCATTCATGCTGCCGAAGTATGTTGAGGATCTTTTAAAAGAGGAGGAAAAATAAACATGAGCAGATTAATGATCATCGGCTGCGGAGGTGTTGCGTCCGTAGCGATCCACAAGTGTTGTCAGAACAGTGATGTATTCACAGAAATTATGATCGCAAGCCGTACCGTATCCAAGTGCGATGCTTTAAAGGAGAAACTTCAGGGAACGACAAAGACGAAGATCACGACCGCGAAAGTGGATGCTGACAACGTGGACGAGATGGTCGCTTTAATGGAAAGCTACAAGCCGGATGCAGTGTTAAACGTTGCACTCCCGTATCAGGACCTGACGATCATGGACGCATGCTTAAAGGCTGGCGTGAACTACATCGATACCGCAAACTACGAGCCGGAGGACACCGACGATCCGACCTGGCGCGCGATCTATGAGAAACGCTGCAAGGAAGAGGGCTTCACCGCATACTTTGATTATTCCTGGCAGTGGGCATATCAGGAGAAATTCAAAGAGGCTGGACTTATGGCACTCTTAGGAACCGGTTTTGATCCGGGCGTCACAAGTGTATTCTCCGCGTATGCGTTAAAGCACTATTTCGATGAGATCCACACCATCGACATCTTAGACTGCAACGGCGGCGACCATGGCTACCCGTTCGCAACAAACTTCAACCCGGAGATCAACCTCCGTGAGGTATCCGCAAACGGCTCCTACTGGGAGAACGGTCACTGGGTAGAGACAAAGCCGATGGAGATCAAGCGCGAGTACAACTTCCCGCAGGTCGGCGAGAAGGACATGTACCTTTTACATCATGAGGAGATCGAATCCCTTGCAAAGAATATTCCGGGCGTAAAGCGCATCCGCTTCTTCATGACCTTCGGACAGAGCTACCTGACCCACATGAAATGCTTAGAGAACGTTGGAATGCTTTCCACTTCCCCGGTAAACTTTAACGGACAGGAGATCGTTCCGATCCAGTTCTTAAAGGCTCTTCTTCCGGATCCGGCATCCTTAGGTCCGAGAACCGTCGGAAAGACAAACATCGGCTGTATCTTTACCGGTGTGAAGGACGGAAAAGAGAAGACGATCTATATTTATAACGTATGTGACCATCAGGAGTGTTACAAGGAAGTCGGCTCCCAGGCCATCTCCTACACGACAGGCGTACCGGCAATGATCGGTTCCATGATGGTAGTCGACGGAACCTGGAAGGGCGCAGGTGTATTCAACGTTGAGGAGTTCGATCCGGATCCGTATATGGAAGCGCTGAACAAGTGGGGACTTCCGTGGGTTGTGGATGAGAATCCGGAGATCGTGAAATAAAAAATTGAAAATGAATGACTGTTCGGCAGATTCGTGCTGTCCGTGGGAAAAAGTGCGGAATGTGGAACAGTTTCAAGTACAGAAAACACCTCTGGCAGGAACGAGTTGTCAGGGGTGTTGCTGTATTGTGATACGGCAGTAAAAATGAACTTCGTTTTCTGGTAGAACTGAAATGTGTATCGGGAACGAGTCAGTAATTGGAGAACAAGATGAAGATTAATGAATTACCCACTCCATGCTATGTGATTGATGAAAAAAAACTTCGGAAGAATCTGGAAATCTTAAAGAAAGTCAAGGATGACACCGGCTGCAAGATCCTCCTTGCACAGAAGGCATTCTCGAACTTCTTTGAGTACCCGCTGATCGGGCAGTATCTGGATGGAACCACAGCCAGCGGTCTTTTCGAGGCAAAGCTTGGATATGAAAAAATGGGAAAGGAGAATCATGTGTTCGCTCCGGCCTTCAAGGAATCTGAGATCGGCGAGATCACCGATATCTGCGAACATCTGGTATTCAATTCCTTTTCCCAGCTTGAAAAATACGCGGACTTCTGTAAGGAAAAGGGCGTCAGCATCGGTATCCGCGTAAACCCGGAGTGTTCCACTCAGGGTGACCACGCGATCTATGATCCATGCGCGCCCGGCTCCAGACTCGGCGTGACACTGGCGAATTTCCGGGAAGATCTCGTGGAAAAGCTTGACGGGATCCATTTCCATACCCTCTGCGAGCAGAACTCGGATGATCTGGAGACAACTCTGAAAGCTGTGGAAGATAAATTCGGAAAGTATCTGAAGCTTCCGAATATCAAATGGCTTAACATGGGCGGCGGACATCATATCACGAGAAAAGATTACGACATCGACCGTTTAGAGCGCTGCATCCGCCATATGCAGGAGACATATGATGTCATTGTCTATGTGGAACCTGGGGAAGCCGTGGCGTTAAACGCGGGATATCTCGTGACGGAAGTCATGGACATTGTGGATAACGGGATCAGGACGCTGATCTTGGACGCTTCCGCTGCCTGCCACATGCCGGACGTGCTGGAGATGCCCTACCGTCCGCCGTTAAAAGACTCCGGAGAAGCGGACGAAAAGCAGTACACCTACCGCCTCTCCTCCATGACCTGCCTCGCGGGTGACGTGATCGGTGATTATTCCTTCGACCACGAGATCCGGATTGGTGACAGACTTTATTTCGAGGACATGGCGATCTACTCCATGGTAAAAAACAACACCTTCAACGGCATGTGCCTGCCGTCCATCGCGCGAATGGATGAGAGTGGGGAGTGCAGTGTGGTGAAAACCTTTGGGTATGAGGAATTTGCGAGAAGACTGGGATAAAAAAGAAACATGATTATAGAAAACGGGGCTGCCGCATGCCAAAATTGGTGCGGCAGCCCCTTCTCATTATTTTCGTTTCACAACGGCTGTTTTTCCACGAAAAGCAATCCCGATTTTTATGATCGGCCGGACACCTGCATCCCGCAATTCCGTGTCATATTTTTTCACATCTATTTGTTGGAGGGCGCGATCTGCCAGCGCATCCAGATCCACATGATCATCATTTGTGTGTTTGAATTCAAACAGGAATCCCGGAATTCCTTTTACTAATGGATTCAGTTGAATATCAAATCGGCCAAGCCCCGATTCTCGATTGGAACGAATCTGGTACCTGTTTCCAAGGATCGCACATAATCCAAGCATCATGCCATGATAAAAACTTTCATTTGCCCCATCCATAGAAGAAATACTCTGCAGCATAAAACTCTCCAGCAAAGACTGAAGCTTTTTTGCATTTCCGGAGAATATCGCCTGATTGATAGAAATCGCGACGCTGTTCTGATTCGTCCGATTCAAAATTTCTTTTTCATAAACACAGGCAATCTCTTTATTTGGAATTGCAACATCGCACATGAAATTTCCATCATTCTGTGGATAAATTTCTGCAACTTTTAAGTAACCCGCAACAAGAAGAAAACTATAAATCGTGTATGGATTATTCTGGATCTCCGGATAGATCACGCTGGTATCTATATACGTAGTGATTTTTTCACCGCAGAGCAGTTTATGAAGTCCTTCCGTTATCTCGGGTGTAGCTGTCGCGATAATCTCACCAATGATTTCGTTGCTGCCGGTAGACTGCCAGAACGCCTTTGGGAAGCACTGATCGGTAATGTAATTGATCACAGACCATGGATTAAAGATTTCTGTATGACCAAATCGGTATCCGTCATACCAGCTGCAGATCTCCTGATATTTGTCCTCTTTCCCATAGTAGTGCAGAATATCTTTTACTTCTTCAGTTGTAAAGCCGAAATATTCACTGTAACTGTCGTCCAAAATCGAATTGGTTTTCAAATTATTCATGCCGCTGAAGATGCTTTCTTTTGCAACACGGAGAATGCCTGTGAGAAAGCCAAAAGCCAGATGTGGATTATCCTTCAGGCCGCCGGAAAAGAAATTACGCATGAAATTCACGATTTCAGGATAAAAATTGCAATGATGTCCCTGCTGGATCGGTGTATCGTATTCATCAATAATGATAATACATTCTTGTCCATAATGCTTGTGCAGTAACAGAGATAAGATTTGTAATCCCATCTGGCAGTCTACTTCATTCGCATTGTCACTGGCAAGGCGATGGTACTGTTCTTTTTCATAGATTCCAAGTGCAGTACTTTCCTCAAGTTCACTGTGCCGTATAAATTCCAGTGAAATCAGCTTACGGATCTTCTGAAATGTCTCCTGCCATGTCAGACATTTTACATCCTTAAATGTCAGGAATATGACCGGATACTTTCCCTGATGCCGGGTATAACCAGAACCACACTGCCATATCTGCTTATCCTTGAAATAAATGGAGGTGTCCTCCTGTGTTTTTTCAAAAAAGACCCGAACCATATCCATATTCAATGTTTTACCGAAACGTCTCGGACGGGTAAACAACGATACCATAGGTTTCGTATCCAGAAAATCACGGATCAGCAAGGTTTTATCTACATAATAATAGCTTGTGGTCGCCGTCTTGAAATCAGAAATCCCAATGGGCATCGGCTTTTTCTTTTCGCCTGAATCTGGCCAAACTGCATTTTCTGGAATCAGCCAGGAATGTCCCTTTTTCACAGCTCCGGAAATTTCGCCCTGCTTGCACATCTGCTGGACTCTGCGTACTGTGATTCCCATTGCTTTTGCCGCTTCCATGCTGGATAAATAGTTCATTGAACACCTCCAAACGTAATTCTATCATAAGTATATCCCATTAAACGAAATATTACAACTCTGCATTTCGCTTATATTTCGTTTCAAACGAAATGTATAGACAGCAACAGTCGGGAGGACAATTCTGAATAAAAAAGCCGAATGAACGTTAATTTCATTCGGCAGTGAAGCTTTACGCATCTTTTGTTTCTGTATTTTGTCTGTACAGGATCATCAGTCCGCGAAGCAGAAGATCCGGGTCATAGGTGATCTTGTGGGTGCAGAGCGGTGTGATAAATCTTGCCATACCGCCGGTAGCAATGAGAGTTGCCGGTTCGCCGAGTTCTGCGGTCATGCGGTCGATAAGACCGTCAAGCATTGCGGCATTGCCGAGCATGATACCGTTTCTCATACATTCGATGGTGTTCTTTCCGATTGCGCGTTTCGGAACATCGAAGCTGATCCTCGGAAGCTGGGCTGTATTGGAAACGAGGGAGTTTAAGGCAACCTTTACACCGGGGAGAATCACACCGCCGATGTAATTTCCATCGTGGTCCACCACATCGAGCGTTGTCGCGGTTCCCATGTCCGCGATGATGATCGGTCCTTTGTATTTGGCATTTGCAGCGACAGCGGCCACGATCCGGTCACCGCCGACGGTCTTAGGGTTATCCATCTTGATGTTTAAGCCTGTCTTCATGCCGGAACCAACAAGAAACGGTTTCTTTCCGGTGATCTTCTTTACGGCGGAAGAGATCGGCGCGTTCAGTGGCGGGACAACGGACGCCATAATGGAACCTTCGATATCATTTTTCTTTACTTTATGAATCTCCAGAATATTCTTTAAAAGGATCGCGTATTCGAGACTCGTTTTTCGGTCATCAGTGGTGATGCGCTCCTCAAAATATGTTTTATTGTCGTCAAGACCTCCGACAACGATATTACTGTTTCCCATGTCGATCGCTAAAATCATTGAGAAAACTCCTTCCACAAATCAAAGTAACGTGTTATACTGTTTTTACGTGTGCAGTTGATCAAAGGTTCCGTATTTGCGGGATTTGTCAACCGTCACTGTGAATATGAGAAACGTGTGAGACAGGTTCCTCATAATTTTAAAGTTCGAATTATCTTACCATAAATTGACTAAAATTACAACGGAGGATTCCAAATGTTAGCAGGAAAAACCGTACTTTTATGCGTGAGCGGCAGTATCGCTGCATATAAAATCGCATATCTCGCCAGCGCACTGAAAAAACTGAAGGCAGATGTCCATGTGCTTATGACCCGGAATGCGACAAATTTCATCAACCCGATTACATTCGAGACACTGACCGGAAATAAATGCCTGGTGGATACATTTGACCGGAACTTTGAATTTTCCGTTGAACATGTTTCCCTTGCGAAGGCAGCGGATGTTGTCCTCGTTGCCCCGGCTTCCGCGAATGTGATCGCGAAACTGGCCCATGGCCTTGCGGACGATATGCTGACGACCACAGTTCTCGCATGTACCTGCAAGAAGATCATCAGCCCGGCGATGAATACGAGAATGTTCGAGAATCCGATCACACAGGATAACTTAAAGATTTGCGAACACTATGGAATGGAAGTGATCAGTCCGGCAAGTGGATACCTCGCCTGCGGCGATACCGGAGCGGGAAAGATGCCGGAGCCGGAGGTGCTGCTCCAGTATATCTTAAAGGAAGTCCAGTACGAGAAAGACTTAAAAGGAAAGAAGATCCTCGTGACCGCAGGCCCGACGAGGGAGGCCATCGACCCGGTCCGCTATATTACAAACCACAGTACCGGAAAGATGGGATATGCCATCGCGAAGACGGCTGCTCTCCGCGGAGCTGACGTGACTCTTGTTTCCGGGCCGGCAGAGGTGGAGCCGCCGATGTTCGTAAACTTTGTTCCGGTGGTTACTGCCAAAGATATGTTTGAGGCTGTGACAAGCCGCAGTGATGAGATGGACGCGGTGATCAAGGCCGCGGCTGTCGCTGACTACCGCCCGAAGTTCGTGAATACCGAGAAGACAAAGAAGAAAGACGGGGATATGGCGATCGAACTGGAGCGCACCGATGATATCTTAAAGTGGCTTGGTGAGCACAAAAAGGACAGCCAGTTTCTTTGCGGATTTTCCATGGAAACGGAACATATGCTGGAGAATTCCAGGGCAAAATTAAAGAAGAAGAACCTCGATATGATCGTTGCCAACAATCTGAAGGTTGCCGGTGCCGGTTTCGGAACGGACACGAACGTGGTGACGATGATCCGCGAGAATAAGGAGACTGAGCTTCCGATCATGTCGAAGGAAGAGGTTGCCGGGGCGATCTTAGACGAGATCTTTGAAATTAAAAGATAGAAAATTCCAATCTTTACCAGAAAATAGAAGATTCGACTACTCAGGTGCCTTTACAGGTGAAAAACGCAAGGCAGGCACAGAGTGGTGAATATTGCTATAAATATGTTACAGTTCAGCCATTACATCTTCTTGTTTTCATATTCATGAAAACAAGAAGCTTGGTGGTTCCACCATATGCTGATTTGGATGAAAAAGTGCTTATGCAAGCAAGCTTGCAACACACTTTCTCATTCAAACCAGCGCATGGCTGAACTGTAACATAAATATAACGAATTTTAGGGCTTTCTTCTTGACGAAACGCTTAAATACTGGTAAAAATTAATTGGAATAAGAGCAGCAGAAAAAAACGGCAGTCAATGAAGGACCGCGGTTCTTTTGTGCTGTCAGCAGGAAAATATTGATAAACAGTAGCTGCCTCAACACAGGGCAGTTACGTTAGACGAAACACAAGATAGATTTGGAGGAAAATTTTTTGGCTTCATTAAATGATGAAATAAAGAGACGACGGACATTCGCGATCATTTCCCACCCGGATGCCGGTAAAACGACACTGACTGAGAAATTCCTGTTATACGGAGGCGCGATCAACCTTGCCGGAACCGTAAAGGGACGCAAAGCGACAAAGCACGCAGTCTCCGACTGGATGGAGATCGAGAAGGAGAGAGGTATCTCCGTAACATCTTCCGTACTCCAGTTCAATTACGAGGGATACTGCATCAATATTCTTGATACCCCAGGACATCAGGACTTCTCCGAGGATACCTACCGTACCCTGATGGCAGCGGACTCCGCGGTCATGGTCATCGACGGATCAAAGGGTGTCGAGGCGCAGACCATCAAACTGTTCAAAGTCTGTGTGATGCGCCATATCCCGATTTTTACCTTTGTAAACAAGATGGACCGTGAGGCGAGAGACCCGTTCGAGCTCATGAGCGAGATCGAGGAGGTTCTCGGAATCCATACCTGCCCGATCAACTGGCCGATCGGCTGTGGAAAGAGCTTCAAGGGCGTTTATGACCGTCAGACAAAGAAGATCACGACCTTCACGGCTGCCATGGGCGGACAGAAGGAGGTTGCCACAGAGACCTTCGACGTGGAGGGAACAGACGTGGATTCCGTTATCGGTTCCGATTTCCACGCTCAGTTGAGGGACGATATCGAGCTTCTCGACGGGGCAAGCGATGAGTTTGATCAGGAGCTTGTAAGTGCCGGAAAGCTTTCACCGGTGTTCTTCGGATCTGCTCTCACAAACTTCGGCGTGGAGACATTTCTGGAGCATTTCTTAAATATGACGACTTCTCCGCTTCCGAGAAGAACGACAGACGGCATGATCGATCCGTTCAGACCTGATTTCTCCGCCTTCGTATTTAAGATCCAGGCAAATATGAATAAGGCGCACCGTGACCGTATCGCTTTCATGCGCATCTGTTCCGGTAAATTTGAGGCCGGAATGGAAGTAAACCATGTCCAGGGCGGCAAGAAGATCCGTCTGACCCAGCCGCAGCAGCTGATGGCTGAGAGCCGTAAGATCATTGACGAGGCTTATGCCGGAGATATCATCGGCGTTTTCGATCCGGGTATTTTCTCCATCGGTGACACGCTCTGTACGTCCAACGAGAAGTTTCAGTTTGAGGGTATCCCGACCTTCGCTCCGGAGCATTTCGCGAGAGTCCGCCAGATCGATACCATGAAGAGAAAACAGTTCTTAAAGGGTGTCAACCAGATCGCTCAGGAAGGCGCGATCCAGATCTTCCAGGAGTTCAACACCGGTATGGAGGAGATCATCGTCGGCGTTGTCGGTGTCCTGCAGTTTGAGGTCCTGACCTACCGCTTAAAGAATGAGTATAATGTAGACGTAAGACTGGAACAGCTTCCGTTTGAGTACATCCGCTGGGTTGAGAATCCGGAGGAAGTGGATGTGGCGAAGATCCAGGGCACATCCGATATGAAACGCATCTGTGACCTCAAGGGCAATCCGTTATTGTTATTCATCAACAGCTGGAGTGTCGGCATGGTCGAGGAGAGAAATCCGAACTTAAAACTCAGTGAGTTCGGAAAGAACTAATCAAGTTTACAAAATATATCATCACAGGAACATGCGGAACCAGTTGTTTCGACTGGGAATACCGCATAGACAGGAGGAATATAAGATGAGTAAGATCGATGTTGTAAGAGCAGCTATGGTCGAGGCGATGAAAGCAAAAGATAAAGAGAGAAAGGATTCCCTTTCCATGCTTCTCTCTGCGTTAAAGAACGCGCAGATCGACAAGCGTGAAGCTCCGCTCACAGAGGATGAGGAGAATGCGATCGTAAAGAAAGAGATCAAGCAGGTCAAGGAGACGATCGATACCGCTCCGGCAGACCGCGCTGATATCATCGAAGAGGCAAAGAAGAGACTGGCCGTATATCAGGAGTTCGCTCCGGCAGATATGACCGAGGACCAGATCAGGGAGACGATCGCAAAGGTTCTCGCAGAGCTTGGAATCGAAGCCCCGACAGCAAAGGACAAAGGAAAGATCATGAAGTCCTTAATGCCGCTTGTAAAGGGAAAGGCAGACGGCAAGATCGTAAATGAGATCTTAGCTGGATTCATGAAATAAGGTAAATGAACGAAACGCCTGCGAAGCAGACAATAAAGCGCGTAAGTGCGGGTTTGTGATCAGGCATGCAGCCAATAACTGGCGCACAGAATAAGTATGGTATAAGCGGGGCTGGCTTTACGATCTCGGAAACACCCGGGATGAGACGGTCCCGCCTGTCTGTAAAATGGGTTATAACAAAAGAAATATGGAGGCGGAAATTTATGTATAAAGAGAAGATCAGCCGGTATATTGACGCGCACAGGAAAGAAATGCTGGAGGACATCGGAGCTCTTTGCCGGATCAACAGTGTGAAGGGGTCTTACCGTATCGGAAAACCGTATGGGGAAGGGTGCTCCGAGGCACTGCGTGCAGCTCTGCATATTGCGGAATGCTACGGTTTTTCCATCAACAACTATGACAACTATGTTGGAACCGTTGACATGAATGACAAAGAGGCACAGCTCGATATTCTGGCACATCTGGACGTTGTTCCGGCCGGAGACGGCTGGACCGTTACAGAACCTTTTGAGCCGGTAGTAAAAGACGGAAAGATCTATGGCCGCGGAACCGCGGACGATAAGGGACCGGCAATTGCTGCCCTCTACGCGATGCGTGCCGTAAATGAACTTGGAATCCCGATGAAAAAGAATGTCCGCCTGATCCTTGGCACTGACGAGGAGTGCGGAAGCTCCGATATCACCCACTACTACAGTGTGGAAAAGGAAGCTCCGATGACCTTCTCACCGGATGCGTCCTTCCCGGTGATCAATATCGAGAAAGGCCGGATCGGAGGTAATTTTACGGCAGAGTTCGAGCCGTCTGACCGTCTTCCGAAGATGGTATCCTTCCACAGCGGAACGAAGACGAATGTGGTTCCGGGCGCGGCAGAGGCATTATTTGAGGGTCTTGACGGAGATGAGACAGGGGCTCTCGCAAAGAGCATGGAAGAGGAGCTTGGAATCCGGTTCACGGTATCCTCTGAGGATGGCTGCCTGAAGATCGCTGCAGCTGGCGAAAACGGCCATGCAATGGCACCGTGGAAAGGAAAGAATGCCCTGACAGGACTCTTATCCCTGATCGAGCGTCTTCCGTTGGCGGAATGCGGACAGGTAAAGACAGTCCGCGCGTTAAACCGCCTGATGCCGCACGGTGACTGGTACGGCGAAGCGCTTGGAATCAAGATGAGTGATGAGGAGTCTGGCGAATTGACATTGGCATTCAGCATGTTGGATATTTCCGAGAAAAGCTTAGAGGGCGAATTCGACAGCCGCTGTCCGATCTGTGCCACAAAGGAAAACACCATCGATGTGATCCGTGAAAAAATGAAAGCAGATGGAATCTCCTTCAATACAGAAGAAATGAAGCCGCCGCACCATGTACCGGCAGATTCTGATTTTGTGAAGACTCTGCTCTCCGCATACGAGAAATATTCTGGTCGAAAGGGCGAGTGTATCGCCATTGGCGGTGGAACCTATGTCCACAATTTAAAGAACGGTGTTGCTTTCGGCGCTGCCCTTCCGGAGACCGAGAACCACATGCACGGCCCGGACGAGTTCGCGGTGGTTGACGAGCTCACAATGAGTGCGAAGATCTTTGCACAGGTGATTGTGGATCTTTGCTGTTAAGAGTTTACGTGATAGAGCGTATGAAAGCGGTCTGGCTTCAGAAATGAGGTCAGGCCGTTTGTAGTTACTTGTATATTGCAAATCGTACAGTCTGCATGGTAAAATGGTGCTGGATCGCAGAGAAATAGATGCTCATAAAGTGCTGTGGAAAGAAGTTCTGGCAGCATTTACAAAAAATCAGGAACATGAAGCTGAAAACGGCGCATGGAGGAAAGACAGGATGAACAAAGGATGAATTGCAGGATCATTGACATTCACACCCATATCTATCCGGTTGCCCTGGCGAGACGGGCCATGGAGGTCACCGGGCATGAAAATGATGATTTTAAGAAGCTTCCGATCAGGGAAAATCTGCTGGCGCGGATGCGGGAGGCGGGAGTGGATCTCTCCGTGAACCTGCCGGTGGTATCGAAACCACAGAATCAGGGGGAGGTGAACCGGTTCGCGAAGGAAGCGGCAAGAAAGAATATTATCTCATTCGGCGGCCTTCACCCGGACTGTGAGAATGTGATCGAGGAGCTGGAAAAGCTGAAGGATATGGAGATGGCCGGGATCAAGTTCCATCCGCCGTTTCAGAAGGTCCATCTGGATGATCCGAAATACGAGGAGATGTGGAGAAAGATCAATCAGCTGGGATTTCCGGTGCTGATCCACATGGGGACCGCAAGGATCGTGCGCCCCTATGACCTTTACCCGTCGGGAATCCGGAAGATCTTAAAATTTGCTCCGGATATCCCGATCATCATGGCGCATATGGGAAGCTTCTGCATGATGAAAAATCCCGATGAGGATCTTGAAAATCTGCCGGAAAATGTGTTTATCGATACGGCCATGAGCGCGGAGCTGGAGGAAGCCGGAGAGTTTGAGAAGATCACCCGCAGATTCGGAACAAAACGGGTGCTTTACGGCAGTGATTTCCCCTATGGCACCCAGAAAGCCGCTATTGCGAGGATTAAGGACAGCAGCTTCACGGACAGTGAAAAGGAAGACATGTTGTGGAGAAATGCGGCGAAGATTTTGAAGGCAGTGGGAAAACTGCCGGAGAATATTGAGTTGCAAAACTTCAGAAAAATTACAATTAAGTGAAAATAATGCTGGATATTCATCTCAGGGACAAGAAATGGAACATAGACTATAAATAGAGAGTATGACTGGTTGACGGCAGCCTGCGCGAATAATAGGTCTGTGGTCGATGGGATACATAAAATGTTTCGATCCGGGAGATGATGCTATGCGGATGAGCGAATTGAAGAGACGGGAAGTGATCAACGTCTGCGACTGCAAACGGTTGGGGTTTGTGGGTGATCTGGACGTCGATCCGTGTACAGGCAGGATTCTGGCGATCATTGTGCCGGGACCGGGCTGTGTCTGTGGATTTTTGGGACGGGAAAAAGAATTTGTGATCCCCTTTGGGGATATCTGTCAGATCGGAGACGATATTATTCTGGTCCGGGTTGAGGAGAAGAAGGAAAAGCCGCCGAAGCCCCCGAAGCCGTGTCCACCGCCGCCAAAGCCGCCGTTTTGTCCCTGCCCGCCTCCATGTGAGCCGGGAGGAAGATGTGACTGTCCGCCGCCGTGTAATATGGATTGTGGCTGCTCTCCGCCTTGTGACCAGGAAAAAGGCGGTTATATAAAAAAGTGGCGGTAAAAAACCTGGAAGTGAGAGTTGTTTCCGGGTCGAATAGCGGGAAGATGGACATGAGATAGATTGGTATAATTAGTAGTTAATGAAGATAAGTCAGGAAAGGAACTGTAGAATGAACAAACTTCATACGATACCGGCAGCAGATGGATTCCGCATGCCGGGAGAATTTGAACCCCACAGAGGCTGCATCATGATCTGGCCGAAGCGTCCGGGAAGCTGGAACTACGGCGCGAAAAAAGCGAGAGAGGCATTCAAGCGCGTGGCATGGGCCATCGCGGAGAGCGAGGAGGTCTTTATGCTGGCGGAGCCGGATGTGGAGGAGAATGCCCGCGAGATGTTAGCCGGGAATCCGGGACACGAGATCCATGTGATCCGCATGGAGTCCGACGATGCCTGGGCGCGGGATGTGGCACCGACCTTTGTGGTGAACGGGGAAGGCACTGTCCGTGGCATTGACTGGGAGTTCAACGCCTGGGGTGGAACCGTGGACGGACTTTACGCCCACTGGGAGAAGGACGATCTTGTGGCGGAAAAAGTCTGTGGGGAGCTTGGCTATGACTGCTACGAGGCCCACCCCTTCGTTCTGGAAGGCGGTTCGATCCATTCTGACGGAGAGGGGACGGTTCTTGTGACAGAGGCGTGTCTTCTGAGCGGAGGAAGAAATCCGGAGCTCACAAAGGACGAGATCGGGAAGAAGCTCTGTGCTTACCTCGGGGCTAAAAAAGTGATCTGGCTGGAACGTGGAATCTACAATGACGAGACGAATGAACATGTGGACAACATCTGCGCGTTCGTGCGCCCGGGCGAGGTGGTCTTAGGCTGGACCGATGATGAGAAGGATCCCCAGTATGCCATGTCGAAGAGCTGTCTGGATATTTTAGAAAATGAGACGGATGCTATGGGGAGAAAGATCAAAGTCCACAAGCTTCCAATCCCAAAGACACCGATCTGTGTGACGGAGGAAGACCTTGGCGGTTATGAGTTTGAGGACGGCGAAGACACGAGAGAAGTCGGGGAACGGCTGGCAGCAAGTTATGTTAACTTCTATATTTCAAACGGCGGGGTAGTCGTGCCGCAGTTTGGGGATGAGCATGATAAGACGGCGGTGGAGATTCTTGGAACCGTCTTCCCGGAAAGAAAGACCTGCCCGGTCCCGGCCAGAGATATTCTTCTCGGAGGCGGAAATATCCACTGTATCACGCAGCAGATCCCACAGGGGAGATAAGAAAAGAGTACGATAAAAAGTAGAATCAGAAAACGTGTATTGAACAAGGGTAGACGGTGTACCTGAGGAGCAATTCAAAAAAATTTAAAATGAAAGAACAATTTAGAATTGGAATGCAGACAGTACATAGGGACAATAAAACGGATACCCACAGGAGGAAATATAAAATGCGAAAAGTAAAAGTCGCAGCAGTACAAATGCGCTGCACAAGAGACGTGAATATGAATATCGCAAATGCGGAGAAACTTGTGAGAGAAGCGGCGGCGGACGGCGCACAGATCATCCTGCTCCCGGCGCTCTTTGAGCGCCAGTATTTCTGCCAGGAGCGCCAATACGAATACTATGAGTTTGCGAAGCCGGTGGAGGAAAACGACGCTGTAAAACACTTCGCAAAGGTCGCGGAGGAGCTCAAGGTCGTTCTTCCGATCAGCTTCTATGAGAAGGACGGAAAGAGACTGTTCAACACCGTCGCGATCCTTGATGCGGACGGAACGAATCTTGGAATCTATAGAAAGACCCATATTCCGGACGACCATTATTATCAGGAGAAATTCTATTTCACACCGGGGGACACCGGATTTAAGGCATTTAAGACCCAATACGGCACGATCGGTGTCGGAATCTGCTGGGATCAGTGGTTCCCGGAGACCGCAAGATTTATGGCAGTAAAGGGAGCGGAACTCTTATTTTACCCGACAGCCATCGGCAGCGAGCCGATCCTCTCTGTAGACAGTATGCCGCACTGGAGGCGCTGCATGCAGGGACATTCCGCGTCGAATCTGATGCCAGTGATCGCGGCAAACCGCGTGGGACTGGAAGAGGTAACGCCATGTGAGGCAAACGGAAACCAGAAATCAGCCCTGAAATTCTATGGCTCTTCCTTCATCACGGACGGTGCCGGTGAAGTGATCCGGTCTATGGACCGCGACAGTGAGGGCGTCATCACAGCGGGGTTCGATCTGGATGAGCTGGAGCGCGAGAGATTTTCCTGGGGACTTTTCAGAGACAGAAGACCGGAGATGTACCACGAATAAGAAATCATTAAAATTCAGTGAAGAATAAGGCACATGCCATGAATTGATTATGTACTGGTTGGGGATTATTATATACCGGATTTGAAGATACCGGAGGAAAAACATCCTATCGGAAAGTATGGGCTAATGCACCGAGAGTATTTAAGAGAGAATAATCCAATGTTGTTTAATGACCTGGTGCTGAGTTGTCAGCTCTGGACTTATCTTGCAGACATAAACGGGCAGGCGCAGGAGAGATTACAAATCATCATCGGTCAGATGCAAGAAACTGAGTCTATAACTGAGAAAATGAAAGAGGATAATCAGTGGGAATGGATTCGGAGAATGGGAAGCATCTACAATCGTGCAGAAGAAATTATGTTGAATGAGTTAATATATAGATAATAGGATTGATAAAGAGGTATCCGTTTATTACGCTATATGTAACAGATGGATACCTCAAAGAACGATGGGAAGTTGCCGATTTTTTGCAAAAGGAATCTTGACAGTAACCTCAAAAGCTGTATAATAATATTAACAGAACCCACCACGCCTCTGGTTTTCATGCGCAACCCGGTGGGACTTTTTCATTTATGGGGTATTTTATGTATCAATATCCAAAACAAATATTAACAATAGCACAGCAGGTGCAATCATATATTGATGCGGGGATGGTAATTACTTCTCGTGCGGACGTAGAAAAGACATTAAAGTCAGTTGGATTTTATCGTTTGCGTGGATATTCGTTCCATTTATATGATAATACTTCAAAGAAGTATGTTCCGGGAACAAAGTTTGAAGATATTTTAAAGTTGTATCAATTTGATCAGGAATTATCTGCTTTGGTTTTTCCAATGATTTCTAAGATTGAGGTTGCTTTGAGAGTGCGATTGGTGGAAGCATTGCTTATACACGGAGAACCACTTGTTTTGCAAGATTCATCGATTTTTAAAGAGAAAAAACGGTATTGGCAGAATATGGCTACTGTAGCATCAGAAATTGCTCGTTCTATACTAATATAAACGAATTATAAATCTGTGCTTTTCCTATTAGCTAAGGAATGGAGTGGTTTGCTTAAATAAAATATTTAGTAGCATACTTGAGACAAATAAAAGAGCTCTTAAGAAGACGAAAAGTAGATATATTGAATGGAAAAGATTTCATCATTATTTAAGCGGGACACTATTTTTTTTATTGATGAGGAAAAGGTGTGTACAGATAGAGAAGTACTTCAGATTATTGGAAAACTGTTGTTAGAGAAAGGGTATGTAAAAGAAAGTTTTGGCAATGCATTAATTGAACGAGAAGAAAAGTATCCGACGGGATTGGCAATGGTTCCGTATCCAGTTGCGATTCCACATACTGATCCAGGGCATGTA
>OGDP01000632.1_pt1 | contig 30370 bp, 27 predicted proteins | sample 1570441 | NCBI WGS metagenome assembly OGDP01 (sample SAMEA2581961, study PRJEB24529) | metagenome | biome: Human gut stool | place: China | collected 2011
ATTCTTTTTTACCTTCTGCAACAAGGACTGTGGATTTTTTCTCACCTTCCGCACGGAGAATGGCTTCACGACGTTCACGCTCTGCCTTCATCTGTTTCTCCATTGCTTCCTGGATGGCTGCCGGAGGCATAATGTTTTTCAGCTCGACACGGTTTACTTTAATTCCCCACGGATCGGTCGCGATATCAAGCGCAGCCTGCATCTTCGTGTTGATGATCTCACGGGATGTCAGCGTTTCATCGAGCTCCAGATCTCCAATGATATTTCGAAGCGTTGTTGCCGTCAGGTTTTCAATTGCCATCAGCGGATTGACAACACCGTATGCAAACAGCTTCGGATCGGTAATCTGGAAGAATACAACGGTATCAATCTGCATCGTAACATTATCTTTTGTGATAACCGGCTGCGGCGGGAAATCCACCACCTGCTCTTTCAGGTTTACGCGAATCGCTACACGCTCGATAAACGGAACCTTAAAATGAAGACCGGTTGCCCAGGTGTCCTTGTATTTTCCAAGGCTCTCTACCACGTAAGCACTAGCCTGCGGTACAATTTTCACACACGATGCTGCGATAAACAATGCAACCACAAGAAGCAAAATCAATAAAATTCCTGCAACTCCTCCACCACTCATGTTTCATTTCCTCCTTCTTTTTCTTTGACCTTTACAATCAGCTTGACGCCTTCCACACGGAGCACCGTAACGACTGCATCCACGGGAATCGTACCTGCTTCGTTCTCTGTACGCGCAGTCCACATGTTTCCTTCAAGCGAAACCCTTCCGGTTCCCGCAAGATTGGAGATTTCCTCCGTCACAACTCCTTCCATGCCAACCACACGGTCCACGTTCGTCTTCAGTGTATCCTTATTCAGAAAGCGAACGGCGAGCGGACGTGTAAAAAACAGAAGTACCAGCGATACAACAAGAAACAGTACAATTTGAATTACAATCCCGGCTCCACACATGGCAGCGATCAAAGCAACAAGCGCCCCACCTGCAAACCAGATCGTCGCAAGACCAAGTGTTGCTGCCTCAATCACTAAAAAAACGACGAGTGCAATCAGCCAGTAAACCGGCAGGTAAGCTGTAATACCCATGCGTTTTTCCCCCTTTCTGAAAAAATTGGCTGTTGTATTCATCATACTATAATGATGAAAAAATAACAAGCAAAGTTAAAAACATTCAGAAAAAAGAAAGATTTGTCAGGAATCATCTACAGACTGTCAATTCCAAGCCGGGACATGAAAACGAGGATAGCTGACAAAAAACCATATGCGTGAATACGTAAAAATAATACGAGGGTGAAGCTCAATAGTTTCCAGAATACCGATTTGATTTGAACTGCGTAATGCAGGCAATTCCGTATCGTCAGGGTTTTTCGAACAAACGGATCTGACCCATACTGTTTCAGCAGCTTTCTGACCACAGAAACATTTTTTCCTTCATATGTCATCTCTTCCTTCGCCAGATACATTGCACCAATCACCAGGTGAAACAGCATCAGGTCGCCATAATATACAGAACGTCAACCTTCTTTCACCACTCTTTCATTGTACGCCAGTACATGTTGTGATAAAATTATACAAATATCAGTTTTTGTAATTTTTTTAATATAATACAAACAAGCCACACATAACACTGTACGAAAGGATCACAGCAAATGAAAACTCCTAAAATTGATTTTGTGATTACATGGGTAGACGGGTCAGATCCTGTCTGGGACATGCAGCGGCAGGAAACCTTAAGAAAGCAGGGAATCTTTGTGGATGAATCTCTGGATAACAGTACCGCAAGATATCGCGACTGGGATATTTTGAAATACTGGTTCCGTGGTGTTGAAACATTTGCACCATGGGTCAACCAAATTCATTTTATAACCTATGGGCATCTGCCGAAATGGTTAAAGGAAGAGCATCCCAAACTGCATATTGTGCGGCACGAGGATTTTATTCCTGCGGAATTTCTTCCTACCTTTAGTTCCCATCCGATTGAGTGGAATTTTCATCGCATTGAATGGCTGACAGAAAATTTTGTTTATTTCAATGATGATATGTTTCTCATAAAAAAAGTTTCTCCGGAAGATTTTTTTAGAGACGAAAGACCTGTTGACATGCTTGCGCTTCAGCCAGATGTTGCAAATGCAGATGACCAGATTATGCCGTATGTCTATCTGAACAATGCGATGGTTCTCGCCAAATATTTCGATAAACGGGAAAATATGAAGAAACAGCCGGGCGCATATTTTCATCCCGGCTATCCGTTGATGTATTTCGGATATAATCTTCTGGAAATGGCATTTCCGCGGTTTACCGGATTTTATACCGTACACGGACCATCCCCGCTAAAAAAAGAGTCCTACCGTTTCTTCTGGAAAAACGAAGAAGAGCTTTTGCATCATGTCTGTTGCCATCCTTTCCGTCATAAAGAAGATATCAGCCAGTATGTTCTGCGGGAATATCAGAAGCTGAGCGGAAATTTTGTTCCAAAGAATATTCATAAATTCTGCCGATACTTTAATCTGCAGCCGGAAAACCCGGAGCTGGTAAAGACGATTACGAAGCAGAAGTCAAAATGTATTTGTATCAACGACAGCAACTTTGAAATCCCATATGAAAAAGTAAAACAGGAATTAAACCATGCATTTTCTATCCTGTTTCCGGAAAAATCACTGTTTGAGAAATAAAAAACTGTTTTTCTGTTCGTTCACGTGACAGATTATAAAGCAACATGTATTTTAATTAAAATTGTAATTTTTTACCTCAGATCTATTGACATGTGTGTGATTTTATTTCTATAATAATTTTGTAATAAAAAGAATTTTCACAAGAAAGGAAATTACTGACCTATGACTAAAACTTATAAAAAACCTGTTGTCTCTATCGACACCGGAATGGCAGAAGGCGTTTATGCGGCAAGCGGCCAAGGAACTCTGAATGTTACTTACCACGGCGTGTGGGATCGCTGGGGCACAAATGGCGGTAAAGGTCTTGCAATGGCAGACTGGTCAGGTATTAACGGAACGATCACATTGAACATTACGTTCAACGACACGGTTGATCAGGCGGAAACGGATGATGCATCTGTACAGGCATCCTGCTCCGGAAAGACTGCTACGTTTACCTTTGCCAGCACAGCATCAAATCCGCTGACGATTGGTATCCATTTAAATCACGGAACCAGCATCGACGATCTGAAGATGACCGGCTTCACCTACTCGGTAAGCTAAAAAGCAAACCTGCTCTAAAAACTTTGATAACTGTTCAGAGCCAGGTCTTGCGGTTGTTAGTGCTAAAATTACCGATTCATCTTCAGCAAGTTATCAAAAGAAAAAGCAATGAGGTGCGTCCCCATTGCTTTTTCTTTTTTTATCTTTAAAAATCCTTCTCCATCTCCGCGATCTCCGTTTCACCCACCACTTCGCACTTCTTATCCCGAATCGCATACACTCTCGTACAGATCCCGAGTACCGTAGGCCGATGTGTCGTTACAATGCAGGTTCGCGGATACGTATCCGTCATAATATTGTTCAGCACCTTCCGCTCTGTCGCCACATCAAGTGCTGAGGTTGCTTCATCCAGCAGCAGAATCGGTGATTTCCGAAGCAGTGCGCGCGCAATCGAAAGCCGCTGTGCCTGCCCTTCTGAAAATCCGCCACCGCGTTCTTTCACCATACTCTCAATACCGTCTGGCAGTTTTTCCACAAAATCCCAGGCACATGCCAGCTTTAATGCCTCCATAATCTCTTCCTCCGTTGCTTCCGGCTTCACATTCCGCATATTTTCCGCTATTGTTCCCGAAAACATCGTGTTTCCCTGCGGCACGTAGGAAAACAGCTTTCGCGTAGACGGCGACAGGGCAAGCCTCTGCGATGGTTCCTCTCCTGCACCGATCCAGGCTTCCCCCTCCTGCGCACGCAGCAGGGACAAAATCAGGCGGAGCATGGTTGTTTTCCCCCCTCCCGACGGGCCAACCAGTGCAATAATCTCATGCGGCCACGCTTCCATCGAAGCATTCGAAAACACTTCCGTCCCTGTGTGATACGTATAGCAAAGATCCTGCATCTTAAGTCCGATGCCTCCCGACTGATATTTCTCCGCAAACCATTCTACTTCGCCATCCGCACTGTAATCCTCCTGCGGCATCTCTACGATATCCATCAAACGGCCGGCTGAAATGCCGAGTGATATCGCCGACGGCACAAGACTCACCAAAGAGTTGACCGCACCGGTCAGCGTACCGGAAAGGGACAGAAACATGGTCATCGTTCCATAGGAAATTGCTCCGCTCCAGACACGGTAAATTCCCCAGCCATAGCAGCTGTAGGAAACAACGTAGCTGATCAGCGTCATCAGAAGTGATGTTGCAATGGACATTTTCTGGAAATCGAGCCGCATTTTGATATAGTCCTGCTGCAGATTTTTCAAACGATTTACATAAAAACGGATCATATCGAATGCCTTAATCGTCTGAATGTTGGAAAATGCCTCCTGGTTGAAGCCGTACAGCTTCGCGCTCATCTGTGCGCTCCGCTGATTGTTGTTTGTCATACGCCGCAGTAGCGGGCGCGACAGCAGGGCACTGAACGGGATTCCGAGCAGTGCAAAGACTGCAAATGTCGGATCGTAATGAACAACAACTGCCAGTGCACTGATAAATTTTACCGTGTAAATCACAAGATTCGGCAGCCAGTTCAGAATACCTCCGGAAATGTTCGATGCGTCCGAGCTCCAGCGTGTAACCAGATCGCCCGTGTGATAAGTGGTTAAGGATTCCCAGTCCGTCACCAGAATTTTTTCAAAAATGTCATTCTGGATTTCCCGGTCTACTTTCAGGTTAATCATCGTCGAGGCATAACTGGTCGCCTGGGAAATCAGGGTATTTCCAAAGGAAAATCCTATCATCAGCGCAAAGGTCTGAATCAGCTTTCCTGTCTGATGGCCTGTGATGATATCGACAAGATCCTTTGAGATCACACTCGATGCCAGTGAAACACCGGTTCCGAAAATGCCAAGCGCCGTATAAAAAAGCATGGCTTTCCAGTACCTTCTGGCGTACTGAAAAATCCAGCGAAATTCCTTCCACATCTTCTGCAGCATTTCTGCCTGAAGGTATTTCCCTATCTTCTGCCGAAGCTCCTTCATGATTCATCCTCCTGCGCCTGTTCCTTTGGAATCCTTTTTTTCATATTTTTCATACAATCGTCCGATCCTGCTTTCTGCCTTTTTTCATCCTCCTCGATCTGCCGCCGTATCGTTTCCGCCGCTGTGTCATTCTTTGTGCATCGCAGGAAGTAAACTGGCTTTTCCTTTGCAACCGCTTCTGCGAATTTTAAATTTTTTACCATCAGCTCTGCGGTCCAGGGTGGGGAAATCATGCGCTGCATCACGCGGAGCGTTTTCTGTTCTTCTGTCAGAGAAACCAGTTCTTCCGACGGCGCCTTTTCCAACAGTACAATTCCACCCAGCTCTTTTTTCTCCGTCGTAAAGATTTTTGATGTTCCGCACCACGGGATGCCATAGACAACGAATTTCTCTCCCTCTTTTCCGATCAGGTTCAGATCCCCGTTCAGAAACGGTGTCGCAAACAATTTTTTCCAGAGTGCCGTGTGGGTTGATTTTCCCATCCCCGACGGACCGGAAAACAGCCAGGCTTTTTCAAGATACAAAAGGGATGCCGAATGCAGTGCAAACATTCCCCTTCGCTGCGCCAGAAACAGAAATACCGGGCGGATTGCAAGGAAAAGGGAATCCTGCTCTTCCTCGTTGATAGGGCAGCGATAATAAATCCGCGCATAACTGCCGTCTTCTTTCATCCAGATTTCGTAAATATTCTTCAGTGTATCGAACCGGAAAACATAGCCCTCCTCCCAGATGGCAACCGTCAGATCCCTGTTGCGGATCAGAATGGTTCCGTTCTGACGGCTCCCTGGCAGACGTTCTGCCAGTTCTAGGATAAGATCCGGGATTGCTTTCTCCGGATTTCCGCCATCTGTCATGCGAAATGCATCAAACTGCTTCGGAATGCATCCTTTTTCTCCATAGACTTCGATTTTTATTCCCGCAATATGCAGCCGCCCCTCACAGCTTCCCTTCGGACAGCCCAGTTCCCGGCGCACAGCGCCAAATACAAGCAGTTCCTGTACAAATGCCTCTATATCCTTCGCCAGTTCTCCCTGCTCCTCTTTTGGGATCTCATAATATGCGGCCATCTTGTCTGTCAGTGCTTCCACCGTCTGCGGCTGTTCCAGCATCTCCCATAACCTCAGAGCCGTTTCATTCAGTTCCATTCCACGCTTCTGGTCTGCAATTTTCTGTCCATAGGGCAAAAGATAAACGGTTTTTCCGATTTTCTGCAGCAGATATCCTTCCTGTCTTCTGATTCTCATTTTTTGTTCCTTTCTGTCTTTTCGCTCCGGAAAAGAGATGCTATAATAAATCTATCTTTTTTTCAGAACGGAGTTTCCATATGTATACCTACGACATTGAACAGCTCTTAAAAGACGGCTCCGCGATCCGGCTGAAGCCGCAGGGCTACAGCATGTATCCGCTTTTTCATCCCGGACGGGATGAGGCCGTCATTGAGGCGTATCCGATTCATCTTCTCCGCCGCGGCGATGTCATTCTTTACCGCCGTGAACAGAGCATTCTTGTGCTTCACCGGATCTGCCGCATTACTTCGGATGGCTTTTATCTGGTCGGGGACAATCAGACCGAAATCGAAGGGCCGCTCCGCCCGGATCAGATCCGTGGGAAGCTGACAGGTGTTGTGCGCAACGGGAAATCGTTTTCTGTCTCTCATCCGGTCTACCGCATGCTTTCCTCTCTCTGGCTGTTCCTGCGCCCCATCCGCCCGTTTTTCTGGCGTATCATGGCACTTTTTCGCAAAATTTCTTCCGAGCGGTAAGCCTACAAATGACAGGCTGCCGCAAAAAATCATCTGCTTCCGCTTCTTTTCATTCCCCGCACCATTTTCACAATACTCTGGAGTCTCCAGCCTCTTTCAAAGAACACACCATTTAGTGCCAGCGGCACCAGAATACAGAGGACAAAACAGAAGATAAATGGCGTCATTCCACCGTTTCCATAGATCAGCGGTATGATCCTTCGCGTCACTGCAACTTCCAGGCTCATCACCGCGGTGTATTCGCCCAGATCCCTCGCATAACGTATCGCTTCTTCTTTCATTTCCAGAAAATCCCGAAAAAAAATAACGTATCGATAGCAGATCTGCAGCAGATAGGAAAGTAAGGTTCCAAGAAGGACTCCTGTCATGCCATATGGTCTTACAAGAGCAAGCGATACGACCAGATTCAGAACCGCACTTGATGCGCCTGCATTTTTTTCTTTTTCAAACAGTCCTGTTACCCCCATCATAAGACTGAGCGGCAGTCCCATGATTTTGATCAGCAGCACCACAATACAAAGCACTGCTGTTCCCCATCCAAGCTCATACGCGGGACTCAGCCAGATATCGCAGATAAACGGAGTAATCAGTGAAAAAAGTCCGGCTGCCACGACGGAAGAAATACAGAAGAACACAAAGGTCAGCTGCCGCAGAATTTCATAGTTCCGCCGATAATTCTTTTCGGTAAAGTAATCCCCGATGGTCGGCTGAATCGTGTTGGCCAGAATCGTAAGAATATTGATAATCGCCTGCGTAATCATGCTGTAGTTCGCATACCGTCCTACTGTGCCGACGCCGATGAACCCGGAGATAATCAGGTTATCGGTACAGTTCAGCATTTTGTCCGAAACCCTGGAGATAAACACGTTTTTCAGATCCTTTAAGATCAGCTCCTTAAAGAAAGCGGAACCTTTTTCTTTCCGCAGCTGATGAAGAAACGGATATTTCCGTTCCACATACCAGTTAATCCAGATGTTCAGCATCACCTCTGTCACAATCCCAATGCCAAGTGCCAGAAGATAATTCTGCTGATATGTCACAAGAAGAATAATCGCCAGATAGCTTACAACATTTAAAATCAGGCCGGCGATACTCGCAATGTATTCCTTCTGATCCGCAATTAAGAGCGATTTTCGATCGGTGAGCAGATAGGAAAGTACCGTACGAATCAGCCACATAGCGTACAAGATCCGAATATACGTCAGGGAGTAGCTGTTGTTTTTCATAAACAGATGAATCAGCGGAAGCAGCAGCATTCCTGCCGTGAATACAATCACCGCAAAAATACGGTACGCCTTCCGGTACAGGTTCATCAGCGATGCAATCTCATGCTCATCCTTCCTTGCAAGTGCTCCGTACAGATGATAAACAATGGCTGTCGAAATGCCGAGCTCTGTCACGGACAGGATGTTAATAACATTGGAAATGACTCCGTTCATGCCGACAAGTTCCGCACCCATATACAGATTCATCGCCCGCTGGCTGAAAAATCCAAGAATCAGGAGTGCAAACTGCGAAAACATACTGAAAAAGCTGTTTCGAAATAGATTTTTAATCCGCATGATGTCCTCCTTTTCTTTGTTATGTACTCTCATTACTTTTTTCTGGTTTTTACTGTTTCGAAATGGTATGATGGAATGATACGGCACCGTTTTTACAGAAAACCAGGCGATCAAAAATGTTTTTGCCATTAGAGTGTGTCTGAAAAAAGTTTGCAGATTGCGGAAATGATTTTTCAGACGCGCTCTGGTTCATATCTGCCTGATCAGAAAGGATTTTTATGAAAAAAAGAGCTTTTTCCCGTATTTTATTCTCGCTTCTGCTCCTGTTGTTTCTCATCCTGTTTGCTTTTCTTTGCATCTGCGCTTTTTATCATGTCAGTTATACACCGGAAGCGTGTACGGAATCCGCAGATGAATTGTCCAATCCGTATATCGGATTTTATTCGATGTACGGCTACGTTCTCGGAAACGATACACTCTCCAATCTTCCCAACCCGGATTCCAATCCCGAAGAGACACCCGGACTTGTGATGCTGGAGCTGAATCTGCGCCGGTTTGCCGATCAGGATATTTCCGATCCGGCACTTGCACAGCTTGACACGATTTTGTCCTCCTGGCAGAAACACGGAAATTCGATGATTCTGCGCTTTCTGTACGACTGGGACGGCAAAGCGAAAGAATCGGAACCGCAAAGCCTCGACCAGATTCTGCGCCACATGGATCAGACCGCCGCGATTGTGAACCGTTACACGGACAGTGTTTTTCTGATCCAGGGTATTTTTGTCGGCAACTGCGGAGAGATGAATGGCTCCGACCATCTGTCCGATGAAGACTGCTCCATTCTGATGCAGCATCTGGCAGACGTGATCGATCCTTCGATTTTTCTGTCCGTCCGCACACCGGTACAGCGACGGAAGATTCTGAATTCGGCAGAGCTGCCTTCCGCAGAAACTGCTTTTGATGGCTCACTTTCCTCCCGCCTCGGGCTTTTCAATGACGGAATGCTCGGAACAGCAAATGATACCGGCACATACGGAGATACGCCTGCCTCTGCGGATGCTTACCGCTCTGCCTGGGTGCGTGAGGATGAGCTTGACTTTCAGGACAGGCTCTGCAATTTTGTTCCAAACGGCGGCGAGGTGATTCTCGACAATCCCTTCAATGACCTTGCCCATGCCCTTTCGGATCTCTCCCGGATGCATGTTTCTTATTTGAATTCAGAGCATGATCCGGCGGTTCTGGATAAGTGGAAAAATTCGGTTTACCACGATGAAGCTTCGGTTTTTGACGGTATCTCCGGCTACGACTACATTGCACGCCACATGGGTTACCGCTATGTGGTGCGTAACACTGCCCTGCATCAGTCCCGGCTGAATATCGAGCTCGAAAATGTCGGTTTTTCCGTCAGCTACCGCAGACTGGATCTGGAAATCACCCTGGTTTCCGATGAAGGAAAGCTTTTCTCCTTCCAACTTTCCGGGGATTCCAGATTCTGGCTCCCCAAAAATACCTCAGAGCTTTCGGTTTCACTTCCGTTCCGTGAACTGGAAAAGGGAACCTATACGGTATATTTTCGGATGACCGATCCGTCACTTTGGCGGGAAATCCAGCCTGCCAACACGTTTTCCCATGATTCTTACGGATTCCGGCTCGGAACACTGAAGCTGGAAAAGCTGCTCTGATACGTGCCCAGAAACACACGCCCGCTTTCCGCATTCTGATTGGCGAACAGGAGCGGACGCCCATCCCGCCTGCGGTATAATGCCAGAAACATTTTTTTTGGTTCTGCCACCGCAGGCAGTTTGATTTGTTGGCAAAGCACGGTGGTTTCTCCACTGTTCCAGGTTCTGGCATCGGTATGGATCCGATATGTTTCCTTCTTTTTGTTCTCCTCTTCTATCTCCAGGAAGCAGTCGGCTTCTTCCGTCAGCCCGGCAAATCCGTGGTTTTCCAGGGTAATCCGCATCAAGCTCATCTGACCGGAAGAATCTTCCCCCGTTTTCCACATCCGGTTCTCATTTTCCGAAAGCATTTCCACATCTTCCACTACAAACCGGTAACCAAGACGTTTTCCGACGGTTTCGAAGCCGGATACACCGTTTGCGGTTTCTTTTTTCCATTGTTCCAGCAGCTGCGGGTCATACGTACTGTTCAGATAAGAAATGTGCATCTTTTCCAGATCCCTGATTGCTTCCTCTGCCGAAACATTCTCTTCTCCGGCTGCACGCTGTACTGCCTCGCCGCCGCAAAAACGGCCGCGCATTGCCGTTCTCTGCCAGTCAAGTTCCGCCCCACGGCTCTGCGGCTCCTGCTCCGGTGTTTCCATCGCCAGAGTACCGTATGTACCAAGATCGGTTTCCGATCCGAACATCCCATCGTTATACAGAGTCAGATATTTTTTCTCTTCTTCTGTAAAGTTTCTTGCCAGCTCCCGCCACTGGGAGGGTCTGCGCACCGCAAGCGGACAGGCGCCTTCCAGCGCATCTTGCATAGTCCGAACCAGCGTCCGGAACCCGTCCGGTGTCAGATACCGGGATCCATGCATTTCTCCCCAGTTTCCGATCAGGATTCCCTGCACAACATAGATATCTTCCGAAAATTCCCGGATTGCCGCACCAAGCTGCCGCATATGTTCCTGTACGGTTTTGATGCTGCCCGGCTCGCGTTCCAATCCTTTTCCTTCCAGATCATAGGCAAACCGAAGGATCATTCCCTTCTTTTGGTCCCGGAAAAATGCGAGAATTTTCCGCACCCACGCCATCGACTCCTGTGGGATCCTGCCGGTTCGAAATGCTCCGATCCCAATCCGCAGAAGTACAAGCTCTTCTTCCTTACAGGCAAGATACAGGGGTTCGTCTGTTTTTGCCGCATCAAACGTATACAAATGGTACCAGCCGCAGCCCGGATTCTGTACCGCACCTTTACACTCTGCAAAATCTGCCCGAGAGAACGCGGGATCACTCGCCGGTTCGCTCTGTGCTGTTTTCTGCTTTTTCAGAAAACGGTTCCATTTTTCTTTCCACATCTTTTCGCCCTGCTCCCGCATCCATCTTTAAAACCTTACACCGGAAAATCACGGCCAGTACACTGTAGAACATCCGCGTCATATACCAGATGGGTTTCAGCCCGGAATGCATGCTTGTTCCCGAGGTCCGGATATGCATGACTGCCGGAATTTCAACCACTTTAAAATCAAGCAGCATCATCTGTGTGATCATGTTGGTATCCGGATATTTGTCATCAAAATGATTGTATTTTGAATAATAAAGCACTGCCTTGCGGCTGAGCCCCTGCAGTCCTGTCGTCGGATCTGCAATCCATCTTCCCGTCGCGATGTGCAGCATACGCCGGAACAGGCGGAATGCCAGCTTTTTTGCAAAGCCTACCGAAAACTCTGCGCTTCCATCCATAAAACGGGATCCCAGCACAATATCCGGTGTTCTTCCGTCTGTATCTTTTTCTTTCAGTTTTTCATAAATTTTTCGAATGTTGCATACATCATGCTGACCGTCCGCATCCATCTGGATCACGTACCGGTAGCCCCTGCGGATCGCATATTTATAGCCAAGCTGCAGACCGCTTCCGTAACCGAGATTGAAAACATGCGTTACTACCGCATAGCCGCGCTGTTTTACCATCCAGATTGTGTTATCGGAGGACGCATCGTTCATAACCAGTACATCTACCAGCTCCGCGATCTCCGGCTGTGCCAGCTGATCCATCACTTTTCCTATGTTTTTTTCTTCGTTGTATGCCGGAATAATCAGTAATACTTCTTTCTGCTCCATAGTTCCCGCCTCACTTCATCAGATCCAGCAGCCGCCAAATTTCCTCTGTCTGTCCGTTCCCTTTCTGTTTTGCTGCCGCCACAATCCGCTCTTTTTTTTCGGTATCATCGATCAGTTCTTCTATTTTCCGGGCAATGCCCTCCTGGGTCAGCAAGCAGAGCAGACCATCGACTCCATCCTCTATCTGCTCACGGTTTCCTGCACAGTCTGACGCAATCACGGCACAGCCAAGCGCCTGGGCCTCCTGAATGGCAATGCTTTTCCCCTCAAACCGTGTCGCATGTACATAGAGATCACACTGTGCATAGTAGGGAAACGGATTTTCCTTTATGCCAAGCAGAATAAAGTCCTTCTGCAGTCTGAGCTCTGCAATCTGTTTTTCAAGAGCCTTCCGTTCTGGACCTTCGCCCACAACATACCACCGCGCCTTGTATCCGGCATCTCTGATCTGTTTCATTGCCAGAATGGCGATATCATATGCTTTCTGGTGTGCCAGCCTTCCAACCGTTAAAATACGGACACCGTCATAAGAATCCGAAAAGCCACCCGGCTTTTTAGCCTCTCTCTCGATCCGCTCTCTGTCTATGATATTGTGAAAAACCTGCACTTTTTCTTCATACTCCGGGTAAAACTCCAGGAAATGGCGGCGTGTCTCCCCGGAAACCGTATAGATAACATCCATTTTCTCGTAGCAGTCGCGGTCCATTTCCCGTGTATATCCGGAATCGCCGTAAGCAATATGGACAAATGCAGCTTTTTTCTTTGCATTCACGTGATCCGCAACGTAATAAGCAGAGCCGCCTTCCAGATAAGCAACCGCCAGATCAAAGGTTTCATCCAGCCGGTCTGCCCCGTCCGAAAGGACTCTCCAGAGCAGTTTATCCGGCTGAATTTTCCCCGCCTTCTTCATCACGCGCAGATTCTTCATCAGATACCTGATTTTTTCCATGGTGTGTCCGTGCCGGAACAATGCCATCACCGATGTCTGCAGCAGTTTTCGCCGTCCTGCACCGGAGAGTACGGAATCCTCACAGATCCTTTTGTTTTTTATATGAACTTCCGGCGGCACCCTTGAAATCATTTCCCCCTGTCCCAGCAGTACATACAGCGAAATTTCATATTTCTCTGTATCCAGATGGTTCAGAAGCTCCAGCAAAGCGGTTTCTGCTCCTGCACGGCCAAGCGTATTGATTACAAACAGTATTTTTTTCATAAGTCTCTTGCCTGCTTTCCTGTCAGACGTTCCAGCTCTTTTATGATTCTCTCATTCTCCTGATTCAGCAAAGAAACCTGCATTGCCAGTTCCTGATTTTTCATCAGCAGAGAAGAAATCTGTATTGTCATCTGATACATGCCCCACACGACAATGAACCCGGTAAGCAGCAGCACCGCCAGACTTCCCAGACTTAAGCGGCTGCTCCAGCCGGAGAACTTCGGAACCGCACCGCTTAAGATTGCCGCAAGGCCAAGCAGCTCCCAGGTAACCGCCAGATTTATCGTCAGTTTCTTTTTCGCATGCAGCACAAACGTCACTGCCATAATCCCAAGCCCTGCCAGGATCACACAAACCTTTATAATTGTCGCTGTACTCATCGTTTCATCTCTTCCTTCTGTTTCTGCTCTTCTGCCCTCTGAAATACCAGACCGGACGGGCGCTTTCCTTTCCCGTGCCTGATCAGATTTCCGCGGCAGAAAACGTGCGCATCCATATTTTTTTCCACCCATCGCAGTCTCACAAACGCCACGCTCCATCCTGCAAACGATCCTGCTATGACCCCAGCCCCATACCAGACGGCCGGCAGATGGGTAGCAATCAGGCTGCCGATCCAGGTGACAAGACAGAACACAATCGCCGTCAGGATTGCGCCGGTCAGGTCATCGAAATAATACAGAAAAATGATTTCCGCATACATAAGGAACAGAATAAAATATCCAACTGCAAGGGACGGATAAATTTTCATGGTCATGCCGGAAAAGCCTTCTTGCGGCAGGAAAATCACGCAAATCAGATATATCACAACGGAAATCATAAACTGAAGGCGTGCAAGCGTCATCAACTCACTGGAAAGCTGGCGGAACATACGCTTTTTTGCATTTTCGATATCGTCTCCCTTTCCGCCAATCACCGCCTCGGAATACAGCTTGTATTTCTCATGGAAACGCATTTCAACGCGCGCAATGAAAATAATCGATGCCGAGAGATTGGTAAACATGGCAAGGCAGGAAGCCATGTCATATGGCTGATTGCAGACAAAGCTCTTTACCAGCTCCATCCGCATATCGGTTGTCCAGAACACAAAGTTATGGATATACAGCCCCAGAATATACAGAAAATTCGAAAAAATCAGTTTCCAGTATTTTCTGAAATACTGCAGCACCGGCCGGTAGCGGTTACTGTTTTTGACAAAATACCGCCGGATCAGGGCGTTTTCCAGTGTTGCCGTCACAAAAAATCCAACCGTCAGGGAAAATAGCATGCTGCGCGTCGTCTCCCATTTCATGAGGAAATGCAGAATCAGTGCCAGGACAAATGCAACCAGCATTCCAAAGAAGAAATACTGTGAAATCCTCTGATAATCCTTACAGATGGAAAGATAAATCATGGAATAGAAAACCAGCACCAGGCTGATATAGCCACAGAAACTGCAAAATACATACGCCGTTGACACCTTCCCGACAAAATGCTCCCACAGACAGAACGGAATGCCGACCAGACAGCTCAATCCGATATTCAGAAGCATTCCGATCTGATAGCACGGCAGGATGTCCTGATACCGTTCCTCGTAGATCACGTCGGACATATAACGGGACAGCACCGCATTAAACGGTGATGCCGTCAGTAACGCAAAAATAAAGATATAGAGAATCGTACAGGAAAACAGCTCACGCGTAGCATATCCGACACTGGAAAATTCGAGCAGCTCCTCCATTAAGATCAGATTGAAAATGACGACCATCATCGGCGCAATCGTTACAACGGTACTGTAGGAGAATCCAATCAGGTTTGTCGTAATGGTATTTTTTTCAAAAATCCGATTCAGGCGAACGCCGATTCCTGCCATGCCATCTATCCCCTTTCCACCTTGCGGTGTTTATTTTATTTCTGTTTTTCCGGCAGCTTTACCGGTTCCTCCTGCCATTTCTGGCCCATCTGCTCAGCAAAATCGCGGTAAATCTCCCAGTACGTTTTCTGCATATATTCCACACGGTATTTCTGCATAACACGGCGGTATCCGGTTTCTCCCATTTCGAGGCGTTTTTTCTCACCGGCCGCCATATCCAGCATTGCCTGTGCGATTTCTTCTATATTCATGATATGCGTAACTATTCCGGCTGCGCCGAAATCATCGCTCTCACCGTAGATCAGACCATAGCAATTTCCGACATCTGTCGCAATAACCGGCTTGTGTGCCGCATAACTCTCCAGAATCGTCAGCGGCTGGCCTTCGCTGATGCTGGTCAAAATCGTCACATCCATTCTTCCCAGATAATCCCGGATATTGATTCTTCCGGTAAATACCACGTCCGGAACTTCCAGATCCGATACGAGCTGGAAGCATTCCTCGGCATACTCCCGGTCCTCCTCCCATGGTCCCATGATCCAGAGCTTCAGTCTTCTGTCGCGCTCTTTTGCAAAGGCAAATGCCTGGATCATCGTTTTCACATCCTTGATGGGTGTGACACGAAGAACTGCACCGATGTTCACCATTCCCGCATCCTCTTCGGTCTTTCCCGGGATATTCTGAAGATTTTCCACACGGATTCCATTCGGTGTGACCATCGTCTTTTCCACCGGACAGCCAAGCTCAACCTGCAGCTCCCGCGCGTGCTCAAACAGGGAGAGTTCCCTCGTTGTACGCCAGCTTTGACATTTTCCGGAACTGGTCAATCCAGATATTTTTGTAGATTCCCGCAACCCACTTCGCTTTAATCAGCTCCTCCTCGCGTTCCCGGGTGTAAATACCGTGTTCCGAAATCAGGAGACGGCTTCCATAGAAATGCTTTGCCATAGCGCCAAGCACGCCGGCATAGCCGGTTGCAACGCAGTGATAAAGATCCGCCTTCGGGAGCTCGGTCTGCATTGTGAGAAACAGCGGCAGATAGATGGAGCGCATAGTCCATAAAAAGTCAGAGAAAACGATCTGGCTGTATTTCAGGTTGTAGCACTCTTTCACGGCATTCAGAAAATCCTCTCCCATCAGGAGCGCATTCAGGGAAACATCTTCTTTCCGGAACAGATCAAACAGGACATTCCACTCGATATCCTGATCAAGAAGCAGACTTCGAAGTGCCTGATACTGCTCTTTCTTCAGCCGATGTTTATGTCGTTTTTTACTTCCGCCCCAGTCCACATCGTCCAGATAGAGTTCATAGACGGCGGAGACATTTTGGGGCAGCTCATACGCATACTTTCCGCGCTGGGAACGGTTTGCCGCAATGGCGAGGATGATAAATTCTGTTTTTGGGAAAAGCTGGATCAGACTGTGTACCCAGCTGGAAACACCGCCTACCACAAAGGGATAGCAGCCCTCCGCTACCATACAGACTTTCATTCGTTTTTCACCCCCTCTTCATAGTAATACCGCCGGTCGGATGCACGAAGTGTAATCGTTACTTCACTCTTTTCCGCGCGGATCAGCCATGCAGAATCCTCCAGCTTTTCTGCCGTTCCGCCCGTGACCTTTTCAACGCTTTCATTGTGTGTCCGAATCACATAGTACGCAGTTTTCTCTGTTCCCGTGGTCTTTAAGGTGATGGTGTCGCCCTCTCTTTCGTCCTCGCAGCGTAAGTTCAGGAAGGTGCGGATTCTGGAATCGCAGGTGGAAACCGTGGTACCGTCAAATCCGGAAAATGGCTGCCAGTAGGTTCCGAGGTTGGAGGCAAATTCTTTGACGATTTTTTCCCAGCGGTCCTCCTCTGTTTTCGGATAAATCACTCTGCTTAAATCCAGCTCTACACTGGCATAGCCGAGCGCACTTTCAATACTCTTCATTTTCATCCAGGAACGATAGGTAAAACGTCCGGTATCTTCCGTGACAATTTTCTGCTGTGTCGTCTGTGCATCCAGGTAGCTGACCAGATCGCCAGCCGTATCTTTGCTCTTAACTACGGTGCGGACACTCCCAAGAGCAGACTGCTGTAAAGCTGTTTCCATCTCCTGTTCACTCAGGTTTCCACTGAAAAAGGAGGAAAAGTAAAAATCCGAAAGATTTTTCTGCATGAAGCTCTGATCTTCGTCTAATTTTTCCTTTACGGATGTTTCGGATTCTGTAAAACCGGAAAGTCCCATCTCGCCTTTTTCTTCGTTGAGCAGCTTCGCATAATAATGCAGCAGCTCGCCATCTGCTTCTGCCGGAGCATCATAATCCAGTTTTGGTGCCACCATACAGGTAAGACCAAAATGATTTTTTCTGTAGATTGCTGCAATCGATGGTCAGACAATATCGCGGTTAACATCTTTTGTTCCGTTTCCGTAAATCTCCTGCATTTTGTCCGTATTTTCCTCCGCAAGTGACGGAAAGTTCTGCACAACAAGATTCTGCGCATTTACAACCGGATAAATCAGATAATTTCTGGTTTCATACACCATTCCCGTCAGCAGTCCCAGCCCGGTTTCATCCTCCATATAATCTCCATTTACGGCAAATACACTGGCTGTCCCGAAATTTTTCCGCCAGATCACAACCGGATAATCCTGGGTTTTCAGCGTCTGATCCTCCGGAAAGCCTTTCATATAAGTTTTGGTTCCATCTCCAAGCTTAAACCATGGAAACGTAAGCTTAAGATCCTGCCTGTTTTCTTCTTCCTTATTTTCGGCCCGGTAAATATTTTCTCCGCCGAGCATCAGATTGTCATACAGATCCAGCCCCGTTACGGTTGTAGAATCCTCTTTTACTTCTGCAATTCCAAGCAGCTCCCGCAGCTTCTGATTTTTCCGGATCACAGACACCTCCGGGAGATTTGCAAACACAACATGGATCCCCTCATCCACACTGTCCTGCAAATCTATGACATCCTTTAAGGCGGTCCAGTCGATGCTTTCTGAATTCACTACAATCATCTCCGGCTGCTTTGCACCTTTCTTCTCCATTGCCTGTTCATATTTGCGCATGGATGGATAAACTGCTGCTTCGTACTTCATATACCGGCACCATTCACAGACAACCGCCCCCACAGAATGCTCCTCGGCTTCTCCGATATAGACGATCGTTCCCCGGCTTCCTGTTATGTTTTTCTCGCCGGATGCGTCTTCTGTTCCAAATGCGCCGCTGCCATCTTCCAGATCTTCTTTCTCTGCCGCATACGCATTTTTTTCATAGTGGTTCAGTTTTTCCTTTGCCAGATTCAGACCCTGAAACAAAAAGAGGATGATTGCCATAAGCATTGTGATTGCTGCAAAAGTTCTGCGGGAAACCATTTTTTCTTCCTCCTTCTGTCATCAAGTCTTTTTTGTTGAAATTTCAGTTTTTCCAGCCCTGTCTGTCTCTTTGTTTTTTCCTGCCTGCTCTATTTTGGCATTGGGTTGTTGTAGCCATAATCAATCGCAAGGTTGTATGAACTGTTAACGTTCTGCTGAAGGCGATAGCAGATAAAGCTGTCGGATTCATAGTAAACTTCCATTTCATTCGGGTAAAGCTCTTGGAACCTCTGTGCCCACTCATACATATGGCTCATCGTGATCCAGCGGGATTCCTTGGTATAAGGAAGAATTCCCGAGCCTCCCGGTACCGGTTCTTTGGCTCCTTCTTCAGTTACCTCCTCATGTCCTGTACTCCCATCCACACTTACTGGTATTTTTTCAATAAAAAAATACACACATTTCGTTGGTATTATAATCTCCGGATTCTGCCCCAGATCTTTCAATTGATTTAATAAGGTAATGGTCTCATAGTGATATCCATAAAATTCTGTCATGCGAAGCTCATCATTCGCTGAACAGATTGTCCATGTAAAATCTTTATTTTCCCGCAAGATATTGGTAATGCATACCATGGCTCCGTTATCTTCCAGCGCTCCGACTTTTACCGGCTCTCTTATAAGACCCTGCGATAAAACGACTGTTACAGCCATCACAAGTGTCAGGAGGGAAGCCATCTCGCCAATCCATCTTCGCTTCCACCGGCGTATCGCCAGATACACCACTGCATCTACGCCAAGCGCCCAGGCAAAGCAGATGGCATAGCAAAGGAAAATGCCGCAGCGATTGGCATCCATCAGCGCCGGAAGATGCAGCAGCGATGCACACTGCAAAGAACACATGCATAGCAGATAAACAGCCGCAGATAAAACAGCTCCCGCAAAATCGTTTTCCCGCAGCACTGTCAGGAGGATGCCAAGAAGCAGTAAAATTGCAATACCTCCCAGCGTAATTTCTGCGATATATGGTTTTACATTCATGACATTAACGCGGATGCTTTCCCGCACTGCCGATCCTTTTTCTTTGAGCCTCTCCGACAGCGGTTTCTGCTGCTTTTGTATTCTTTCTTCTGCCTCTTTTCGCAGCTCTTCTATCCGGGACTGGCTGAGCACAGAACCGGTTTCACCATTCTTGGTTGCGTTGCCGCTGCTTTCGCCGGCCGTCAGACTGTCGGATACACCGTCCTGTGATAAAGTACCTGCTGTGTCCGCATCCCCCTGCTTTTTATCACCGGTAATGACGTTCATTCCCCAGTACAGCGATCCCTGCAGCCCCTTTCCCATCGCAACGCCCGCCGCCATCGGCAGGACTGAGAGAAGGACGCTTAATATTCCCGTAAGCAGGATTCTTCTGAAATAGTTCCACCGGAAAAAACGAAAGCAGAAGCCAACCGCAACGCCAATACAAAACAGGCCTGCAGCCATCGTACCGTAAAAATGAACGGTCAGCGTCAGCGAAAATCCAATCGCAAACTGTACCAGATACCAACGGCAGTTTCCGTTCCGTTCTTTTGCAAATTCCTGAAAAAAACGGATCGCCATACAGACAGAGGTCAGGACAAAAATCATACTGAACTCCTGCGGCAGTGCACTTTCAAAACGGGCGTACGTACTCTGGTTGAAGATATCCATCACATAAAACAGTATCCCGAAATACGGCGTAAACCTTCCCCTGCACACCATTTTCAGCGCCGCGACCAGAGCCAGATACACAAAATACGTCTGCACCACGCCAAAAATCCGAAGCAGCACATAGGTAGGAATTCCAAACACCATATGAAGATAATAAATCACAATATGGAATCCATACGGATACACGCCCGCAACCCAGATATTATTCCGCTCAAGCTCATTGATCCAGTAATTGTGCACCGGAATATCACTTGCTTTGTAACCGAACGTTTCCACCATATTCGGTCCGTACACATACGTGATCGCTGCAATTGCCGCCAGCAGCACTGCTATTTCCGGCAGCGCATGCAGCCATTGCTTTCGTTTTCCCCGAAAACACCGTTCGGAAACAGCTCTGCGAAGCTGCACCAGAGATGTCTTTTTTCCCCGCTCTCCATCAAGCAATCGTTCGATCCGCACCAGCAGGCTCTCCATTGCTCCCGGGATCTGTTTTTTTCTTTTCCGGATCCAGATAAAAAGGAATGGCCCTGCAGTTCCGAGGAGCAGCGTCACACGGCTGCTGATCCGAAGAAACTGCAGCAGATAAACGAGATAAATGATATAAAAATTCCCTGCGAAGAAATAAGCGATCAGTTGTTCTGCAACGGAAAAGCAACGAAACCTTTTCCGAAGGATCCGCCAGGGGAGAAACAGAGTTACGATGCCATAGGCGGCAAAAATTTCCAGAAATTGTAAAATTGTCAGCCATCTCATGGACATCTCTTCGTCCCTCCTTTCGCGGAAATGATTTTTCAAACACGCTCTAACTGAAAATGCGGATCAGCTCCAGCGTTTCATTATCGATAATAACGTCCGATTGTTTCAGTTCCTGCATCACCTGAAAAAACTTTTCTCTTTCACCCATGGTAAAATACAGCTTTAACTGACACGTATACGCCTCCAGTGTATTTCCATGCTGCTGTACCAGACGCCGGCACCATTTTTCAGTTTCCGAAAATTTTTTCAGCTCCAGAAGTCTGAGGCAGAGCCCCTCATACTGTTTTACGAAGATCCGCTCTCTGTTTTTCCGATACAGCGATTCTGTGGCCTCCTCCAGCATCTTGACGTACTTTGTCTGCTCCAGAGTTGTAAAGACTTTCTGGCTTAAAACTCTGTTCATATAGTCGAGCATCATCTTCTCGTAATCCGTCTCTTCTTCGCCTTCCTGCTGCATCCCGGTATACATTTTCTGTACCTGTGAGCGGAACTTGTTCAGTTCATCGCAGAGCACCGATGCGGCGTAATGCGATGTCTCGGAATCCTCGCTGTTCAGTGCCATAGTAATCGATTCCAGCGATTTTTGCAGATCGCCGCGGATCACATTCAGCATCAGCATACGCAGATTCCGTTTATCGCTGACGGCAAGTGCTTCCTCGAGCGGTGCTATGTTGCGCTCCCGCTCCTCATCCGCCTTCAGATGTGTCCGCACACGTTCCTTACCAAACACAACATCCTCCAGATCGACTGCCTGACGGAATACGGTTTTGAAAAGAAGATAACTGCACAGAAAAAACGCCGGACCGACGACCGGGCAGAGCACCATGACGATAAAACGGATCAAAAAGGCTCTCCGGTTATCGTATTGCACCTCTTCTCCCTGCTCTTGTTTCAAATCACACGCCGGAACATAAACCAGAGCTCCGATCAGCAGATAGATCAGGGCGATCAGGGCATTGACGATCCACAGAACCACAAAAGTCAGGGTTTCATGGCTCATCACGCTGCCACCTCCCTGTTCACAAGGATACTTTTCAGACCCTCTACCCCGAAGCGCAAGATCACACCTTTCGCATTTTCTTCATCGGTATTGGAAAGCAATACATGCAGCCCGCCATCCAGGATCCCGATATAATCCGTCTGACGCAGCTTCTGTTCCAGAATCTCACCTGCTTTTTTATAATCTTCGCTGCTGCACACAATCCGAACCAGTGAGCATTCTGTCAGACCGTTTCGCTTCGCCTCGAAAAATGCCGCTACCAGCTGCGTAAAGGCATCTTTTTCGAGAATTTTGCTGTTTTCCAGATACCTGTGTTCGTGCAGCGCTTCCAGATAGCGGTTTGCCCGCACCACTGCATTCTGGATCAGATAGCTGATGACCGTCAGACGGTTGGATTCCGCAAGATTCATGCGGTCCCACGGAAGTCCCCACAGCATCAGGATGATCTGCATCTCATCTTCTGCATAAATAGCCTGCGCCATCAGCGGATAGCGCTCATCCATCGTTTTGTTGATGTAAACGCGATGCTCTTTGAGGTCTTCATACATTTCCTCCATCTCAGGATAGCGGATGGAATTTCCCATTTTTCGCGCTGTCGGTGATGTGAACGAAAAGAGACGCGCATAGACGCGGTTGGCGACGGTATAAATTGCCACATCCTCTGTATTCATCAGCTTCGAAATCGTCTGCGCCGCATAGAAAAGCACCTCATAGGCGCCGTAGCGTTCCAGCGACGATGTGATTTCATAGATTTTTCCAAGACTGTCCTTCTGGTTGACAAGCTGCAGCTCAAAAAGCTGTTTCATGCGCACGTTGCTGTCATTGATCTCCGTCATATCGCCAAGCTGTCCGCGCAGATACCCGATCTCCTCTTCATCATCCTTTTTAATCTGGAGAATCTGATCCCGCATATAACCGACAACCATTCCCAGATGTAGGTACTGTAGTCCATCAGCACCTCCAGTCCGCTCTGATGGTACATCTGGCGGAAACAGTAGCCCACAGTCGCCAGCAGGGCCGAGAAAATCGCCTGCTGCTGACCATATACGATGGCAAACAGCAACACATAGAGAAGGTACGCATCCAGCTTTGAAAAATACTGGCTGCCGACTACACGGTTGTTGATCATAAAAAATGGGATAAAACAAATCAGATTTTCGATGTACGGAACCAGCATACGGAAAATCCGGCACAACAGACTCCATACCCGGTTTCCCCAACCCGCCCCCGCATCATCACGCTGCAGAAATGAGCTGCTGTGTTTTTGCATATATGTGACAACGGCTTTCACGCCCTTCTCATATGGGACAAAAATCTTTCCGTCAAACTCTTCCTGATACCGGCTGCCATCCAGCACAAGACGGAAACCTTCACCGACTGTATCGTCACGGATCTCCACGCCGTCTGCGTTCTGCCGGATCAGCTCCGCCAGATCCATCTGTGTGATCGCTTCACCGGATGTGATATGGTACAGTGGATATTTGGGACTCTCCTCCATCATTGCGCGATAGGCAAACGCAACGGCATCATCCTGGTAAATCATGGAAAAAACAGTTCTGCTGTTGGCTGCGATCTGATTCGTCTTCAGCATTTCCAGTGTCATCCAAAAACACGGATTTCTGTCTGTTTTTCCTTTTCGCGGAATGCCGTACATATGGTCAAAACGAAGAATCCGCGTGTCCATCCCTCTGGTATCACGGTAGCTTCTGCAGATGTTTTCTCCCTGCAGAAGCGCCATTGCCTGAAAGCTTTTCGCGGATGCCGGTTCCGTTTCGTGGATATCACTGCTGTAGGAACGGCCATAAACTGCTTCGGACGACAAATAAATAAACCGGCCATCCTGCTTAAATGCATACGCTGACAGAATATTGGTCAGATCCGCCGTATAGCGGACAGACTCTTTTCTCGCATCACTCCAGTCATAATTTGTATCATAGGCGCCGAGAAAAAGCACGAGATCCGGATTGACATTCGAGAATATTTCCTGCACACTCTCACTGTCATAAGGAAAATCGTAGCGTTCAAAGACACGGCGGTATTTTCCTCTTCTGTCCCGTTTTCCCGTTAACAGATACGTCTTATGTCCTTCTTTTTCCATCTTGGTAATCAGATCATCCATCAGTCTGCTCTCGCCACCGACCAAAAATACTATCATATACTATCCTCTTCGTTTTTGCAGATTACGAAAATGATTTTTCGTTTTTCAGGCACACTCCAGAACCCCACAATTTTGCAATGTCTGCAGCACGGCGTTTACATCCTCCTGCACGTCCTCCGCCGGCACATCATAAGCTTCTCCAAGCCGTCTGGCAATCTCCTCCTCAGACGCGGCATCACCTGTCTGTTCATAAATAAAAGCCGCAGTTTCACTTAGGGTAAGTACCCGATTCATTTTTTCTGTCGTTGTCCCATAAGGAATCAGAATATATTCATCTGCGAGTTGTCTGAGTACAAACTCACCTTTTCTGGTCATCTTTCTCTCCATTCACTTACGTTTTTCTTCCCGATGGTGGGAAAGGCCATCATTCCAGAACATTTCAAAATGACTATACCCTACACTTGTCTGAGTGTTTGATACAGCTGTTTATGAAATGCTGTACTGACAGATTTATTATAGCCCCAACTTATTTCATTGTAAACTTTATTTTATTTTTTATCGTTATCTGTAATATTTTTTTATTTTATCGCTCAAATTTCGGCATTTTTGTGGTATACTGAACCATATCTCTCTTTTCACAAAAAATCTTCAAAGGAGTCTCTCATGCAGCCGCTTGATACCGTTTATCTACAGATTCTGAAAAATTTATGCACCGATTCGTCTGAACCGATCCCACTCGATGGGGTGGATACCGCTGCTTTGTACCGTCTGGCAGAAAAACATTGTTCACTTCCTTTTCTTCTGCCTTATTTTGAACAGCAGCCATCGTTTTCCGGGATAAAACAGCAGACAAAACAGATGCTGCTCTCCTATTATCAGCTGGAACATTTCACACGCCTTACTTTTTCGCTCCTCCTTGCAGAGAAGATTCCCTGTTTTCTCTTAAAGGGTATGAGCCTCGCCGCCAATTATCCTGTTCCCGAATACCGAAAATTGGGAGATCTGGACCTTTATATTCCCGAAAAAGAGGCTTTTTCCCGTGCCTGTCGTATTCTCGAGACGAATGGATACACAGAGGAGCCAGAAGACAGTGATCATCATGTTACCTACCGCTTTACCTTTCCGGAAACCGGCCGTTCCTTTACCCTGGAACTCCATTACCGTATCGTTGGCATCTATCAGTTTGCCCGTGCCAACGAGCTGATAGATGAGATCTTCTCCCCGGATCATCTGAAGCCGTCTTTCGTGGAACTTTACGGTCAGACCTATCCTGTTCTTCCGCCCACGGAAAATGTATTTTATATGCTGCACCATATGCTCAAACACTATCTCTACAGTGGTTTCGGCAGCCGTCTGCTCTGCGATTTTACCTTGTATCTGAAGCAGTATGCATCTGAGATTGATTTTGAGAAAATCCACTCCTGGTGCCGGGAATCAAAAATTTTTCATCTTTATGAGCTGATTCTCGGATCCTGCCATCTTTATTTCGGTCTTTCCGCTTCGATTGACCCGCAGATCCGTTCTTCTGCCGCTGACTGTGCTGCCTTTCTGGAACAAATTCTCGCAGACGGCGACTTTGGCAGTGACACGGAGCGGAAAATCGTAAGCCGCGGCTCTTACCGACACGCCGGTGTCCGTGCCTGGTTCCACGAAGGGCATGTTCAGATGAAGCTTCGATTTTCCAAGCTTCATAAATGTGTGTTGCTCTGGCCGGTATTTTGGGGAATCACTTTTTTCTGTTTTCTCTCCAATACCTACCGCGTCCGCCATACAACACTGCGTCAGACATTAGCAGACTTCCGCGCCGATAACCAGAAAACCAAGCTGTTGAAAATTTTTGAAAATAACGATGTCCCGTAACTGGAAATCCAACAACATTTCCTGTAAAACTCCATAAGGATGGTCTGCACTTTTTGACTATCCGGTAGTATTTGTTTCAGAGTAAAAAAAGAGTAAGTGAACGTCTCCCCTTGTTCACTTACTCTTTTTTCTATACCGTCGATTCCATCTCATTTTTCATGACTTTGAACCGATCACAATCTATGGAAATGCATGCTCCCTCCGCCTATCCCCTTGCAAAGGTTCCACGCCTGTTTTTAATAAAAATGCTGATATCCGATCTGAATTCCGCTGCCGTAGCCGCTGTTGAAATACAGGCATCCGCCAACCGGGCTCTCGCCGGAAAGTGCTGCCTGTGCAGCTGCATAACAGTCACTTCTTGCTCCGCGGGAAAGCACGCTCTGGAATGTTCCGGTCGCAACCGGTGTAAACTGTCCACCCTGATAAATAACGCCGGAAATGCTGTTCGGGAAGGAACCGCTGTTGACACGGTTTACTACAACCGCTCCGACTGCCACCATTCCTGTGTAGCTCTCGCCGCCTGCCTCGCACTCGATCAGTGCTGCAAGCATTGCCACATCATTGCTGTCTGCGGAAATTACCGATGCACTGCCTGCTGTGGAGGCTGCTGCTGCGCTGCTTGCCGCACAGGCCTGTGATGCCTGGTATTCCTCCATGGAAACAGCACCTTTTAACTCCTCTGAAAGTGTCACATAGTCTCCATGAACGTATGCGCTGCTTCCGCTGTACTGGATCTGATACCAGTCAGCCTCTTCGCCGAATATGCTGACTTCACCATTCTGTGTCAGTGTTCCAACCTGCGCGGAATCTGTGGATGCTGCCTCACGGACACGAAGGCTGTCCGCCTGAACAACTCCGGTGATACCGCACATATTGCGGTAATGTGCTTTTGCCTCTTCCCCAAATACCAGATATTCATTCTTTATGTAGCCTTCTACACCATTGGAAGAGATCTTGCTCCACTCGTCTCCTTTTTCTGTTACAGTAACCGCATAGCCCGGCATCAGAACTCCGACGATCTCGGAATCTGCGTTTGCCTCGCTGCGGATGTTGACATATCCTTCTACGTTTGCTGCAGCCATTGTGCTCCAGTCTGTTTTATTTAAAATGGTTTCTTCCTTTGTCTCTGCTTTTACGGGTGCAGCCATGATGACAGTCAGTGTGAGCACGCTCCCCAGGATGCCCGGCACATAACTTTTTTTGAATGTCATACTTACCTCCTGAACAATTATTACGTTTTTGTTACATCTTGTTACAAACCGATTCTACCAGTGTTACATCTTTTTGTCAACTAGAATATTTCGACAACATTCCTGTCTTTTCCCATCGTTTTTTTCATAGAACCCACAATTTTTCACCACTTTTCCGCTTTTTTGACGAATTGGATCGGTTTTTATTCCCACTTTTTCTTCTGCATGCGGCCTGCCTGGAATACTTTTCCGTGTCTTGTTTCCTTCTTTTTATTTTGCTTTTGTTTCACATTCTTCCCTTTCTGCCCTCTTTTTCCGCAAATATTTTTTAAGAAATTGTGACAGTTCTTTTTCTATTTTTCGACATGCATTACAAACCTTTTCCACTTTTGACGCATTTTCAAATTTTCTTTTAACTTTTTATTTTTACATGATATTTCTTTCTACATATGGTATAATCTTTAAAAAGAAAGAAAATTTATATTTTATCAATTATTTTTCTTTCAATTTATACGTGAAACTTACCGCAGGAAAATAAAACAGACCGACATTAGAAACCGATCAGGTGAAAGGAGGATGTCATATGTTACACAGCACACAGACAACGAAAAAACACACAGGAAATTTGATTCTGAGATTCGGAATGGCAGGCCTCCTGGCGGCCGGATTATTTTTTTCCGCTCCGTATTCGGCAGCAGCCGAGACAGTTCCAAGTGCAGAAAATACAGACGCCGGTGAAATTACCATTCACTTCACCCATTACGATGCACAGGACCTGGAATTCTATCTGAACACCGATCAGGCGGCTCTTGCTTTTACCGATGCTGCCCTGACATTTCAGGATTCCACAATGGATGCGCCGGTCACCATGTCATATCTTTCCGATGATGGTTCCTATGTCCTGTATCAGAACAGCGAACCGGTCGAGGAAGTAAACGGAACGTTCTCCGTATCGATGGTTACGGAACCTGGCTACACACTGGATATGGATCAGATTTCCTTCTATGTTAATGGACAGGCCGTTTCCAATGGCGGTTCCGTTGTGATTACGGATTCTTCGGCGGCGATGACTTCTCTTGTTTACTGTACCGCAATCCCGGAAACACCGGCAACTGACCCGGAGCCATCTCTTCCAGAAGAGCCATCTGCACCGGAAGTTCCGGAAGAACCGGCCGCTCCAGAACCATCCGTTCCGGAACAGCCATCCGCACCGGCAGAAACCCCGACCGTGGTACAGCCATCTGCTTCGGAACAGCCGGCACAGGAAAATATTCTTCCGGAAACCGCAGCTCCTGCATCCAAAACCGCACCGGAACAGGTTCCTGCATCCGAACCGATCGCAGCAGAACCGATTGCCAGCGCAGTTGTTACAGAAGACGAAGAAGTTGATCTTTCCACCATCCACCCGGAAGTTACCGCATCCGCTGTTACTTCTTCCAGCCAGCTTCCAGCTGCAACGCAGATTGTACCATCTGGCAGAACAACAGACCCGGATGCACAGATTCTTACTTCGGAAACTGCAGCTCTTGAAAATGCCGCACAGGCCGAGAATACACAGACTGCACACACAGGAATCGGCTCCTGGTTCCATCAGCGAACAAATCAGATCCTCGCAGTCATGATTGCTGTGATCCTGCTTCTGATCCTGATCGAATCACTTCTGGCACTAAAGGATTCCATGAATCAGGAAAGATCGCATCGCTTCTATTAAAAATAAGGTCCATAATAAAAAATAAGCATACAAAAAGAAGGAACGTATCTCATGAAACATGGGATACGTTCCTTCTCTTATATTATTTTTTATCCTCTTTTTTTCGCAGCCGCTTTCTGAATCTCACAGAAATCGTGCAGCGCCTGACGGCCGATTTTTACGATTTTACGGATGTTGATGGAATTTGTTCCGCCCTGACGCGGCTTGAAGCTGATCGGGATGAAACGGATTTTCCGGTGAAAATACGCTCCGAAGGCAGTCATCAGTGCGTTCGGCAGATTGTAGTTTTCCGGCATCAGCGGCAGATACTCGGCCACGTAGTCTGCTTTCATCAGACGGAACGGGGCATTTGCATCCGGCACGGATACGTGGAAATAGGTCCAGAGCACCGCGCACAGCACTTTTTCCACGACAGCGCGGGAAAAGCCGTCGCCGCGGCTTGTGCGGGTTCCGAAAATGGCGTCGTAGCCCTCGCGGATCTGCCAGAACTTTTCGAACTCCGCCGGATCGGTCTGACCGTCGGAATCGGTCTGGAAGATATAGTCCGCACCGTTTTCAAGTGCATAGCGGTAACCGTACAGAACGGTGGAACCGTGGCCGCCGTTTGGCTTCGTCAGCACGGTGAGCAACGGGTGGGTTTCGCACTCTGCTGAAGCAATTTCATACGTATCGTCGCGGCTTCCGTCGTTGATGATCACAAGACGGGACGCACCGCCGCCGTTATGCTTCTCCACGACGGGACACCATTCCTCGATCGTTCTTTTGATATTTTCCGACTCATTATAGGCTGGTATTACAATATATAAGGTATCCATTGGTATTCTCCTTGCATTTCCTTCCATCCATTATACAGGATTTCTTTTCATTGCGAAAGATGCGCTCATGGAGAAAATTTCCCAGTACCGTTCGTTTGTTATTCTTCCCACAGTTTCTGCGGATAACGGCCCTCGTCTTTTAATTTCTGCAGTGCTGCCATGACATTTTCTTTGTCTTCTTTGTACGTTACGCCGTACCAGTTATCATAGGAGCGGAGTACGGTGACTTCCGCTTTTTTCTCCTGAAGCAGTTCATCGACAACGAACGGCAGGAAGTATTCGCCCTTTAACGGGTTGGTTTTGTATACATTCTCGAGGAACGGCAGGAAGCGGCGTTTCAGCTCTATCAGAATGCTCGGTGTGAAGCCCCAGAGGTTCATGGAAACGATGGTTCCCTGCGGCAGTCCGGTCCAGGTTGCGCCGTCATCCTCGGTGTATTCGGCCTGTCCGCCGTGGTTTTCGATTCTTGTGCGCTCATGAATGCCGACAAGGTGGTTCTGGTCGTCTGCGGTGCAGATGCCGCGGGCTACGTGGCCATTGTCGGTCAGGGTTTTGTACAGGTCGTAGGCAACCATCGCGTACTGATAGGTCGCGCCGTCCTGCTCGGTTGTCAGCTGGCGGTAGATCTCCTCGAATGCCGTTCTTCCATAATAATCATCGGAATTGATGACGGCGAACGGTGCGCCGTCGATGGCTT
>OGDP01000634.1_pt1 | contig 30204 bp, 19 predicted proteins | sample 1570441 | NCBI WGS metagenome assembly OGDP01 (sample SAMEA2581961, study PRJEB24529) | metagenome | biome: Human gut stool | place: China | collected 2011
CCAGCAAGGAGCAGGTCATCGTCAACACCTGGTACGGCGGCGAGATGAAGAAGGGTATGTTCTCCATGATGAACTACTTCCTGCCGCTGAAGGGCATCGCTTCCATGCACTGCTCTGCCAACACCGATAAGGAGGGCAAGAACACTGCCATCTTCTTCGGTCTGTCCGGCACCGGCAAGACCACCCTGTCCACCGACCCGAAGCGTCTGCTCATCGGCGATGACGAGCACGGCTGGGACGACAACGGCGTCTTCAACTTCGAGGGCGGCTGCTACGCTAAGGTCATCAACCTGGACAAGGACTCTGAGCCCGACATCTACAACGCCATCAAGCGCAACGCTCTGCTGGAGAACGTCACTCTGGACGCTGAGGGCCACATCGATTTCGCCGACAAGAGCGTGACCGAGAACACCCGCGTCTCCTACCCCATCGACCACATCCAGAACATCGTCCGCCCCATCTCTTCTGCACCCGCAGCCAAGAATGTCATCTTCCTGTCTGCTGATGCATTCGGCGTCCTGCCCCCGGTCTCCATCCTGACCCCGGAGCAGACCCAGTACTACTTCCTGTCCGGCTTTACCGCAAAGCTGGCCGGCACCGAGCGCGGCATCACCGAGCCCACTCCCACCTTCTCTGCATGCTTCGGCCAGGCCTTCCTGGAGCTGCACCCCACCAAGTACGCTGAGGAGCTGGTCAAGAAGATGCAGAAGAGCGGCGCCAAGGCTTATCTGGTCAACACCGGCTGGAACGGCACCGGCAAGCGCATCTCCATCAAGGATACCCGCGGCATCATCGACGCTATCCTGAGCGGTGCTATCAACGAGGCTCCCACCAAGAAGATCCCCTACTTCGACTTTGAGGTCCCCACCGCTCTGCCCGGTGTTGACCCCGCTATCCTCGACCCCCGCGACACCTACGCAGATGCCGCTCAGTGGGAAGAGAAGGCCAAGGATCTGGCTGGCCGCTTCATCAAGAACTTCGCAAAGTACGAGGGCAACGAGCACGGCAAGGCTCTGGTCTCCGCCGGCCCCCAGCTGTAAGCTGACAGCACCTCTTACATAAGGCCATAAGATCAAGACCCCTCCGATCTCCCGCAAAAAGGAAGTCGGAGGGGTCTTTCTTGTGATCCATCTCGTTTTATAGTACTCCGCGGAGGATACTGCACATGAAAAAGGCAACGGTCAACGACTACTTCCGACACCACTGGGTGAAGCTCATGCTCTTCGCGCTCTTTACAGCGGCGGTATCCTTTTTCGCGCCGCTGAAAAACTTCCAGCTCAAGTGGCTCATCGACTCCAAGAGCAAGCAGGAGGCGCTGGGCTATATGGGGCTGGTGTTCCTCATCACCTTCACCAGCTGGTTTTTCGAACGGCTGAGCCGCCGCTCCTTTACAAAACTCGCCTGCGGCGCCGTGGAGCAGGTGCGGGGACAGGTCATGGAGCGGGTGCTGCGCCGCCCGGTGTCCCAATATCAGCGGGAGGGCGACGCAGCCTATCTCTCCCTGCTGACCACCGACCTGCGCACCCTCTACGACGACTATTATATGTCCCTCTTCAACATCGCATTCTGGGGCGGCATCATGCTCTGTGCGCTGGGGATGTACCTTTACATCAGCCCGGTGATGCTGGCGGCCATCCTGCTTGTGACCGTGCCGCCGCTGGTCCTGCCCCGGAAGATGAATGAGCGGCTCAAAGCCTCCCGAGACGCTTTTTCCCTCCAGATGGCGGGCTACACCCAGCAGCTCAAGGAGCTTCTGGGCGGGTTCGAGGTCATCCGGGGCTTTCTGCGGGAGGACGCCTATGCTGCCCGCCACCGGGATGCTGCCCGGCAGGCCCGCGACAGCGAGCAGGCCTACCAGCAGAGCCTCAACGCCATGGTGGTCAACACCTCTCTCATCAGCAATCTCATCTTCCCCATCGTCATGCTGGTGGGCCTTTTTCTCGCTTTCGACGGGCGGCTGACGATGGGCACCGTCTCCACCGCCGCCAGCATGGCGAACTTCGTCATCACGCCCTGTAATCAGATCGCCCAGTGCTGGGCCAAGGTCAGATCTTCGAAGGGCATTCGTCAGCGGCTGGAAGCAGCCATGTCCGGCCCGGAAAAAGTCTCTGCGGGCCGGGCCATCGGTAAACTCGAGCACATCGAGTGCAAGGACACCGGCTTTTCCTACCCCGGGGCCGCTGCACCGGTGCTGCGCGGCGTCCGGCTGACGGTCTCCGGGCAGGAAAAAGCCGTCCTCGTGGGCGAAAGCGGCTGCGGCAAGTCTACACTGGCAAAGCTGCTGTTCCAGTACTACCCAGACTATACCGGCAGCATCCTCTTCAACGGCCAGCAGCTGCGGGACATCGACCGTCAGAGCCTCTACCAGCGAGTAGGTTACATTGCCCAGACAACCTATCTCTTCAATGACACCCTCCGCAGCAACATCTGCCTCGGCGCGGACTTCCCCGAGGCTCAGCTTTCCCACGCCATCGGGATGGCGGGCCTCACCGACTGGGTGAGCACCCTGCCCGACGGCCTCGACACCCTCATCAGCGAGAACGGCAAGAATCTCTCGGGCGGGCAGCGCCAGCGCATCGGCATCGCACGGCTGGCGCTTCGCCGGTACGACCTCATCATCGCCGACGAGATCACCGCCAGCCTCGATCCCGACACCAGCGGACAGATCATGGAAAATCTGCTTGCTCTCCCCTGCATGGTGGTGGCCATCACCCACGACGTCTCGGGGGCGTTCATGAAGCAGTTTGACAAGGTATACCGGGTGGAGCACGGAAGCGTCACACAAGCATAAAAGGAGAGCCTGTGCCGGGTTTCAGCACAGGCCCTCCTCTTGTTTTTACCGGCTATTTTGCCGCATCAAACTCGGCAAGGATGTCGGCCTCCGGAGCCGGGGTCACAAGGCTGACCACCGCGCAGACGGCCAGCGAGATGAGGAAGGCGGGCAGCAGCTCATAGATGCCAAAGACGCCGCCCAGCGGGCTGACAAGGTACTTCCAGACGAAGACCATCAGGCCGCCGCAGAGCATACCGGCCAGCGCACCCTGCCAGTTGCAGCGCTTCCAGAACAGGGCGCAGAGGACGACAGCGCCAAAAGAGCCGCCGAAACCGGCCCACGCAAAGCTGACGATGCCGAAGACGCTGGAATCCGGGTCGCGGGCCAGCACCACGCCCACCACGCTGACACAGATGATGGTCAGGCGGGCTGCGAAGAGGCTCTGCTTCTCGCTCAGCTTGAGGTGGCCGAACTCCTGCAAAATGTTCTGGGACACGCTGGACGCAGCGGCCAGCATCTGGCTGTCTGCCGTGGACATCGTAGCCGCCAGGATGCCCGCAAGGATGAGTCCGGCGAGGACTGCGGCCAGTACGCCGTGCTGGCTGATGAGGCTGGCGATGCGGACGATGAGGGTCTCACTGGACGAGCCGCCGAGAAATTCCAGCGCACCGACTCTGGTCATGCCGAGGCCCACCATGCCGATGACGATGGACGCCGCCATGGCGATGACCACCCAGACGGTGGCAATGCGGCGGCTGAGCACCAGCTTCTTCTCGTCCTCAATGGCCATGAAGCGGAGCAGGATGTGGGGCATACCGAAGTAGCCGAGACCCCACGCCATGGTGGAGACGATGTCCAGCAGGCTGTAGGACGTGGCCCCGCCGGTCACAGCGTCGTGGCTGGCCGTCATGGTCAGGTAGCCGGAAAGGCTCTGGGCGTTCTCGACAACAGCGCCCCAGCCGCCTGCCACAACGATGCCGTAGCCCAGCACCGCGATGAGGGCCAGCGACATGACCATCGACTGGATGAGGTCGGTGGTGGTGACGGCGCGGAAGCCGCCGAGAATGGTATAGCCCACGATGACGAGGGCCGACACCAGCATTGCCGCCATGTAATCTACGCCGAAGAGGCTGTGGAACAGCTTGCCGCAGGCCGCAAAACCCGAGGCCGTATACGGCACGAAGAAGACGATGATGATGACCGCGCCCAGAGCGTTCAGCAGGTTGCGCTGGTCATGGAAGCGAAGCGACAGGAACTGCGGTACCGTGATGGCGTCGAGGTTGGCCGAATAGCGGCGGAGCCGCCGGGCCACGATGAGCCAGTTGAGCCAGGTACCCAGCGCAAGGCCGATGGCTGTCCAGCCCGGCGAGGCGATGCCTGTCAGGTAGGCCAGACCCGGCATACCCATCAGCAGCCAGCTGGACATATCGCTGGCCTCGGCACTCATGGCCGTGACCAGCGGACCCATTTTCCGACCGCCAAGGTAGAAGTCGGTGCTGTCGTTGTTGGTCTTGCTGTAGGCGAAACCCACCAGAAGCATGGCCGCAAGATAGACGACGATGGTGACGATGATACAGATCTCACTCATATACGTTCCCCCTTTGGTGCTTTTTTCCTCTATGATAAAAGCACGGCTTGATTTTACCACAGTAAAGCGTCAAAGTGCAAGACCCTTGGGCAGATTCTTCCCCTATGACCGAAATTTCGTCCTTTGCAGCGTCCAAAACCGCTCAATATGCCAACAGGCCGTCCTCCGGAGGAGGACGGCCTGTTGGTTCGGATGAAGAAAATGATGAAAATAAAGAAGATGACAGATTATTTTGCGGCTTCGCCTTCGGGGAAGATGATCTTATTCACGAAGAAGAAGATGACCATCGAGATGCCGCCGTTGAGTACCGTGGTGCCGATGTTGTAGATGAAATCAGGCACCAGCAGACCGGCCACAGCCACCCAGATGCAGTTGATGGAGTTGACGATGCAGGTGATGAGGCAGAAAGCCAGCAGATACCAGCCGATCTGCTTGGCGAGGCTGCCCTTGCTGCGGAAGACGAGGCTGCGCTGGATGGGGAAATTGATGCACTCGCCGATGACCATGGCCACCATGTAGGCGCAGAAGTAGGGCAGGCCGCCGTGGGCCGCGTCATAGCCGAGGATGTTCCACTTGAAGGTCTCGCCGAACAGGGTGATGTCGATGCCCGGCCAGCCGAAGTCCACCACCGGCAGGCTTGCAAATGCCTTGGGCAGGAACTGCAGAAGCAGATATTTGAACACGGTGATGAGGTTGGACACGATGACGAACAGTCCGCCCTCCCGCACCCATTTGGCCGCGGCCGGATGCTTTGCGGCAAAGTTATTCCAGAAATTCATGACCTTATTCCTTTCAGCTGTTTTTGAGCCGGTTTTCCATCTGACTGTTCAGGATGAGATTCTTGACGAACTCATAGATGACCCGAAAGATGCCCACGAGCCAGAAGCCTTTCAGCTCCCAGACGAGGCCGTCCACCATGCCCATGCTCACCATGCCGTTGGTCATCTTGGCCAGCGCGCGCAGCGGCATATTATACTGGAACACGGTGTTCAGGTCGGGGGTGCCTTTTGCAAAGCTGCTGTCCAGACGGCAGCGCAGCACCTTCTGTGCCACCCAGCCCAGCGGACTGCGGCCATGGTCCATCTCGCCCAGCGTCATGTTCCGGTCGATGCGGACGACATCCTCCGGGATCGGATGGCCCAGCAGAGCCTCGAACTCGGCGTCGGTCACATAGGTGATCTGGCCGGAGACGTAGTGGAGCAGGTCGAGACCCTCGTAGGGGTCGGGAGCGTTGGTCCCCTTGACGGAGACTTCCGCTGTCAGCCGGATGTCCGCGCTGGATGCACCCACGCGGAGCTGATAGCTTCCGCCTTCGACTTCCCAGCGGTCAGTCTTGACGTTCCAGTAGCGGAACGCCTTGTCGTCCAGAGCGAGGCTCACCGTCCTGCTCTCGCCGGGGGCGAGGAAGACCTTTGCAAAGCCCTTCAGCTCCTGCGCCGGGCGGAAGATTTTTGCGTCCTGCTTTGCGACGTAGAGCTGGACGATCTCGGCACCGGCACAGCTGCCGGTGTTGGTGACGGTGAGGGTCACGCCCTTCTCGTCTGCCTTCAGATCACTGTACTCGAAGGTGGTGTAGCTCAGGCCGTAGCCGAAGGGGAACGCCACCGGCACACCGGCGGTCTGATAGTACCGGTAGCCCACATACAGGCCCTCGCGGTACTCCACGTTCCGGCCCTCGCCGCCGAAGTTCGCCTTGGCGGGGGTATCGTCGTGAGCCTGCGCCCAGGTCTGGGACAGCTTGCCGCAGGGGCAGAGCTTGCCGGTGAGGATGTCTGCGGCTGCGCCGGCGCCTGCCTGTCCGCCCAGTGCGCCGTAGACCAGCGCCCTGCACTGGCCGACCCACGGCGTCTCCACCGGCGCACCGGCGCTCAGCAGAACGACGACGTTCGGGTTGACGGCAGCCACAGCGGCCAGAAGCTGCTGCTGGTTCTCGGCCAGCTTCATGTCGGCGCGGTCAAGACCTTCGCTCTCCCGCAGCTCATCGAGGCCGAGGCAGAGCAGAACGGTGTCGGCCTTCTTTGCGAGGGCCACAGCCTCTTCCAGCTTCTCGGCGTCCGCTGCACCCTGACGCTCGAAACCGGAGGCATAGCCCACAAAGGTGATGCCGCTGTCGTCGGCCTTGATGCAGTCCAGCAGGGTGTCCACCTGCAGGGCGTTGACGGCGCTGGAGCCTGCGCCCTGATAGCGGGGCGTCTCGGCAAAGTCGCCGATGACGGCCAGCTTCTCATTGGGCTTGAGCGGCAGGATTCCGCCCTCGTTCCTGAGCAGGACGATGCTCTCTGCGGCCGCGCGGCGGGCAAGCTTATGGTGCGCGGCAGCGTCGAAGGTGCGGGGCGCTTTTTCCACCGCAGCGTGGGTGGAAAGCACCAGTTCCAGCATCTCGTCGAGGCGGGCGTCCACGTCGGCCTCGGAAATTTTGCCGCCCTGTACGGCCTTCATCAGCTCCCGGATGGAGTCGCCGCCGGGGCAGGGCATTTCGAGGGTGGAGCCGTTCTTCACGCCGAGGGCGTGGTCATTGGAGCCGCCCCAGTCGGTGACGACGGCCCCGTCGAAGCCCCAGTCCTTCCGCAGAATGTCCTGCAGCAGGTGGGCATTCTCGTTGGCGTAGGTGCCGTTGATGAGGTTGTAGGAGGTCATGATGGTCTTGGGCTTTGCCTCTTTCACCACGATCTCGAAGCCGGTCAGATACAGCTCCCGCAGGGTGCGCTCATCGAGCACCGAGTCGCTGGCCATGCGGCGCAGCTCCTGACTGTTGACCGCAAAGTGTTTGGGGCAGGCAGAGATGCCGTTTTTCTGGATGCCGCGCACATAGGCGGCGGCCATCCTGCCCGCGAGGATGGGGTCTTCCGAGAAATACTCGAAGTCGCGGCCGCAGAGGGGGCTGCGCTGGATGTTCAGGCCAGGGCCGAGCAGGACAGCCACTTCCTGTGCAGCGGCTTCCTCGCCCAGTGCCTCGCCCACGGCTTCGCCCAGCTTCTCATCCCAGCTGCACGCAGTGGCGGAAGAGGTCGGAAAGCAGGTTGCCGGAACGCTGGGGTTGAGGCCCAGATGGTCGGCGGCACCGGCCTGCTTGCGGACACCGTTGGGGCCGTCCGAAAGGGTGATGGCCGGGATGCCCTTGCCCGGCAGAGCGCGGGTGGTAAAGACGGTCTCGCCCGAGAGCAGAGCGCATTTTTGCTCTAAGTTCAGTTTCTGGATGATGTCGGTATGCTTCATCGCATTTTCCTCATTTTATCCTGAGCAGGGCAAAGGCCCGCTGTCTGGTGCAGCGGGCCTTTGCCGTTGGTTCAGTTCAGGTGCTGCATGGAGAGAGGGTCCGGTTTAGACTTCTTCCTCTTCTTCCTTGCGCTTCTTGTAGTTCTTGATGGCGGTGTACTCTAGGCCAACGATGAGCAGCGCGGCCACGACGTCAGCGCCGATCATGATGATCTTCCACTTTGCCATGCCGGGGTTCAGGTTCTCAGCCTCATAAGCGCGGCTGTTGACCACGGTGTAGAGGATGTTCTTGGCAGAGGTGCGCATTGCCTGCTTGCTGCTGTTGGTCAGAACGGTCACATTGTTGTAATCGTTGCCGGTGGTGCAGAGCATCAGGTCGCCGCCGTTGCGGACAGCCTGATCGGCGGTCATGTAGCCGTAGACACCGAAGTAGTCGGTCTCGACGAAGCCGAGGAAGCCCCACTCGCCGCGCAGGACGTTCTGCAGCAGCTCAGAGCAGCCGCCAGCCCAGCGATTGCCGATGTAGTTGAAGGAAGACATGACAGCGTGGCAGTCAGCATCCTTGACAGACATCTCGAAGGGCTTGAGGTAGATCTCGCGGATCGCCTGCTCGTTGGACCAGGTAGCCGCCATGCAGTTACGGTTGCCTTCCTGATCGTTCAGGGCAAAGTGCTTCATGTAAGCGTAGACGCCGTGCTCCTGTGCGCCTGCGATGGCGTTTGCGGCCATAGCACCGGACAGGACACCGTCCTCAGAGTAGTACTCGAAGTTACGGCCGGAGAATGCGGTGCGGTGGATGTTCATAGCCGGGCCATACCAGCCGGAAGTGTTCATCTCGTTGGCCATCTTGCCGATGCTGTCGCCGAAGTCGTGGGCCAGATCTTTGCTCCAGGTCATACCGATGAGGGTAGCCGCCGGGAAACCGACAGAACCGACGCCGGTGAAGTTGTTGTTGATGGATGCAGGGCCGTCACAGTCGTTGGTGCGCACCTTGCCGATGCTGTCCACGGCTGCGGTCTGGTAGCCGCCGAAGCCGATGGTCTGCTGCAGGTCGTCGATGCTCATCTCATCTAGCAGGTCATCCCACTTGGAATCGTTGTAGTCCACGCCGCGCAGGTCGGCCAGCTTGAGGCCGTTCTTTGCGCCGGTGGTAATGTCCTCTGCGTTGGCATCTTCGTCCTTTTCGTAGCCGGACTCGGTGTAGGTGAAGCAGTTTTCGAAGCCAGCCTTGACCTCATCGCTCATCTCATAGGCAGCAGGAGCTGCAGTGGCCTCGTCGTAGTTTGCAAAGCCGTCTGCACGGGACAGATAGGTGATCTCGCCCTCGGCGAAATCGAACTGGTTGGTCGCCACGACCTCGTCGCTCTCGCGCTTGTTGGACTCGTTGTAAACGATGTCGGAAGCGACAGTGTAGGTCTTGGAATCCAGAACATTGTGGGAGTCAGAGTTGGTGCTGAGGATGTAATCGCCAGCCTCCAGCACATAGCAGCCGTTGTTCTTGTAATCGTAGGAAGCCAGATCCTCGACCGGGATGGTGAAGTCGATGGTCTCGCTCTCGCCGGGGGCAAGCTCGCTGGTCTTGGCGAAGTCCAGCAGGTTTGCGGAAGCCTTTTCAATGCCGCCGTTGGTGTACGGAGGATCATTATAGATCTCCACGACATCCTTGCCGGCAGCAGAGCCGGTATTGGTGACGGTGACAGAGAACTTCAGGCTGCTGCCGTCGCTGGTGATGTCGCTCATCTTCTGGGTGAAGGTGGTGTAGCTCAGGCCGTAGCCGAAGGGATAGACAACTTCCTTGTCATAATCGATAAGGCCCTCATCGGCGGCAGTCTCATAGAACTTGTAGCCGACGTAGATGCCCTCGACATAGTTGACAAAGGAGGGGCTGGTACCCTCGGGGTCGAACATACTTGCGTTGGAATTGAACTCGGAAGCATTGGTGTACTTGAAGTCGCCGAAGTTGTTCCACCACGGAGAAGCAGTCAGGTCAGCAGCATAGGTGTCAGCGGTACGGCCGGAGGGGTTGACCTCACCGGCGACCACGCGGCCAAAGCCCTCAAAGCCGGACTGGCCGGTGCCGGGGCAGAGCAGGACGCCCTTGATCTGGGGGTAGTTCTTGACCCAGTCCATCTCGAAAGCGTTTGCGCCGTTGTAAACGACGATGACGTTGTCGAAGTTGGAAGTAACGAGGTCGATGAGTTCTTCCTCGCGGTTGGACAGCTGCAGGAAATGGTCGCCCTTATCCCAGTCATTGCCCTCGTTCAGGCTGTCATCGTAAGTGCCGTTGTAGTAGCCGGCGCCGCGCTGAGAACCACGGTAATCTGCCACACGGCGGACCCAGCTGCCGTCCACGACAGCAGACATATCGGTGGGAAGGTCTGCGCCCTCACCGCCGACGCGGGTGATGACGACCATGGCGGTGTCAGAGTACTCCTTGGCGTTTGCCATCATCTCGTCGGTGTACAGGCTGACATTCGGCTCGGGCAGGGTCCAGTCCTGCTGTGCCATGCCGACGCTGGGACGGGTGGAGCAGTAATCAGTATAGAACTTGCTCAGCTCGTCGTTGGTCTCGATGCCTGCATCATGCAGACCGGTGAGCAGGTCGGTGACAGGGTAAGCGTCGTTCAGAGCGCCGGAACCCGTGCCGCCATAGCAGGGGCTGGTGGAAGCCCAGCCGAAGACGTTCAGCTTGGAACCGGAAGCCACGGGCAGGATGTTGTCGTCGTTCTGAGCCAGAACGATGCCTTCCTGGGTGATCTCGTTGACCAGCTCGGTGGCCTCTGCGGAAGTCTCCTCACTGATGGAACCTTCGCCGGAGACCAGGTCCAGCATGGTGGACATGGGGCCGGTGCAGATGAGGTTGACGACGATCGCCAGCGCCAGCAGAATGGCGAGGCCGGACTGCGCACGAATCATCTTCTTTTTCGCTTTGGGCATCTTCCGCACCGCGAACATCACGAGGAGCGCGAGTACGAGGACGACGCCGAATGCAATCAGATAGTTCTGAATGTTCGAAACTACCTGCATTACATCATCCATATTGATGGACAACATAATTTTCTTCCTCCTTATTCTGAATCCATATTTTCCGGGTACAGCTCCCGGAGCGTTGCCTCTATTATAAATGGATTCAAAGAAAATTCACAAACATCTTCACAATCTGTCATTTTGGAGGCATAGTTTGCAGAAGTTTCAATTTGGTTTCAAATTTTATTGTGCTAATCCACAATTTCGAGCGCAGTTTTATTGTGCATCATGCCAAAAGCAAAAACTCCCCCAGCCGCTGACGCGGCAGCCCCCCTCAAAGAGGTGGCCCTTGGCAAAGAGGACAATGTTTCGCTCTCTACCAAAGGCTCCCTCCCTGAGGGAGCTGTCACCGCAGGTGACTGAAGGAGTCCCTTTACTTTTCCGGGACCGGCAGCAAGATCCGCAGGGTGAACCAGCCGTCGGCCCAATGAAGGGTCATGGTGCCGTCGTGGCGCTGGGCGGCCGCCTGCACGCCCTGCAGGTCGTAGCCGCCGTGGGCGTTGTGGACGGGCAGACCGTCCGCGCCCAGCTCCACGGGCTGGGCGCAGTAGTTCTCGAAGCGGAGCATCACGCAGCCGCTCTGGTTATAGATGGCCACCCGCAGCAGACGCTTTTCGGGGTCGGGCTCGGTCAGCACGCTCTCGATGGCGTTGTCCAGCGGCGCACCCACGAGGGTACACAGCTCCCGCGTGCTCAGAAAGCCCAGCTGGCTGCCGTCGGCCACGCTGGTCATGTTGATGCCGCGCTGCTGGCAGTCCATGCTTTTGGCGGTCAATAGGGTATCCAATACCGGGTTGCCAGTCTTGTTCTCGGCCTCATACTGCCGGAGGCCGCTCTCCATCCGGGCCAGAGCCGCGTCCTGCTTGGCCCGGTCGCGCTCGGCGCGGATGTCCGCGATTTGAATTTTCAGCTCATGATAGCGGCTGTTGATGAGCCGGATGCCCTCTTTGCTCCGCTTGTACTGCTCATACTGGCGGTGGAGCACCTCGTCCATGGCGGCAAGCTCACTGTGGAGCGCCGCCTCCCGCAGCTGTTCGTGCTGGACCGTCAGGATGAGCACGCCGCAGATGTCCACCAGCGTGCGGATGTAGTAGACGCTCATGTCCACCTCGCGGTCGCCCAAGAACAGCAGATTGCTCACCGCGAAGACCATCGCCGCCATGACGACGGCCACGAGGGCCGCTTTTCCGCTGATGACGATATGGCCCTTGGGACTTTTGTGCTTATGCTCCAGCACCCAGATGCAGCCGAAAACGCCGCCGTAGACCACCACCAGAAGCAGCAGTGACAGGCCGTCGGCCTCGCTGCGCTGAGGCCAGAGGAAGCAGTGCAGCTGCCACTCGGCGCTGGCCGCCAGCTCGGCCAGAACGAAAGCCCGGGCGCAGACATAGCCCGCTTCCAGCAGGGAGATGGTGCGGGTGACCCAGAGGTATAAATACTGTATCCCCACAGCTGCCGCCATGCAGGGGATCCACCACGCCAGCGGAACGCTGCCCGTGGCCTGCAAAAAAGCACTCAGGGCCAGCGCCCATGCCGCACTGGCAGCGATGGTGGCCGTTTTGCCGAAGCGGATGCCCAGCGGCAGGGCGTAGATGCCCACGGCCAGACACTCGGCCAGCGCCGTATACAGGCGCGGGATGTTGGGCAGTGCCGTCATGCACCCTCACCCCCGATGTGGTCGGCCAGCGCCGCGAGGAAGGCTTTCCGCCGGGGGCGGCTGACCTGCAATTCGTAGGGTCCCACCTGCACCATCCCCTGCTGCACGCTCTTCACCTGTGCCAGATTGACAAGGTAGCCGCTGTTGCAGCGGGCAAAGGGCCGCTCGGCCAGCTTTTCCTCAAAGGCTTTCAGGGTACCTGCCGCCACGAAATCGCCCTCTTCGGTATAAAAATGGACGCGGTGTCCCTCGCTTTCCAGATAATAGATGAGGGACGAATCCAGCCGCCGCATCCCGCCCTCCACCGGCAGGGCCAGATAATGCCGTGCGCGGCGGCGCAGCTGTTCTTCGGCCTTGCGCAGCTGCTGCGAAAACGCAAAATAAGGCACCGGCTTGAGCACATAGTCCAGCGCGCCCACGGCGTACCCACCGATGGCATACTGTGCCATATTCGTGATAAAAACGATGATAACATCCTTGTCCAGCTCCCGCACCCGCCGGGCCGTCTCCATTCCGTCCAGATGCTTCATCTCCACGTCCAGAAACAGGATGTCGTACACCGGGCGGTAATCATCCAGCAGCTCCATGCCGTCGGCGAACTCCGTCACCTCGAACTCGGTGCCGTACTGCCGGGTGTGCCGCTGCACATAGCCCTGAAGCTGCGCCCGCACCTCTGCCTCGTCCTCGACCAGAGCAATGCGTATCATTGCCGCACCTCCTTTTTCCGCAATTTTTCTGGTTTTTATTGTAACACGAAATAGGGCGTGTGGCAAATGGGAGAATAAAACAGCAGCCCCGCTTCATCTGCCGCGAGGCTGCTGTTCTGTTATTGGAAAATTTCAGGCTCAGTTCGTCTTGACGGCCACAAGGATACGGATCTTCCTGCCGCCGGAGCAGCCGAAGTTGTCGTACCAGCCGATGAGCTTATAATCCTCGGTGTTGATCTTGGGCAGCGAGGTGGCGAAATACTGGCCGTTCGACCACAGATACACCTGCATATCGTCGGCGGTCTCATAGCGCTTGTCGCCGCTCATGACCGAAGCTGCGCCCAGCTTATCGATGACTACCGGCGAGAGCTGGAGCATCCGGTTGATGGCCTTGCCGTCGGCAGAACGGCCGATGGCGATGCCGCCTGCGATAACGGGGTACTTGGTGGCGGTGCTGTAGGCCACCTGCTTGCCTCCGGAGTAGCAGACATAGGTCGCGCCCTCGCCCAGATAGTTGAGGAAGTCGCCCAGCGTACCGCCCACGCTGTCGCCGGTACGGCGGAGCACATAGCTGAACAGCTGGTCCGTCTTGCCGGTAAGGGTGTTCCAGGTAGAGCTGACGACACTGCCGTCGATGAGACCGTAGAGCACATCGCTGGTGCTGGGAACAAGGATGTTCTTCACATCCTGGAAGGTCTCCTCATCGGTCTTGTCTGCCTTGGTGGTGGTCGTGGTGGTCCCAGCGGGGAGGCCTGCGGCCTCTCTTGCGGCGTCCTGTGCCTTGTCGCTGATCTTTTTGTCGATCTTCTTGGCGGCTTCGTCCGTCAGGCGGCGGACAGAATCCAGCGCAGCATACTCCCACAGGTCACCGGTCACATCGTCGAGGATGACCCGGTCGATCTGGCCCGCAGAATTGGTGGTGTAGTAGCGAATGTCGCTTTCACTCAGAGTTACCCCCGATAGGCGGCTGGGGCGAACTGCCCCAGCCACGCCCTCCGACGTCGTATCAATGATCTGCACGTTGTCTGCAAACGGGGTGTCGCCCAGCGCGGTGCCGTCGGCGCTGACGGTGCCGCTGGTCGAGCGGGGCGAGATGGACTGGACGCTTTCGCCGTCACCGTCCACGCTGATCTCCACCAGCTTGCCGGCCGGGAAATTGAGCTTATTGTTCACATTGACGGTGCGGGCGGTGCCGTCGGTACACATGACCGAGACAGCCTGCTGCACCTCAGCGCTGTTGGTCTCCACAAGGGTGCGGGATGAGGACTGGACCACGCCGTAGAACACAGCGTCTGCCGCGTCGCCGGTGAGGACGGAGACAGCTGCATCGTTCATGCCCAGCAGCAGAGTGACCACCTGGCCCACGCCGCCGCCGGACAGAGAAGACAGCTGGTAGGCCACAGAGGGCGAAGCGATGGTGTAGGTGACGCCGGCCACGGTCACAGAGGTCGGAGCGCTGGCCGAGGGCGAGACCGCCGTCACGCGGCCTGCGGCGCGCTTATTGTAGATCCAGACGGTACGGGCGCTCTCGTTATAATAGTAGACATCATAGGGAGAGAGGGCCGCAGAGGTGGTGACTTCGTCGTTGCGGTAGATGGCCGCCGGGGCGAAGGGCAGGACGGTGGAAGCATCTGCCACGAAGGGGCCCTTGACGTTGTCCAGCAGGACCGAAGAGATGTCCACCTGGCCGTTGCTCACGGCAAAGCCCAGGGTGGAGGCGTAGACCTGACCGCTGCCGTTCATGGCGGTGAGGGCGTTGTAGAAGAGCACGGTACCCTGCTCGAGGGTCAGAGTCTCGCCCTGACGGGCATTGATCTCATTGCGCAGGCCCAGTGCGCTGGCCTTGCTGAGCTGAGCTGTGGGGAAGGTACCGCCCAGCTTTGCCACATCATAGCCCAGCAGGCGCAGCGCCATGGTGCAGGCTTCTTCCAGCGTGACGGTGTTGTCCGGACGGAAGCTGCCGTCGGAGTAGCCGGTCATCCAGCCGTTCTGGACGGCAGTGCGGATGTAGACCGCATAGGGAGAGTCGCTGTCCACGTCGCTGTAGAGGCGGCCGGTGCGGCCCTGTGCCGTAGTGGTATCGCGGTAAGCAGAGAATGCGGTGAGGAGGCGGGCCGCCTGCCCACGAGTGAGGGGCGCACCCAGAGAACCGGCCTGCTCGGCGGTCAGACCGCCCAGTGCCGTCGCCGTCTGGACTGCCGCGTTGGAGCCGACCGCAGAAGCGGGCAGCACCAGCATGGAAACAGCCACGCAGACAGCCAGCAGGAATGCGAGGAATCGTTTTTTCATGGTAAACTCCTTAATCATATCTGAGCGCTTCGATGGGGTTCAGGCTGGCGGCACGGCGGGCCGGCAGGAAGCCGAACAGGACACCGATGCCGCAGGAGATGCCCACGGCGATGGCTGCTGCGTCCGCCGAGGGGGTGACGTTCAGGGTAATATCCGTCAGGATATACGGAAGGATCTGGTTGATAATGGCCGAGACGACGTAGCCCAGCACGATGCCGAGGCAGCCGCCCAGCGCCGACGTGACGCCGGCCTCCACGACGAACTGGGTCAGGATGGTGCTCTCCTGTGCGCCCAGTGCCTTGCGGATACCGATCTCACGGGTGCGTTCGGTGACGGACACCAGCATGATGTTCATGATGCCGATGCCGCCGACCAGCAGCGAGATGCCCGCAATGGCCGTCAGGACGCCCACCATGACGTTGATCATGGAGGACATCTGCTTCATGGCTGCGCTCAGGCTCATGACGTAGACATAGTCGTCCTTGCTGACCAGCTTCTTGAGCCGCGACTGCAAAAACTCCTGTGCCTCATCCGAGTGGTCCGCGTCCTGCAGGACCACATAGTACTGGCTAACACTGCTGGTGTTGTTGACGCTCATCAGGGTGGTATAGGGGATAAGAACAATGTCGTCGTTGCCGCCCTCGTACTGAGAGGCGGGTTTGGAGCGGCCTTCCAGCACGCCCACGATGCGGTACTCGCTGGCGCCTACCTTGAGGGTGCTACCGAGACCGTTGCCGCCGAAGATCCTGCGGTCCACATAGTCGCCGATGACACAGATATTCTTGTTGTCTATCAAATCGGTGTACTGGATGCCGCGGCCCTTGGCCACCTTGTAGTTGTTGATGGTCGTGTAATCTTCGTTGACGCCGCTGATGTAGGTGCGGCGGTACTTCTCGCCCGCCACCCGCAGCGTGTCGCCGACACTGGCAATAGGCGAAAGGCCCTTATAATACTCGGGCTTTTCATTGATGATCCTGTACACATCGTCCACTTCCACTGAGCGGGTGCTGGCGGTCATGATGTTGACGGACAGAATATCGCTGCCCATGTCGGAGTAGAAGTCCTGCATCATGTGGGTCATGCCGTTGCCGAGACCGACGATGACGATGACGGCCATGACGCCGATGATGATGCCCAGCATGGTGAGGAAGGTGCGGACTTTGTTGCTCAAGACGTTCTGGACGGCCTGTTTGAAGGTCTCCTTTATCATGCCTGCGTCCCCTCCTCTCCGGCTTTCGGCTCTGCCATCATGAAGTTCGGCTGAACGACTGCCTCGGGTGCGTGGGCGTCGCCATCGTAGACGACGCGGCCATCTTCGAGGCGGATGATGCGCTCGGCCTGCACAGCAATGGAGTTGTCGTGGGTGATGAGGACGACGGTATTGCCCTGTTTGTGCAGATCCTGCAGCATTCCCAGAACTTCGCGGCTGGTGTGGGAGTCCAATGCACCGGTCGGCTCGTCGGCCAGGATGACCGCCGGGCCGCGGGCCAGCGCACGGGCAATGGACACACGCTGCTGCTGACCGCCGGAAAGCTGGTTGGGCAGGTTTTTGAGCTTATTGCCCAGACCCACCCGCTCAAGGGCAGCTTTTGCCGTCGCGTGGCGCTGTGCGGCGGGGATGCCCGCATACACAAGGGGAACTTCCACGTTCTCCAAAAGTGTCAGCTTCGGCAGCAGGTTGTACTGCTGGAAGATGAAGCCCAGCTTCTCGTTCCGGATGTGTGCCAGCTCACGGCGGCTCATCTTGCCGACATCCCTGCCGTCCAGCAGATAAGTGCCTTCGGTAGGCACGTCCAGACAGCCGATGATGTTCATACAAGTGGATTTACCAGAACCGGACTGGCCGACGATGGCCACGAACTCGCCTTTGTTGATTTTGAAAGAGACGTGGTCGGCGGCCTTTACGAGGGTGTCGCCCATCTGGTAATACTTGCAGACCCCATCAAATTCTATCAGCGTGCTCATTCGTCATCTCCTTCGGCGGAGGCCATCATGTTGCTGTAGAAGTCGGTCGCACTGACGCTGGAGTTGTCGTAAGCGATGGTATCGCCCTCCTGCAGGCCGCTCTTCACTTCGATGTAATCGTCATCGCTGATGCCGGTGGTCACCTTGACGTAGACGAAGCCGTCGGGAGCGGTCATGGAAGTCTCAGCATTGGCAGCGCTGGGCGAATCCTTGGTCACCAGCACATAGCTGCCCCGGACGAGGGCGGCGTTGGGCAGGGCCAGAACATTCTTGACGCTGGCGGTGGTGATCTTCGCAGTGGCGTTCATTCCGGGCAGCAGCTCGCCCATGTCGTCGATGCGGACGGTGACGGGGTAGCTGGTGGAGCCGTTGGCGGTAGTGCCTGCCACGAGGATGCTGCTGATGACGCCCTTGTAAGTCTCACCCGGGACGGCGTCGGCGGTGATGTCCACCTCCTGGCCGACCTCGAGGGAGCGGATCTTCAGCTCGTCCACGTTGAGCTTCATTTCCAGATAGCTCATATCGTAGATGGTGCAGAGGTTCTGCATGGCGGTGTCGTTGGCGCTGAGCTTGTCGCCGGCCTTGACCTTCTTATCCACGATGGTGCCGCTGATCGGGGCGTCGATGGTATAGTGGCTGATGGTCTTCTCGGCAGAAGACATCTGCAGCTCGGCAGCGCGCAGGCTGTCAGCGGCGTTTTTGGTCTGCTTGTCCAGATCTTTGCCGGTGATGCGGAGGATGACGTCATCCTGACGGACGGTGCTGCCCTCCTTGACGCAGAGTTCGGACACGGTACCAGAGGCAGCTGCCACGACAGTCTCCTCGCGCTGGTAAGTAAAGTGTGCAGAGTTGAGGGAGCTGACGCCGTTCACCTGTGCCACAGCGGCCTGTGCGGTGGTCAGGCTGCCCGCGTTGGGAACAGCGATGGTGACGGTGCAGGTCATCAGGCTGGCGTCGCCGGCAGGGTCTGCACCGGAAACGGAGCGGATGGTGCCGTTCAGCGTCTCAAAAGTGGTGTCCGGCATGACCTGTGCGGCCTGACCGGCAACAAAGCTCTGGGCCTCTGCGGCAGGGAAATCCACGGCCAGCAGCATCACGGAGGTGTCGCGGATGGTGGCCACAGTCTGACCAGCCTGCACGGCGTCGCCTGCGGCGACTGCAAAGGAGCTGACCTCGCCGCTGATCCTGGTGCGGACGTTCTGCATATCCGCAATGTCATCGTAATTGCGCTGTGCCTGCTCCACCGAGAGCTGTGCGCTCGCGAGGTTGTTTTCCACATCCGAAATGTCGATGGTGTAAAGAATATCGCCCTTCTCGATGCTGTCGCCCAGCTCAAAATCGGCGGTGAGCACCGTGCCGGTGACGAGGGACTTGACGGTGTAGGAATCGGCGGCGTTGATGGTGCCGCTGCCGTCGTAGACGTTCACAATGTCGCGGCGTCCCAGCTTCTCCTGCGTGTAGGCAAGGTCTGCCGACGTACTGCGGCTCTTGCGCGGCACGATGACCGCCACTAGCACCGCTGCGGCTGCGACCACCGCGATGCAGCGCTTTTTGTGGGTCTTGATAAAGTGGAACACCTTATTTTCTCCGCCGGTATTCTCCTGCGGAGAGGCGTCCTGTGTCTTCTTGTTGAAACCTAGCATGAAAAGCCTGACCTCCTGTGTTTCATGAAAAAGAAAAGTTCTTTCTGCCTGTTTTCATCCGTTCTGCGCTTTCCCCCACAGCGTCCGCCAAAAACGACCTGTCTGCGAGATACTGCCCCGGGTTAGCGGCGCAAACCGTTATAATGATACCACCTAACAAAACGAGCTGCAAGAAATTTTTCCTGCACAATCTGCAACTTTTTTGAAAATTTTTCCATCATCTCTGTGTCTGGAAACTGGAACATCAGACAGAGCTTTCGGATGAAGCGTTCATCCACTCGCTCCGGCCCTTCGTGCAGCGGCTTTTGGGATACAGTCAGAAATAACCTGACGCTCCGTAAGATGACGGCTCTGATGGGCGGTGACGGCACGATGGAGTAACAAACAGAAAAAGACTTCCGCTTTGAGAATGGCCCTCAGGCGGAAGTCTTTTTACTTTCTGAAAAAACAAAAGAAAAAGCACCAAGCATTTCTGCCTAGTGCTCTTTGTGGTGCACCTCGCGCACTCATATCCGAACTTTTCTCCGCTTTCACGGCTTCCCCAAAAGCGACCGTTTCTGTGCCTTCCTTATAGTTAAAGGTAATAAGTACCTTATCGTCGTAGAGATAAATGGCATTGATGAAGGTGTCCACCAGTGCCTGCCGCTGCTCCGGCTGGGTCATATCCAGCTTACGGAAGCGAAGCAGCCAAAAGCGGACGAACTCCTCTTTCATCTTTGGCTTAGCCAGCCGTTCCTCTGCAATGCGGGCTTGCAGTTCCTTCCTCTGCTCTTCCAGAGCTTCCAGCCGCTCCTTGGTGGAGCTGGTCAGAATGCCCATCTGGATGGCATTCAGCATATTGGTGATGCCGACTTCCGTTTCCTTCAACTGCTTTTCGTAGATGGGCAAATCCGTGCTTTCCTGATTTTGCAATTCCATGACTTTGGCGATGATGGCATTCATGGAAGCGTCATCTTCCACCAGCTTCATGGTTTCGGTCACTACCAGATCTTCCAGCCACTGTTTTCGCACAGCCTTTTTATCACAGGTCTTTTTCTTCTTGGCGGCAGCACACTTGTAATAGGTGTACATCTTCCCGGTGTGGCTGACACCGCTTTCGCCAAACATCAGCGCACCGCACTTGCCGCAGTACAGCTTTGTGGTGAGCAGATAGCTTTCCTCTGCCTTATGACGGGCAGGGGCCTTTTTATTTTTTTCCAGCTTATCCTGCACCTTATTGAACAACTCTTCCGATACCAGCGCCGGAATTGCATTGGGCTGCACCACATCCCGCAAGCGCAATTCGCCGATGTACCGGCGATTACTCAGCATCCGCTGAATCGTATTGTAGGACATCTCCCCGCCCATCGAATTCTTAATATTGTGCGCCTTTAACCAATCCCGCAGATCAGTCATGGTCGCGCCGTCTGCATACTTCTGAAACGTCTGCTCCACATACGGGGCCAGCAGCGGGTCGGGCTGGTAATGCCGGGTCTCATCGATCATGTAACCGAATGGAATCGTGCCGCCATTATAAATACCCTTGAGAGCATTCTCGGTCATGCCGCGCACGACCTTTTCAGACAGGTCAGCCGAGTAGTATTCGGCGTAGCCTTCCAGCACCGATTCCAGAATGATACCCTCCGGGCCAGCCGAAATGACTTCCGTAGCCGATACCAGCTTCACACCATTGCGTTTCAGTTGGGTCTTGTACCGGGCGCTGTCGTAGCGGTTTCGGGCAAAGCGATCTAGCTTCCAGACAATGATAACATCAAAGATGCCACGCTCACTGTCCTTGATCATCTGCTGAAACTGTGGGCGGTTGTCTGTTTTTGCAGAGATTGCCCGGTCAATATAGTGTTTGACCACCGTGAAGCCGTTCTTCTCCGCATAGGCGGTGCATTCCCGAATCTGACCTTCGATGGATTCTTCTCGCTGGCTGTCAGTGGAATAACGGGCATAGATCACGGCGGTCATGGCAAGCACCTCACTTTTACACATCATTGAACGGTGATACGTTCATCGAGTCAATGTTTCGTATAATGTATATACCATGATTTCTATTACATTTCAAATATTTCTTGCCCATTTTCCGAAAAATAGTCCATTCTCCTGATGCTGTTCCGGAGAATGGACTTATCCGCTTACACCTTATCTAACATATCCTTCAGCAGTTCATTACAAAGCTGGACGATCTGCGCGATTTCCTCTTTGCTGGCCTTGTCGTAATGTACTCCGGCCGACACCACTGCCGGGATGCACCCGGCTTTTGCAAGCGCATCGCACCATTGCTGGCAGAGGATGCCCTCCCTGTGACCTTCAAACTGGGTCACCGTGGTTTTTCCCGCCGGGTCCACGATGCCTACCGCCCCGATGTGGGGCTTGTCCCCGCCGAATAGCCCCACCTGCACGCCGCCGTTTGTTACGGTCAGCTCCGCTGTGATGGGCTTTCCACGAAATCGGCGTTCACAAACGAGGTGCTTCATTCCTCCATGCCCTCCCATTCACAGCATTCCTTGTCCAGATCAAACTGGCTCAGGATGCGGTTGATGGTATGACGGGTCATTTCCTCCACGGAAGCCGGGTGGTTATAATAGGTCTGCATCGGCGGCAAGATGACCGCACCATATTGGCTGGCCTTGCAGAGATTTTCCAGATGCAGGGTGGATAGCGGGCTTTCCCGCGCCACCAGCACCAGCTTCCGGCGTTCCTTCAGCATACAGTCCGCTGCCCGGAGCAGCAAGTTATCGCTGTAACCGGACACGATGCCTGCTACGGTTTTCATGCTGCAGGGGCAGACGATCATTCCCATACTTTTCCAGCTTCCGCTGGCGGGAGCAGCCCCGATGTTTGCATTGTCATGCACCACATCGGCCAGAGCTGAAAACTCTTCCACCGTCATGCCGGTCTCCTGCCGCAGGGTCATTTCGCCACCGCGGGTCAGGATGAGATGCGTTTCCACCTCCGGGTTTGCTTGCAGCGCCCGCAGCAGTTCCACCGCCAGCGGCGCACCGGATGCCCCGGACACACCAACGACCAGTCGTTTTTTCATAGGGTAACTCCTCACAGTTCAAAATCCGGCAGCCAGTGCTTCGGGTCCACCTCTTTAAAAGCTGCACGTTTGAACTTTTCTTTCAGAGCAAACGGTACCGTGCAGTCAAAGATGGTCTTGGTGGAGCAGCCCACATCCCGGATGGAACCGGTATATTCCGGGCAGGAACTGGGGTCCAGCGGATGGCACCGCACTCCGGGGATCGTGATGATGTCCCGGTCACCCTGAAAACGGGTGTTCATAGCCCACAGCACATCATTGGTGTCAAAGATGTCCACATCCTCGTCCACCAGAATGACGTGCTTCAGCTCCGGGAATGCACTGAATGCCAGCAATGCAGCCTGCCGCTGCTTGCCCTCATCGGTATGCACGGTCTTTCTGCATTGCAGAATGGCCATATACTTGCCGCCGCCCGCACGGTGGGAGTAAACGTTGAGCACCTTGCCGGGCAGAGCCTTGTCGATCAGGTTCAGGATGCTGGCTTCGGTCGGGATGCCCGCCATGTTGACGTGCTCCTCGCTGGGGCCGATGCAGGTCTGCATGATGGGGTGCTTGCGGTGGGTGACCGCTTTGACCTTGAGCAGCCAGCACTCGTGGCTGGCATGACCGTTGTAACCGGGGAACTCCGGCATGGCATAGCCGGTGTGGCTGTTCTGATCCTCGATCACATGGTTGCTGCCGGGCACAATCTCTCCCTCAATGACATATTCCGCGTTGGCGATGGCGTTTTCCTTCACGGTCAGGCAGGGGCACAGCTCCACCGGACGTTTACGCAGTGCACCTGCAATGCTCAGCTCATTGAATCCTAGCGGTGTCGTGGGCGGCTCAAAGCAGGCGGTCACCTCAATGGCCGGGTCCACGCCGATGGAAACGGAGATGGGCAGCGGCCGACCCAACTCGGTGGCACGCTCTGCCATGGCCCCGATATGGCGGCTGCCCGGCTGCAGAAAGATGGAAAGTTCATCTTTGGACTGGATGCACATCCGGTGGATGGTCACATCCGAAAGCCCGGTGTCCGGGTGGGTGGCATAGCACATGCCCAGCGTGATGTAGGGGCCGGCATCCACCGGGGTATTGGTCGGAGCGGGTACCAGTTGGAACAGGTCAAAATCCGGGTCGGTGGCCTTGTGCACCACTTCCTGACAGGGAGCCGGTTTATCGGTCACCACCGGCTGGATGGGCGCTTTGGCGCACTCGCAGAGCAGGTGGCCCAGTTCTTCCTTTTTCGCACCAAACAGATTTGCCACCCGCTGACGGCTGGCCAGCACGCCAATGGCAACGCTGGTGTCCGGGTGACCCTTGATGTTGTGAAACACCATAGCCGGGCCATCCACCTTTGTGGGACGCATAACCGTGCCGCCTGCGCCCACATAGCGGTACACGCCGGACAGCTCTGCCGCCGGGTCCACCTCCACATCCGTTTCCACCAGCTGCCCCGGGGTCTGGCGCAGCACCTCCAGTGCCGTGCGCAGGTCCAGGATTTCGGTTCTATGATCCATAGATAAATTCTCCTTTACTTGGATTTATTATGCCGCAAATCAGATACTTTCCTAAAATATGACCGCCTGTACAACTCATTTTAGAGTATTCGGGCGGTCATTTCAAAAGAAAAAGTGATGAGATATCAGCAGAAAGTCTGGTTGCTTTCTCTGTCGCAGGGGTTATCTTTCAAGCATCTTCCATATCAGAAACGATCGGTGTAACCCTTACGAAGCTGCTGATAGATTTGCTTTAGACAGCTGTCCTCGACAGACGATTTCCACAGCCGGTTGGTCAGGAAGTCGTCAATCGACAGGCCCCAGGTAATCCAGTCATGGGCACCGGATACCACTTTGTAACTCACATTGCCGCCCAAAGCCGCCATTTCTTCATAAAGGTTCTTCGTATTGCTTTCGCGCCAATCCAACTCGCCACAGTAATAGCTGACATTCGTTGCCTGGATATCTGTTAAGTCAGCTTGTGCGGCACTTAATGGAAATTGACGTCCTACCGAGCAGATTCCCACATAGGAAAATTTCTCTGGAATCGTCTGAAGCAGCTTTTCGCTCATGGAGCCACCTGCCGACAAACCAAAGACCGCCCGATCCTCTGCGCTGGAAGAAACTGGATAGTTTTCTTCCATATACGGAACGATCACGTCTGCAATGTTTCGCGCAGCATCCTCCAGATTGCCCAGATTGTTAAAGGGCGAATTGTTGTCCATGGACACCACGATCACATCCGTGAGTTTACCGTCTTTATACAGATTGTCCAGAATGTTCTTCAGGTTGCCAACACCAAACCAATCTGTCTCACTGCCACCAGAGCCGTGACTGACGTACAAGGTCTTATAGGTCTTGTTTTCGTTATAATTGTAGGGCAGATAGATAAGAAGCGCTTGTTCCAGCCCGCTGCTTGCGGTCACACTTGCCTTCCGCAGTGTACCCTGGTACTTTTCTTTAACCGGATAGAAATCATTCATTTCGGTCGGCGCATCCGCAGCAGTGCCAACATAAACAATGCTCTGACCTGCCAGTGTACTGACCACGTTAGCAGGCACATCTGCGGGATTGGCCGGATCATCGGACTGTTTTGTGCTGCCGTTGGCGTAGGTCAGAATATACTTATATACATACTGCTGCGCCGGAAGCGGCATGGAAACGCTCCAAATGCCTTCGTCTACCTTTTCCATTTCATACAGAATGCCTTCCCGACTGGTCAGGCCAGGCGCGTTGTTCTGCGCAGTCGTCATACCCACCCGGTACTCGTAAGCGCTCTTGGGCACAAGCCCTGCCGACTGATTGGGACGTCCAGCCTCAGCGTAAACCTTACAATCTTCCTGCGTGTAGAAATTCATATTGCCGCCGACACTGACCGATTGAATCGAAGCATCATCGCTGCAAAACGTAAATGTCACCTTGAATCCGGCATCCGCATAAGCCGCTCCATATTCACCTTCCAGATCCTCTGCCGTGGGCTTGGTCACGGTAACGCCCGGCGTGTAATTTACCTGTTTAGATATGATGCCCGTCTGCGTCTCAAGGAAAGGAACAGCAGCAAAGGTTGGAAGTGCCAGACCGTTCAATGCAACCACAGCAGCAAGCACTAAAGAAGCCAGTTTTGTACTTTTTTTCATAAAAGATTCCTTTCTCTTTCAATACTCTTTTCAGCGGCACAGATCGTCGATCCAGCCAAACAGCTCGTCCAAATCATAATCGCCGCTGTGGGGCAGACCCCATGGATAAGCAAAATCCACATCGAATCCGTGATTTTTCAAGGTCGTCGCAAGGATGAAGGGGATCGCCAGCGAGGTATCCCGATCGTAGGTGCCATGCCGGATGCGCCAGTGCCTTGCCGTATCGGCTTTGCCGATAAAGGTCAGCGGATTCATTTTGGCGATCAGCTCCGGTTCTGCCAGCGAACCGCCTGCGGTATCGTGCGCCTGACTGTAAGCGGTAAAGTGGCGGCGTTCGATGCTTTCTGTGCCAAACTCTTCGTTTTCCGGCGACATCATATCCAGCGCGTCAAAGGCTGGTGCGGTTTTCATGCGCAGGATCGCACCCCGGAAGCCGTCCCAGTCCAGTGCCGTCACCCGGCCATCTTTGATGGTCAGATACGACTGTTTTTCCACCTCACTGCCTTTGACTGCCAGCATGGAAAGTTTCCGTGCCGTGTGATGGGTCTCCAGTTCCCGCTGGGCCGACTGCAGCACGGCGGCCTTGACGGCTTCCAGAAAGCTGCCGTTCCCGTTTTCGTCCAGTGTCAGCGGATGGCCCGCCGCATCCTTCAGCCCAAGGCTGTTCAGGTAGGCCGGGAACAGCGCTTTCAGCTCCCGGGAGATCTGCTTCTGCTGCTCAGTCTGGGTGCCGGTGGTGCCCTTCTGGACGATCTTGCCATCCTTCACGCTCATGCGCAAGGTGCTGAAATCATCGTAACCGCAGAACATCCATTCGTAGGCTGTATCGGCATTTTCCAGATTGTGGATGGGGCAGAAGCAGTTCGCCGCAAAAACGTCGTCCCGTTCTGCCAGTGCACCGATCGCGGTCAGCTCTGCGGCATACGCTTCACTGTTGCCGCTGGCACCGGCCAGTGCCGACAGAGCGCCGCCTGCACTGGTGCCATTGGTGATGATGTGCTCGGTATCACCGGGCAGCTGTGCCTTGTTGTGCCGCAGCCAGCGGATGCCCGCTTTCAGGTCCACCACAAACGCCGGAGCCTTGCCCACGCTGCGGCCGGTTTCTGCTTCGGATTCCGCTGCTTTTGATCCTTCAAAAAATTCCGTGTTCCGGTGGCCGGAGGTGCGTCCCCGCACGCCGATGCAGGCCACAACATAGCCATGTGCCAGCGCACAGAGGGCCGCGTTCGGGTGCCCGAAGCGATCCGGCCCCGGGCAGTCTGCCGGGCCGGGCAGGTAGCCGCCCACCGTATTGGGCAGGAAGATGGGCGCCGTGTGCAGGGTATAGCCGTTGTGGTGTGCACCTGCGTAATAATCCTCCGGCACATAGAGGTTCAGTTTCTGGATTGGGTCGGCGGGTGCGGCACAGTATTCCAGTCCTTCATAAGCCCGGTATTGCACCGTTACGCCTTCCAGCGCACAGCACTTCACGACATATCCATCCGGATCAAAACACAGAGCCTTTCCCATGAAAATTTTCTCTCCTCTTATCATTATTCCGTATTCAGTCGGTCTGCCGCTCACCATTTTGCGTCCTGTGCAGCGGCATAGAAAATATTGCCATATTTTCCGGGATGCTCCTGCGGACGGCCTGCAAAGCCCGGCACGCCCATCATCTGCATCGGAATGGCGGCATCCCGGCCCGCCAGAATCGCTTCCGTCAGTTCCAGATTGTCCTGCAGGATGCGCTTATCGGACCAGAATACACCATGGTTGCGCAGCACCGTGTCGAACTGACCCTCCCATCTCTGCAGGCCCTGCAGTGCCTCTGCATACGTCGGGAGCATCTCCCGCTTGAGCAGCGTCATCTCTCCGCAGGCGTCTCCGAAGATGGCCGTGCGGTCTTCCGGGATAAGAAATACCATCATGCCCGCCGTGTGGCCCGGGACCGGGATCGCCTGTACCCGCACATCGCCCAGATCCAGCACGGCGTTATCTTCCAGCGGGCAGTAAGGTGCTGTACGGCTGGGCTGCAGCAGTTCTGGCGCAAATCCTTCCGGTGCTCCATCCGGCCCGTCGAGGATCTCCTCGTACCGGCGTTGCCAGATGTTATGCTGCTTTTCCAATGCAAAATCTGCCGGACTCAGCCAGACCGTTTCAAATTGCGCCGAGCCTCCCGCATGATCCAGATGGCCGTGGGACAGCCAGACCCGATAGGGCGTTGTGACATTCTGCTCCACAAAGCCTCTCAGATCGCCGATGCCAAAACCCGTGTCCAGCAGGACCGCTTCGTGGGTTCCCTGAACCAGATAGACGCAGACTCCGCAGGGAAGAATGATCCGGCTGATGTGCCGCGTTACTGACTGGAGCTTGAAGAAATTTTGCATTGTGAACCTTCCTTGTAAACGCCCGGAGGGGGCAGACCGGGGAAGCTTCCCTTTGGTCTGTCCCCTCGGAGCTGATTGTATCAGAGTTTCTTCTCTGCCTCAAAATCGTATGTGACCCACTGGACGATGAAGCAGAACAGCATTCCGATGCCGGTACCGATCAGTGCCTTGATCAGATCGCTCAGGTCACCGGTCGGGTTGACATAGTTTGCAAAGCCGAAAATGCCGCTGCCGCCGAACAGATAGATCTTTGTCCGCAGAGCACCCATCACGGCACCGCCAACAGCACCGGACAGGATATTGATGACATAGGGTTTCTTCAACGGGATCAGGATAGAGTACATCAAAGGCTCACCGACACCGCATACCTGAGAAATGAAGGATGGCAGTGCCAGATCGCGGACCTTCTTGCTGCGGGTGCGCAGGGTGATGCACAGGCCCTGTGCCACACCGATCATCGGGCCGATGCCGCCGGAAGCCATGATATAGTCAAATCCGTTGATGCCGATGTTGGACAGTGCCAGAGAGATGATGACCCAGTGCAGACCAAACATAACCAGTACGCCGAAGCCACCGCCGACCAGAGCACCCGCAATGATGCCGCCGACAATGCCCATCTCATACAGGGCCTTCACCAGCATGAAGATCGCGCCGCAGATACCCTGCGAGACCGGGCCGATGACGATATAGGTCAGCGGAACGGTGATCAGCAACACTAGAACCGGGGTCAGGATGCCGCGGATCACTTCCGGCAGGGATTTCTTAAAGGCCTTTTCCAGTTTAGCAGCCACATAAACGGCCAGCATGATTGGGATGATGCTGGAAGTGTAGCCGCTGCCCGGCATGATGATGGGAATACCAAACAGGGTATTGTAATAGTCCATGGCAAACGGCGTACCTGCCAGGATCGTACCAGCCACTTCCATCGTGGAGCCGATGTTCACCATGGCCGGGTAAACCAGTGCCGTGCCGATCGCAGCACCCAGGTACTCCGAGCACTTGAAACGACGGGCTGCCGAGAAGCCCAGCAGGATGGGCAGGAAGTAGAAGAAGCCGTCACCGACTGCATACAGCAGCATGTATACACCGCTGGTAGTCGAGACCCAGCCCAGCGATGCAAACAGCGAGATCACACCTTTGATGATACCGGCTGCGGTCAGGATGCCAAGGGTCGGTGCCAGAACACCGGACATGGTATTCATCAGCGTATTGATGGGGTTGTGCTTCTGCCCGTCTGCCACGTCATTTTCCTCTACAGCGGTGCTGATGCCGTAAGTCTCGCAGATCAGATCATACAAAGCATCCACCTTGCTGCCGACAACGACCTGACATTGTCCGCCAGCCATGATCAGCTGGATCACGCCCTGTGTTTTACGCAGGGCATCCTGATCCACCTTGGATTCATCTTTCAGGGTAAAACGCAACCGCGTAAAGCAGTGCGCCAGATTGACTACATTCTCTTTGCCGCCAACTGCTTTGAGCACGTTTTCGGCGATCTGTTTGTTGGTTGCCATGTAAAAGTCCTCCTTCGGTTTCCAAACGACCACAATATCAGGATCGACTCTTCATGAAACGCTTCCTGTTGACCGGTCAAAGCATTTTCGGAAGTTTCATTCACTTGAATCAAATATTTTATATCAAAATATTCAGAAGTTGTAAATATCTGTTTTAAACAAAGATTTTCTGCTTTCTTGCGCATATCCACCAATTTCCGGCGATATCTGTCTGACACGCATCTCTTTTTCGCGTTCCGCAGCATGATTTTTTCGGAGCCCTTGCATTTTTGCCTTCTTTTCGATATGATAGAATCAAATATTCGATACAGCACCTGTAAATACCAAGGAGATATCCTTATGAATCCGCTTCAACTCATGGAAATGCACCGCTCCGATTTCACCCCGAATGATCTGGCCATCTATCAGGCCATTCTGGAGAACCCGGATCAGGTCGTCTATAAAACTACCAGCCGCCTTGCCGAGGACTGCGGTGTTTCGCAGCCGGCACTCTCCCGCTTTGTCAAAACGCTGGGCTATAACCGCTATCAGGATTTCCGGGCCGACGTGAGCACCTGGCTTGCTGTGCAGGCCGAGCAGACAGCGCAGGGCTCTAACCACACCGGCTATTTTCACCGGTTATACCAGCTTTTGCAAAACTCTGAAAAGCTTCTGACACCTGCCTACTTGCAGGAGTTAGCGCAATACATCAACAACCACGCCAACATTTACGCCACCGGCCTTGCCAAGAGCTTCCAGCCTGCACAGCTGTTCGAGATTCTGATGCGGAAGAAGCGCCGCACCGTGCGGGCTGTTGCCAATGATTTTTTGGGAGAGACCTCTGCCTATATGGACGATAACGATCTTCTGATTCTGTTTTCCGTCAGTGGACGTTCGGAGATCATGCAGAGCATCCAGCACACCACCGGTAAAATATTGCTCGTCACCGCAAATCCGCACCCGGCCTGCGCCGAAAAAATCGGCCGCAGTGTCGTTCTGCCTTATTCCACTTGTGACCCCGAGGCCAGTTCGGTTTCTCCGGTGCTGTTCGATATCTTCGTAGAACTGCTGGTGGAGTATCTGTGACCATACCACACCAGCCTGCTCTTCTATCATATCTCTTACCAAGCAGACAGGAACATCTCTGTCTGCTGTTTTCATTTTCACCGTGCCATAAGTCCTACTATCACGCTTTATTGCAATAAAATTTACAAAACCATATTGACGCACCCACGCTTCCATGATGCCCTTTATTCCAAATCCTGCTGACAAAAGTGGTGGTTCTCACCGTGATAACCACCACTTTCAGCGGATGATTGCCCAGAAAGAACGTA
>OGDP01000660.1_pt1 | contig 29095 bp, 23 predicted proteins | sample 1570441 | NCBI WGS metagenome assembly OGDP01 (sample SAMEA2581961, study PRJEB24529) | metagenome | biome: Human gut stool | place: China | collected 2011
CGATCTCGTCAAAGCCGCGGCTCTTCTTGGGGCTGACGTTCAGCTCGATGACGGCCTCCACACGGTTGACCCCGGCCTTTTCCCAGTCCACAAGGGTCTTATAGCCCTTGATGATGCCCTGCGCCCGGGCCAGATCGATCATGGCCGCCACCTCGGCGGGGGATTTATTCAGCATCGTGGCGATATCCTCAATGGGCAGCCGCGCGTTGTCTTCCAGGATCTTCAAAAGCTGTTCCATAGTATTTTGCTCCTTCTCAGCCCGTAATCGGGAAATAAATTATCTATAAGTATAGCACAAGCTGTAAAAGATTGCACCCAATTTTTGGGATAGAATGTCTTTTTCCCCTCGTGTCTGTTCTTTTTTACAAAAAGTGTGTTCAAATTTTGCCAAATCTGCTATACTGGAAGAGTAAGAGTGTGCCGGAACGCTTGCGGCACCGTTCATCAAAAGGAAAACGAGGGTGGAAACGATGAAAGCATTCATTACCGTCATTGGTCACGATACCGTGGGCGTTGTTGCCAAGGTCGCTGGTCTGTGCACCGAACTGAACATCAATATCGAGGACGTGACCCAGAGCATCCTGCAGGGCATGTTCGCCATGATCATGCTGGTGGATATCAGCAACTGCAATGTGGGCCACGAAGAGCTGCACAAGCGCTGCGATGCACTGGCTGCCGAGATGGGCATGCAGATCAATGTTACCCGTCAGGAAGTTTTTGATGCCATGCACACCATCTGATGGAGGGAGTACACAGCTATGAGTATGTTTAATACCGGTGACATCCTCGAGACCATCGAGATGTTCACTCAGGACAATCTGGACGTGCGCACCGTCACCATGGGCATCAGCCTGCTGGACTGCATCGACCCGGACCCCAGGAAAGCCTGCGAAAAAATCTATCACAAGATCACCACCCGCGCCGCCCGGCTCGTTCCGGCTGTGGAGCACATCAGCGCCGAGTACGGCATCCCCATCATCAACAAGCGCATCAGCGTCACCCCCATCGCCATGCTGCTGGGCGCCTGCCCGGACGCCGACCCGGTGGACTTTGCCAAGACGCTGGACGCCGCCGGCAAGAAGGTGGGCGTCAACTTCGTGGGCGGCTACACTGCCCTCGTCCACAAGGGCTTCTCGGCGGGCGACCTGCGCCTCATCGAGTCCATCCCCCGCGCACTGGCCGAGACGGACATCGTCTGCAGCTCGGTGAACATCGGTGCCACCAAGGCGGGCCTGAACATGGACGCCATCAAGCTGATGGGCGAGGCCGTCAAGAAGGCCAGCGAGCTCACCGCCGACCGTCAGTGCATCGGCGCAGCAAAGCTGGTGGTCTTCTGCAACGCGCCCGAGGACAATCCCTTTATGGCGGGTGCCTTCCACGGCCCCGGTGAGCCCGACTGCGAGATCCACGTCGGCGTCTCCGGCCCCGGCGCGGTCCGCGCCGCGCTGGCCCGGCTGTCCAAGGATGCCCCCATCGACCAGGTGGCCGAGCTGGTGAAGCGCACCGCTTTCAAGATCACCCGCGTGGGTCAGCTGGTGGCAAACCTCGCCTCCAAAGAGCTGGGCGTACCTGCCGGCATCATCGACCTGTCGCTGGCCCCCACCCCCGCTGTGGGCGACAGCGTGGCCAACATCCTCGAAGAGATGGGCCTTGAGACCTGCGGCTGCTGCGGCACCACTGCCTGCCTCGCCCTGCTCAACGACGCCGTCAAGAAGGGCGGCGTCATGGCCTCCAACCACGTCGGCGGCCTGTCGGGCGCTTTCATCCCCGTCAGCGAGGACGACGGCATGATCCACGCCGCCGAGTGCGGCTGTCTCACCATTGAGAAGCTGGAGGCCATGACGGCTGTCTGCTCTGTGGGCATCGACATGGTCATCATCCCCGGCGACACCACCCCTGCCGTCATCAGCGCCCTCATCGCCGACGAAGCCGCCATCGGCATGGTCAACAGCAAGACCACCGCCGTCCGCGTCATCCCGGCCATCGGCCGCAAGGCGGGCGAAGTGCTGGACTTTGGCGGCCTGCTGGGCTACGGCCCCATCATGCCGGTCAACCAGCGTGACCCCTCCGTCTTCATCAACCGCGGCGGCAGACTCCCTGCCCCGATGCAGTCGCTGAAGAATTAAAGAATAATTTTCTAAAAACAGGCCCATCCTCTGGATAAACTTTCCATGAGGGGGCCTGTTTTTTATGTTATCCCGCCGCGAAATGGGGGCGCTGTGCGCCTCGCTGCTGTTCTGTCTTCTGCTGTCGCTGGGGGCAGGCTGGGCGCAGAGCCAGCTCACCACCGCCGACCAGCTTGCCGCCGACACCCTGCGGCTCCACATCCGGGCCGACACCGACTCCGTGCGAGACCAGAGCGCGAAGCTGGCTGTCCGGGACGCCGTGCTGGCCCTCACCGACGAAGCCTGCCCGGCGGACAGCCGGGCCGATGCCCGGGCGTGGGCGGCGGAAAACCTCGTCCGCTTCGAGCTGACGGCCCGCCAGACACTGGCCTCTCTCGGCATCCGTACACCGGTGAAAGTCTGCCTCGTGAATATGTACTTTCCCACCCGGCGCTATGACGGCGGAGCTCTGCCCGCCGGGCGGTACGACGCGGTGCGGCTGGACATCGGGACGCGGCGGGCAGGCCGGAACTGGTGGTGTGTGCTCTACCCGGGTCTCTGCCGGTCCGCCTGCGGCGGGTACGACACGCCTGCCGAAAATGACCTTGTCTGCGGGGAGTATATCGTCCGGTTCCGGTTCGTGGAGTGGTGGGACGGCCTCACCGCACCCCGGGAGGACGTGGTGCTGGCCGGGTGAACAGGCCGTCGGCCCGCCGCATAGGATGAGCGCGGAAGGAGTGTGACAACACTATGGCAATTCCTGCTTACTACTCGCTCATCCAGCGCGGCAGCTCCGGCCCGGACGTGGCCCTCGTGCAGACCTGGCTCAACGGCATCCGGGACAGCTGCACCTGGTACGCCGCCCTCACCGTGGACGGAAAGTTCGGCGCAAACGCCGAGAAGGCTGTCCGGGAGTTCCAGCTCCGGTACGGCCTCAAAGAGGACGGCAAAGTGGGCGCGAACACCTGGAACGTGCTCTACGCCCGCTACACGGCCAAACACGGCCTCATCGTCCCCTACCCCGGCATCGTGCTGCGGAGCGGCAGCGCAGGCGGCTGCGTCCGGCTGGTGCAGCAGAAGCTCAACACCGAGGGCGAGCGGCTCACCACCGACGGCAAGTTCGGTGCCAGCACCGTCGCCGCCGTCAAGCGCTACCAGACCCGCCACAGCCTGACCTCCGACGGCTCCGTGGGCAAAGACACCTGGGAAAAGATGTTCCCTGCCGCGTGATGTGAAGACGGAAGAGCCTCCCGAAAGGGGAGGCTCTTTTCGATTTGACATATCTTTTTGTCGAAAAAAAAAAAAATAATAAGGAGCCCGGGTTGCGGCTCCCAGCGTCTGCTTCGGCCCTTGGTGCGGGCCTCGCATCCTGCTGGCCGCGGCCCCAACAGCTCCTCCCTGTTTCCGCCACTGGCGGCGGTCGTCGCCGTTGCCCCCTCGACAAACGCCCCCAACTCTCCTATAATAAAATCATCCCAACGAAAGGCGGTGTCCCCATGCGTTTCCTACACCTCTCCGACCTGCATCTGGGCAAGCGGGTCTGCGAGTTCTCCATGCTGGACGACCAGCGCTACATTTTAGAGCAAGTCCTCTCCCTGCTGGACGCCCGGCCCGTGGACGGCGTTCTGCTGGCAGGCGACCTCTACGACAAGCCCGTGCCGCCCGCCGAGGCGGTGCGGCTGCTGGACTGGTTCCTCACCGAGCTTGCGGCGCGGGGCCTGCCCGTTTTTGCCGTCAGCGGCAACCACGACTCGGCAGACCGCATCGCCTTCGGCGCACAGCTTCTGGCGGGGAGCCGGGTGTACGTCAGCCCGGTCTTTGCCGCACCGCCCGCGCCCATCACCCTGACGGACGAATACGGTCCGGTGGACGTCTGGCTCCTGCCCTTCCTGAAGCCTGCCGCCGTGCGGCACGTCTTCCCGGACGAGAAGATCGAGAGCTATAACGACGCCATCGGCTGTGTGCTGAACGCCTGTACACCCGACCCCGCCCGCCGGAACGTGCTGGTGGCCCACCAGTTCGTGGCCGGGGCGGCGGTCTGCGAGAGCGAAGAGCCCAGCGTGGGCGGGGTGGACAGCATCGACGTCTCCCTCTTCGAGGGCTTCGACTATGTGGCTCTGGGCCACCTCCACAGCCCTCAGAAGGTGGGACGGGACACCGTCCGGTACGCAGGCAGTCCCCTCAAATATTCCTTCTCCGAGGCCCATCAGCACAAAGCCGCCCTCTTCGTCACCCTGAGCGAAAAGGGCAGCGTCCGCTTCGAGGCCGCGACTCTCACCCCCCGGCACGACCTGCGGGAGCTGCGGGGCAGTTACATGGAGCTCACCGACCGCCGGGCCTACGACGGCACGCCGACGGACGACTACCTCCACATCACCCTCACCGACGAGCAGGACGTTCCCGACGCGCTGGCCCGGCTGCGGGTCATCTACCCGAACCTCATGCGGCTGGACTACGACAACCGCCGCACCCGGGCCGCTGAGACGCCCGACGCCGCTGCCCGAGCCGAGAGCAAAACGCCCCTCGAGCACTTTGCGGCCTTTTACGAAGCCCAGAACGGCCAGCCCCTCTCCGACGAACAGGCGGCGTTCTGCCGATCGCTCATCGAGGACATCTGGAAGGAGGACGAAGCATGAGGCCCCTGAAACTGACCTTATCGGCCTTCGGGCCTTACGCCGCCAAGACCGTTCTCGACCTCGCCCAGCTGGGCAGAGGCGGGCTCTACCTCGTCACCGGCGACACCGGCGCGGGCAAGACCACCCTCTTCGACGCCATCACCTACGCCCTCTACGACCATTCCAGCGGCGGCGTCCGGGAGGGGGCCATGCTCCGCAGCAAGTACGCCGAGCCCGGCACCCCCACCTTCGTGGAGCTGGAATTCGAGGTGCGGGGGCAGCGCTGCACCGTCCGCCGCAATCCCGAATACCTCCGCCCGAAAGCCCGGGGCGAGGGCTTTACCACCGAAAAGGCCGACGCCTGCCTCACCTACGCCGATGGCCGTCCGCCCGTCACCCGGGCCAAGGACGTCACCGCCGCCGTGGTGGACATCATCGGGCTGGATTACAACCAGTTCTCCCAGATCGCCATGATCGCTCAGGGGCAGTTCACCCGGCTGCTCAACGCCTCCACCGAGGAGCGGAGCAAGATCTTCCGCAAGCTGTTCCGCACCCAGCCCTACCAGCGTCTCCAGGAGCGGCTGCAGGCCGAGAACGCCGCCCTCACCCGCCAGCGGGAGGAGCAGAGCGTCCGCATCGGGCAGCTGCTCTCCGGCCTGAGCTGGGCCGAGGGGGATGCCGACGAAGCCGTTCTGGACGCGCTGGCCCCCCTCTGCGAGGCGGGCGGGCAGGCGTCGCCGGAGACGTTGCTTCCCCTTCTGGACGCCCTGCTGGCCGGGCAGGAGCAGGCACTGAACGCCGCCACCGCCGCCCGGACTGAGGCCGAGGCAGAGCTGGACAAGCTCCAGCAGACGCTGGGCCGGGCCGAACAGGCCGAGAAGCTCCGCCTCAAGCTGACCGCCGCGCAGGCCCGTCAGGACGCTCTGCGGCCCGTTCTGGACGCCGCCGAAGCCGAAGCGGCCCGCCACGCCGGGGATGCCGCCGCGCTGGACGCGCTGGCCGGAAAGCTCGAGCGGGCAAAATCTGACCTCGCGGCCTTCGACGGGCTGGACAGCCTCGAAAAGAAGCTTTCCGCCGCCCGGGACGCCGCCGCCCTCGAGAACGCCAGAGCCGAAAAGCGCCGCGCCGCCCTCGGGCAGCTGGACGGAGAGCTGACCGCTTTGGAGCAGAGCCTCACCGTCCTTGGGGGCGCGGAGGCCGAGAACGTGAGCCTTGAGGCCCGGGCCGAACAGCTGGCCCGGCGGGAAACGGCCCTCGCGCAGCTGGCCCAGAGCCTCGCCGAGGGGCAGCGCCGGGGGCAGGCCGCACGGCAGGCCCAGGAGCGTTATCTTCTCGCCGACGGCGCAAAAGAGCGCGCCCACGCCCTCCGCGACCACCTCGAGCGGGCCTTTCTCAACGCGCAGGCGGGCCTGCTGGCCGAGAGTCTGACGGAGGGTTCTCCCTGCCCCGTCTGCGGCAGCACCCATCACCCGAAGCGGGCCGTTCTGCCCGCCGAAGCCCCCACGCAGGCCCGGGTAGACGCGGCCAGACAGTCCGCCGACGAGGCCGACCGCGCCGCACAGGAAGCCAGTGCCTCTGCCGCCAAGGCCGTGGCCGCAGACCGGGAGGCCAAAGCCACCCTCCGCCGGGACGCCGAGGCCCTGCTGCCGGAGCGGTTCACCTCGCCGGAGGGGCCGGTGAAGCTGACCGTCTCACTTCTGAAGACGGCTCTGGCCGAAGAAAGCGAGGCCCTGCACGCCGCACAGGAAGCCCTCGACAAGGCGCAGAAGCAGAATGCCGCCGCCCTCGCCGCCAAGGCCCGGCAGGAGGACGAGCGGCAGAAAAAGACCGCTCAGCGCTCTGCCCTCGAGGCCGAGGCACGGGCTTCCGCTGAGGAAGCCGCCCGGCAGTCTGCCTCCGCCAAGGCTCTGGAGGCCCAGTGTGCCGAGGCCCGGGCCGCTCTGCCCGCCGCCGGCCGGGAGGAAGCCCGCCGGGCGCTGGCCGGGCTGGAAAACGAGCGCTGCGCCCTCCGGGCCGGGATGGACGCCGCCGCGTCGGCTCTGGCCAGGGCCCGGCAGGACTACGCCGCTGCCGAGGCCGCTGTCACGGCCCTGACGGCCCAGCAGACGGAGGCGGGCGAAGCCGCCGACCTGCCCGCCCTCGAATCCCAGCGGGACGCCCTGACGGCCCGGCGCACCGCTCTCGCGGCTCAGGAAAAGGCCCTGACGGCCCGCCTCCTGCCCAACCGGAAGGCCGCTGACCTCTACCGTCAGCACGCCGCCGCCCGGGCGGAGCTGGAACGCCGCTGGCAGTGGGTGAACGCCCTCGCCTCTACGGCGGGCGGCACCCTCAGCAGCAAACAGAAGATCCGCCTTGAGGCTTACATCCAGATGAACTACCTCGACGCCATCCTCGTCCACGCCAACACCCGCCTTATGCAGATGACCGCCGGGCAGTACGAGCTGGAGCGGGTGGGCGCCGAGAACCAGCGCAGCCAGTCCGGCCTCGACCTCGGCGTCATCGACCACTACAACGGCACCCGCCGCAGCGTCAAGACCCTCTCGGGCGGTGAGAGCTTCAAAGCCTCACTGGCGCTGGCTCTGGGCCTCTCGGACGAGGTCCAGAGCGCGGCGGGCGGCATCCGGCTGGACACCCTCTTCCTCGATGAAGGCTTCGGCTCGCTGGACGACGAGAGCCTCGAGCAGGCCATCCGGGTCCTCGCCGGCCTCACCGAGGGCGACCGCCTCGTGGGCATCATCTCCCACGTCGCCGCGCTCAAGGAGCGCATCGACAAACAGGTGGTCGTAAAAAAGGCCCGCAGCGGGGGGAGCACGGTGGAGGTCATTGTGTGACCGCTTCCCTTCTCTTCCTCATCGCCTGCCTTCTCAGGGCCGCGTCTTTCAGAAAGTCTTTTGCCTGCCCAGTCCCTTTTCCACACCCCGAGGCCCCTCTGGCCCCGGGGTGTTTTTGTATATTTTGCATAAAAAAAAAAAAGAAAAACTTCGTTTTTTTGACGTTTTTCCCATTTTTTCTTGACATCAACTAGTAATATCTCTTATTATGGTATTACCAACTCCCCACGGGGGCTGGAGAATACTACCGATCTGCTTTGAAGGAGGAACTGTAATGAAATTAACAAAAAAGCTGCTGGCCATGGCCCTTGCCGGAGTGATGCTGCTCACCATCCTCACCGGCTGCAGCGGTGGAAAAACCGGCGACCGGCTGGCGGAGGAGTATATGGCCACTTTCCTCAGCGAGAACCTTGGTTATAAGGACGTTCCCATCACCCACGATGTCCCTGAGATAAAGACCGTTGCTGATATGTTTGATGCCTCCTGGTTGAACGAAAACAACGGCAAGTGGAACATTTCTTCTACTGATGCGAGTTACACAGCCCTTCGGAACATTTTTAGCAAATACAGCAGCGGTTATACCGTGAATCTTTACGCCTGCGAGGTGGACAGCAAGCAGAGCGAGCTCAACCAGACCATGCGTGTTATGTCCACTATTTTTTACGGACTGTCGGTTTATAGGTTCTCTGTCACGCCTCCCTCCCCTGCACCGCTAACCGCCATCCAGTGCGCCACCCGGCTTGTAACAAGAGGGGACAAGAGCTACCGCATCGCCGTATTTATTTTTGATCATACCGTAGGTTAACAGCCTGCGTGAACACAGGGAGGAATAACGATGAAAACTATGAAAAAGATTCTTGCCTTCGCCCTTGCCGGGGTGATGGCACTGGCCCTGCTTACAGGCTGCGGCACCGGAAGCTCGGCCTCCCACAAGAGCCTTGCAAAGGCTATGGCGGATTATGACAATGGCCATGAGCGTAAGACGACCATTACCTATACCTCCTCTGCCGAACTGGATGCCCTGCTGCAAACGTGGGCAGCGAACCCCAAATTTGAAACCATTGTCGAGAAGGTTTACAACGGCGATACACTTTCATCTTCCGATATTCCGGACGGCGTTGTCGTCCCCAATGATAAGGTCGTCTACCTCTACTGCGGCAAGTACGACAAGGATGCCGGAAAGCAGGCCCTCAACCTGAATGCATGGGACCACTACACCCATATCAGCAGCAATTCGTCTCTGGCCGATGAACGCAAGATCGGTCTGATCACCACCAGCTTTACCGATGACACCACCAACGAAAAGGTCAAGGTCCGGTTTGCCGTGGTGGTATCGGAAATCCCCACCGCTACCCCGTAACACAGCGCAGCACCTCTCCCCCCGGAGCCCCCGGGGGGATTTTTTTGTGCATGATTGCCCCTGCCGCCGGGCATCCTAGGGGCGGAGGTGTTTTTTATGGAATCTCTGACGCCCTTCATCCGCCATGAGCTTGAGGATGCGCCCGGGCCGAGCGGCCCGCCGGAGGAGACGAGCAGCGTGGTCAGCCCGCCTTTGGGCGCGGAACCCGGTCAGCCGCCCGTCACGGAACCGCCAAAGCCGGGTCGCGGCTCCCAGCAGCCGCCGTCGCAGCCGGACGGCCCGGATGTGCAGCTCCCGCCGCCGGAAGTCCCGCAGCCCCGTCCGGACTGTAGCATCCAGCATCCAGGGCAGGTCGTCCTTCATACAACCTCTCAGTCTGCTTCGCAGACAGCTCCCCTAGTAGGGGAGCCTCTGGCGAAGAGACAAAGCTTTACGGAATGCCAAAGCCTCCCCTCGCTAGGGGAGGTGGCATTGCGAAGCAATGACGGAGAGGTTAGCATCCCCATGACCGACGGCACCCCTGCGGCCTGTCGGCAGAAGAATGCCGCCGAGTTTCTGGCCGGGCGGTCGCCGGGGGTAATGGCGCAGTACGGCGGCGGGCTTTTCGGGGCCGAGCAGCATCTTCACAGCCGCGAACCTGCGCCCGACGAAGACGAAAGCGGCGTTTTACAGCTGGTAGAGTGGCGCGAAGAAGCGCCTTACGGTTGAAAGAGATGTAAAATTCAGAAATTATTTTCCAATTACCTGTTGAAATCTTTGCGCACTTCTTTTATTATGGTAGCAAACAAAGCAAAGGCAGGTAATGCACTATGGCAGAAATCAAATACGAGATCGTTGAACGCATCGCAGTCCTCGGAGAGCGTCCCCGCGGCTGGGAGCGCCAGCTCAACCTCATCAGCTGGAACGAAGGCGAACCCAAGTACGACATCCGCGACTGGTCCCCGGACGGCACCCGCATGGGCAAGGGCATCTCCCTGAGCCACGACGAGCTGGCCATCCTGAAGGGCATCCTCGAGGATATGGAGCTGTAAGATGACGGACCGCGAGGAATTTCTGGAGATATTCCGCACCCACGTCACCCGGCCCGGCAGCGAGAAGCTGCTGGACTGGATGGACAGCAAGACGGACTTCTTCTCCGCGCCGGCGTCCACCCGCTTCCACGGGGCCTGCGAGGGCGGGCTGTGCGCGCACAGCCTGAACGTCTACCGCGTGCTCCACGGCACCTTCTTCACGCCGGACGAGGACAGCGAGGAGACCTTCGCCATCTGCGCACTGCTCCACGACCTGTGCAAGGCCAACTTCTACAAAAAAGGCACCCGCAACGTGAAAAACGAAGCGACGGGCCAGTGGGAGAAAGTCCCCAGCTACAGCGTGGAGGATATGTTCCCCTACGGCCACGGCGAGAAAAGCGTCTTTCTCATCGAGCGGTTCATGAAGCTGAAGGTGGAAGAGGCCGTGGCCATCCGCTGGCACATGGGCGGCTTCGACGACGCTGTCCGGGGCGGCAGCTTTGCCCTGTCGGGGGCCTTCGAGAAGTACCCTCTCGCCGTCAAGCTCCACATCGCCGACCTCGAGGCGACCTATCTGCTGGAACAGCGGGGCGAATGATACAAAAAAGACCACCTGTCTCTCGACAGGTGGTCTTTTCAACTCTTACTTTTCCTGCGGCATCAGCTTCGAAAGCTCGGCCAGGACCTCGTCGCCGAGGTGTTCCAGCTTTGTTTTCGGTTGACGGTCCGCAGCAGGCGGTGTCTGTGCAGCCGTCTCCGGGAGCGGGACAGTGGGCTGTGTGGACGGAACATCCAGCCGCAGCGGGGCGGTGGATATTTTGTCCAGCTCGCTCCGCAGCTCCTCACACCGGGCGGTCAGCTCGGCGTTCTCCTTCCGCAGGGCCAGCATGGTGCGCTCGTAGGCGAACATCCGTGTCTCATAGCGGCGAAGCTCGGCGTTGGCCGCGTTGAGCTTCCGGCTCAGCTGCTCGAGCTGAGTCGGCCCGGACGCAGCGGGCAGAGCCTCAGGGCAGGACTTCTCCTGTTCGGATGCCATCGCCTCTTCCACCTCCTGCAGTCTGCGCTGGGCGCAGCGATGCTCCCGGGCAGTCTCCCGGCAGAGCTGTTCCAGCCGATGCAGCTCCGGCGTCCGGCGGCTGCTCAGCCACTCCAGCGGCAGCTTCGTCTGTTGCTGCTCCACGGTACAGCCTCCTTCCGCTTTTTCTGCGCAAGGGGTTCTCTATTCTTGCGCTTATCTACGCTTGTTCAGGATCGCCAGCAGGTCGTCGTAGTAGCTGGTGTCGCTGTTCTCCTCTTCCACGGGCTTGGCGGCAGAAGCACTGCCGGAAGCGGCGGAGGGAGTGTTGACCTCGGCACTGAAGACAGCGGACGGAGCAGAAGCCGTCACGCCGGGAGCAGTACCGGCGGCAGCAGTCCCCAGCGTGCTGCGCAGGCCGTCAGCGGCCTTGTTGTCGAAGCCGGTGGCCACGACGGTAACGCGCATCTCATCGGAGAGGTTCTCGTCGAAGGCAGTACCCCAGATGATGTTCGCATCGGGATGTGCGCTCTGGGTGATGAGGCCGGCGGCAGTCTCGACATCCTCCAGACCGATGTCGGGGCTGGAAGTGATGTTGATGATGACGCCGTGTGCGCCGGCGATGCTGGTCTCCAGCAGCGGAGAGGAGATCGCGGCCTTGGCGGCGTTCTCAGCCTTGCCGGCACCCTTGGCGCTGCCGACGCCCATGTGAGCGTAGCCGGCGTCCTTCATGATGGAGCGCACGTCGGCGAAGTCCAGGTTGATGAAGGCCGGCACATTGATCAGGGCGGAGATGGACTCGACGCCCTGACGCAACACGTTATCAGCGGCCTGGAAAGCGTTCATCAGGGTGATCTTCTCCTGACTGATCATCTTCAGGCGCTCGTTGGGGATGACGATGAGGCTGTCCACGTGCATCAGCAGATTTGCGATGCCCTGCTCAGCCAGACCCATCTTTCGCTTGCCCTCAAAAGAGAAGGGCTTGGTGACGATGCCCACGGTCAGGATGCCCAGATCGTGTGCCACCTCGGCCACCACAGGAGCAGCACCGGTGCCGGTGCCGCCGCCCATACCGGCGGTGATGAAGACCATCTGGGAGCCCTTCAGAGCGTTTGCGATCTCGTCCTTGCTCTCCTCGGCAGCGCGCTGGCCGATCTCGGGGTCAGCACCTGCGCCGCGGCCCTTGGTGAGCTTGGAACCCAGCTGCACCTTGGTGGCGGCATGGTTCTTCGCCAGTGCCTGCTGGTCGGTGTTCATTGCGATAAATTCAACGCCCTGCAGGCCGTCGCTGACCATGCGGTTGACGGCGTTGCCGCCGCCGCCGCCCACGCCGATGACCTTTATCGTCGTTACGTTTTCGTCCATTTCTTCGTCGAGCATGAGTGCCATATCATTGTCCTCCATCGGATTTTATCGTAGACCGCGCCTTGGCGCAGGATAGAACTCAACATTACTGCTACTATATAACAGTATCGTATCATCTTTTGGCCCCGAATGCAAGACAAATTTGTTTTTTCGATGGTATTTTTTTCACAGCGGCGTCAAGGGGCGGCATTTCTCTGCCAATTCGTCCCCCTAAAGAGGCCAGAACTTCCCACAGACCGGCATAGCCCCGGTCGATGTGACGAGTCTCTTCCACAAAGCTCTTTCCCTGTGCCGACAAAGCCGCCACCACCAGTGCCGCGCCGCCCCGCAGGTCGGGCGCAGTGAGGGCGGCTCCGTGGAGGCCGCTTTCCGGCAGCGGGCCGACAGAGAGCACCCGGCCCGACCGTTTTACCCGCCCGCCCAGCCGCTCGAAGCCCTCCGCGCAGCCGAACCGCCGCTCGAAGATGACGTCCTCGATGCTGCTCTCTCCCTCGGCGCAGAGCATGGCGGCGGCCAGCAGGGGCGCAGCGTCGGTGGCGAGACCCGGGTACACCCCGGTGAAGACCCGGCCCGCCCCGTACAGCCGCCCGAAACGGGCCACCTCGGCCCGGTCTGCGCCCCGCTCCACGGTGCAGCCCATTTGTTCCAGAATTTCCAGCACCGGCGCATAGAGCGCGGGCGGGCATCCGGTGAGTTCCACCCGCCCTCCGGCAGCAGCGGCGGCACAGGCCAGCGTAGAGGCGAAGATGCGGTCCGGCAGGGGCGAAAAATCGCAGCCGGAAAGCCCCCGCCGCCCCTCGATGCGCAGTGTGGAAGTCCCCGCACCCTCGATACGCCCGCCGCAGCGGTTCAGAAATTCGGCAAGGTCGGAGATCTCCGGTTCCCGGGCTGCGCCCCGCAGGACGGTGGTGCCTCGGGCGCAGACAGCAGCCAGCAGCAAGGTCTCCGTCGCTCCCACGCTGGGGAAACGGAGGGTGAAGTCGGCCCCGTGGAGGCCCCCCGGCGCGGCCAGCACCAGCTTTCCCGCCCCGGCGTCCAGCTCCTTTGCCCCCATCCGGGCCAGACCTTCCAGATGTAAGTCGATGGGGCGGGCGCCGATATTGCACCCGCCGGGCAGCGAAGTCTCGGCCCGGCCCAGCCGCGCCAGCAGCGGTGCGCAGAAGAGGATGGAGGCCCGCATTTGTGCCGCGGTTTCTCCCGGAAGGGTGCTGTTTGAGGGCATCCCGGCCACCACAATGTCTGCCCCCTGCCAGTAGGCAGCACACCCTGCGCCCCGCAGCAGCCCGAGGCTGCATTCCACGTCCGACAGCCTCGGCACGGCCCGCAGCCGCACCGGTCCCCGGCAGAGCAGTGCCGCCGCAAGGAGCGGAAGTACGCTGTTTTTCGCCGCCGGTATCGCCGCCGTGCCGTTCAGCGGCCGCCCGCCCATCACCCAAATCCGCCCGCTCTGCTGTGTCATATCCGCTGCCCCCATTCCGCAAAAGATACCCCACGATATGCAAAAGCAGGGGCGGATGTCACGCTGGACGATGATTTCAGTTTGTTGGGAGGTTTGTTATGCTTCCCCGCGTGATACCCCCAGCACCACCCCCATCTCCCCCAGCAGCATCATGAGGCTGGTGCCGCCGGAGGAGAAAAAGGGCAGCGAGATGCCGGTGTTGGGGATGGTGTTGGTGACGACAGCCACGTTCAGCACCGCCTGCAGGGCCACCTGCACCACGAATCCCACCACCAGCAGCGCTCCGAACCGGTCGGGCGCGTGGGCTGCGATGGTGATGCCCCGGCAGAGCAGCAGCACGAACAGCCCCACCACTGCACAGGCCCCCACAAAGCCCAGTTCCTCGCAGACGATGGAGAAGATGAAGTCGTTCTGAGGCTCGGGGACGAAAAGATGCTTCTGGCGGCTTTCCCCCAGACCGAGGCCGGTGGCCCCGCCGGAGCCAATGGCATAGAGGCTCTGAATGGTCTGGTGGCCGTCACCCAGCGGGTCGGCGAAGGGGTCGAGCCAGGAGCGGAGCCGGTCGGCGGCGTAGGGGACGAGGTCGGGCATGACGGCCACCGCCGCACCAATGGCCCCGACGCCTCCCGCGCCCGCCAGCAAAAACCACCGCAGCCCCGTACCGCCCACGAACATCAGCACCGCGCCGATGCCGAGGATGAGGACAGTGCCGGACAGGTGCGGCTCCAGCAGCATCAGGGCCGCCACCACCCCCAGCACCAGCGCAAAGGGCAGGACACCCACGCTGAAATCCTTCATCCGGTCGTGGTTCAGTGCGATGATGTGGGAAAACACCAGCACCACCGCGAACTTTGCGATCTCGCTGGGCTGCAGGGTGCCGAACCCCGGGATGACCAGCCACCGCTTGCAGCCGTTGTACTCGGGCATAAACAGCACCGCCGCCAGCAATATCAGCGACAGCCCCAGCAGCGGCCACGCCAGCTTGTGGAAGATATGGTAATCTACCCGGCTGGCCAGCCACATCCCGCAGAGCCCCAGCGCCGCGTAGAGCAGCTGAGGCCGCAGGCCCAGGCGTCGCCCCGCCGGTAGAGCGCCACAGCGCTGGACGCGCTGGCCAGCATTACCAGCCCGAAGCCCACCAGCGTGAGCACCAGGATCAGAAACGGCAGGTCCATGCCGGGCAGCGGACGCAGGATCCTCTTCTTCATCCTCTCCCCCCTTCCCTTTAGTGTACGCACCGGGGCGGACGGCTAGTCACGGGGCTCCGCGCATATAATTGCAGGAGGGGAGGTGCTGTCTCATGTCCGAATCGCCAAAACCCGCCGACGCCCTGCGCACCCTGCCGGAACGGGCGTTCCGCGCCCGGGCAGGGCTGGTGGCGGGGATATTCTGTCTGGTCTGCTGCGGGCTGGCGGTGCGGCTTTTATTTTTGCAGGTGCTGGGCGGCGGCTGGTACACCGACCGCGCCCTGGGCCAGCAGCTGCGGGACACCGTCGTCCCCGCCGACCGGGGCCGCGTTTATAGCGCCGACGGCGTCCTTCTGGCGGCCAACAGCAGCTGCTGGACCCTCCGGGCCTCGCCCCGGGAGATGCCGGAGGATAAACTCGCCCTCGCGGCCAAGGGGCTGGCGGAGATATTGGAGCTGGACGAAGGGAAGCTTCTCGAGAAATTCAGCGACCGCCGTTCCAACGACTGCCTCCTGCGCTACCGGGTAGACCGGGTCATGGCCGACGCCGTGCGGGACTTCTGCGAGGCAAACGGCATCACCGGCATCCGCATCAATCAGGACTCGAAGCGCTGGTACCCGCAGGGGGAGTTTCTGGCTTCGGTGCTGGGGTTCACCAATGTGGACAACGCGGGCGTCTCGGGCCTCGAACTGAAGTATGACGACCTGCTCACGGGCGAAAACGGCGTCGTCCTCACGGCGGTGAACGCCTGGGGCTACACCCTCGAGCAGAGCTATGAGACCGAGCGCTTTCCCACCGAGGGGGACGGCCTGCGGCTCACCATCGACGCCAACATCCAGCACTACCTCGAGAACGCGCTGGGCTACGCGGTAAAGGAGCACCACGTCGCAGCCCGTGCCGTGGGCATCGTCATGGACGTGAACACCGGGGCTGTGCTGGCCATGTCCACCACCCCCGCCTACGACCCCAACCAGCCCCGTGTGCTGGCCGACAAGGCCGCCCGGGAGGCCGTGGAGAGGCTTTCCGGCGACGAGCGGGCGGCGGCATTGCAGCTGGCCCAGCAGACCCAGTGGCGGAACAAGGCCGTCAGCGACCTCTACGAGCCGGGCAGCGTCTTCAAGCTCATCACCTGCGCGGCGGCGCTGGACACCGGAGCTGTGAGCAAAAATTCCAGCTTCTACTGCGGCGAGAGCATCTCGGTAGCCGGCACCCGCTTCCACTGCGCCAACCACAAGCGCCACGGCGCGCAGACCGTCACTCAGGCCCTCGAGAACTCCTGCAACCAGAGCTTCATCCAAATCGGCGCAAGGCTGGGCAAAGAGGCGTTCTGCGACTACTTTGCAGCCTTCGGCCTCCGCGCGCCCACCGGCATCGACCTGCCCGCCGAGCCGAAAAAGAGCCTCTACTACACCGCCGACCGGATGGGGCCGGTGGAGCTAGCGTCCTGCGCCTTCGGGCAGAGCAGCAAGATCTCTTACCTCGAGATGGCGTCGGCGGTCTGCGCCGTGGTCAACGGCGGGCGGCTGATGCAGCCCTACGTCGTCTCGGACATCCTCGGCCCGGAGGGCGAAGTCATCGACCACCTCTCCCCCGTCTGCAAGCGGCAGGTGCTGAAAGAGGAGACCTCCCGCACCATGCGGGAGATGATGGAGGCCGTCGTCCTCTACGGCGGCGGCCGAAACGCCCGGATCGCGGGCTACCGGGTAGGCGGCAAGAGCGGCACCAGCCAGAAGCTGGACAGCGCCGACGAGAAGGCCCGCATCGCCAGCTTTGTGGCCGTGGCTCCCATCGATGACCCCCAGTTTTTGTGTCTCGTCTGCCTCGACGAGCCCCACAGCTGGACGACAGCGGGCGGCAGCCTCTCGGCCCCGGTCTGCGCCGAGGTCCTCGAGCAGACGCTGATCTATAAAAGTATCCCCCGTGCCGCTGTCCCGGATACGCCTGCTTCCGATGCTGAGACTTCCGCCGACCTTCCCGAGGACGGCGACAGCTTCGATGGGGCGTAAAAATGGGCAAAAGAAAAGACCGCTGGACGGCGGTCTTTTCTCACGTTCCTGCTTCGTCCGTCAAACGTACCAGCTCTGCGGCCAGCGGCGGAAGAGTCTCTATGCTTTCTCTCTCGTCCAGATAGACGACCTCGTGATAAAACGGCTCGTCGTTCCGCTTCGATAGGATGTGCGTCACCGGATACGCGCCCTCGCTCTTGGCAAAGCCGTCCTCATCCCGCAGTGATTCCACGATGTACTTGCTGCTCTTGTACTCCCCGCTGGCGTCCTTGTGACGGTTCAGGCAGAGCACAAAGGCAAGGTCCGTCGTGCCGAACTGAAACGACTGCGTTTCAGTCGTGATATTTTCCAGCATAAAGCACTCTGAAGTGACCATGCCGGCGATGTCGCTCAGGTGTACGAGCTTGCGCTGGCAGAGCTGATAGGGGTGGTGAGGCGAAAAGAAGATCTGGTTTGCCTGCAGCGTCCCGCTCACCGCCTTTTTGTAAAAGGACATCGCGTCCAGCCCGGTATCCACGCCGGTCAGGTGACGGAATCCCTTTGCCTGATAGGCCACCTCGATGGCTCTGCCGTCGAAGACATACAAAAAGTGTTTGCCCACCAGATTTTTCTTATAGAGGCGCGCCGCCGCAGAGATTTGGGCTACCACCTGCTTTTTATCGTTCAGCTTTTTCATACGTCCCCAGTTCCTTTTATAAAGAAAGGGCGTCAGACTCTTCATCCGACGCCCATCATTCTTAAAACAGCGGTTTTCTGCTGGCTGTCAGCCGCGATGCCCGGTAGAGCATCTATTGTCGCCGGAACTTACCGTCCCCGGCGCGGACTCACCTTATCTCCCCGGTGCGGGCGCGATGTCCGGTGGGACATCTTATGTCGTGGTAATTACCCTGCCCACGCACAGTACAGCTTTGCGTGCCGCCGCACGGAACCTTCCGGTTCACTTACAGTATACACAAAACCTGACGGATTGTCAACAAAAATCGTTCAGCTCTGCTGCGGCTGATCGCGGAACACGATCTCACCGGTCTTGCTGTCCATCGACTCGACGATGGCGAGGCTCTCCAGCTGGATGCCCTTGCTGCGGATGAGGTCGCCGCCCTGCTGGAAGCCCTTCTCGACGGCGATGCCGATACCCTCGACGGTGGCACCGGCCTTCTCGGTCAGCTCCAGCAGACCCAGCAGGGCGCAGCCGTTGGCCAGGAAGTCGTCGATGATGAGAACGTGGTCCTCGGGGGTGAGGAACTTCTTGGAGACGATGACATTATAAATTTTCTTGTGGGTGAAGGACTGGATCTTCGTCTCGTAGTTGTCATAGTCCAGGTTGATGCTCATGGACTTTTTGGCGAACACCACCGGCACGTTGAACTCGCTGGCCACCACGGCCGCGATGCCGATGCCGCTGGCCTCGATGGTGAGCACCTTGTTGATGGGTTTGCCGTCGAACAGGCGCTTCCACTCCTTTGCCATCTCGCGGAACAGCGGGATGTCCATCTGATGGTTGATGAAGCTGTCCACCTTGAGTACGTTGCCCTCACGGACGATGCCGTCTTTGCGGATGCGGTCTTCCAGCATTTTCATAGTTCGTCTCTTCCTCCCAATTTCCCTGTCACAAAACGGTCGATATTTCATATCAGTATACCGGATACTCTCCCGGTTGGCAAGGCTTTTTCTGCCCAAATTTGACTCGTTCTCTCCGGTTTTTTCAGCCCTTTCGATTATAAGTACGACTTTTGCGGTACAGTCTGTGTCTCAGGGCGGGCGATTTGTGCAGTTGTCTCTTGTTTTCTGCGCAAAATCGAGTATACTGGTAGCAACCGGAAACGGCTTGCTGCGGCCGACGAGGGCCGCACCGGGAAAAGGAGTCAGTATATGAAGACAGGGTTAGTATTAGAGGGCGGTGCCATGCGGGGGATGTTCACCGCAGGCGTTCTGGATGTCCTGATGGAACACGGCCTCACCACCGACGGCACCATCGGCGTGTCGGCGGGCGCGGTGTTCGGCTGCAACTTCAAGTCGCACCAGATCGGCCGCGTCATCCGCTACAACACCGAATATTGCAACGACAAGCGCTACGCCAGCTTCCGCAATCTGCTGCGCACCGGCAACCTCTACAGCGAGGATTTCTGCTACCACGAGGTGCCGGAAAAGCTGGACCCCTTCGATGAAGAAGCCTTCCGCGCTTCGCCCATGGACTTCTTTGTCGTCTGCACCGACCTGCGCACCGGCGACCCGATCTACCACAAGTGCCGCAGCGGCGACGCCGAAGACGTGCGCTGGATGGAGGCTTCGGCGTCCATGCCGCTGGCGGCGAAGGCCGTCCGGATCGGCCACTACTCCCTGCTGGACGGCGGCGTGGCCGACTCCATCCCCGTCCGCTTCTTCGAGAGCCTGGGTTACAAGCGGAATCTCATCATCCTGACCCAACCCAAAGGCTTTGTGAAAAAGAAGAACCCCATGCTGCCCGCCATCCGTGCGCGGTATCTGCGCTATCCAGCCTTCGTGGCAGCGGTGGCCGACCGTCACGAGCGGTACAACGAGACCCTCTCCTACATCGCCATGCAGGAGGCATCGGGCAAAGACTATGTCATCCGCCCGCCCATCCCGCTGGAGATCGGCGCTATGGAGCGCGACCCCGCCCAGCTGCGCCGGGTCTACGAAACGGGCCGCGCCGTGGCGGAGAACCAGATCGATAAGATAGAGGCGTTCCTGAACGATGTGAAGCTTTCCCCCGAAGCTTAAGCCTCTCCCTTTGGGAGCAACGGCGATGACCGCCGCCAGCGGCGGAAACAGGGAGGAGCTGTTGGGGCCGTGGCCAGCGGGATGCGAGCGGTAGCGAAGCAGACGCTGGGAGCCGCAACCCGGGCAGTGCCACCGAAGGTGGCGGAGAGGGCAAGCCCGCTTATCAAGAGTTATCTACACAGCGATGAGCATTGGCTTTTGTCAGAGCGATGCCATCGCTGTTTTTTTGTTTCTCTGTGGCATCCTTGCCCTCTCAGGCGCTTCGCGCCAGCTCCCCCAGAGGGGGAGCCCTTGGCAGGCCGGGCCACTTTCTACTGGACGCTGAAAGCTCAATATAACGCAAAAAAGAGTGCCCTGCTACCAAGGCTAGCAGCAGCTTGACAAGGATATTGTTCCGAAGTTGCTGCCCTCTGTAGCAGGGCACTCCTGTTTTTGATATAAAGAAACTTTGCTCGTCCAGCGTGGGCCTGGCCGACACGCCAGAGGTGCTCCGCACCCGGGTTGCGGCTCCCAGCATCCGCGGCGCTTCGCTTGCGTCTTGCTGGCCGCTGCCCCAACAACGACTCCCTGTTTCCGCCACTGGCGGCGGTCGTCGTTGTTGCCCCCTCTGGGGGAGCTGTCACGCCTGCGGCGTGACTGAGAGGGTCACTGCATATCCGTCTCAGAAATGGGGGTATCCAGCTCATCGGCGGGGGCGTCCGCCGTCTCGGGCTGTTTGCCCTTCTTCTCCCTGCGGGGCTTTTCGCCCTTCGGGCCGCGCTTCGACTTGATGCGCTTTGCCAGCAGCAGGAGCAGCACCAGCAGGGCTGCGCCGCCGGCGCAGAAGGCCCAGACGGGGAGCTTTGCGGGGACGAAAGCCACTTCGACCTCGGTGCCGGTGGTGGTGAAGGTGGTGTAGCTGCCGAAGCTGCCCGTCTCCACCTTATGCCAGCTGCCGTCGGCCTGCTTGACGTAGACCTTGCCCTTGGCCTTGCCGGGGGTCAGATAACGGATCTGGTGGGTCTCATTGCCGTCATCGGTGAACTCCAGCAGCCACTGCTCTGTCACACCGTGGACATCGGCTGTGATGTCCTGCTGGGTGACCTGCACAGCGTTGGAACCGCCGAAGAAGCCGTCCACGAAGAAGACGGGGCGTCCGTTCTCGCGGGTGACGCTGCTGCTCAGAGACGGGATGTAGGGCGTATACTCCACATTGACCACGGTGTCGGTGTGGAGCTGGTCGAGAACGGGTGTACTCCACTCGGCGTAGTATCCATTCTTCTGGGGGATCTCGGGGTAGTCGTCCAGAGTGAAAGACGCACCGTAGTCAAAGCTGATCTTCTTGATGACGTGGCCGTCGGCCTTGAAGGTCAGGGTCAACTTGCGGAAGGAGTCCGGCACATTCTCCTGAGCCAGCAGGGTCTCATAAGTGACCGGCTCTGCCTGACCGACGCGGCTCAGGCGGTCGATGCCCTGCAGATCGTCGGAGACGAAGAGGTTGCCATAGAAGTCGCCGTCCTGTCCGCCGGAGACAGCACCCACGTACTGCTGGCCTTCCAGCACAGAGACGATGGCGCGGTTGTTGATGGCGATGAGGCTGCCGTCGGTGAGGTCGCTGTCGGTACCCTGACCGACGATGCCGCCGATGTACTTTTCACCGCTGAGGGCGCATTTTGCCCAGTTGCTGCGGAGCCTGGCGCTGGCCGCACCGGCAATGCCGCCCACCTGATTGACGCCGGTGACGTCGCCGTAGGACTCGCAGGCCGTCACAAGGCCCAGCTCCTCCTGACCGACGATGCCGCCGACCATATCCTTCTTGGCGGTGATGCTGCCCTCGTTGATGTTGCCGATGAGGACGGCGCTGACGGTATAGGAGGTGCGCAGCAGCGAGGTACCCTCGTCCTTGTTGTCCTCCTCGGGGTCCAGCAGGTTCTCGACGCCCATGGTACCGGCGATGCCGCCCACATTCATGTCGGCGTCGATGGTGCCGCGGTTGATGCTGTTCTCAATTTTGCCGTCGGACTGGGAGGCGATGAGGTCTTCCGACTCATCCTCGTAGATGGTCTTGCTGCCCGGGTCGCTGATCTCTTCCACGGCGTCCAGCATCAGGTTGGACACGACGCTGACCTGTGCGGTCACGGCGCGCATCTTGTCGGTCAGCTGGTTGCTGGCGGTGCGCATGGTGCTGTTGATGTCGTCCATCTTGTCGTTGATGGCGCTGACAGCATCAAAGAGGGAGTCCTTGGTGTTGGTCAGCTCTGCCGAGGGACGAGGCACCTTGATGGGGTCCTGCTGGTTGAGCCAGTGGAGGATGTCGCGGGTCTGGCCCATCATATCCGTCAGCCCGTCCAGACCGTCCTGCATCTGGCCCATTGCCACAGAGGTGTGTGCCAGCGTTGCACTGGTGAGGGCGGCGTCGGTCTTGAGCAGGTCGAGGGAGTCGCTCAGGTCATCCATGGCGTCGCTCAGCTTGTCGGAAGCATCGCTCAGCTGATCGAGACCATCCTTGATGCTGCCGCCGCCGTTATTGCCGACCCAGTCCTTGATGTTGTCCATGATACCGTCGGTGACGCTGCCCATGCCGTCCAGCGCGTCAGAGGCTTTGGTCAGAGCCGCAGCCAGCTCGGGGTGGTCGGAGGCCGAGACGGACTTGGCAGCGCTGCCCACGATGCCGCCCATCTGGGTGGCAATGGTAGAGATGGTGCCGATGGCACTTGCGATTTGGGAAGTAGCACGGGCAATGTCACTGTCGTTGGACAGGAGGGACGCCGTGCGCAGCAGGCCCATGCCTGCGGTGACGGCCTTCATTGCCGGGGCCATGCCGCTGCCCAGCGTGAAGACGCTGGCCACAGAGTTGGCCACCTTCAGCAGCTCAATGCCGGTCTTGAGGTTCTTATCCGACTTCTTCTCGGCAGAGAGAGAGTCGTAGCCGGTCAGGATGGTGGAGATGGCCTGCGAGGCAGCGCTGTCATCGCCGGTATCGACAGACTCCAACAGCTGTTTGATACCCTCAGAGATAGCCGACATACCGTCACGGCCATCCTCGGCCGCGTCGCTCACCTTGTCCAGACCGGAGCTGGTCTTGCCGAGGGCGCTGGATGCCATCAGCATCTCAGCGGCCATCTCGCGCATGGCCCACTTGAGGTTTCCGGTAGCGTCGGTCAGTTTGGTCATGGCATCTTCGCCGGTGTCCATGACGGGTTCGAGTTTGGTGAGGGTGTCGGCCAGCAGAGTGGAGGCGCGGTCGATCTCGTCGGCCACCTCGTCGCCGTAGTCGCTGGCCTGATCGTCCAGCTGACGGGCCGCTACAATGGCGGTGTCCATCTGACTGGTCATGGCGCTGAAGGAGTTGGAGATGCTGGTGGTGGAGTTCTCGACGACGCCGGTGGTGTCATCGACAAGGCCGCGCAGGACCTCCAGCTCCGAACGGAGACGCTTGATGGTGTCCTTGGAGAGGTCGAGTTCGCGATAGGGTTCCGCCTGACCGGCGATGCCGCCCACGTCCTTGCGGCCCAGGACACGGCCCTGGTTGACACAGCCGGATACGAGGCCGTCGGTGCGGCCCACGATGCCGCCCACATTGTAGCCAACATGCTCGTAGCCGATGGTGCCGGTGTTGACGCTGGTCAGGATCATGCCGGAGGAGCGGCCTGCGATGCCGCCGGTGTCGGTGGCGACGTTGGTGACGGAATTGGTGGCGTCGTCAGCAGCGGCGGCCATCTTGTTGTTGATGTAGTCCACCATCTTGGCCGTGAAACCGTCGGTGTCGAGAGAGGCTTCCGGATATTCGGTGTTGATGCTACCCACATTGGTGCAGCCGGTGATGGCGCCGAGGTTGTAGCCTGCGATGCCACCGGTGGAAGATTTGCCGGTGACGATGGCACGGGCCGTGCTGTGGTCGATGGTGCCTTCGGACTCGTTGCGGCCCACGATGCCGCCCACCTCGCTGTCGCCGGTGACAACGCCGGTGAACTGGCAGCTGATGAGGGTGCCGTGGTTGATGCCTACGATGCCGCCGGTGGTGGTGTCGGCAGAGTCAGAGACAGACACGACACCGCGGACGCTCAGGGACTCGATGGAGCCCTGTTCCTCCACGATGCCGAAGAGGCCCGCCGGGGAATACTGGCCCGTAATGGTCAGGTCCGAGATGGTGTGGCCGCTGCCCTTGAACTGTCCGCTGAAGGACGGGATGGGCTCCCACAGCATCCCCTCGAGGGAGAGGTCTTTCTGTAGAATAACCGTCTTGCCCACCGACCACTGGTCGTAGGCACAGTTCCTGGCCAGCGAGAGCAGGTCCGAGACGCTGTTGATGTAAATGGTATCGCCGTTGTCGGACGCGAACACCGGCAGTGCGATGCTCAGCGCCAGCACAGCGGCCAGAAGCGCAGCCGTCAGGCGGCGCAGCAGATGGTTACTGGTCTTCATTCTGCACCTCCTGTTTTTCGTTGTCGTCCAGTTCCTGAGAGACGTTGCCCGAGATGACGGTCAGCTGGACGTCGCCGTCCACGATGGCGTTCATCGTACCGGCCACAGAGCCGTGGATCTCGCCCTGCACGATGCCGTTGACCCGCATACGGCCATTGCCGCTGCTGCGGGCCACCAGCTTCGGCACGGCAAAGGAGGTACGGTCCACGATGCGGGTGCCGATGAGCAGGATCTGAGGCAGAACGAAGAGGACGAGGAGGATGGAGATGATGGTGCCTCGGCCCAGACACTGGCCGATGCCCACGATGCAGGCGTCGGAAGTCATCTGGCCGATGAGGATGCCGGACACGGTCATGATGGTGCCGGAAGTCAGGATGGTCGGGAACGCGAAGTTGATGGTCTCGATCATGGCCTGCTTGTGCTCCATCTTATCCTTCAGCTCGTTGAAACGGGTAGCGATGACGATGGCGTAGTCGATGTTCGCGCCCATCTGGATGGAGCTGACGATGAGGTAGCCCATGAAGTAGAGGTTGGTCCCCATGAAATACGGGAACGAGAAGTTGGTCCAGATAGCGCCCTGGATGACCACGATGAGCAGGATGGGCATACCGACGGACTGGAAGGTGAACAGCAGCACCAGCAGGACGATGAAGATGGACACGACGTTGACGACGACATTATCGATGGCGAAGGACTTCTGGAAATCGTACTCGTTGGTGGCGTCACCGGCCATGTAGAGCTCGCCGTCCGGGTAATACTTCCGGGCGATGGAGCGGATGGTGTCGGTGAACTCATAAGTAGTCTGGCCGGGTTCCAGAGAGGGGCTCAGGTAGATGAGGACGCGGTTGTAGTCGTCGCCCTGCAGCTGGGCCAGTGCGCTCTCCATCTTCTCCCGGGCCTCGTGGAGGTCATCCAGGTCTTCCTGAGAGAGGGAGACGATGCCGGTATCGGCCTCGTCGCAGACGTAGAGGAACATATCCACCAGCGGCACTTTATAGGAGGCGAAGTTGCCGATGATCTGGCCGTACTCCTCGTTCTCGATGGCGTAGGCGGTGTAGATCATCTGGGCGGCTTCGTAGTCCAGGTCGGCCATCTCGGAGAACTGGCGGGCGGTGAGCTTGTCTTCCAGCATATAGCCGTCCTGGGCCTCGATGTTGGACAGACCCTTGGTGGAGTCTATTTCATCATAGCTTTCCAGCTCCTCCAGCATCTTTTTCTCGATGCTGTAATCGTCGCTCTTGGGGTAGACGAGAGCCACGAGGTTCGACTTGGTGAAGTTTTCTTCGATCATCTGGTCCGCGATGAGGGATTCGTTCATCTTCGGCACCTTGATGACATCATAGCCGTAGGCGTAGGGACAAAGGTTCGAGAAGTGGTAACCGATGAGGATGACCACCAGGAAGATGACAGGGATGACCTTGCGGGTGCGCCATGCAAAGCGGCCCACGAAGGGGATCTCCGGCACGAAGTTCCTGTGCTTGGTCTTATCCATGTAGGGTCCGAAGAGCATCAGCAGGCCGGGCATGACCACGAACACCGAGAGCATCGCAAAGAGGATGGACTTGATGAGGCAGACGGCCATATCGGAGCCGATGCGGAACTGCATGAACAGCATCGCCACAAGGCCGCCGACGGTGGTCAGGGAGCTGGAGCTGATCTCGGGGATGCTCTTGCTCAGGGACTCGATGACGGCCTCCTTCAGAGGCATGGTCTGGTGTTCTTCCTTGAAGTGGTTGCAGAAGATGATAGCGTAGTCCAGCGACAGCGCCAGCTGCAGGATGTTCGTGACCGAGTTGGACACGAAGGAGATGGTGCCGAGCATGAAGTTTGTACCCATGTTCAGGATCATGCCCACCACGAAGGTGAGGATGAGGACAGGCACCTCGGCGTAGGTCTGGGACGTCAGGAGCAGGACGATGACGATGATGACGGCAACGTACACCATGATGACCCGCACCTCGGCATCAATGGTCTCCTGCTGGGTGTTGCCCAGCGAGGTGGAGACATAGATGTCGTAGTCGGCGAGGTATTCCTTCACCCGATCAAGGGCCTCGAGGCACTGGTCATCGTCCTCGGGGTAGTCGAAGGTGATGGAGTAAAGGGCCGACACCGCGTCCTTATTATAATGGTCGGTGGTGTCGTCGTAGTCCAGCATCTGGACGCCCTTGAGCTCGGTGAGCCGGTCGGAAAGCTCATCGGCCTCAGCGGGCGTGATGTTGGCCACCATGACATCGGCAGAGCCGTAGGTCGTGAACTGCTCGTCCATGATGTCGAGGCCCATGCGGGTCTCCGAGGTCTTGGGCAGGTAGGTGGTCATGTCGGTCTCGACCTTGACCCACCGCACCGAGAACACCGTGAAGATGGCAGCCAGAATGACAAACAGGAACACAAGGTTGCGGCGTTCCACGATCTGGCGCGCAAGCTTGTGCATGAAGTCTATCTGTGGTTTTTCGTGTTCGTTCAAAGCGTCCGTCCTCCTTTGTCGTGATTTTTTTGCAGTTTCATCCCCGGGGATGGGCTGCACAGTCGTCTCATAAACAACCTCCGTCCGATAAACTACATTTGGTGATTTTGTGAAAATTCGAAGGGAAATATTTGTACAAATGATATAATAGAGCGCTGCCCATCAAAAAGCAAGCGGCAAAACCGCGCGAATGATAAAATTTGCTTGTTTTTAGCCAAGGCGCAGCTTGCCTTTTAACCTCTCCGTCACGGCTTACGCCGTGCCACCTCCCCTAACGAGGGGAGGCTTTGGCATTTCGGTAAACTTTCCCTCTTCGCCAGAGGCTCCCCTACTAGGGGCAACGGCGACGACCGCCGCCAGCGGCGGAAACAGGGAGTCGCTGTTGGGGCCGCGGCCAGCAGGATGCAAGCGACAGCGCAGCAGACGCTGGGAGCCGCAACCCGGCCTTGTCGAGCGATAGCGAGACTGAGAGGTTTATTTTCTTCTCTTTCGCCGCGGCCCCGCATTGACGTAGCCGAACACTGTGCCGCAGACGCCGCCGACGATGTGCATGAAGTTGGCCACGTTGTCCCGCACAAAGATGATGTCATAGATCTGCTGGCCCAGATAGAGCGCCGCCACCAGCAGCATGGTGACGGGGATGCCGCCCGAGAAGCCGGACAGGGATGCCAGCATGATGAGCATGAAGACGATGCCCGACGCGCCCAGCAGCGCCGTGCGGGGGAACAGCGCACACTGCAGAATGCCCGAGATGAGGGCCGTGAGCAGGATGCCTTTGAGCAGAGGCAGGCTGCCGTACTTTTCTTCCATCGGCGGGCCGACGACGAGGAGAAGCAGCATATTGTTCAGGAAATGGTCCCAGCTGCCGTGGCCCAGCACATGGCCGAAGAGCCGGATGTAAAACAGCGGGTCTTTCAGCGAGGAACGGTAAACGCTGAACAGATGGGTGGTCGTCCAGCCGCCGGTGTACTGGCCCAGGAACAGCACCCCCAGTGAGAGGAGGAAAAATGTCAGGATGACCGGCGAATTGTACTGCACAGACAGCGTGAATTTGGGTCGTTTCGTAGTTGTTTCCTTCTTTCCCGGCCCGTCCGGGGCCGCAGTATGAGTGATACGACCATCATATCATAATCTTCAAGGTTTTTCCACTACGTTCGTCGGTTCAGCCCCGGGTCTGCTCCCAATAGGCCCCCATGCTCTGGCCGGGCTGGTCGGTGACTTCGTCGCTGAGGTAGTCCGCGAGGCCCACGGCGGCAGGCTGCCAGCTGCGGGCTGCCTCTACCGTGGGGTACTCCACCTCGGCGTACCAGAACTCCGTCGGCTGGCCCTCGTCCACATGATTCACTTCCAGCACCGCACCGTCCGGCAGCAGGTAGCTGCGGCGGAGCTTCGGGATGAGGGGCCTGCCGATGATCTTGGTCTCGAGGTCATTGAAAAGCGCAGGGTCGATGTCCCGCTCGATCTCTTCCCTCGCCAGCCCGCCGCCCGACTTGAAGCAGAGGACGTAGCGGGTCTTGCCGCCGGTCAGGGCCTCTTCCCGGATGCGGACGGTGGGCCGCACGCTGATGTAGCCCTGCCGCATGGCAAACTCCTCTTTCAGCGGCAGCCCCTCCGGCCAGCCGTTCACCATCCACTTGCGCTCGATCTCCATGATGTTTTCCTTCCTTTCGGCGGTTTTTGTATTTATTCTAACATATTTTTATGGTATTATAAATGGTGAGTTAGCCAAAAGATAACCTCTCCGTCACGGCTAACGCCGTGCCACCTCCCCTATCGAGGGGAGGCCTTGGCATTCCGTAAAGCCTCGCCTCTTCGCCAGAGGCTCCCCTACTAGGGGAGCTGTCTGCGAAGCAGACTGAGAGGTTGTACAAAGGCGAAGCCTTCCCTCGTGCGTCAGCCGTGACGGAGAGGTTCATCCTCAATTATTAAGGAGCAACCATGAAATCAGAACGCAGCTATCCTATTTATAAAGTAAACAAAAAAGCCGAGGCCAGCCTCGTGGGCGGGCATCCGTGGGTATACGAGAACGACATCCTCGAGTTCCCGGAGACAGAGCCTGAGAACGGGACCCTCGCCGACGTGGTGAGCCCGAAGGGCGCTTACCTCGGCACCGGCTTCGTCTCTCTCAAGAGCAAGATCCGCGTCCGCCTCATCTCCCGCAACGCCAACGACACCTTCGACGCCAGCTTCTGGCGCCGCCGCGTCGAGTACGCCTGGGCCTACCGCAAGACCGTCCTCGAGCCTGCCGACCTCTCGGCCTGCCGGGTCATCTTCGGCGAGGCCGACCAGTTCCCCGGCCTGACCGTGGACCGCTTCAACAACATCCTCGTCACCCAGACCCTCAGCGTCGGCATGGAGAAGCTGAAGCCCGTCCTCTTCCCCCTCCTCGCCGAAGTGCTGCGGGCCGACGGCCAGACCATCGACGGCATCTACGAGCGGAACGACGAGGCCCTGCGTGCCAAAGAGGGCCTCGAGCAGAGCAAGGGCTGGTTCGAGCTGCCGGGTGAAAGCCACCCCGCCTCCACCCAGACCGAG
>OGDP01000662.1_pt1 | contig 28942 bp, 24 predicted proteins | sample 1570441 | NCBI WGS metagenome assembly OGDP01 (sample SAMEA2581961, study PRJEB24529) | metagenome | biome: Human gut stool | place: China | collected 2011
AGGCTCATGCGGTCCAGCAGGATGCCGTACAGTGTCCGGGCATCGGTGGAGAGCTGCCGGAAACGATGGTCTTGGAACAGTGCCTTGGGAATGCGGAAATAGGAAAACAATTCGCCCGACTGACCATAGAAGTAGTCGTAGCTCATAGTATTAACGGATCATCAACTCACGGTCTGCGGCACCTTTCATATACATAGCTTCTGCGATGTCACATTCTGCCAGTATGACTGCGGATTCCAAATCAAGGTACTTGCGTTTCTGCTCATCGTTCAGCATCCGAAAGAACTCCCGTTCGATTGCGTCACGCTTACTTGCTGCCGGTTGGTAGCGCGGTGTTTTCAGCAGTTCCTCCCATTCAGGCTGTACGGCTTTGTTAAAATAGTTCAGCATAAAGTCTTTATCCATAGGCATCCTCCTTTTGAAATATGTTGTAGGTAAAAATAAAAGCGCAGATTCAATGCTTTCTTGTTGAATCGCACTTAATTTGTGATATAATTTGTATATTACAATCGTCTTGTACGCAGAAATGTCGTAGCTAGAGAAAAAAGAGAGTTGCTATCTGAGGAGATGCGGTGCCATGAAATTTGATATGGTGACAATTAAGAATTTCCGAAATTTTGAAAACATATCGGTAGCGTTGACAAATAAAAATGTTCTTTTTGGCATGAATGATGTTGGAAAAACCAATTTCTTATATGCATTAAGATTTGTTTTTGATAAGGACATTAGGCGACAGAACTTTAATGATACAGATTATTACAAGAAACATATAGGATCTCCGATTGAAATTATTGTGACGATTGATATTAGCGATCAAGATGATTCGGACAGTCAGAAACTCCGAGCAAAGCTAAAAGGTGCACTTCTTTCAGGGCAAAATAAAGTCTATATTAAAGTAGCAGCCTCCTACGATGAAAAAGAAATGGTTGGCGTACCTATTCTATATTGGGGTGGCGACTTGGATGAACTTGAGGAAATGAAAGTTCATGGAACTTTTTTTGAAATAGATTATGTATTTAATGTTATTTACATAGATGCATATGTGGATTTGTATGCTCTTTTCAAGAAAAATGCTAATGCGCTTCTTGCAAACAATGACGAGCAAGATAGAAGTACTCTAGAAAATATTCAGCAAACTTGTAATAGTTTAAATGCACAGATTTCCAGTTTGTCTGGCATAAAAAGTTTTGAAGAAAAAATTGCTCCAGAATATAGAAAGTTTAGACATGAAGCTGTAACGGTATCTGTAAAGTCTGAAATTGCTGTAAAAGGTCTTTATTCCAATATTGTTCCCTACATCAAACAAGATGCGGATGATTCTCTATATCCCACCTCAGGTGAAGGACGCAAGAAATTATTAGTGTATTCTATTTTTGATTTGCTTTCTAAAGAGGAAGAAGATAAGAAAATCAATTTGTTTTTAATAGAAGAGCCTGAAAACCATTTGCATCGCTCTATGCAAATTGCATTATCGCATGTATTATTTTCTGAAAACAAGTATCAGTATTTATTTATAACAACACATTCACCGTATGTACTGGCAGAAATGGATCAGGTGAATCTAGTTCGCATATACAATGCTGATAAAATCGTAAGCCGCAGTGTTCTCTATGTTGTTCCCGAAGAATTCAAAGAGCAGCGCAAGATGCTAAATCGTGGATTGACAGAAGCTATTTTTGCCGATAAAGTTTTGCTCGTTGAAGGACCTTCTGAAATGGTTTTATTCGGAAAAGTTCTTTCTGAAAAGAATCCGTTTTATGAAGCCGATGGAATTTATATACTCTCAGTGGGTGGATTTGGATTCAAGCCTTATCAATCAATATTGAACGCATTGAAAATTTATAATGTTGTGAAAACTGATAACGACTTAAGAAAGCCGCGTAACAAAGAGACATATAGTGTGTTAGGGTTTATTCGGTTAAATGGTCTTATTGGTGAAACTATTCTTCCGGAAGATCCTGTAAATGAAAAGAGTGTTGCAGCAAAGCGCGAGCTATACGATAAAAATAGAGAAACATTGGATCGAATTAGAAGCAATTATTCACTCTATTTGTCGAGATGCAGTTTGGAAGAAGATTTGGATGAAGTCATTCATGATAAAATGGTTGAATACCTTCCATCAGCCGATGGAAATGTGATTGGCTATCTGCAGGAAGCAAAGAACAATCACATGGTTGAACTTGCCGAAAAACTCACCCAAAACGACTGTGAACTTATTTTTGAACACTACAATTTTGCTTGTCTAAAGAGGATTGCAGAATGATGTTATCGCCGATACAAAAAGAAATTGTTGAAACATCTGGAAACTTAATTGTTCGTGCGAGTGCTGGAACGGGAAAGACACATACCATGGTTTCCAAAATCAAGCATGACATAGAAGAAAATCATACACACAAAGTAGTAGCCGCAATTACATTTACAATTAAGGCCGCCGCCGAAATTAAAGATCGTCTAAACATTGATGTAAGCGAGCATTTCATCGGAACCAACAATAGTTTTGCCATCGAAGAAATCATCAAGCCCTTTATGAAAGATGTCTATGGTAAAGACTATAAACTCGATATGAGTACAGACTACTCTGTGAAAGTGGGTACTCTTGATGAGGGAATAGAAAAAATAAGAACGGAGCAAATCTTATGCTCATATAGAAACAGCAAGAAAAATTTTATATTTCAACTGGCACTTGAAATTCTGAAAAATTCAAGTGCGTGCCAGTTATATTTGAAATCCAAATATTTCAAAATTTATGTAGATGAATATCAGGACTGCGATAAAGACATGCACGCACTGTTTATGTATCTATGTGAAACTCTGAAAATAGATACTTTCGTTGTTGGCGATGAAAAGCAGTCGATTTATATGTGGAGAGGTGCATATCCTGAAGCGTTTATGAGTATTTGGACTAGAGGTGATTTCTCTAAAAAAGTTATGACGGATAATTATAGATCCTGTCAGCAGATACAAAACTATTCTAATTTGCTTTGCGATGAGACAAGATCTCTTTATAAAGAGGTCAATGATTTGTCTTCGGTAGTTATGCTATGTACTACAACTGCAAATTGGGTTTCGGCTGTAGTACCTTATTTAGACAAGAACAAAAGATGTGCTCTGTTAAGATACAGCAACGCAAATTCTGAGATTGGTGCAAAAGAATTAACAGAAAAAGGAGTAGAATTCACATATGTTCCTCAAACTCCAATCTCGGATATTACTACTGAAGCAGCATGGCTTTATAACGCTATTGCAAAGCACTTTATTCTCCCCACATATTCGGCCTACGACCTTAGAGATGAAAACCCTAATGAGGTAGTAGGAAACAAACATATTTTGCAGACCATTAAAATTTCGTTGAAGCATTTGGATGAATATCTTAAGCAAGCGGATAAGGATAGCTTTGCCAAAGAAGTTGAGCAATTAGCAAATTCTTTGGGTTACTCTACGAAAGATGAGCATTGTAAAAAAGTGTATGAAACCATTTGCGATAAAAAATTTCATCCGGCATTTAATATAGATGGACTACAACGAATTGCGATTACGTTTCATTCCTCTAAAGGGTTGGAATTTGATCAGGTTGTTTTATTTACATCGGATTATCGATTGGCAACGGAACAAGATATTTGCAACCACTATGTTGCTGCGACACGAGCAAAGTCAAAATTAATTTTGGTACATATTAGTGATGATGGAAGGGCTGCGATATATGTTAAAAACATAAAAAAGATTTTGGCTGAGTCAAATCTAACAATGAGGAAGATAGCAACAGTTGTTGATGGCATAAACGGTTCAAAACAGTAAGCGAAAACCACTGGCTAAGCCGATGGCTTGAGTAAGCCTTAAAAGAGTACTTTTTTCCTTAAGATATCCCATAACGTAAGAAATACTGTACTTCGAAGGGAAACTTATCAGCATATGAATATGGTCAGGGCAGACTTCTGCTTCGATAGTCTCAATACCTTTTTGCTCACACAACTGGCGGAGTATCTGACCTATGTCCTTTTTGATTTGACCGTATATCACCATTCTCCGATATTTCGGTGCAAACACTGCATGGTACTGATATCTCCACATCGTATGGCTTAAACTATCTACGTCTTTGTTATCTTTCATTTTAAAGATAAACCTCCCTGTTTCTAGAATGTGGTTGGCAAATCTGCACTCTATTTTACGGGGAGGTCTCTCTTTGTCTATGGCTAAAGCCGCTTTTATTCTACCAGCTTAGCTGGTTTCTTCACTCATGTCTCAAAAAGAAAAGCGCACTAGCCGCTAAGCCAGTGCGCTGAAATAATTTTGGTTTCTTATTCTCGCAGCAGTTCAAAAAGTTCGCCAAGAGTGCTTCCGAGCTGATCTAAAAGTTCGTTTCGCGAGGTGCATAATCCATTAGCTCTCTCGATTGCCGTATCAATATTCGGAAGAAAATAAGTATCAAATGTTTTTCTCTGTATCTTTTTTCCGCCGCCCGTTTTCTCAAGCAAGTGCTTGTCTACAGTTTCATCATTGAAGTCAAGCATTTTTTCAAGTTCATCTGGATACTCAGACTTTACATCTGCAACATGAAGCAGCAGCCAAAACTCAAATCTTGGATTTGTAAGAAAGCATCGATACCCTTTCTCGTCACATTCATCGAAAATCCTTGCCATGTTCTCTGGACTGTGATTTCCGGCATCACGATCAATAACAATTCCGAAAACGTCGTTTTCTCCGTTATCAGATCCTTTGAATTTGTTAAGGAAGAGAAGGTATGTTAAATCCAACTGCTCTTCTTTCAGAAATCCCTCAAACTGCCTTTTCTCTTTTACATCGATTGTATCCGGGGCTTCTAAGTATTTATGAATAAATTCTTTATCGTAGTGTTTAAGTTCCAACTTATCAACTTCCGCAAGAAAGTCATTATTATTTCTCACTTCAAGATAATTTTCGAGCAATTCCACTACTTTTTCCGGTGAACTTGAGCTGTCTCCACGTCGTAGCACATGGATTTCGACTACTGACTTAATTCCAAGCGTTTCCCTTGATTCTCTCACAAACTCAAAATATCGTCGTTCGGTCACTTCTCCTTCAACAGAGAGAAAAACCACGCGTTTTATACTTTGGGTTTCAGGTCTCTCGAATCGATTACCTGCATTCAGTCTATGAGGAATTGACATATTAAGCCTCCTCACTTTCAATTTCTGAAATACAAGGGATTGCTCCATATCGTCCCTGAATATAGTCATTCAAAACGCTTTTATCATTTCTAGTCTTAAACTCACTTAATGAATATAACCGCGTGCTATGTTCATTGTCTCTTTCAGCAAACCATATTTCATCCTTTCGGAGCAGGTTTAAGGTCATCAGGTTTAAGTCGTGAGTCGTACAAATCATCTGGCATGCACTGCCCTCTGTTATCTCAAAATATCGCCGAACGAATTCTTCTGTCAACTTACTGTGAAAACTTCGATCCACCTCGTCAATAAGGATGACCCGTCCATCCTTAACAACTTCATACGCAGGAATCAAGTCGAATAGTCTTTGTGTGCCATCAGATTCATCATATAGGTCAAACAAATCATCTTTGTTACCATGATTCATCATAAGCTGATCTGCCATTAACTCTCCATTTTCCATAGAAATAACAAAACTTTGGTTATTCACTCCTATGGATATAGATTTTTTAGCATCTTCATCCATCGACATACGAATCTCTTCATGTTCTCGAATGTCATTCTCTATAATAGATATAAGCTGACTTCTATCTTCTTTTGGCATAAAGGACAATGCTTCTTCAAGAGATTTCTTTTCTGAAGAGATTCCCTCTATTCCAGTATCAAATCCAGCTAACATTTGCGCTAATGCTGTATTGTTTCCACTGCTATTCACAAAAAAGTTGTTTGGTTTCATAGCATGACTATATGGATATACTACAACAACTTTTAAGAACCAATTGTATACAACTTTAAGCGGCCAAAAAATAGATGTTTCATCAATATCTTTCTTAGCAAATTCACTTAAAAACAACTTACTAGCAGTAATATCGGTTTTGTATACTTCATACCTCATGCCATCTTTTGAACTTGCAGGAAACTTCAAGCCTGTTTTCGTTGTACCTTCTTCTATATCTCTTTCAAAGAAGCAGACTTCCTTGTCATCAGTAACGTCATAGAGCCACTCTGCCTGAAATTCTCTCTTAAGATAGTCAATAGAAAATCCATAAGAATAGAATCGATTATTTGCAGCAATCTCTATCTGGAATACGCCCGGTCGTTTACTATAAGATGGATCTATTCGGAAATATCGATCACGGCTTCTTCCACTTTTAGAATCGCCTGTAGTCACAAGTTGCCTCATAAAGTCAACAGCATGGATAAAATTTGATTTACCTGCTGCATTTGCACCAAAAATAAAGCTACTCTTCAAAAGTCGATTAGTTCCTATCGAAACAATATGAGACGGATGTCTGGAGCTTTTTCCTGCCGCCATAGAAAAAATTTGCTGTTCCTTAAACGACATATAGTTTTCAACAGAAAAACGAATAAGCATAATCATCTTCCCTCCTTCAAATCATATTATACACAGTTTTTTCGTAATCTTCAATCGAATTTTCGAAATTCACACATGTTTTCAGCCGCTGTGTGACGATCAAATCGTTCTTTGTTTCCATAGGCAGGTATCGCCCGATCTTCGTTCTGTGAATGCTGGTTCCAGAATGCTATCGTCCCCATAATGGATTGCTTTGTGTGTCCGGTCGGATAATCTTTCTATTTCGGATAACCCAATCTGTAATCTCGTGGTCAGGAACACCGAGGTCACATCCCATGTCCCGAACAATAATTTTGTCACGGAACATTCGCCATTCTCTGGACTGGTAGAAGTCTTGGTTTAGATAGCGGTCAAATCCGAATGTATCATGCCGGACAGTGCCATGCAGTTGCAAATAATGGAACCGATTTTCAAAGGTCGCATACTGGCTAAGCTCAGAATAAGTTCTGTGGTTCGTCGTCATCTACTATGCCGCCGTATTCATACATTGCTTGGATAGTGTAGCACAAAGTATAGACATCCTCCTTTTTTTGAAATGTTGTGTGGACAAAAACAAAAACGCAGCTTCCATTCATTCAAAGTTGAAGTTGCACTTTTACGGTACATCGTATTTTATTGTGAATCGGGATGCGATACATCTGAACCCCAGATGAGTTACATCTCAAGGGCCTGTAGCTCACTTGTCCGTCAACCATATTACGCCCCAAACTGCATCATCTCGAAAATCCGCAGCTTGGAGACCATACTTACGACCGAGAAAGGTCGTTTGGATGGCGGAACATTTTATATGGACGAATATACGTTGATTTTTCTTTTCTCACGGTGCATAAGGTGTGCACAAAAGCGAGACTGTTGGGAGAGCGTTCGGTTCGCATCCGAGAGGTCAAGGGTTCGAATCCCTCTAGGTCCACTTTTAGCAGCAGCGTAATTTTAACGCTGCTGCTTTTCTTTTGCGTACACATAAGTCACACGCTGGCTTTGTGACCCAGAGGGATCCGAACAGCACTGCCCTGCTGCAGGCAGGGCAAGCTGCCAGCCCGGTTCCCAGAACCATAAGCAGGAGAAGCGAAGCCGTCCTTATTTTCTATTTCATTGCAGGGTCTCCTATTCTTTATCCAGTTATCTAAAAATTGCATCTGCTCTTTTGTATGAAACCAGTGCTCTCCGCCCGGCATAACGGTCAGCTCTGCGTTGTTCTTTTCCGCAAAGGCTTTTATGGTTTCCATGGAGGTCAGAGCATCCTTTTCCCCATACAAAATGCGGGTAGGGATTTTCCATGAAACCGGATGCTCTCGAACATAGCAGAGATATTTCCACGACAGCGTTTCTCCAAATGTTGTGGAAATTTCCAGTTTCTCTGCAAGTTCTGCTTCGGAGACGTCAGCCCATTGCATCATGTTGCAAATCAGTTGCTCCATATCAACTACTGGAGAAATAAAATAAGCGGTATCCACCAATTTCTCATTCAACGAGGACAAAGATAAAAACGCACCAATGCTATTTGCCACCAGTGTGAGCTTCCCGCAGCGTTTCCGCACTGCCGTAAAAAATCCGGAAAATTCCTCCGCAGCTTCCCATGGAGATCGTGCGTGGTAGTCAAAACCAATTACTTCACAGTCAGGGAATAGGGCTTTATAATGCTCGGCCTCTTGTGCCGAACCACCCTTTCCGTGAATATATACAACAATTTCTTCCATATAAAATCCTCCAAAAAACGCAGCGCACCCCAATTCTATGGGCTGCACTGCGTCTGAGCGTCTGGCGTCTTGCCTGATTCAATTATTCTGCCGCCAATTTCAAAAATTTCTTGTCCGACTGGATGCTCTGGGTCACAAACTTCCCATCCCGGAACAATGCGTATGTTGTGACAGGTGCAGGCACATTCTGGGCCGTCTCTTTCTCGGTGATGTGGATGGCTTTGAACGGGATCCCATGTTCCTTTGCAGCCTCCTGCACCTTTGGCACCCAATAATAGGTGTAGGGGCACTGGTCGGTATAGTAGAGGACAAAGCCGTTTTCCTCCACCTTGGGATGCTTGGCACAGTCCTTGAATTTTGGCGGCCGGGCATTCTCTGCAAGGGGCAGATACATGAGGTTGATGCCGCAATCGGAGATGTCTGAGACCTTAAAGCCCTTATGGGTCAAAAACTTGGGGTCGGCGAGAAACTCCCGTTTGCGTCCCTCTGCACACAGAATGCAAACGCCGTTTTTGCCCTGCGCCTTGGCATCCCGAAGGCATTCTTCCAGCAGCTCGCTGGAATAGCCGTGACCTTTCAAGGAACCGGAGACCCACAGACAGTTGATATAAAGCCAGCCTGCTGCATCAATGGGTACCCATGCGTTTTCTGCCGGGATGTACTCGATAAAGCATTTGCCGCGCTCTGCACTGCGGTAAAAAACAAGTCCCTCCTCAAAGCGCTGCTTGAGCCATTCTTTCTTGGCAAGGCTCTGTTTGCCGGACATGGCACAACAGATGTGTTCCCTGTCGATGTTTTCTTTGGTAACTCTGATATAGTCCATCGAAGCGCTCTCCCCTATCTTTGTACTTTTTCATACCTTCTCCGGCACAGCGACCTTTTCGTTTTTGGCTGCGGCTTACCGCATCCGTCCATCGCCGCCCATCAAGGCGGTCATTTCCTCAATATAGTCCAGCGGGAACGGCGGAGCGCACAGCGGCTTCATGGCAATGCTCATGAGCTTCATGGGGTTGTCGTCTGCCGCCGCACAGTCTCCCATGCAGCGGCTTTTCAAAAGTTATAGCTTATTCTCCCAGCGCTGTCTCGATGTTTGCCAGCACCTTCTGGCTCAGCAGAACGAAAGCCTGCCTGGTGCGGCCTGCCGAGACACCCGGGCTGTGGACATTGGGCCGCCGGAAGAAGCCCTCGCTGACGGGGCCTGCGGCGGCGTAGGTGTCGCAGAAGAAGTGGGTGCCGGGCTTATCCAGCCACTTTTCCAGCGCGGCGGAGTCAAAGCCGGGGCCGATGGAGGTATTGAAAAGGACTTTCCCCTCCCCCAGCGCCTCAAACTCCGGCTCGCCCAAGAGCAGGACATTCTTGTTCAGACAGGTGAAGACCACTTCGCTCTCCCGGAGCAGAGCGTCCAACGGCTTATACTTCATGCCTGCGGCCTCGGCGTCGGGCTTATGGCTGCGGCTGTAGTAGGAGATGTCCGCGCCGAGGAAGGCCAGTGCATCGGCGATCATCCGGCCCGAAACGCCCAGACCCACGATGCCCACCTTGAGGCCGTAAATCTCCACCGGCTCGTCGTGGAGCATCGGCATCCCGAAGCCGTGGAGCAGGCCGGTCAGCTCGTGGAGGACGTACTCCACCACGCCGCGGTCGCCGTAGTCCCGGATGCCCAGCACCTTGATGCCCTTTTCCCGGGCAAAGGCGATGTCCACATTGGCGCTTTCCTCCGAGTAGAGGCTGCAGCACATCCCGATGTAGCGCAGGTTCGGGCAGCGCTCGATGACGTTTTTGCCCATGCGGGAGGTATAGCTCAACAGCGCCGCGTCGGCGTCTCCGATGCGGCGAACGATCTCTTCGTCGTCGGCGGGAATATCGCGGTAAAGCTCGACCTGCTTGGCATACTGATGCAGCTCTTCCTCTGCTGTGGGGATGAGGCTGACCGGCTCGATGGCTACCAGTTTCTTGAACATGAGACTCCCTCCTTTTTAATAGAAGCAGACCGGCGAGGCGAGGTTGCGCAGAAGCGCCACGGCGCTCCAACCGGCGATGGCGCTGGTGGACGAGCAGATGTCCACCACGGCCTTCACGCCCTCGATCTCGGCAGTGATGCAGTGGTCGTCGCCCACCCAGCCGGGTACGGAGTGCATGGTCACGCCGGTGATGTCGGGACCGGTGGTGGCCAGCGAGGTGGCCACAGCGACATTCACCCGGCGCGGGAAGGTTGCGATGGCTTCCTTGGCGCTGCCGGTGAAGACGGTGGTCTTCTCGGTGTCGGTCAGCAGATGGTCGGCCCAGACGGGGGTGTTGCGGAAGCCCTTCGCACCGGTGTGGGTCTCGATGCCGGCCTTCTCGTCCAGCTTCAGGGCCTCGGCCATGAGAGTGACGGTCTGCAATACATCGAAGCCGCCGATGGCGCCGCTGGCCAGATGCACCTTTGCGCCGCCCTCCCGGGCCGCCTGCTTGACCTCTTCGTAGAACGCGAGGTCGGCGAATGCACCGATGGACAGCACCACGAGGTTCACGCCCCGGCGCAGCACCGGAACGGCCATGGCCCGCACCGCTTCCACCGAAGCGGCTTCCACGATGTATTCCGGCTCCAGCGCCAGCAGAGCGTCCACGTCCGCGCAGGCCGCACACCCCACGCTTGCCGCCGTCTTCTCTGCCGAAGCGAAGGTGCGGCTGGTGACGCCCACCAGCTCGTAGTCTTCCAGCAGGCCCTTCTTCCACGCATCGGCCACGATATTGCCGAGGAAACCACAGCCCACGATGCCAAATTTCGTTTTCATGTTTCCGTTTCTCCTTTTTCCCGCCGGGTTGGCGGATTTTTCTTTTTCAGTATACCATGCCTTGTGCAGAAAAGCAAAACCCGGCGTTTTTCATGGGTTTTTTGTCATTCACGCAGGAAACAGGGCGATTCGCGCAGGTTTTATTGATTTTTTCCCCCGCAGATGTGGTATATTCAAAGCAACCTGATATTCTACGGTCTCACCATTTCTTTTCACCGTTCAAAGGAGGTTTTTGTATGTTGTCTTATCGTAAGCTTGCGATGCGTGTTCTGGGCCGCCCCCTCCATACGGGGGGGGGTATCGATTCACCCCGTCCGGCCTCTCAGCGGGCAGCAGCGCTTGTCCTGACCGCCGCAATGCTCACCACCCTTGCCGCCCCGGCCTTTGCAGGGACATGGTACATCGAGAATGGTGACATCACCGTGAAAGCAGGCAAGACCGGCAACGACGTCACCCAGAACAATGAGACCACCTACGGCGACACCGGCACCGTCATCACCGGCAAATCAGACAAGAACACCGTGACCATCGAGGCCAAAGATAAGGGCGATAAGGTCGAGGTCACACTCAAGGATGTGAACATCGAGGCTACTGGCGGCAAGGCCGCCGTGAGCGTGACCGGCAGCGGCAATACCACGATTGAGCTGGATGGCGACAACAAACTCTCTGGTAGTGGTGCACACGCCGCCCTTGAACACAACCAGACCGTAGACAGCGAAAGAAATGTGACCAGCGGCAAGCTGACCATTCAGGACGACAATGATAAAGCTGGCAGTCTGACTGCCACAGGCGGCATCCAAAACGGTGCTGGTATCGGTGCTGGTGGTTACGGCGTAAGTTCTGGCAAAATCGAAATCACTGGTGGTGACATTACAGCCGTCGGTGGAAAAAGTGCGGCAGGCATTGGCGGCAGCGGCTATCGAGGCAACGCCGATATTACCATAAGCGGCGGCACTATCCGCGCCACGGGCGGCGATCAAGCCGCAGGCATCGGCGGCGGTACTTCTGGAAACGGCAAAGTCACTATCACTGGTGACGCCGTTATCGAAGAATCCATTGGCGGTTCCTCTGGCGCGGGCGCAGGCAATGCTACCGGCGGCGCTGGCATCGGCGGCGGTGCAAACGGACACGGTACGATTGACATCTCCGGCAATGCTCAGGTCAAAAACGCTTTGGGCAAAGACGGCGGCGCTGGCATTGGCAGCGGCTATGAGGGCGATGGCAACGTGAATATTTCCGGTAACGCCACCATTGAAAATGCAGAAGGCGGCAAATTCGCCGCTGGTATTGGCGGCGGCTATCGTGGTGATGGCAACGTGACCATCTCCGGTAACGCTAAAATCGATAATGTCTCTGGCGGTAAGCAAGCTGCCGGAATCGGCGGCGGCTCTTTTGGCGACGGCACGATAATCATCAAAGATAATGCAATGATCGGTACCGCTGCGGGCGGCAGCTATGGCGCAGGTATTGGCGGCGGCGCGCTCGGTGTCGGTGACGTGACCATCGAAGGCAATGTCACCATCAAAGATGCACGGGGCGGCTCGAACGCCGCTGGCATTGGCGGTGGGTACGGTGCAAAAAACGACAAAGACGGCAACGGCAACCAGATCACCATCAAGAGCAACGAGAGCGGCGCACCCACTGTGAACGCGACCGGCGGTGAATCCAGCATAGACAAAAAGACTAAGAAAAAAATTCCCGGCGGCGCGGGAATCGGAAGCGGCTTTGGCGACGCCAAGGCAAACATCACCCTCGAGGGCAAAGTGACCATCGCTGCCAAGGCGGGCGAGGGCAACGCCGCCATTGGCGACATGAACGGCGAGCAGGAGTTCACCGGCCTTGCTGAGGGCAGCTCCATCATCCGCTACGACTCCGAGGGCAACAACATCACCCTCCCCACCGACCCCGGCTACCCCGTCCCTGCGGACACCTCCTCTTCGGGCGGCGGCTCTGCGGGCGCCTCTGTGCAGGAGTCGGTCTTCCCGGGCCTCGTCGTCACCGATAAGGACGGCCAGCGCATCTCCTACACCAGCATCCGGGGCAACAACGTCCTCTCCCTCAGCGTCGGGCGGTTCACGGCCTCTCTCCACGCTTCGCTGGCCGCGCTGCGTCAGCTGCGGGCTGAGGGCATCGACACCATCACCTTCCAGACCATCCTCTGCTCCACCACCCTCTCGGTGGACGAACTGCTGGCCATGGGCGGCGAGGACGCCGAAGTCGTTCTCACCCACCACATCCGTTCTTCCACGCTCACGGTGGGCGGCAAGGCCGTGTAAGGCTCCCTTGTTCCCCGATGATTTTTGTGGTACACTAATCGCAGAAATCTGTAAAAATCGAGGGAAAGTAACTTATGGCTGGCGACCTTCATACTCATTCCACCTGTTCTGACGGCTCTGTTCCCATCCACCGCCTGCCCCTGATGGCGGCGCGGCTGGGGCTGAGCGCTCTGGCCCTCTCGGACCATGACACCACCCTCAGCGCACAGTACGCCTACGACCACCCGGTGCAGGACGGCGTGCGGCTCATCCCCGCCGCCGAACTCACCGGCTACGACTTCCAGCGCAGCCACCGCGTCCACCTGCTGACCTTCTGGCCCGACCTCGACTGCCCTGCCCTGCGCCGGCACTGCGACATCATGCGCCAGCGCCGCAACGAGTGCGCGTTGCAGAGCTGCCGGGAGATCGAGGCGCTCTACCCCCAGTTCCGCACCGAGCAGGCGCTGGAATACGCGCAGGACAGCGGCGTCCTCTTTAAGAGCGGCATCATGCAGGCGCTGCAGCAGCTGGGCCTGTGCGACGGCATCTACACCGGGCTTTATCACGAACTGTTCGGCTGGGAGCCTCGGGGCAAGTGCCTCCACTCCCCCACTTACCCTCCGGTGCGGGAGGTGCTGGCCACGGCAAAGGCCGCCGGAGCCGTGGTGGTGTTCGCCCACCCGACGGTGTACAAGAGTATGCCTCTGCTGCGGGAGCTGGTGGCCGAAGGGGCCATCGACGGCATCGAGGTGCATCACCCCCGCAACAGCCCCGAGGACAGGACCGAGTGCGCTGAGCTCTGCAAGAAGCATGACCTCATCGTCACCGGCGGCAGCGACTTCCACGGCGCGAACCACGGCAAACCCCACCCGGTGGGTGCCTGCGTCACCGAGGACGACCAGATCGCCCGCATCGAGGCACTGGCCCGCCAGCGCCGGGGCGGCGCTCTGTGACCGGGTCACATTGACTTCCCCACCTGACAAGGATATAATAAAGATACTGCGCGAGTCTGCTCGCCTGTCAGTCGGATATAAAGAGAGGAAGTTTGAATATGAGCAAGTCTTTCAGCTACCCCAACAAGGGTACCTGCTCCAAGGAGACCCACATCGTGCTGAACGATGACCACACCATCGAGTCCATCGAGGTCATCGGCGGCTGCAACGGCAACCTGAAGGGCATCAGCCGCCTGCTCAAGGGCATGAAGGCTGAGGACGCCATCGCCCGCATGGAAGGCACCACCTGCGGCCCCCGCCCCACCAGCTGCCCTGACCAGATCGCACAGAACCTCAAGCGCGCTCTGGCTGAGCTGTAAGTCACAGTCCGTTCAAAAGACCACCGTTCTGCCCTTATTTCCTGCGGGCAGAACGGCGGTCTTTTTTAGCTCTTCTTTAGAAACCGTCCGAATCTCTATTGAAGTAAGATCTGGTTTTCTACGCTGCCGACAGAGGAGTTTCTGGTCCCGACCAAAATCGAGCCAAAAAGCGGTTGACAAAACCCGTGTCCTTTGCTACAATAAATGAGTAAACGCAGGGTTAGCTCATCCGGTAGAGCGACTGCTTCCCAAGCAGTAGGCGGCGGGTTCGAGTCCCGTATCCTGCTCCACAAAAAGAGCGCTGATTCGTCAAGAATTGGCGCTTTTATCATTTCAGCAAGTCTAAAACTGAGAGGGACGTCATGATTTTTGTACCCCTTCTGCACTATTTCAAGTGCAAGAATCAATACAGCGGCAGCGAGGACGGGATGCGCTATCTGCTCTCGCCCGGCAAGCGCAGCGTGCCTGACCCGGACGGCGGCGAGGGCGCACAGAAAGAGGAAGCCATCCTCACGGTGGACATCTGGCCCGACCCCTGGGCGCTGGACCGCACAGACCCCGCCCTGCGCCGGCAGATGGTCTTTCCGCTGACGGACGAGGGCCGGGCCGCAGCGGCAGAGTATCTGTCCTCTGCCTACAGCACTGACCTGGCGCTCTGGAAGCAGCGGCCCTCCATCCTGGACTGTGAGCCCTGGTCACCGCCGCCGAAGGACGAGGACGCAGAAAGCGGGGAAAGCAAATGATATACCGTCTCAAAGAGCTCAAGGGCGACACCATCCCGGTGCCGCAGCTCATCTTTTCCAAGCTGGGCATCGCCGAGGAATACAACGTCCGGGTAGCGCTGTATGTGCTGGCTACCGGCGTCACTGACCCCGAAAAAATTTGTGCCGACCTCAAACTGCGCAGCCGCATCTCTGCCGAAAGCGCCCTCTCCTTCTGGGCCGGTGCGGGGCTTCTCGAGCGCTACGACGAGAACGCCGCGCCGGGAGCAGAGCCCTCTGCTCCTGCCCCCATGACCTGGGCGGAGATCGCCGCCGCAAGCCGCACCGACCCCATGATCTCGAGCCTCATCGACTGCGCTCAGACCGGCTTTGCCCGCCCGCTGACCCACAGCGAGATGGAAAAGCTGGTCAACCTCTACGTACAGGAGGGCTTTGCCCCCGAGACCGTCATGCTCTGCGTGGCCTATGTGGCCAGCCGGGGCAAGCGGACGATGGCCGCTGTCCTCCACGAGCTGAAAGTCTGGCGGGCCGAGGGCGTGGAGACCGGCGAACAGGCCGACGCCCACCTCAAGCTGCTGGCCCTCCGCCAGACCCGGGAGCAGTATGTTGCTTCCCTGCTGGGCATCCCGGACAGCGAGCTCACCCTCGGCGGGCGGAAAGCCATCGCCCGGTGGTATGAGGTCTACGGCTACGACGATGCCATGGTGCAGGAGGCCGCTGTGCAGGCCGGGCCGAAGCGTGACCTGTGGTACTGGAACAGCATCCTCAAGACCTGGAACGCCAAGGGGCTGCGCAATATCCACGATGTGCGCACTCCGGTGGCCGCTACCGGAGCCAGCCGGAACATCCGGGTGGACCGCGAGACCCCCAGCGGCAACGACTTCCTCAAGAACGCTGCCCGCCGCCGCACCCTCAAGAAAAAGTCCGAGTGACCCCCGGCATAAGGAGACACTATGCGTACCAAAAACGAACTGTATCAGGAAGCCCTGCGCACCGTCGCCCGCCGTCGTCAGACCGCACGGGCCAAGGCGGAGGACGCCCGCGCTGAGGCCGAGGCTGCTGTCCCCGGGCTGCGCCACGCCGAAGAAGAGGTGCGGGTGCGGGGCATCCGCTGCGCACTGGCCGGGGCGGCGGGCAAGGACCGCACCGATGCCGCTGCGGCCCTCACCGATGCCCGCAAAAAGCTGGCCGACCTGCTGGCCTCCAGCGGCCGTCCCGCCGACGCACTGGAGCCGCACTTCACCTGCAGGCTCTGCGAAGACACCGGCATTGTGGACGGACGCACCTGCAGCTGCGTCCACAAGGTGATGCAGCAGCTCCGCCGGTCGGAGATCGAGGCTCTGTCCAGCCTCTCCATTTCCAGCTTCGATACTATGGAGCTGCGCTACTACCCCGCCCGGATGGACGCCTCCCTCGGCGAGCCGGTGCGGAGTTATATGTCCACCCTTCTGGACGACTTGCGCGGCTACGCCGACCAATTCGATACCGCCAGCGAGAGCCTGATGCTCCTCGGCAACGCCGGTCTGGGCAAGACCCATGCCGCTCTGGCCATCGCCGGAGAGGTACTGGAAAAAGGCTTCGACGTCATCTATGTGTCCAGCCCCGACTTCTTCTCGAAGCTCGAGGCACTGCACTTCGGCTCCGACCCCGCCGGGGAGGAAGAGATGCTCCTGCGCACCGCCGCCGGGGCCGACCTGCTCATCCTCGACGACCTGGGTTCCGAGTTCAACTCCGGCTTCCTCATCAGCACCCTTTACAGCCTGCTGAACAACCGTCTGGGCGCGAAGCTGCCCACCATCGTCACCACCAACATCACCGACGGCGCTCTGCTGGAAAAGCTCTACACCGAAAAGATCTCCAGCCGCCTCTCCTCTTTTGTTCCCTTCCTCTTTATGGGCGACGATATTCGGGCGCAAAAGGCAGAAGAAGCGTAAACAGGATAGAAGTCAACGAGAGTTCTTATTCAGGAAAGGAATTTCAAATATGGGAATCGTAGTCATCGGCGCAGTTTTTGTGGACATCAAGGGCTATCCCCTCTCCACCTATATCCCCGGCGGACGGAACGCCGGCCGCATTGAACAGGTGCATGGCGGTGTGAGCCGGAATGTGGCGGAGGACATCGCCAATGTGGAGCTGCGCCCCACCTTCGTGGGTCTGGTGGACGACACCGGCATGGGCCAGGACGTCATCGATAAACTGGACAACCACAAGGTCAACACCAGATACATCCAGAAAGTCCCCGATGGCATGGGTACCTGGCTGGCCATCTTTGACAACGACGGCGACGTCCACGCCGCCATCTCCAAGCGCCCTGACACCACCCCGCTGACCACCCTGCTGGAGGAGAAGGGCGACGAGATCTTCAAGGACTGCGACGCCATCGCCATCGAGCTGGACCTCGAGAAAGACACGGTCAAGCAGGTGCTCCGCTATGCTAGGAAGTACAACAAGAAGGTCTTTGCCGCAGTCTCCAACATGAGCATCGCCATGGAGCGCCGCGACTATCTGCAGCAGATCGACTGCTTCGTCTGCAACCAGCAGGAGGCCGGTCTGCTCTTTTCGGACGACTACGAGCATCTCGCCCCCAGCCAGATGGCTCAGGTACTGGCCCGGAACGTCCACAGCGCCAACATGCCCAGCATGGTGGTGACCATGGGCGGTCAGGGTGCCGTGTACGCCAAGCACACCGGCGAGTGCGGCGTCGTACCCGCCAAGAAGGTGGACGTCATCGACACCACCGGCGCAGGCGACGCCTTCTTTGCCGGTACGGTCATCGGCCTGACCTACGGCAAGAATCTGGCCCAGTCCTGTGAGATCGGCAGCCGCCTGGCCGCGTCGGTCATCTGCATCACGGAGAATGTCTGCCCCCGCTTCCGCCCGCTGGAATTCGGGCTGGATGTGCCGGTGGTGGATTGACGCGGCTCCCTCTGAGCACAGGAGCTTCTGCTTCTTATCGAAAAATCGGTTGAATCCCCTCCCCGGCTGTGATACACTGGGGATATTGAATTTGTGAAAAGAGGAAAATCCAATGAATCAAAAACAGCACAAGCGGAGCGCCTTTTCGGGCAAGATCGGCTTCGTTCTCTCCGCAGCAGGCGCGTCGGTGGGCCTCGGCAACATCTGGCGCTTCCCCTATCTTGCGGCCAAGTACGGCGGCGGCATCTTCCTGCTCATCTACATCATCCTCGCCTTCACCTTCGGCTACACCATGATCGTGGCCGAGACGGCGCTGGGCCGGATGACCAGGAAAAGCCCGGTGGGCGCGTTTGCCGCCGTCCGCAAGGGCAGGCGCTCCTTCGGCGGCTGGATCAACGCCATCATCCCCATCCTTATCGTGCCTTATTACTCGGTCATCGGCGGCTGGGTCATCCGGTATCTGGCCGACTACGTCAGCGGCCACGGCAGTGAGCTGGCCACAGACGGCTACTTCTCGGCCTTCATTTCCAGCGGCGCTTCGGCGGAGATCTGCTTTGTCATCTTTACCATCTTCACCCTCGCCATCATCTTTGCAGGCGTGCGCAACGGCGTGGAGCGGGTCTCCAAGGTGATGATGCCCATCCTCGTGGTGCTGTCTGTCATCATCGCGGGCTACTCCGTCACCCGCCCGGGCGCGCTGGAGGGCGTGAAGTATTTCCTCGTGCCGAATCTCTCCAACTTCTCCTGGATGACCGTCGTGACCGCCATGGGGCAGATGTTCTACTCCCTCTCCATCGCAATGGGCATCCTCGTCACCTTCGGCTCCTACATGAAGAAGGATGTCTCCATCGAGGAGTCCACCGAGAACGTGGAGATCTTCGACACGGCCATTGCCATCATGGCGGGCCTGATGATCATTCCGGCGGTCTTCTCCTTCTCGGGCGGCGACCCGGACACCCTGCAGGCCGGCCCGGCCCTCATGTTCATCACCATCCCGAAGGTCTTTGAGAGCATGGGTCTCGGCACCGTGGTGGGCATCCTCTTCTTCACGCTGGTACTGTTTGCCGCCGTCACCAGTTCCATCGCCCTGACGGAAAGCGCCGTCTCCACCTTCGAGGACGAGCTGGGCTGGGACCGTAAGCAGGCCACCGTCCTCATCGGCATCATCATGCTGGTGCTGGGCAGTCTGTCGGCTCTGGGCTACGGCCCGCTGGCCCGGTTCACGGTCTTCGGGATGCAGTTCCTCGACTTCTTCGATTTCCTTACCAACTCCGTCATGATGCCCATTGCGGCCATCACCATCTGCCTGCTGGTGTCCCGGGTCATCGGTGTGGAGAAGATCGAGGAAGAGGTCACGCTGGAAGGCAAGCCCTTCCGCCGCAAGCGCATCTTCAACTTTATGATAAAGTACCTCTGCCCCATCTTCGCGGCCATCATCCTCATCAGCTCGGTGGCAAACGCGCTGGGCGTCATCTCCATGTAAGCAGACAACAAAAAGCGCTGGAAGCCTTTACACCGCTTCCAGCGCTTTTCTTATGCTCGTTTCAGGATGCTCTTTATCTCGTCCAGATCCTTTGCAAAATAAATGCCGCTCTGCCGCTCGGGGCTGGACAGCCCCATCTCGACCATGTGGGCCAGCAGAGCTTTCAGGCCGGCGTAGTAGCCGTCGAGGTCGTAGAGGATGCAGGGCGCGTCCAGATGGCCCAGCGAGACCTTGGACATCACCTCCGTGATCTCTTCCAGCGTGCCGGTGCCGCCGGGGAACGCGATAAAGGCGTCGCCCAGCTCGATCATCCGGGTCTTGCGCTCGGTCATGTCCTGGGTGACGATGAGCCTGGTCAGGCCGTCATACTGCACCTCAGAGTCGATGAAGAACTGGGGTTCGACGCCGGTCACTTCACCGCCCGCCGTCAGGACGCTGTGGGCCAGACGCCCCATCAGGCCGCTGCGGGAGCCGCCGTAGACCAGAGCGTTCCCGCTCTCGCCGATCCAGCGGCCCAGCTCCTCCACCGCCTGCTTCAGGGCCGGGTCATTGCCCTCATTGGCCCCCAGATAGACCGTAATATTCATCTGCATTTCTCCTGTCACTTTGCCCATGTCATTTCCTGATCCGGGCCGGCATAATCAAACTTACCGTCGTTCTTCTCTTCCAGCGCTTTTATCATGTGATACGCAAACTCATTGTAGGGCGTCGGGATGCCCAGCTCTTTGCCCATCCGGATGAGCGCACCCGAGAACATATCGATCTCGGTATGGCGTCCGGCGTCGAGGTCTTGCAGCGTCGAGTAGCGGGCCGAGGGCTTGACGGCACAGCCCTTGCCGGACACGGCATCCACCCGCTGCAGATCAATGCCTTTGGCTGCGGCAATGGCTTCCAGCTCACGGCGGAGACCGTCGCTGATGGCCTTCATATGGACGCTGTCACGGTAGCAGCCTACGCCTGCGCCGAGGATGGCCTGGGGCAGGTTGTTGCAGACGTTGAGGCGGAACTTGCTCCACATCTCTTCCCGGATGCAGTCGGTGGCCCGGAAGTGCAGCTCTGTGCCGCCGAACAAAGCCTCCACGGCCTTGACGCGGGGGCTGTCGCAGGGCGGCTCCTTCTCGCCGAAGATGATGCCAACGGTGGTCGCCGGGTCAAAATGGACGCCGTCCGCCTCCTTGTGGGACGCCACTTTGATGAGGGAGTAAAGCAGATGCTCCCCACCCACGGCAGAGGCAATGATGTCCTCGCTGTCCACGCCGTTCATCAGGCTCATGATGGTGGTGCGGGGGCCGGTAATGGCCCGGATGCTGTCCAGTGCGCCGGGCAATGCGCCGTATTTCAGGCAGACGATGAGAAGGTCGGCGTCATGGGCCTCCTGCGGCGTCCAGACCGCCGGACGGTAGACTTTGCCGTTGATGGCACAGCCATCCTTCTTCAGGCGCTCGCCGCGCGGGCCATCGGCCACCACGCCAAGCTCAATGTCCCTGCGGGCCGAAAGCCCCCAGATGACATAGGAGCCGACCGCACCGGCTCCCAGAACTGCAACTTTTCTGATGTCCATGACCTTCTACCTCACTGTCGTTTTCCAGCCTTTATCATGAAGCTATTATACCATGCTTTCCTCTTCCGGAAAAGCCCGGAGTGTTTCATTTTTGGACGTCAAAAATCTTTGACTTTTATCGAAAAGTTATAACAAAAGTGTAGAATCTCTCTGGCAAATAGAATCTTTGCCAAAAAAGGGCTTGATTTTTTTCGAAAACGGACTAGAATATCTTCTTGCGGAAAGGTTTCACCTGTACAGCCTTCCGCGAAACTGTTTTTTCAAAAGTAAGGAGATTTTCCATATGAAACTCAAGAATGTTGCTGTTACCGTTGCTGCTCTGGTCCTGGCTGTCAGCATGACTGCCTGCGGCAGCTCTTCTTCTACCGCTGCTTCCACCTCTGAGGCTGCTTCTGCTGCCGCTCAGTCTGAGGCTGCTTCCACCTCTGCCGTGGCCGAGGAGAACAGCGCTTCCTCCGAGGCTGCAAGCGAGGCTGCATCTTCTGAGGCTGCTTCTGAGGTCTCCAGCGAGGCTGCATCTTCTGAGGCTGCTTCCTCCGAGGTCGCTTCTTCCACTGCCGCCTGATTTTGCCTGGCAGCACCCCCCAAAGCATGAGCAAAGGCTCCGGCCTCGCCCCCACCGGGCAGGCCGGGGCCTTTTTTGCCCTGCGGCGCAAAGAGACCCCCGGCACCCTGCGGAAGGTGCCGGGGGTCTTGCAATATGGAGGGGGGCGGGGTCATGCGGAACTCCGCCTCTGGGGTTGGTTAGTCTTTCACCAGTTCGCTGTGGTCTGCCTCCACCAGCAGCAGGGTGGGCTCTTCGGGCCCACGGTGGGTGAGGTAGAACACCTCGCTGCCGCTGCCCTGTGCCAGCAGGTCGTTGATGGCAAAGCTGCTGGTCTGGCCATTGGTGACGAACTGGATGGTCTGTGCGCCGTGGTCCTGCAGGTAACGCAGGGTGTCCAGGTCGCCGGTAAGGGTAGCGATGTCGTAGGCACCGGTGTAGGTGCGCAGGGTGCCGTTCTGGCTCACGGTAAAGGGCTGGTCCATGCCCTCAGCGTCCACCACCCGCAGCTCAAGGGCGCTGTTGGTGTCGGAGGGCAGGGCTTCGGTGGCACCGCACTTGGTGCAGGTGTGGGTGCCGTCGCCGTTGTCCTTCCAGTGGTGGCCTAGTGCGGGGATGGTCTCCGTCCACTGGTCGGTATGCTCCGGGGCAGTGGCATACCTATCGCTCTCATAGGTGCATTCGTACTTCACCCAGCCATCTTCCGTGCAGGTGGCATCCTTGCGGCCGATCTCTTTTTTGGTGCAAACATTTTTGCCATGGACGATCTTTTGCTGCCAGCCTTTACTGTAGTACCACAGCTCCGTATTATCGCCAATGGTGTTTACAAGGCCGCCGGCTGCGGGGTTATTTCTTGTGCCTACCGCAGCCTCAGCACCTTTCACATTGATATACTTAGCATCCGGCGATTCCCATGGTTTCATTTTAAGCAGCACATTGTCACCGATGTTGACCTCGGTACCGGAAATCGCACCATATTCTCCAATTATTTGAATGTAATCGCCGATCTTAACTTTTCCGTTTGTTCCGCCGTCAATGTTCACTACAACTTTTCTGTTCGAATCTCCGCGAATATCCCCACCGCCGATACTGGAGCCTCCTCCTTCATATCGGATTGAAGTGCCCTCATCCTTGGCATCAATGGTAACATTGTCCTTTATATTGACCTCCACATTTCCATAGTTACTTCCGATCGCAGTGGAATTTTTTCTGCTCTCCATCCGGATGGTCGAATGGCCCTGAATGGTGACCTTGGTATCTTTTATGCCACTGCCAATGGCAGAGCCGTAGAGCCCGGTTGCCGTGACATGGACATCTTCCTGCTCTGCGGTAGCCCCGGCCGTACCAATGGTCACCTCTGCTTCGGTGTCCTTGCCCTTGTCTCCGGCAGCGCCGATGGCGGCACAACTGTCCCCGAGCCAATAGCCACCGTCACTCTTTGCAACGACCGTTGCATGGTCACGGATCACGATGCCCTTTGCCGAGCCTCCCGACTTAGAACCATAGCCGCCGCCGATGGCAGCGCCATCGCTGGCGGTTGCCGTCACCTTGGAATGCCCCCGGATGATGATGTTTTCTGCATTTCCTCCATTGCCGCCGCCGCCAATGCCTGCGGCACTCCCGCTGCCTTTTGCGTCAACAGTTGCATAGCCCTGGATGATGATGTTTTCTGCATCTCCAGATTGTGTATCTCCATAGATGCCGCCGCCGCCAATGCCTGCGCCACTCCCGCCGCCTGCTGCGTGAACCGTTGCATAGCCCTCAATGATGATGTTTTTTGTGCCTTCGGCAACGTTTCCCCCGATGCCTGCCGCTCCGTTCCCACCTGCACCTTTTGCAGTCAGGCTGCCGGAGGTGTCTGATTCTGATTTGGGGGTGGTGATTTTCTTTCCCTCGTTATTGGTCTCGTCTGTGATGATCAGCGTTCCCTCTCCCTGCTTGCGCAGTCCTGCCTGATAGCTTGCCGGATAATCGGTTCCATAACTATCCAAAACATTCTGGCCGTCCAGCTCAACTTTTGTCTTTCCATCGCCGGAGACATCCATTGCAGCTTTATTAACTTTCTTCTCCACCTTAATGTTCACATTACTGAGCCGGATCTTGAGTTCCTTGGCCGCTTCGCCCACCCAGTTATTGACGACCTTGATGACATTCGTGGTGGGGTTATCGGCGCTGCCCTCTGCCGGGGCAGTAGTGGCGGGGGCGTCGGCCAGAGTGGCCTCCTGGGTCTTTGCCGTAGGGGTGGCAGAGGTGGTGGGGGCGAGTTTCGTGGCCTGCTGCTCCGGATTCGGGTCTGCCGCCGGGGCGTACTCGTACACCACATCCTTCTTGGGGGGCTCCGTGGGGTCGTCCGTAGGATTCTCCGTGGGTTTCTCTGTGGGATTATCAGTGGGGTTCTCCGTGGTGTCCTCGCCCTCCTGGGTCTGGGCAGAGTCCTCCTCTTCCTCGCTCAGGGTAAAAGCATCGTCCGGGTCAGGCTGGCTCTCCCCGGCAGCAGGCCCGGCTGCGTCCGCAGTACCGGCTGCTTCCAGCTCCTGCGTGGCGGCACCGGCGGCAGGGGCTACCGCAGGCTTTGCCTGGGTACCCTCAGCACGGGCAGCCTCCGTCAGGGTGGTATCCTTTTCGCTGGTACCGTCCTTGATCACGATCTCGTTGCTCCTATCCTCGTAGGTCTTATCGCCCTGAGTCACTAGTACATACTTGCCGTCCGTATCCTCTTTGGTCACCACGTCAATGCTGCCGTTGCCGATATAGTAAATATCCGCAAAGGCCGGGGCTGCAATGGACGTGACAATAGACATGATGGCTGCCGTAGACAGCACCCGCAGAGCTAAATCTTTTCGCTGCATACAAAATCCTCCCTGTTGTACATTCAAAGCCTGTCCCGCAGCAAAAAGGATACCTCGTTCGCCTCCGCATGGCGGGCATCCCGGGGTGTCGTTCCCGCTTTTTGCACCAACTCGGCACAGGTCTTTTCACCATTTTACCCCCCCCCCCCTATACCTTTTTCAATAGCAATAATCTACAAAGTTTCGCCATTTTATTTGTTTACTTTTTGTCGGGCCGGAAATGAAAAAACACCCTTCCCCTGCCGGTCAAGGCAAAGAAAGGGTGTTTTTATGCCCGGCAACAGGCTCGGCGGGGCAGCCTCTCAGACAAAATCCTCCCGCATGGGGGTGAAGATGTCCAGCAGGATGCCGGCCTCGGTGCAGACGCAGCCGTGCTCCACGCCGTCCTCTTTCAGGATGGTGTCACCAGCCCGCACAGTGTGGGTCACGCCGTCCACCGTGAAATCGAACGCACCCGACACCACATAGGTGATCTGGGTGTGGGGGTGATGGTGGAGTGCGCCCACGGCCCCCTTTTCGAAGGTGTTCTCCACACACATCAGGCCGTCGGTGTAGGCCAGCACCCGGCGGGTGACGCCCTCGCCTGCCGCCTGCGGCAGAGCTTCTGCATGATAGACCCAGCGCTGTTTCTTCTCGGGAAGCTTCATATCCATTCCTCGTTTTCCGCCGCCAGACAGCGGCTTTTTTCTTTTATTATAACGGCCCGGCCCCCGCAGCACAAGAGCAAACAAAAAAAGACCTTCCCACTCTCCGGAATGGGAAGGTCTTTATAAGTGCTTAGTTCGCCTTAGAACTGACGTTCAAGGACAAAATCACTCAATGATCTTGCCGACGACGCCGGAACCAACGGTACGGCCACCCTCACGGATAGCGAAACGCAGGCCCTCTTCCATAGCAACCGGGGTCAGCAGCTCAACGTGCATCATGACGTTATCGCCGGGCATGCACATCTCAGTGCCTTCGGGCAGGGTGATGATGCCGGTCACGTCGGTGGTGCGGAAGTAGAACTGAGGACGATAGTTGGAGAAGAACGGGGTGTGACGGCCGCCTTCGTCCTTGGTCAGAACGTAGACCTGAGACTCGAAGACCTTGTGGGGGTGGACAGAACCGGGCTTAGCCAGAACCTGGCCACGCTCGATCTGGGTACGATCAACACCACGCAGCAGAGCGCCGATGTTATCGCCAGCCTCAGCGAAGTCCAGAGACTTACGGAACATCTCCAGACCGGTGATGGTGGTGCTCAGACGATCGGGCTTGATGCCGACGATCTCCATAGCATCGCCAACCTTAGCAATACCACGCTCAACACGACCGGTTGCAACGGTACCACGGCCAGAAATGGTCATGACATCCTCAATGGGCATCAGGAAGGGCTTATCCTCTTCACGATCGGGGTTGGGGATATAGCTGTCAACAGCGTCCATCAGCTCCTTGATGCAAGCATACTCGGGAGCATCGGGATCAGTGGAGGTAGACTCCAGAGCCTTCAGAGCGGAACCACGAATGATCGGGGTGTCGTCGCCCGGGAAGTCGTACTCGCTCAGCAGCTCACGGATCTCCATCTCGACCAGATCCAGCAGCTCTTCGTCGTCGACCATATCGCACTTGTTCATGAACACGACGATATAGGGCACGCCGACCTGACGAGCCAGCAGGATGTGCTCACGGGTCTGGGGCATGGGACCATCGGTAGCAGCAACGACCAGGATAGCGCCGTCCATCTGAGCAGCACCAGTGATCATGTTCTTGACGTAGTCAGCATGGCCCGGGCAGTCAACGTGAGCATAGTGACGAGCGTCGGTCTGATACTCAACGTGAGCGGAGTTGATCGTGATACCACGAGCACGCTCCTCAGGAGCCTTATCGATGTTGGCGTAGTCCATGAAGTCTGCGTCGCCCTTCAGAGCCAGGAACTTGGTGATAGCGGCGGTCAGAGTGGTCTTGCCGTGGTCAACGTGACCGATGGTGCCGATGTTCACATGCGGCTTAGAACGGTCGAACTTTGCCTTTTCAGCCATTGGAATATCCTCCCTTATAATTAGGTTTTGATATTGGTTACAACAACCCTGCTTATACAAGATTGTACTGCAAGGCTATTCTACTAAATTTACCCTGTAAAATCAAGTGCTTTTACAGGAAATTTTGCCGGAGTTACACTACCCCGGCAAAATTGTCTTTGCTTTTCAGCAATCAGCCCTTGGTACGACCAGCAATGATCTGGTCAGCAATGTTCTTGGGCACCGGCTCATAGTGAGACGGCTCCATGACATACTGGCCACGGCCCTGGGTCTTGGAACGCAGGTCGGTAGCGTAGCCGAACATCTGAGCCAGAGGCACAAATGCGTTGACACGCTGAGTACCGGCCATAGCCTCCATGCCCTGGATCTGACCACGGCGGGCGTTCAGGTCGCCGATAACATCGCCCAGATACTCATCGGGGACGATGACAGCCACCTTCATGATGGGCTCGGTGATGATGGGATCAGCCTTGCGCATAGCATCCTTGAATGCCATGGAACCTGCAATGGAGAAGGCCATTTCAGAGGAGTCGACCTCATGATAAGAACCATCCCACAGGGTGACCTTGACATCAACGACAGGATAGCCTGCCAGAACACCGGACTTCATAGCACCCTGGATACCGTTGTCGATAGCCGGGATGTATTCCTTCGGGATCGCGCCGCCAACGATGGCGTTGACGAACTCGTAACCCTTACCGGGCTCGTTGGGCTCGATCTTGATCTTAACATGACCGTACTGACCCTTACCACCGGACTGACGTGCGTACTTGGTCTCCTGGTTGGCCTCCTTGCGGATGGTCTCACGGTAAGCAACCTGGGGAGCACCCACGTTTGCCTCAACCTTGAACTCACGCAGCAGACGGTCAACAATGATCTCCAGATGCAGCTCGCCCATACCAGCAATGATGGTCTGGCCGGTTTCTTCATCGGTGTAGGTCTTGAAGGTCGGATCCTCTTCGGCCAGCTTTGCCAGCGCGATGCCCATCTTCTCGTTGCCGGCCTTGGTCTTAGGCTCGATGGCAACGCGGATAACGGGCTCGGGGAACTTCATGGACTCCAGAATGATGGGATGATTCTCATCGCACAGAGTATCACCAGTGGTGGTGTTCTTCAGACCAACAACAGCAGCGATATCACCTGCGTAGCAGCAGTCGATATCCTTGCGGTGATTGGAGTGCATCTGCAGGATGCGGCCCATACGCTCCTTGTTGTCCTTCACGGAGTTGTAGACGGTAGTACCAGCCTCAACCTTACCGGAGTAAACGCGGAAGTATGCCAGCTTACCAACGAACGGGTCGGTAGCGATCTTGAAAGCCAGAGCTGCGAAGGGAGCGTCGTCAGAAGACGGACGGGTCTCCTGCTCTTCGGTCTCAGGATTCACACCCTTGATGTCTTCGACATCGGTGGGAGCGGGCATGTAGTCCACGATGGCATCCAGCAGCTTCTGGACACCGCGGTTCTTGTAGGAAGAACCACAGACAACGGGAACCAGCGTGTTAGCGATGGTCTCCTTGCGGATCGCAGCCTTCAGCTCGGCACGGGTGATCTCCTCGCCCTCGAGGTACTTCTCCATGAGCTCTTCGTCGTTCTCAGCAACAGCCTCGATCAGGATGTTGTGATACTCCTCAGCCTGCTCACGCATATCCTCGGGGATCTCCTCGGTGCGCATGTCGTTGCCCATGTCATCGTAGTAGACCTCAGCGTTCATATCGACCAGGTCAACGATACCACGGAAGGTATCTTCCTGACCGATGGGCAGCTGGATGGCCACGCCGTTGGCATGCAGACGATCGTGCAGCATCTTGATGCAGCGGAAGAAGTCAGCACCCATGGTATCCATCTTGTTGACGTACACCATACGGGGGACCTTGTACTCGTCAGCCTGACGCCAGACGGTCTCAGACTGCGGCTCGACACCGCCCTTGGCAGCCAGAACGGTCACAGAACCGTCCAGCACGCGCAGGGAACGCTGGACCTCAACAGTGAAGTCCACGTGGCCCGGGGTGTCGATGATGTTGATGCGGTGACGGTTCTTCTTGAATGCAACCGGATCCTTCTGGGTTTCAGAGTGGCTCCAGTAGCAGGTGGTAGCAGCGGAAGTGATGGTGATACCACGCTCCTGCTCCTGAACCATCCAGTCCATGGTAGCGCCGCCATCATGAACTTCGCCGATCTTGTGGTTGATACCGGTGTAGTACAGAATACGCTCGGTAGTCGTAGTCTTGCCGGCATCAATGTGGGCCATAATGCCGATATTTCTCGTCATCTGAAGAGAAACTTCTCTGGGTG
>OGDP01000683.1_pt1 | contig 28326 bp, 19 predicted proteins | sample 1570441 | NCBI WGS metagenome assembly OGDP01 (sample SAMEA2581961, study PRJEB24529) | metagenome | biome: Human gut stool | place: China | collected 2011
ATGTTGAGATCACCGCAGACCTTCAGGTTACGGTGGACAGCTTTTTGAAATTTGCGGATTTCTTCTTTGACGGCCTCTTTGCAGACTGGGCAGTTCTGGATCACATCAATCAGGCACAGAGCAGGGTGGAAAACACCAAGGGTCAAATCAAGCGAGTCCTCGCACTTCTGAAAAAGATGCGCGAAGATATTGACGTCCAAATCGCTGACGAAAAAGAAAAACAGGAGCAGCTTGCGGTGGAAACTGAGCTGTAAGTTTGAAGAGTCCGCTTATGTGATATGATTCGATAAAACCGAATTTGCAGGAGGTGTTTCGATGAAAACAAGAAGGTTTGCTTTATGTCTGGCAACGGTTTTTCTGGTGGCGATTTATATCAATATTCAGAGAAGCCATACTTTCACCCTTTCAAACGATGAAGGCACCATAAAGACAGAACAAATACAGCCACTTTGGGGAACTGTAAAAGTGAGCGGTGATTGTGATACTGAGGTGGTCTTTACCGATGTAGAGACTGGAGAAAAATATAGAATCGGATATATTACACAGGGCGTAACGGAAAGAATCAAACTCGAAAGAGGCAAATGGTATAAGGTGGCGGGCGGAGGCAACCTTACACTGAATCCGGTAAACATTCGAGTCGAATAAATGTAAGTTCCTTGCGGGCAGCTATGAAAGCTGAAGCTGAGAAGAGAGTTTTGAATATTCACATATGAAGGAGTACAGTTCTATGAGTTACGGTTGGGCAACTGTTTTCACTTTAGCGGCATGGTTTGCAGGACTTGTGATTGATGCAAATGTGCGGGTCGGCGACCTCGGTTTACGAACAGTGCTTCCTGTCATCGTGATGGGGTGCTGCGTTATGAAGTACATAAAGGACAATAGCAAATAATCTTATCTCAATACACTTTCCAGCGGGCAGCTCCAAAACGGTTGCCCGCTATTTTTATGCTCAAAAACGGAAGGAGGCCAAAATGCCAAGCAAAACCGAAGAATATCTCGCCCTTGCCCAGCGCACAGCCAACGGCTTGACCCGGTACTGGGAAAGCTGGACAGACTACCTGACCACCGCATCCCGGCTGTACAAGTACCCCTTTGCGGACCAGCTTATGATCTACGCCCAGCGACCCGATGCCACAGCCTGCGCCGATTACGACATCTGGAACAACCGCATGAACCGGTATGTCCGGCGTGGCTCCAAGGGCATCGCCCTGTTGGACGAATCCAGCGGATACCCGCGTCTGCACTATGTGTTTGATGTGTCGGACACCGGAGTGCGCCGCAATTCCCGTGACCCGGAGGTGTGGCAGCTCAACGATGACCTGTTCCAGCCGGTATCGGAAATGCTGGCGCAGGAATACGGCATTCACCATGAACGGCTCAGCCAGCAGATTGCGGACATTGCCGGAAAGCTGGCAGAATCCTACTGGGACAACAACAGCACAGACATCCTCGCCATCGTTGACGGGTCGTTCCTGATGGATTATGATGATGCCGGACAGGAACTCCAGTTCAAGAGTGCCGCCGCAATCAGCATCATGTACACCATTTTGGAACGGTGCGGTTTTGAACCAGAGGGTTATTTTGACCGGGACGATTTTCAGGCAATTTACGATTTTTCGACCCCGGATGCTGTCTATGCACTGGGTACGGCGGTCAGCGAGTGCAGCCGTGATGTGCTGCGGAATATCGAGCGTACCGTCAAAACCACCATCCGTCGCCGCAATGTAGAAAGGAGCCAGCATGAATATGAAGAACAGGAACGTGACCTACTCGACCATCGGGGATTACCAGCTCCCGAACCTGACCCTCAGCCAGCCGAAGATTCCGTTGGGCAAGTACGGCAGGATGCGCCGGAACTATCTGAAGCAGCATCACCCGGTGCTGTACAACTCGATGCTCCTGAACGGAACGCTATACCCGCATCTGATGGAGCTGGAGCAGACGGCAGAGAGCCGGATGCAGCAGATGATGACCGAACTGCTGAAGCAGAACCCAGCCCCGGACAAGGAGAAGAACCAGATGAGCTGGGTGAGGCACATGAACAGCCTGCGGGCGCAAACCGAGGAAATCATTCTGACGGAGCTGATTTACAGCTAAGTTTTCTGGATGCCGCCATCCCTACCGAAGCAGAACAGATTAAGAACATCAACCGAGCGGAGAGCGAGAAATCGTCCTCCGCTTTTGTTTTGTCGCAGGCTGAAATCGAGAACGAACTGCGTAAGCATGGTTCTGGGTTTGCAGGTGGCAAGCAACGCATTATGGCACTGTACCAGACCCAGCCTGACCGAAAACTCCGTGCCAAGGCGTTGGCAAAGGAGTACGGCATCGGTGGGCATTCCCACGATTTTCTGGACGGAAGCCGGGGCTTTGTGAATCACGACTGGAAGGGATTGGAATTTGACCATTACCCCGACCACCAGAAAATCACCCTGAAATGGGCGCAGGTGGAAAAGTATATCGACCTGATGATCCAGTCCGACCGCTACCTGACGGATGAAGAAAAGGAGCAGTGTACCACTGTACAGGAAGAAAACGGCTACAAAGTCGGTGACGATGTAATGGTTGATTTGCCCACTGGAACCATCGAGGGCACCATTGGCTATATCGGCGAAACGGATGTTCGCATCGACACCAGCGCACACGGACAGTCGTGGGATAACGAAGTTATCAACAAACGACAATTCGAGGACGGTCTGCGGCAGAATGAACCTAGCCAGCGTGTGGATGAAATGCTGGCGCAGGCAGAAACCATCTACAAGGAATCCGAGGTGCCGGAATATGAGCGTTTTTCTGTCCGCGAAGTGGTCGGAGGTACGTCCCCGCTTTTTGCTATCTGGGATGATCTCAATGAGGGCTACTATGCAAATGACAACGGAATGGCGCAATTTCCAGACAAGGAGCAGGCCGAATCCTATTGCACCGCTTTGAAAAAAGAGACGGATGAACGAACCGCCGCCGATTGGCTTGCAGTGGAAAAGGCAAAGTTTTTGGCGGAAAATGAACCTGTTCTCGCTCTTCCAAAAGAGCGTGATTACCGTGTGGGCGATACAATCCGTCTGGACGGTAAGGATTTTACGGTCGAAACTGTCGGAACTCTGAACATCCAGCTTCGTGACCCGGATGAGGTCTATCCGGTTGCCCGCTCGGAAAGCAAGGAAAATCTGGAACGGCTGCTGCGCCAGCCGGGCAACATCCATCTGCACAACCTGACGGTCAATCTCACTCCTGCGCCGGAGCCTGCCGGGAACTTCCGCATCACGGACGACCATCTGGGCGAGGGCGGCGCAAAGCAGAAGTATGCCCGGAACATTGAAGCCATCCGCACCCTGTTCAAGCTGGAACAGGAGCACCGGGGTGCCACCGCCGAGGAACAGCAGGTGCTTTCCCAGTATGTGGGCTGGGGCGGCTTGTCGGATGCCTTTGACCCCGGCAAAGACAGTTGGGCAAAAGAATATGCGGAATTGAAGGGGCTGCTCTCCGAGGACGAGTACGTTGCTGCCCGTTCCAGCACCCTGAACGCCCACTACACCAGCCCCACCGTGATCCGTGGTATCTACGATGCGGTGGAGCGCATGGGTTTCCGCAGCGGTAACATTCTGGAACCTAGTATGGGCGTGGGCAACTTCTTCGGTATGCTGCCGGACACCATGCAGGACAGCCGTCTGTACGGCGTAGAGCTGGATTCCATCACCGGGCGCATCGCCAAAAAGCTGTACCCGCAGGCCGACATTACCGTGGCGGGCTTTGAGACCACAGACCGCCGTGATTTCTACGATCTGGCGGTGGGCAACGTGCCCTTCGGCAACTACAAGGTCAACGACAAGGCGTACAACAAGTTGGGATTCAGCATCCACAACTACTTTTTCGCCAAGGCCATCGACCAAGTGCGTCCGGGCGGCGTGGTGGCGTTCGTCACCAGCCGCTACACCATGGACAGCAAGGACAGCACTGCCCGCAAGCACATGGCAGAGCGTGCCGATCTGCTGGGTGCCATCCGTCTGCCGAATAATGCGTTCCGTGCCAACGCTGGCACAGATGTTGTCAGCGACATTATCTTTTTGCAGAAGCGTGACCGCCCCATCGACCATGAGCCGGACTGGGTACAGCTTGGCAAGACCGAGGACGGCTTTGCCATCAACCAGTATTTCGTAGACCACCCGGAAATGGTGTTGGGAAATTTGGAACTGGAAAGCACCCAGTACGGTCACGACCTGACCGTTGCACCCATTGAGGGTGCAGTGCTGGCAGACCAGCTTGCAGAAGCGGTACAGCATATTGAGGGCAATTACACTGCGGTGGAGATTGCTGCCCCGGACGTCGCAGATGCGGAAGCACAGCGCAAAACGCTGCCTGCAGACCCGACTGTGAAGAATTTTAGCTATACGGTTGTTGATGGCGAGATCTACTACCGAGAGAACTCTATCATGACGCAGATCGAACTGTCCGACAACGCCAAAGGCCGTGTAGCTGGTATGGTGGAGTTGCGGCAGATCGTCAACGAACTGATTCAGCAGCAGTTGAATGACTTCCCGGACGAGGACATTAAGGCATCGCAGGCCAAGTTGAATGCCGCCTATGATGCCTTTACCGCAAAATACGGCCTGATTAACGACAAGAAAAACGCACGCCTGTTCGATGATGACAGTTCCTACTATCTGCTCTGCTCACTGGAGAATCTGGACGAGAATAAAAATCTCAAGTCCAAGGCAGATATGTTCACCAAGCGGACGATTCGGCCAGAGCGTGTTGTCACCAGCGTGGATACCCCCAGCGAAGCACTGGCGGTGTCCATTGGCGAGCATGGCAAGGTTGACCTGCCCTACATGGCCGACCTGCTGGGTACTCCCGGCAACTACGAGCGCATCACCACTGAACTGTCCGGTGTGATTTTCAAAGATCCTGCCGCCGATGTAGACGACCCGGAAGCCGGCTGGCAACCTGCGGACGAGTATCTTTCCGGCAATGTGCGGAATAAACTGCGCATGGCTCAGCTTGCCGCTGAAAGCCACCCGGAGTTCAAGATCAATGTGGAGGCTTTGACCAAAGCGCAGCCGAAGGACCTTGAAGCATCAGAAATCGACATCCGACTGGGTGCCACATGGCTGAATCCCGCCATTGTGCAGCAGTTTATGATGGAGACTTTTCAGCCGCCCTACCGCATCCGCTATAACAACCTGATCCAAGTCCGCTACTCTCCATTTACGTCCGAATGGCGCATCGGCAACAAATCTGCCGCCGGAATGTATGATATCATGTCCACCGAAACCTACGGCACCCACCGGGCCAACGCCTACAAGATTTTGGAGGACACCTTGAATTTGCGGGACTGCCGCATTTATGATACCATTGAGGAGGACGGTAAAGAGCGGCGTGTCCTGAACCAAAAGGAGACGATGCTTGCCCAGCAGAAGCAGCAGGCCATCAAGGATACCTTTGCAGGCTGGGTTTGGCAAGACCCGCAGCGGCGGAATCTGCTGGTGAAGCAGTATAACGAATTGTTCAATAGTACCCGGCCCCGCGAGTATGACGGAAGCCATATCCATTTTGTCGGTATGAACCCGGAGATCAATCTGCGGGAACATCAGCGCAATGCAGTTGCTCATGTGCTTTATGGTGGGAACACCCTGCTCGCCCACGAGGTGGGTGCCGGCAAAAGTTTTGAGATGGCAGCTTCGGCAATGGAATCTAAGCGTTTGGGCCTGTGTCAGAAAAGCCTGTTCGTGGTACCCAACCATCTGACCGAGCAGTGGGCCAGCGAGTTCCTGCGGCTATACCCCAATGCAAAGCTGCTCGTTACCAGCAAGAAAGACTTTGAACCCGCCAATCGAAAGCGTTTTTGCGCCCGCATCGCAACCGGCGACTACGATGCCGTCATTATCGGCCACTCGCAGTTTGAGAAAATCCCTCTTTCTGCGGAACGGCAGGCACGGATCATCGAAGATCAGATCGAGGAAATCGAAAATGCCATTGCAGAGGCCAAAGAACAGTCCGGTGAGCATTTTACCGTGAAACAGATGGAAAAGACACGGAAAACACTGGAGGTGAAACTGAAAAAGCTACAGTCCACCGACCGCAAGGATGATGTGGTCACATTTGAACAATTAGGCGTAGATAGGTTATTTGTGGACGAGAGCCAGAACTACAAGAACCTATATCTTTACACCAAGATGCGCAATGTTGCTGGCCTTTCTACCTCCGAAGCACAGAAGTCCAGCGATATGTTCGGCAAGTGTCGTTATCTGGATGAAGTGACTGGCGGGCGCGGCGTGATTTTCGCAACGGGAACGCCCATCAGCAACTCCATGACGGAAATGTACACCCTGATGCGCTATTTGCAGTACAGCACTCTCCAGCAGAAACAACTGACCCACTTTGATGCATGGGCTTCTACGTTTGGCGAGACCACCACGGCCATTGAGCTTGCGCCGGAAGGAACCGGCTACCGTGCGCGCACACGTTTTGCCAAGTTCTTTAACCTGCCGGAGCTGATGAATATGTTCAAGGAGGCAGCGGACATCAAGACTTCCGACCAGTTGCATCTGCCTGTTCCGGAAGCCAAGTTTGAAACTGTCGTGGTCAAACCCTCGGAAATCCAGCAGGACATGGTGAAATCCCTGAGCGAACGTGCTGCTGAGGTGCATAGCGGTGCGGTTGACCCCTCGGTGGACAATATGCTGAAGATCACCTCGGACGGACGTAAAATCGGCCTTGACCAGCGGCTGATGAATCCGCTCACCCCGGATGACCCGGACAGCAAGCTGAATGCCTGCGTCGACAATGTTCTGCGTATCTGGAACGAAACCAAAGAGGATAATCTGACGCAGCTGATTTTCTGCGATATGTCCACGCCCAAGGGAGACGGCTCGTTCAATGTCTACGATGACATTCGCACAAAGCTGCTTGCCGCCGGGGTGCCGGAATCGGAGGTCGAGTTCATCCACAACGCTGATACTGAAGGTAAGAAAGCGGATTTGTTCTCCAAAGTCCGCAGCGGCAAGGTGCGTGTCCTGCTGGGCAGCACTGCAAAGATGGGCGCAGGCACCAATGTCCAGACCCTGCTGGTGGCCGTGCATCATCTGGATGTAGGCTGGCGACCGTCCGATATGACCCAACGCAACGGCCGAATCATCCGTCAGGGCAACAAAAACAAACAAGTTTACGTCTATAATTACGTCACGGAGGGGACATTCGATGCCTACCTCTGGCAAACGCTGGAAAACAAGCAGAAGTTTATTTCGCAGATCATGACGAGCAAATCTCCGATGCGCTCCTGTGATGATGTGGATGAGCAGGCTCTTTCGTATGCCGAGGTCAAGGCCCTATGCGCAGGCGACCCGCGCATCCGGGAAAAGATGGATCTGGATGTGCAGGTAGCAAAGCTCAAGGTGCTGCGCTCGGATTACCAGAACCAGAAATATCGTCTGGAAGATAAGCTGCTCAAGCATTACCCGGAGGAAATTCAGAAAGCGAAGAACCGTATTGCGGCTCTGAAAAACGATGCCCAAATCGCAGACGCACACCCGCAGGATAAGGAGAACTTCTGCGGCATGACGATCAAGGGCATGGTGTTCGATGAGAAAAAAGCAGCTGGTGAGCGGCTGATGCTCGCCTGCAAGGAGATGCCGAATGCGGATATGATGCTGCTGGGCACCTATCGCGGCTTTGAGCTGAACATTCGCTTTGACAGTTTCAAGAATGAGCATCAAATCGTTCTCCGCGGCGAGCTGAGTTATCCGGTACCGCTGGGCGATGACCCTCGCGGCAACATCGTCCGTCTGGACAATGCCATCGGCAATTTTGCCGACCGCATTGCCGATGCTGATGCCGCACTGGATTCTCTGGAACAGCAGAAGCAGGCCGCAGAGGTTGAAATCGCCAAGCCGTTTGCGCAGGAGGAAGAACTGCAAACCAAATCTGCCCACCTTGCAGAATTGGATGCGCTGTTGAACATGGAGCATCAGTCCAGCCGGACAGAACCCGAAGCGGAAGAAAAGCCGGATGCCCGCCCCTCTGTGCTGGCAGCTCTGGAAGAAAAGGCTGATAAAGTGGAGCCTGTCCGACCATTCAAATCTTACTTGGATAAGGATGGTGATGCCCGGTGACGGAGCACCGTGACCAGCAGATCCATTTTCGTGTCAGCAAAGTCGAACTGGAACATATTCGTCAGAAGATGGAAAGTTGCGGTATTTTGAGCATTGGCTCTTATCTGCGAAAAATGGCTCTGGATGGTTACTGCCTGAATCTTGATTTACCACAGCTGCGTCGGATGGCGTACCTTCTTCAGAATTGCAGCAACAACCTGAATCAGGTGGCGAAACGGGCCAGTGAAAGCGGGCAGCTCTATGCCGCCGATTTAGAGGACTTGCGTAGTCGGTTGGATGAGCTGATAGCTATTGGCAAGCAACTTCTCGCCAAACTCACCGAACTCTAAAAAATTTCCCGCAGTAGGAGGCTGCGGGTTTACATAACGGTTGACACCCTTGCAAGGCAAGGGGCGATACCTTTATAATAGGGGCGAAAAAGAAAGGCTGGTGTTTGATATGAGGTTTTTATTCAAGATGATGCTTGCCCCGATCTCTCTGTTCGTGGCTTTTCTGGCTCTGATGGCAAAGTGGCTGCTTACTCTGTCCAGCTATGTTGTCGCGCCGTTGATGCTGTATATCTTTGGCTGCGGCATCTACACCGTCTACCGCCAGACTTGGGATCAATTTCTGATTCTGCTGGTTGCCGAATTTCTCTGCTTTGTCCTTTTTGTCGGCGCAACTGCAATGGTGGAGGGCGTTGAGAAATTCAGCGGTTGGCTCCGGGACCTGATTTGATTTTGAATCTTCTTGCCGCCTTCGGGCGGCTTTTTCATTTAGGAGGTGATCTGCTCTGGCTGCTACTCGTCTGATCGCACTGCATCAGCACAAAGGAAAATCTATTGCCGCCTGCCTGAAAGACCGCACCAACTATGCACAGAATCCTGACAAGACTGAAAAAGGCGAACTTGTCAGCAGCTATCAATGCAGCCCGCTTACTGTGGACGAGGAGTTCATGCTCACAAAAAAGCTGTACGAGCAGGCCACCGGGCGCAGCCAAAAAAGTAACATTATCGCCTATCAGATACGGCAATCTTTCCGACCTGGTGAAATTACGGCTGAAGAAGCAAACCGCATCGGTTATGAGTTGGCCTCCCGGTTTCTGAAAGGCAAACACGCTTTTATCGTTGCAACGCATACCGATCGGGAACACATTCACAATCACATTATCTATAACTCGACCACTCTGGACGGCACAAGAAAATTCCGGGATTTTTTCTTTTCCGGTCTGGCAGTGCAGCGGTTGAGCGACCTGATTTGTCTGGAGCATCAGCTGTCAGTCATTGAAAAGAAGCCTTACCGGGAACGGCAGAAGCGCATCACTTACCCACCAAAGGAGAGCAACCGCGACCGGCTGTGCAGTGTAATCGACGAGATTTTGCAGCAGAAGCCCACCGACTACGAAGATTTTCTGCAAAAGCTGGAACAGCAGGGCTATGAAATCAAACGCGGCAAATACACTTCCGTTAAAGGCGCACGGCAGAAACGCTTTATCCGGTTAAAGACACTGGGTGCCGGGTACAGCGAGGATGAAATCAAAGCAGTCATTGCCGGAAAAGCCGAACACCGCCCACATCAGAAGCAACCTCCCAAAGAGCAGCCGTTCCAGTTGCTGGTTGACATTCAAGCAAAACTTGCCGAGGGCAAAGGTGGCGGCTACGAACGCTGGGCGAAGAAGTACAACTTGAAAGAGATGTCCAAAACGCTGATTTTTTTGCAGGAGCAGAAAATCGGCAGTGCGGATGACCTGAAAGAGCGTGCTGATGCTGCACTTTCTCGCTATCACAAACTGGGCGATTCCATCAAGGCCGCCGAGAAGCGTATGGCAGAAATCGCCGTCCTCCGGGCGCACATCGTCAACTATGCCAAGACCCGGCCTGTATACGATGCTTACCGCAAATCCGGGTACAGCTCCAAATTTTTGGAAGCGCACCGGGAAGAAGTCACGCTGCATAAGACGGCGAAAGCCGCTTTCAATGAATCCGGCCTGAAAAAGCTGCCCAAAGTGAAAGACCTGAATGCAGAGTATTCGGCTTTGCTCACCAAGAAAAAAGCACTCTACCCGGAGTACCGCAAGGCGCGGGATGAGATGCAGGACATCGTAAAAGCGCAGAAGAATGTGGAACTGTTCTTTGCGGAGGAAAAGGACAGCAAAGAAAAAGAGCAAACCCGATAAACCAAAACCGCCGAGAACCGACCATCACAGGTCAGGTTCTCGGCGGTCTTTTTAGTTTATGTAGCAGCGATCCTGTGTCACGAGCCAATCCTCGCACAGCCGCTGGGCTTCGTCCATGGATTTGCAGGTGCAGTTGAACAGCCTGCCGTGCAGCGAACAGTAAGTATACCGAACTTTCGGCACGCCGTTTTCGTCCTGAAATTTCGTGTAGCGTTCCTCACCGGGCATCAGGTAAAGCTGTTCCATCTCTGCATCCGTCCTCTCTTTTTCGTGTGTCAGGCACACAACGCACTCATTCTACCACGAATGCCAGAACTGCGCCATTGACGCTTACACCAAAAAGCATTCGGAATTTTCAGAGAGAGTGTGCATTGACACGCAACAGAAGCGTTCCGCAGGAATGCGCAGCCTGCATCCATCGGATGCAGAACGCAAGGGGTTTGGGCACAGCCCAACAAGCATTTTGAATTTGATTTTTAGAAATCGGATTCAAAAATCGTGCCGTGGTACCACGGCGCACTGCTTGCGGGTGCTATGAAACCTCTCAAGGTGCTTTCCAAATTTGAAAATCGTTTTGTAATCAGGACCGTCCGTTTTCAAGTTCAACTTGAAGCGGACGGTTGTTTTTCTGCTCAGAAAATTTTCGTGTTTGCATCCGCAGCAAGCAGGGCGAGCCGGTACCATCTCGCAATTTTTGAATTCGATTTTACAAATCCAGCTTCAAAACACTTGTTGGACTTCGCCCAAACCCGATATTCAGCACATAAACTGTGCCGACTGCGTATCTTAGCAGACGCCGAACAAGCAAATTTTCTCTCAAAAAAATTGTTTTAGAAAAATCAGCGTTGATTCATTCAATATTGCACAAAATCGGAACTATTACTTCCGGTTTTGAAGGCAAAAAGCGGAAGTATCACTTCCTAAAAAATCGAGCAATTTTATGGTATGCTCTGTCCAGAGCAGTTCACAAGAACCGGACCTACTATGTCCGGTTTACCCACTCAAAACCGGACCTGATACGTCCTAAAAACACTTGTTTGATTGTGATATGCTTTCTACAAGCCTTCATCGAACCTTGAGAACCGAATGACCGTCTGCATGGGATACCCGGCCATGACCCCGCAAGGGAGAGCCGGAAGACGCCGCCGGAAGGGGGCAGGAAAGCCATGCGGGGATAACGGCTGAACTACCAATAAATTTTTGAAAGGAGATTTTGCCCATGAAGAAAAACAAGTTTGAATTTATCATCGACTCCGAATTTCAATCTCAGATTCCTGCATTGACCGATGAAGAATTTCAGCAACTGGAAGAAAACATCCTTTCAGAGGGAGAAGTCCTGTCTCCCCTGATCGTCTGGGGCAACATTCTTGTTGATGGCCATAATCGCTATAAGATTCTCCAGCAGCACCCGGAAATTCCTTATACCACCCGTTCGATCTCCTGCACCTGCGAAACCCGTGAAGATGTTCTGGCATGGATCTGCAAACATCAGCTGGGTCGTCGGAATCTGACACCCGAGCAGAAAAAGTTTCTGATTGGAAAGCAGTATCACTCTGAAAAATCCACTCGTGGGGGAAACCATGGCAATCAGTACACGCAGGTGGCAAACTGTCAAATTGACAATTTGCCACCGGTAGAAAACACGACTGAACGAATCGCCAAAGAAAATAATGTAAGTTCCTCTTTTGTAATTCGTGCCGAGCAATTCATGAAAACTGTTGAGCTGATGGAAAAATACTGCCCCGGCATTCAGGAAGAAATCTTATCCGGCAAACTTAAGCTATCCCAGCGAGAGGCTACCATTATCCGTGGAACTCCCACAGAAGCATTGCCCACCGTGGTATCAACGTGGCGAGAGAAAAAGTTAAACGGTAAACCAGACGATAGTGCAGACACCTATGAAAATTCAGAATTGCTTTCCAAGGTCACCGAACGCAATTTCTCTACTGCTGCCACATCGAGGATCCAAACGGCTGATTCACTCTCGGAGAATCGACCTTTTATTTCATCGGGAAAGCGCTGCACCGAACTCCAGACCATTCGTGAGCCAGGAGAAAAGATGGCAACGGTTGATTCGATCTTGGAAATAGACAACACAGTATCATCAACAACCAACGAAAATCGACAAGATACTGTTGATACCGCTCTTGCAGCATGATATAATATTCTTGTAATGCTTGTCCCAACACAGTGGTAAGGTCTCCCCTTCCACTGTATTACATACACTGAACGAGGTGCTTAAAATGAATCGTCCAGATGACTCTCCCAATAATTCTATCATCATTTACACCACAGAAGATGGTCTGACCAAAATCGATACTACCTTTGATGGGGATACCGTTTGGCTTTCCATTGACCAGATGGCCGATTTGTTCCAACGCGATAAATCCACGATCTCTCGCCATATCAAAAACATCTTTGCAGAGGGTGAGCTTGACCGAGATGCAGTTGTTGCAAAATTTGCAACAACTGCCGCAGACGGAAAGACCTATCAGGTCGAGTTCTACAATCTCGATGTCATCATTTCCGTCGGTTATCGTGTCAAATCCAAACGCGGCACACAGTTCCGCATCTGGGCAACGGGTATTCTAAAAGAATATATGCGCAAAGGATTTGCGTTGGATGACGAACGCCTGAAAAATCTGGGCGGCGGTGGATATTTCAAAGAACTGTTGGAACGTATCCGCGACATCCGTGCTTCCGAAAAAGTGTTCTACCGTCAGGTTCTGGAGATCTATGCAACCAGCATTGACTACGACCCAAAAGCAGAAATCTCCGTCCAGTTCTTCAAAAAAGTTCAGAATAAAATTCATTATGCCATCCACGGTCAGACTGCCGCTGAGGTCATTTACAACCGTGCAGATGCCGAAAAGGAATTTATGGGTCTGACCACTTTTGTAGGAAATCAACCCACCTTACGAGAAGCTACTATTGCCAAAAATTATCTGAACGAGAAAGAGCTTCGTGCTATGGGGCAGTTGGTTTCCGGTTATCTGGATTTCGCAGAACGTCAGGCAGAACGTGAACAGCCCATGACAATGCAGGATTGGGCAAACCACCTTGACCGTATTTTAACCATGAGCGGCGAGCAGCTACTTGTTGGCAATGGCAGTGTGACCCACAAGCAGGCAGTGGACAAGGCTACTACCGAATATCGGAAATATAAGGCTAAAACCCTCAGCGATGTGGAGCAGGATTATCTGGATTCCATTAAGTTTCTGGAGCAGAAAGCAGGCAAGAAATAACCGTTTCGTGAGGTTTTTATGTCACAGGAAAAGACAAAGGTTTACATTTACACCCGTGTTTCTACGGCTATGCAGATCGATGGCTACTCACCGGATGCACAAAAAGCTCGCATGAAAGCCTATGCAGACTTCAACGACTACCAGATCGTCGGCGAATATGAGGATGCCCGTGCAAAGAAGCAGGCGATCGAAGCGGATCGGCGAATACGAGGATGCAGGTAAATCGGGCAAATCCATTGAAGGCCGTGCTTCTTTCTGCCGGATGATGGAGGACATCAAATCCGGCAAGGATGGCGTTGCCTATGTGTTGGTGTTCAAGCTCTCCCGCTTTGGCCGTAACGCCGCTGATGTGCTGTCTACCTTGCAGGTCATGCAAGATTTTGGTGTGAACCTGATCTGCGTGGAAGATGGCATTGATTCCTCCAAGGACGCGGGCAAGCTGATGATCTCCGTTCTGTCTGCTGTTGCAGAGATCGAGCGCGAAAACATCCGTGTCCAAACCATGGAAGGACGCATCCAGAAGGCACGAGAAGGCCGCTGGAACGGGGGTTTTGCGCCTTATGGCTATCGTTTGGTTGACGGTGTGCTGCAAATCAACGAGGACGAAGCCCCTGCCATTCGCACGATTTTTGAGCAATACGTCAACACAGACACGGGTGCAAATGGTCTTTCCAAATATCTGGAGACCCACGGCTTTCAGAAACTCGCCCGTCAAAACGGCACCTCTCCCCTTTTCAGTGCAACATTGATTCGTGCCATTCTGAAAAACCCCGTCTACTGCGGAAAGATTGCCTTTGGTCGCCGCAAACTTGAAAAAATTCACGGCACCCGGAACGAATATCATCAGGTTCCACAGGAGAATTATTTGCTGGTGGATGGCCTGCACGAGGGCATCGTATCGGAAGAATTGTGGAACGCTGCACAGGTCAAGCTGTTGGCGCAATCCAAACGATACGAACCAGTCAACCGCAGCAAAACGGAACAGGCGCATTTATTATCCACACTTGTCAAGTGCCCCGTTTGCGGTGCTGGAATGTACAGCAACAAATGCACCAAACGAAAGAAAGATGGCACACCCTATAAATCTTTCTCTTATTACAGCTGCAAGCACCGCAAGATGCAGCGTGGGCAAAAATGCGATTTCAACAAGCAGATTAGGAAGAAATTCTCGACAACGCTGTGGTGGAAGTCATCATCAAGCTGGTCAGCAACCCCCAGTTTGCCGCTATGATGCAGGAGAAGATCAACAGCAAAGTAGACACCACCGCCATCGAACAAGAAATTGCAGCCGCTGAAAAACAGCTGCGGCAGTATTACTCCGTCAAGTCCAAGATCATGGAGGAGATCGACACCCTTGACCCAGATGACCGTCACTATATCATGCGAAAATCCGACCTTGACGAGCGGCTTTATAGGATGTACGATAAAATCGAAGAAGCCGAGAACAATCTGATGGAAGCCCGTGCAAAGAAGCAGGCGATCGAAGCGGATAAAATCACAGGCGATAACATCTACAAAGTTCTCACCTGTTTTGAAAAGCTCTACAATGTTATGGATCCCCTTGAACGCAAAAAGCTGATGGAACATCTGATCTCTGAAATTCAAATCTACCCAGAGCGTCAGCCCAACGGCCAGTGGCTCAAATCTATCAAATTCCGACTGCCTATCATTGAAAATGATATGGATTTACGTTTGGACAACGGAAGTCATGTCGAGTGTGTGAGCTGCTATACCAACGTGTGATAGAATACTCCGTCGCTGCGAAGTGATCCGAATCGTCTCCCAACGCATCTCATAAACCACAACAACATAAAAAGGGCGGCGCACCGTTTGGTGCGCCGCCCCTTTCCTTTACCAGTAAATCGAACTGGCTCAGGCCCCATCGGGATGAAGCGATGGGCGTGATGAAGGAGAAAATAAATATGGGTATGAGGTCAGCTTTGGAAACGCGGGACTGGTTCAGAACAAAAGCCGCCCTGCTGCGCCGACGACCAGCAGCAATGCCGGATACGCCAGATAATCGACGATGCGGTTTTCCGGGCCTTTTTCACCGTTGTAAAAGTGAATGGCCAGAAAGCCCATCGGCGCAGCCATGAAGAACAGCGAGAAGATGCAGCACAGGATGGACACTGCCGAGCCCACAAGGCTCTGGAAGGAGCCTTTGCCCCGGAACGCCCACAGCGCGGCGAAAAGGACCACCGTGCTGTTTCCATACCGGATGGACAGCATGGAACACCAGATGACTGCTGCAGCCGTTACCAGGACCCGGAGCAGCAGATGCGGTGCATTCTTCTCCGGGAATTTCTGGTACAGGTAGACCATCACCAGACAGACCACCAGCCCGAACACCGGGTTGCGGGAGGTCGTGTCCAGCAGTTTCCCACTGGTCGCCAGGTTATACGGCAGTTCGCTCAGAACCGCCAGGCCTGCAACACGCAGCGCATAATTCCGCAGGCTGGACGTGTGCTCTACCCCTTCCACCAGCAAAAAGGCGAAGATGGGCACAGCACAGGTCTCCATGGCCTGCAGGAGCAGCGCCAGCGTTGCATACAGCATCGCTGCGCGGGAGGTCTGCATCTGCTCCAGCAGCTGCCCGAAACTGACAGCGCCCAGGTTCAGCAGACCGTTCTGCAGGATGCTTTTGCCCAGCATCCCGGCCAGAAGAAAGAACATCCCCCATGTCCGCAGCCCATTGCTGCTGATGCCGGAAGATCGTTTCCTGACAGTTTCCATAGGGGTGTTCTCCTTTTCGGGTGCATCGGACGGGGCAGCCCGGGCATCAGCCCTTGACTGCGCCGCTCATTGCCTCCTGATAGAATTTCTGGGTGATCATGAACAGGATCGCAATGGGGATGGACACCAGCACCGCGCCTGCGCAGAAGCGGACGAACCAGGTATCGACGTATTCCTTTTCCAGCATGCTCCACAGGCCGATGGAGACCGTGAAGTACTGCGAATTGGTACGGCAGATGACCTTTGCGAACACGAAGTCCACCCAGGGTGCCATGAACGAGGTGATGATCTGATACACGATCATGGGCTTGCTCAGCGGCAGCGTGATCTTGGTGAAGATCTGCCAGCGGGTGCAGCCGTCCAGGGTGGCGGCCTCATCCAGCGCCTTCGGGATGGTATCCATAAAGCCCTTCATCACGAAGAAGCCGGTACCGGAACCCGACGAGAAGCAGATGATCAGTGCCAGCGGGATGCGGTTGCCCTCGGTCATGCCCAGCGCCTTCAGGATGAAGTAGACGGCGATCATGGTCATGAAGCCCGGGAACAGGTTCAGGATCATCGCCATGTTCATGTAAGGCTTGCGCATCTTCCACTTCAGGCGGCTGGTGCAGTACGCCACACTCAGCACGAAGAAGGTGGAGATGACGCAGGTGCAGCAGGCGATGAAGAAGGTGTTCATGAACATCCGGGGGAAGTTCATGACGTCAAACTGCGTGAACAGCGCCTTGTAGTTGTTCACGGTGTAGGCCTTGGGCAGGAAGGTCGAGATGAACTGGCCCTTGCCGTCACGGAAGGACTGCATCACCAGCCAGAAGAACGGGATCAGCCAGATGACGCTCAGCACGATCAGGAAGATATACGTAATAATATCGCCCGTCACGCGCTTGGCGTGCATTCCGCCGCCTTTGATTTTGTTCGACATTACTTGAATCCCTCCTCATCCTTGTACGAGCCGCTGGAACGATAGGTGACCAGAGACACGATGGACAGCACCACAAAGGTGAAGATGCCAATGACAGCTGCCAGATTGTACTTCTGCTGATCGACCGACAGCTTGTACAGCCAGGTGACAAGCAGATCGGTCCCGCCTGCAGAGTTGCCGACATACATCGGCTCGCCGCGGGTCAGCAGGTAGATGACGTTGAAGTTGTTGATGTTGCCCGTGAACTGGGTGATGAGGTAGGGCGTCATGACGAACAGCATGTAGGGCAGCGTGATGTTGGTGAACTGCTGGAAGGTGTTTGCACCGTCGATGCGGGCCGACTCATACTGGTCGGCGGGGATGTTCTGCAGAATGCCCGTGACCTGCATGATGGTATACGGGATGCCGACCCACAGGTTGACGACGATGACCAGCACGCGGGCCCAGGTCACATTCTCCAGGAAGGGCAGGCGCTGGCTGATCCAGCCCGCATTGAGCAGCATCTTGTTCACGATGCCTTCGGGCTGCACCATCGAGCGGACGACCATCAGGGAAACGAACTGCGGCACAGCGATCGTCATGGACAGGCAGCCGCGCCAGAAGCCCTTGAACTTGATGGTCGGGCGGTTGATGATGAGCGCCACGATCGTGCCAAGGAAGAAGTTCAGGAAGGTTGCAAAGAACGCCCAGATCAGCGTCCAGAGCAGCACGCTGCCGAACTGCTTGCCGATGACCGACGAGGAGTCAAAAATGGCCATGAAGTTCTTCAGGCCCACCCAGTCGAACAGGACCAGGTGATCGCCCTCTTTGGAGTAGTTGGTGAACGCCATGCTCATCATGTAGAGCAGCGGCAGGATGGTGAAGATCACAAGGCAGGCCATCGGCGGGGTCATCAGCAGCATGTGGACGTTTTCGTCCAGCAGACTGCGCAGCTGCTCTTTGAAGTTGGGCACATGTTCGCCCATCTTCTTCAGAGCGGCGGCGCGGTAGCCGCTGCGGACAGAGGACTGCCAGACCAGGACCAGCAGCACCACGACGCACAGCGAAGCGATGCCGTACAGCAGGATCAGCTGGGACTGGTCGCCTGCAACGTACTCGTAGACGAAGGTCTTTTCGTTGAACACCTTCTGCTGCTCGCGCCAGCCAAGGCTGGGCAGCATCGAGATCCAATACAGGCCACCATTGGGGACTGCCAGAAAAACGATCACGCCGATCTCAACCGCCAGATAGATCAGACCCATGATCAGCTGGCCGTTCAGGATATTGGCCAGGCCCATGATGAGGCAGGAAGCCCACACCACCGGCCCACCGTTTTTCAGCGCAATGGACAAAGAATCCGGGATCTTCGGTTTGCGCTGGGGTTCGGTGTTCGTCAATGTTTTTGGCACATGATCATCTCCTTCAGCCAAATTCATGGGTTACATGCTGGCGTTGTTCAGAGCATTGTTGTAAGCCTCGGTCTTCTCAGCTGCGTTGTCCAGAGTGACCTCGCCGCTGACGATGGCCTTGCCCATGTTCTCGGAAGGAGTCCAGTAGCTGCCCATCTCCGGCAGAGTAGCCTGCAGCACGGAGGTGTTGGCGATGGTGTTGGCCTGTGCCATTGCAACGATATCGGCAGAAACGGTTGCGTCGTTGCTCAGAGCGTTGGAGGTGGGCACGATGCCGCGCATCTCATAGTGAGCCTTCTGAGCCTCAGCAGAACCCAGGTAGACGGCCAGAGCAATAGCAGCCTGCATGTTCTGGCAGTTGGGGTTGACACCGATGGCCTTGGAGCCTGCGAAGGAACGCATCTGCTTTGCTTCGCCGTCGATGGTGATGGTGGGCAGCTGGGTCGCACCGAAGTTGTCGCCCAGAGCTTCCTTGACAGCCTCGGCATTCCAGGTGCCGGAGAAGAAGGCGTTGACGGTGCCCTCTCGCAGGCCGGACAGGCCGGAACCGTCGGCGTCCACAGAGAAGTTTGCGTTGTTGTACAGGTTCACCAGATACTTGGTAACTGCAACGGCCTTGTCGCCGCCGAAGTCGAAGCCGGCGGCGGCATCCATGCCGCTCTCACCGAAGATGGTGCAGCCGTTTGCGTAGTAGAAAGCTGCGATGTACCAGGAGTCGGTCAGGGGGAATGCGACCTTGCCCTTCTCCAGCATGGTGTCCAGAGACTTCACGTCGTCCTCGCTGAAGACGGAGGTGTCATAGTACATGAACCAGGTGTTGCCGGTGAAAGGCACGCCGTACACGCCGCCGTCGGTGCTGGTGACAGAGTCGATCATGGTATCGGGGTTGTCGTTCAGGACCTCATCCAGGTAGCTGCCGCCCAGCTGTGCAATGGCGTTTGCCTGCACCAGGGTGCCCAGCTGGTCGTTTGCGAACATGTAGACGTCGGCAGCTGCGGAGACGTCCTGGGTGACGTTCTTGCTTGCGTCGCCCTCGGAGCAGACCTCATAGGTGAAGGTGATGTTCCACTCGGGGTGTGCATCGTTGAACTGCTCGCACATGGTGGGCAGCCAGCTGCTGGAATCCACCTGATCTTCCTGGGGGCCCCAGACCTTCAGGGCAACGTCCTGCACCTCAACGGAAGCAGCCTCGGAGCTGCTGGCTGCTGCAGAAGAAGCAGTGCTGGAGCTGCTGCCGCCGCAGGCGGTCAGAGCAGTTGCTGCGGCCAGAGTGCCGCAAACGGCCAGGAACGAACGACGCGAGATCTTTTTCATAATTTTTCTCCTCCATAAAATAAATGTTATTCAATACAGCGGTTGCTGTTCGAAACAAAGTTTATCCGTTCAGGATATCCCAGTTGACGCGGCCGGTGCGCTTCGTCAGCGCCATCAGCTCGTCGGCAAGGGCGTCGGTCACCTGACCGGGCGCAAGGCGCCAGCGCCAGTTGAAGCGGTGCCCGGCTGGTTCATGCGGGCCTCGTTGCCCAGGCCCAGGTAGTCCTGAATGGGGATGATGCAGTCCTTTGCGACGCTGCGCAGCGCCAGCCGGATGAGCACCTTGTACATCTGCGCATCCGGGGTGAATGCATCGCCCAGATAGTCCCGCACCTGGCGGCGGGAAGCCTCGTCCATCCCGGCGTACCAGCCTGCCAGAGTGGGGTTATCATGCGTGCCCGTGTAGACCACGCAGTGGGTGTTATAGTTGTGGGGCCAGTAGTCGTTAGACGCGGTGGTGTCCTCCGGGTCGATGGCGAACTGCAGCACCTTCATGTTGGGGCAGCCGCTGGCCCGCACCAGCGCGCGGACGCTGTCGGTCAGCAGGCCCAGGTCCTCGGCGATGACGTTCACCTCGCCCAGCTGCCAGTGCATGGTGTCGAACAGCTCCATGCCCGGGCCCTTTTCCCAGTGGCCCGCCCTCGCGTTGGCGGCATCGGCCGGGATCGAGAAATACTCGTCGAAGCCGCGGAAGTGATCGATGCGCACGATGTCGTACAGTTTGAAGCTGTACCACATCCGGCTCATCCACCAGGCGTAGCCGGTCTCCCGGTGGCGCTCCCAGCGGTAGAGCGGGTTGCCCCAGACCTGGCCGTCGGCAGCAAAGGCATCCGGCGGGCAGCCTGCAATGGCCGTCGGCTGGTTTTCGCTGTTCAGCTGGAACAGGTCCGGGTGTGCCCAGACGTCTGCGCCGTCCGGCGAAACATAGATGGGGATGTCGCCCACGATCCGGATGTGCCGTGCGTTGGCATAAGCCTTCAGCTGCGACCACTGCTGGGCGAACTTGTACTGCAGATATTTGTGGAACTCCACATCAAAGTAGAGTTCACGGTTGTAGTAATCCACGGCGAAGTCCCAGTGCATGCGGATATCTTTCGGCCAGCTCTGGAACGGTGCTTCCCGGAAGAAGGTCTTCAGCGCCATGAACAGTGCATAATCGTCCAGCCACCAGGCGTTGTCTGCACAGAATGCGTGGAACCCGCCGTCCTGCGCGATATTGCTCCGCTCATAGGCCTTGTGCAGCAGCGCGAGACGGTTCTCGTGGAGCTTGTCGAAGTCGATCTTCGCGGGGTCGCTGCCGAAATCCACGGCATCGCACTCCTCGCGGGTCAGCACGCCTTCCCCGATGAGGGTCTCCAGGCTGATGAGGTAGGGGCTGCCCGCAAAGGCGGAGTAGGCCTGATAGGGGGAGTTGTCCGGCAGGCCGTAAGCCGTTGCGCCCAGCGGAAGGATCTGCCAGTAGCGCTGCCCGGCCTTTGCCAGCCAATCCACAAACGCATAGGCCGCGCCGTCAAAGCAGCCGATGCCGTAGGGAGACGGCAGGCTGGTGACGGACATCAGAACACCTGCATAACGGTTCATTGGGTCAGCACTCCTTTTTGATCAGCATCCATGCCTCATAGGGGCGAATGGTCTGGACAGACGGTTCTTTGTAGTTGGAGACAAGGCACTCCGCGCCGCGGTATTCCGCCGGGAAGTCGAAGGAAGCTTCGCGCCCGGAGAAGTTGCAGACCACCAGCAGGTGCTCCGTTTCGGTGTCGCGGGTGTAGGCAAACAGCTGCTCGTCCTCGGGGCACAGCAGCGTGAACCGCCCATCCCGGAAGACCGGCAGCTCCTTGCGCAGGGCAATGAGCTTTTTGTAATAGTAGAAGATGGAATCCGGGTCGGCCAGAGCAGCCGCGGCATTGATGACGGTGTGGTTCTCGTTCACGGGCAGCCAGGGCGTGCCGGTGGTGAAACCTGCGTTCTCCCCTGCCGTCCACTGCATGGGGGTGCGGGCGTTGTCGCGGCCCCGCGCCCAGATGGACTGCATGACGCTCTCGGGCGAGTCGCCGCGCTCTGTCCGCTCTTTGTACATGTTGTGGATCTCCAGATCCTGATACTGTTCCAGCGGCAGGCGGATGTTCGTCATGCCGAGCTCCTCGCCCTGGTAGATGTAGGGCGTGCCCTGCAGGCCGTAAAGCATGGTGGCCAGCATTTTGGCCGACTCCACGCGGTACTCTTTGTCGTTGCCCCAGCGGGAAACGATGCGGGGCAGATCGTGGTTGTTGAAGAACAGGCTGTTCCAGCCGCAGCCGTACAGCTCCTGCTGCCAGCGGCGCAGGCATTCCTTCAGGCGGGGCAGCTCCAGCGGGATCATATCCCACTTGTCCTTGCCCGGCTCCTGGTCGAGGCCGATGTGCTCGAATTGGAACACCATGCTCAGCTCGCTGCCGTCCGGCGCGCTGTAGCGCTTGGCGCGTTCGGTGTCTGCACCCCACGCTTCGCCCACCGTCACCAGACCTTCGTCGGTGAGAACGTTCTCGGAAATGCCGCGCAGATATTCATGCAGCCGCGGGCCGTTGATGGTGATATCCTTGTCCGGCTCTTTCGCGATCTGGTCAATGACGTCCAGGCGGAAGCCTGCCACGCCTTTCTTGACCCAGAACTTCATCACATCGTAAAGTTCTTGCCGCAGTTTCGGGTTTTCCCAGTTCATATCCGGCTGTTCCGGCGCGAACTGGTGGAAGTACCACTGGCCGATCTCCGGCACATAGGTCCATGCCGAACCGCCGAAGACGCTGCGCATCCCGCTGGGCGGGCAGTCCGGCGTGCCGTCCCGCCAGAGGAAGTAATCGTGATAGGGGTTCTCGCGGGAGCTTTTTGCCGCCCGGAACCAGCGGTGCTGGTCCGAACAGTGGTTCAGGGTCAGGTCGATGAGGATGCCGATGCCCCGCTTTTTGCTCTCGGCAATGAGCTCGTCCATGTCCGCCATGGTGCCAAAGCTCGGCTCGATGGCGCAGAAGTCCGAGATATCGTAGCCATTGTCCACCTGCGGCGATGCGCAGATGGGGCACAACCAGATGGCGTCCACACCCAGCGTTTCGAGGTAATCCAGATGCGAGAGGATGCCCCGCAGATCGCCGGTGCCGCTGCCGGTCGTATCCTGAAAGCTCTTGGGATACAGTTCATAGAACACGGCCGATTTCCACCAGCCGCAGCGGCTCTTATCAAGTACCACTCGTTCCATGTTTTCCTCCTGCACCTTCGATCCTTTCCAGCGCCGCATAGACCCGCAGCATCTCGCCGACGCTCCATGCCTGCGCAAAGCAGCCTTTGCTTTCCGCCGGGAAGTCGCCGCTGTAGATCTCGGGCAGCTGGCCGATGCAGCCTTCCCGCAGCATGGGAAGCACCGCATCCAGCTCCCGGCAGACCTGTGCAGCCGCTTCCGGGGTGTTGTTGTGTACCTTTAAATAAGCCCGATAATAGGCACCCAGCGGGAACACCCAAACCGTTCCCTGGTGATACGCCAGGTCACGCGCAAGCTGTTCGCCGCCGTAGCTGCCGTGGTACTGCGGGTCTTCCGGCGAGAGCGTCCGCAGCCCGCAGGGCGTGTAGAGCTGCCGGTAGACCGTCTCCACCACGTTCTTTTCCTGTTCGGGAGACAGCGCGGAGAAGGACATCGACACCGCCCAGATCTGGTTGCAGCGGATCTGCTCGTCGGCGTCCGTGCCCGAGAGCACGTCCTTCAGGTATCCCTTCTCCGGCATGTAGAATTTTTCTGCGAAAGAGCGCTTCACCTTTTCGGCCAGCTGCTCGTAGTCGGCTTCTTTTCCCAGCTGCTTGGCAAACGCCGCCATGATCGCAAGGGCGTTGTACCAGTAAGCGTTGACCTCCACCGGCTTGCCGTGGCGGGGCGTCGGCAGGATGCCGTTCACACACACATCCATCCAGGTCACCTGGTCCAGTCCCTCACCGGCGGTGATGAGCCCATCCGCATCCATCCGGATGCCGTGGTGGGTCCCCTTCCGGTAAGCCGCGATGATGCGTTCCATCACCGGGTAGGCTTCGTGCAGGAATGCGTGGTCGCCGCTGCGCTGAATGTACAGCCACACCCCTTCTATGAGGAGGAGCGCCGCGTCCACGGTGTTGTACATCGGCTTCTGTGCGCCCTCCGGGAAAAGGTTCGGCACAAGGCCGTCTTTCTCGTAGGCCAGGAAGGTGCGCAGAATGCTTTTTGCATCCTCATAGCGGCCGGTCTCCAGGCAGCAGCCGGGCAAGGCGATCATCGTGTCGCGGCCCCAGTCGCTGAACAGCGGGTAGCCCGCCAGAATGGTCTTGCCGTTGGTGGAGGCCCGCCGTGCGATAAAGGCATCGGCCGCCGCAGCCAGCCGCGAAGCGGCCGGGTCTGCGAAGCCCGCCTTCTTCTCCAGCGCAGCCAGGCGCATTTCCTGCTGGCGCAGGAGCTCTGTGCCCGAAGCCGCCGTTTCGCCGGTGAAGAACACCACCTCGAACTGAGCCGTCTCGCCCGCCTCCACGGTGCGGGTGATGGAAAAACAGGATGCCGCATAGCCAAATGCGGGGCGGCCGTCCTTTTCGTCTGCCGTGTAATGCAGCTTTTCCCACTGCACCGGGCGCGCGGCCAGCGCGGCGTCCGTGAAGACGTGCATCGTTTCGCCGCCGGAAGTGACCTTGCCGTTTTCAAAGCGGAAGGTCTTGTCCGGCTTTTTCAGCGCGTCCTCTTTGGGGGCGAACTTCAGCTGCGGCACGATCTCGAGTGTACAGGGCCGGCCCGAACGGTTCTCCACGGTGTAGAGAGCAGCGGCGGTGTTTTCCTCCCAGCCCAGGGCGAGCTTCCGCTCCACCATCACGCCGCCGACGTGATACCGCCAGCAGGGCGTATATTGATAGGTAAAGCTGCTGAGGTTTTTCCAGCCGTCCTCTGCCGCTTCTTCGGCAAAACTCTGGGTCGAGAGGAAGGTCTCCTTCTGCCCGATGCGCAGCACTTCTTTCAGCCGGTGCACCAGCATCACGCGGCGGTTGGGGGCCTGCACGGCTGCCGCCAGAAGTCCCTGATCGCACCGCGGTGCCGAGAACGCTGCCGTCGTGGACAGATAGCCGCCCAGACCGTTCGTCAGCAGGACACTGACGTCTTCTGCACGCTGCCTTGTGCACAGCTCCTGTTTTCCGTAAACAAACCGCATTCTCGTTCCCTCGTGTGGTGACCGTTTTCAAATGTTTCGCAAAGTTTCGTCACTGCAAAGTATAGTACCGTTTGGGTGTTCCGTCAATTCTTTTTGCAAGGTTTACAAAAATTCTCCCTATCCGACAAATTATTTTGAAGATTTTTATGCAAGATTTCTCTTGCTTTTTCCTGTGATCTATGTTCCAATTATCTTAACAGAAACATTACGAAACTTTTCCGTGTGAAACCATGCCCTTTCGGGTTGTTTTGACCCGGCTGCTGTGGTAAGATATCCCACGAAACTTGCGAAACAAACGCAAAGGGAGGGATCCGATGGCAACTTTGGAAGATATCGCCCGCACGCTGGGCGTTTCAAAAGGTACTGTTTCCAAGGCGCTGAGCGGTGCAGGCGGCGTCAGCGATGCCATGCGCAAATCGGTGGTCGAGACCGCCGTGGAGCTGGGCTATTCCCGCATCTGCCGGAAGGACGCATCGCGCCGCATCGCAGTTTTCATCACCAACATGGATTACGCAAAGCCGGAGGACTTCGGCTACGACATCCTGGCGGGGTTCCGGAAGCTGGCCGAGCCGGACGGCTGCCAGGTGGTGGTCGTGCCGCTGAGCTGTGCATTGGAAAACAGCGTCCCCTACGACGCCTACATGATGCAGCACAACTACCTCGGCGGCCTGTTTCTGGGCCTTTCGCTCAACGACCCCTGGCTGGAGGACTTCAAGACCTGCAAGACCCCTGCCGTGCTTTACGACAACTGTGTGCCGGGGAACCCCCGGGTCACCAGCATCAGCGTGGACAATGCCGAGGCCATGGACCAGGCCGTCCGCTACCTGAAAAGCCTGGGCCACAAGAAGATCGGCTACCTGAGCCACGCGCTGGGGTCCTACGTTTACCAGCAGCGCTACCAGGCGTTTTTCCGGGCCGTGCAGGCAAACGGCCTGCCCTGCAGCGAAAGCCTGGGCAAATGCGATTTCTTCACCTCGGTCTGCCTGTCGGAGCACCTGCCCGCACTGCTGGAGCAGGGCTGCACGGCCATCGTCTGCAGCCACGACCGCCTTGCCAACAGCGTCCTCATCGACTGCCAGGAGCGGGGCATCCGCGTGCCGGAAGACCTGAGCATCCTGGGCTTCGACGACCTGCCGCTGTGTCGGTTCACGCCGCCGCCCCTGACCACCATCCGCCAGAACCGTGCAGAGCTGGGCAAGAGCGCCTATTTTGCGCTGTCCAGCCAGCTGCACGATGTTTCCATCAGCCTGATCCAGCTGCACACGGAGCTGATCGTGCGCTCCTCCTGCGGCAAGGCCCCGCGGCGGCCGCAGGCCAAAAAACGCATTCCCCGGGCAGAGCCCGTCACCAAAAAGGAACGAAATGATGAAGCATAAGATCCCTGTAGAATGGATGCAGCGCTATGAAAGCGAGGCCTTTGCCCGCGAGACCGCCTGCTCCGGCCCCCTTGGCGCTGCCTACACCCCGGAGGCGACCACCTTCCGGCTCTGGACGCCGCTTGCCGAGGCCGTGTCGGTCGATCTTTATCCCCACGGGAATGGCGGCGGCCGCCCCGAGGGGCACCCCATGGAGCGGGATGCGCAGGGCGTGTGGAGCATCACCCTGCCCGGCGACCAGAACGGCCGCTACTACACCTACACGGTGCAGATCGACGGCAAAACGCAGGAGACCGGCGACCCCTATGCCGTGGCAGCGGGTGTGAACGGCCTGCGCAGCATGGTCCTGGACCTGGATGCCGCCGCGCCCGCCGGGTGGCAGGACGACCGGCGGCCGGACATCCCGCCCCAGAAACGGGTGGTCTGGGAGGTGAGCGTCCGCGATTTCTCGCAGGATGCCGCCAGCGGTGTCCGCCCGGACTGGCGCGGGAAGTTTCTGGCCTTCACCCAGCCCGGCACCACCCTGTGCGGGGACGGCACCCACCCCACCTGCCTGAACTACCTGCAGCAGCTGGGTGTGGGCTATGTCCAGATCATGCCGATGTACGATTTCGGCAGTGTGGACGAAGCAAAACCGCTGACGAAACAATACAACTGGGGCTATGACCCCATCAACTTCAACGTCCCGGAGGGCAGCTATTCCACCGACCCCTACCACGGCGAAGTCCGCATCCGGGAGTGCCGCACCATGATCCAGGCCCTGCACAAGGCCGGCATCGGCGTCATCATGGATGTGGTCTACAACCACACCTACCGCCACGAGAACGTTCTGAACCACGTCATGCCGGGATACTTTTTCCGGGAAAACGAGGACGGCAGCTATTCGGACGGCCGTCACCCGGACGGCGTGCGTTTCGTTTCGAGTATCCGGGACGATCTCGCGCGGCGCGATTTCACGGTCGGCGCGATGGCGTGGCACCCGGAACGAGGCCTGTTCGATCCGTTCGGCGGCAGGGAGGACCTTGAAAACCGCGTGCTCCGCGCGGTCGGAGACCCCGATATGCGCTTCACCGAGGACGCCCTGCGCATCCTGCGCGCGGTGCGCTTCGCCTCCGAGCTTGGCTTCTCTATCGAGGAGAACCCCGCGGCCGCCATGGAGCGGCAGGCCGGCCGCCTCGCCCTTATCGCCCCGGAGCGCGTGCGCGAGGAGCTGACACGGCTGCTCTGTGGCCGGTGGGTGCAGCGGACGCTTCTCGGCTACACCGCCGTCATCGGCGCGGCGCTGCCCGAGCTTCGCCCCATGTTCGGCTGCACGCAGGACAACCCCCATCACTGCTACGACGTCTGGGGACATACCGTCCGCGCGGTCGGTCAGGTGCCGCCCGAGCCGTGCCTCAGGTGGGCGATGCTTCTCCACGACAGCGGCAAGCCGGCCTGCAAGACCGTGGACGAGCAGGGCGTCGGCCACTTCCGCGGACACCCAAAGGCAAGCCGCGCCCTCGCGGAACGGCTCCTACCGCGCCTGCGCTTTTCGAACGAGGACAGCGAACGCATTCTCCTGCTCGTCGAGCAGCACGACAGGCCCCTCGGGGACAGCGATAAGCTCGTCCGCCGCCGCCTCGCGCAGATAGGCGAAGCGCGCTTCCGCGACCTGCTGATGATAAAGAAAGGCGACGCCGTCGGCCAGAATACGCAGCCGTGGGACGTCGGCACGCTCCAGGGGACCGAACGCCTGCTGAACGAAGTCCTGCGGCAGGACGGCTGCCTGTCCCTGCGCCGCCTCGCCGTGAACGGCTGCGATATGCAGACACTCGGTCTTACAGGCGAAAAAATAGGGGAGATGCTGCGCTTCCTGCTGGACGCCGTGCTCGACGACCCCGCACGAAACGACCGGGAGACCCTGCTGCG
>OGDP01000687.1_pt1 | contig 28209 bp, 26 predicted proteins | sample 1570441 | NCBI WGS metagenome assembly OGDP01 (sample SAMEA2581961, study PRJEB24529) | metagenome | biome: Human gut stool | place: China | collected 2011
CAGAAATAAAAAACCGGCACCTGCAGAGACAAAACATCCGGGGAAAAAACACCTCGACCCACGCCAGAAAAAAATTATCTTCCTGGTTCTCGGAATCGTATGCGTGCTTATTTTTGCCCTGTTAATTCTTGGAGCAGCAATCCGTTCCAATCATGCCAATTCCTTCGATTACCAGGTGGGACTGGCAGAGAAAGCACAAAAAGCCGGAGATACCAAAAATGCAATTGCCTGCTATGAAAATGCACTGGCAGTGGATAAAAACAGTATTGAAGTCCGGCTGGCTCTGGCAAAACTGTATACCGAAGAAAACGATTATGATTCGGCACTTGTTTTATATCAGGAAGTGATCCGTGCGGACAGGAAAAATCGTCAGGCATGCAAAGGACTGATTGCCATTTATGAGAAGCAGAACAATACCGATGCCATACTTTCTCTCTCCGAGGCTGTGGATGACAGTCTGAAAGATCTTTTCGCCGATTATCAGGTAGAGGGACCACAGTTCAGTTTAAAGAGCGGAAGTTTTGAAAATGCCCAGATACTACAGATGCTTTCCACAAAAGGCTATGAAATTTATTATACGGTAGACGGGTCAGATCCAAAAGAACGCGGATTGCGATACACAGAACCTGTGAAACTGGATGAAAATAATAAAACCTATACCGTAAAAGCGGTATGTAAAAACGAAAAGGGAGTTTACAGTGAGGTAACAGAAGCAAACTATAAAATTTCCATCCCGGCACCGGATGAACCGATTGTTTCTCCGGACGGTGGAGATTTCGGTGTGGAAACTTCCGTAACGATTACCGTTCCGGGCGGCTGCAGTGCTTACTATACCTGGGACGGAAGTACGCCGACTGCTGCCAGTCATCTTTATACGCAGCCGATCAAAGTTCCGGAAGGAAACAATATTCTTTCGGTTGTGATCATTGATCATACGACGAAATTAAGTTCGGATGTATATAGAGGAAATTTTATTTATTATTCACAGGACTATACAGCAGAAGATGCTATAGATGATCCTGCAGACAATGCAGAAGAATAAAATAATATAGAAATTGTTAAAAATCAAACAGGGAGTGTGATTGCCGATGCTTTATAACTGCATGGACATATCAACACTCCCTGTTGTGGAAGAGGTGGTTTAATCTTCCAGAAATTCAATCTCATCTTTTGCCATATGGCTGATTCTTGCAAGGGGATACACATCAAATCCCTGAGAAACCAGTTTTTCATGTCCCGGCTGAAATGCTTTTTCGATCAGGACACCTACACCTAAGATGTTAGCGTGCGCTTTGCGGATCAGACGGATGGCTCCGGTAGCTGCTTCTCCGTTTGCCAGAAAATCATCAATGATCAGGACATGATCTTTTTCTGAGACAAACTTAGAAGAAAGCGTCAGTTCATAACTTGTTCCTTTGGTAAATGAAGTGACCTCTGTCTGGAACAGATTGTCGTTTAAAATCTTAGAAGGCTGTTTTTTTAAGATAATCATAGGAAGACCCATGCACATAGCTGTCATAAGAGCCGGAGCAATGCCGGAACTTTCAATGGTTGCAACCTTTGTGATTCCCTGATCTTTGAAGTGTTCCGCAAAAGCTTCCCCGATGTGCTGCATCAGTACCGGATCTACCTGATGATTGATAAAACTGTCTACTTTTAAGATATCTTCATTGACAGCAATTCCATCTTTTTTAATTCTTTCCTGTAATTCTTTCAATTTCATTACCTCTCTTGTATTTGTTGATTACAGTATATCATTTTTCACTACAAATTTACAGAGAAATATAGTAAAATAACAACATGAAAATAACAATTATTTGCGTAGGCAAAATAAAGGAAAAATTTTATACGGAAGCCGTCAGGGAATATTCCAAACGGCTCAGCCGCTACTGTACGTTATCCATTACGGAGGTGGCGGATGAAAAGACAAAAGAACAGGCAAGCGAAACCGAAATTGCCATGGTCAAAGACCGGGAAGGGGAGCGTATTTTAAAATCCATCCGCCCGGACGGCTATGTGATTGCGCTGGCGATCGATGGAAAACAGCCAGATTCGATAGAGCTTTCCCGTGAAATTGAAAAACTCGGGCTTGGCGGAGTCAGCCATATTTATTTTGTAATCGGAGGATCTCTTGGATTATCCGACAAGGTTCTTAAGCGGGCAGATGCACGACTCAGCTTTTCGAAGATGACATTCCCCCATCAGCTGATGCGTGTGATTCTGCTGGAACAGATTTATCGTTCTTACCGTATCATGCATCACGAACCATATCATAAATAAAGAAGAAAGGATCATTTGGTATGCAAAAAGCAATACGTCTGGTTACCCGGTTTTTAGCCAAATGCCAGAAAGACAAAATAAATGCTTATTCCGCACAGATCGCTTTTTTTATTATTTTATCCATCATTCCGTTTCTTATGGTGTTTTCTTCCATGCTTCAATATACCAGTATCACGGAGGATATGGTATTTGAAATCATAGAAAGAGTCATGCCGCAGTATGTTGCTCCGTTTCTGGTTACCCTTGTAAGAGAAATCTATACAAGATCCATGGGAATCATTTCGGTCACGGCAATTATTGCCATATGGTCTGCCGCAAAAGGCATTCAGTATATGGCAGATGGTCTGAATGCAGTTCACGAATTAAAAGAGACAAGAAACTGGTTTGTACTCCGGTTCTGGGCGGTTATTTATACCATTGTTTTTCTGGTTGCGATTGTATTTACGCTTGTTGTGCTGGTTTTTGGAAACAGTCTGCGGCATTTAGCGGCAGATTATCTTCCGTTTATTGCACATCTCGTAAAAATAATAATCAAATTCCGGGGGCTTATCATGTTACTTCTTCTGATCCTGTTTTTTGACGTGATTTTTACCGCACTTCCGAATACAAAGCTTACCTTTAAAAGCCAGCTTCCTGGAGCCACGGCATGTGCAGCTGCATGGTATGTTTTTTCCTTCGGGCTTTCCATTTATGTTGATTATTTTAATGGATTTTCCATGTATGGAAGCCTGACAACCATTGCCCTGATCATGCTCTGGCTGTATTTTTGCATGTATATTATGATGATGACCGTAGAATTTAATGTATTTTTGGAAGCGTACCGAAACGGATCCCTGAATTTAGAGACATAGGACGGGTTCGCTTTTCATATAGTGAAGTATGAAAAGCCATTCGAATCAAACCAGACACAAAATAAAACAGGAGCATCTCGTAGAACAAATGGAACTGCCAAAAGACATTTTCCTGGGGATGCCGCTTCTTTCCATGGAAGGAAACCGTACACTTTGTATCGTTAACCACCGTGGAATTATAAAATACTGTCCGGAGGTGATCGGAATTGCAACACAATCCTATCATATCCGGATCGTCGGAAGGAGTCTGTCCATCCGGAAATATTCGGCGGATCTTATCGAAATTTCCGGATATATGCAGGAGATCACATTTCTGCCATGATAGAAAGGTTTCTTCGATTCGTCAATGGCAGTCTTTTGGTTTGTGCATGCGGAAGCAACATTTCCCGTTTTTTAAATTTATGTGCACGTCACGAAATTATGTTCTGGAAGATACAGCCGGATTCTCCGACGCAGGTTTCTTTTTATATCCGGTTGCAGGATCTGTATGAACTGCGTCCATATCTGCGGAAAACAAAAACGAGAATCCACATCAGAAAAAGGATCGGCTTTCCGTTTTTCTGGCAGAAATACCGCGCAAGAAAACTTGGAATTTTTGTCCTTTTGTGTGTCATGGCAGGAGTCTGGGTGCTCAGTACGAGAATCTGGAGAATTGAAATCAAAGGGAATTCCTCTCTGGGAGAAGACGCCATTCTGGAATATTTAAGTGCACACAACGTTACCTATGGCATGCCGGCAAAGGAAATCGACAATGATGCACTGGAGCTGTCCCTGCGTCAGGACTTGGAACCGGTGATCTGGGCAAGTGTATACGAAACGGGAACCCGGCTGGTTGTACAGATACAGGAGAAAATTTCTTCTCACGAGGAAACGAAAGAAGCAGAGGGCACCTGTATGGATCTGGCGGCATCTGCGGATGCTACGATTGCATCGGTCATTACAAGGAGCGGGCTTGCCAAAGTGAAAAAGGGTGATAAAGTGAAAAAAGGCGATGTGCTGGGTGTGGCCCGGGTAGCCGGCATCATGGCCACCAAGCGCACCAGCGAGCTCATCCCGCTGTGCCATCCGCTGCCCCTGACGAAAGTGAGCGTGGACTTCAGGCTCCAGCCCGAGCGGCAGGCTGTGGAGGCGCTCTGCACCGTCAAGACGGCGGGCGTCACCGGCGTGGAGATGGAGGCCCTGACGGGCGTTTCCACCGCCCTGCTCACCATCTACGATATGTGTAAGGCCGTCGATAAGGGCATGGAGCTGGGCGAGATCCATCTCGTCGAGAAGACCGGCGGCAAGAGCGGCCACTACATCCGGGCGGAGGGCGGCTATGTTTGATTCTGCCCAGCGCAATATCCACTATCTGCGCCTGTCCGTCACCGACCTTTGCAACCTGCGCTGCCGCTACTGTATGCCCGACGGCGTGGAAAAGCTGGATCGGGAAGCCGTGCTCACCTACGAAGAGTTCCTGCGTCTGGCGGCCCTGTTCGCCCGGTGCGGCGTCGATACCGTCCGCGTCACCGGCGGAGAGCCGCTGGTGCGCAAGGGCGTAGACCAGCTGGTGGCGGGCCTGAAATCCATCCCCGGCATCCGCAAAGTCACCATGACCACAAACGGCATCCTGCTGGCGCAGCAGCTGCCCGCCCTGCTGGCGGCTGGCCTTGACAGCGTGAACATCAGCCTCGACACTCTGCGCCCCGAGGTGTTCCAAAGCATCACGGCCCGGGACGAGTTCGGCCATGTGATGGAAGGCATTCACGCAGCCCTCGACAGCGGCATCCCTGTCAAACTGAACTGTGTGCCGCAGGTGGGCGTGAACGAGGGTGAGTTGGAAGACCTGGCCGCCCTCGCCGAGAGCCGCCCGTTACAGGTGCGGTTCATCGAGATGATGCCCATCGGCTACGGCGCGGCCATGCCCTGCATCTCGGGGCCGGAGCTGCGGGAACGGTTTGCCCGCCGCTGGCCGGAGTTTTCGCCCCTGCCCGCCGCCCAGAGCGCCGGGTTCGGCGACGGGCCTGCCGTCTACTACACCGTCCCGGGTTGGAAGGGCGACGTGGGCTTCATCGCGGCGGTCCACGGCAAGTTCTGTGCTTCCTGCAACCGGGTGCGGCTGACCAGTCAGGGCTTTCTGCGCCCCTGCCTTGCCAGCGAGACGGGCTGCGACCTGCGCACCCTGCTGCGCGGCGGCGCAGCCGACGAGGAGCTTTTACAGGCCATCCGGGAGACCATCTGGTCGAAACCCCGGGCACATCATTTCGGAGACAATTCCATGCCCGCCACCCGCGGGATGTACCGTATCGGAGGATAAATTACTATGGGAAAAATTCTGGCGATCTGCACCAGCCCCAAGCGCGGCACCGTCAAGACCGAGGTGCCAAGTGCTGTCCTGACCCCGGAATGGGGCATCGTGAGCGACGCCCACGGCGGAAACTGGCACCGGCAGGTGAGCCTGCTCAGCGCCGAAAAAATCGAGGCGTTCCGTAAGAAGATCTGGGTGGACTATGGTGCCTTTGGCGAAAACCTCGTCATCGAGGGCTTCGACTTCCGCAATCTGCCCGTCACCAGCCGCTTCGCCATCGGCGACGTGGTGCTGGAGATGACCCAGATCGGCAAGGAGTGCCACAACGACTGCGTCATCAAGCAGCAGACCGGCGAGTGCATCATGCCCCGGGAGGGCGTATTTGCCCGGGTGCTGAAGGGCGGCGAAATTCATGTCGGCGACGAAGTGACCCTTCTGCCGCCGCCGGAAGATCCGCCGCTGCGCGCTGCGGTCATCACCCTGTCCGACAAGGGCAGCCAGGGCGAGCGGGAGGACAAGAGCGGCCCCCTCATCGTGGAGATGCTCACCGCCGCAGGCTATGTGGTGGAAGAGACGATGCTCCTGCCCGACGAGGCCAAGGCGCTGAAAGCACAGCTCATCCGTCTGGCCGATGGCCGTCAGGTGAACCTTATCCTGACCACCGGCGGCACCGGCTTCTCGCCCCGGGACATCACCCCCGAGGCCACCTATGCCGTGGCCGACCGCAACGCCCCCGGCATCGCCGAGGCCATGCGGTACCACAGCCTTTCCATCACCCCCCGCGGGATGCTGAGCCGCGCCGCCAGTGTATTGCGCGGCAAGACGCTCATCGTCAACCTGCCGGGCAGCCCGAAAGCCGTGAAGGAGAACCTCGAGTACATCCTGCCCAGCCTCGGGCACGGCGTCCGCATCGCCGCCGGTCTGGACGGCGAGTGCGCCCGCAAGTAACATTGCTGTCCCGCTCCGCAGCATCCCTCCTGTAGAGCGGCGGCCCGTTAAGCCCTCTCCGTCTGCTTCGCAGCCACCTCTCCCAAAGGGAGAGGCTCTGGCGTGTCGGCAAAGCCTACGCTGGACGAGAAAAGCACGATGTTTCGGAAACAGCAGCGCCCTGCTGTGGGACGAAAGTATAAACCAATGATAGAAGGAGAAAATTCATGAAATCCGATCTCATTTCCCGCCGCAGCTTTCTGTCTGTGGTCGGCGCAGTCGGCGCTGCTGCCCTGACCGCCTGCGGCGGCGCGGTTTCCAGCACTGCCTCTTCCGCAGCTGCTTCCTCTGAGGCCGTTGCTTCCGAGGCTGCTGGCGAGAGCGTCGAGCTCATCGTCTTCGCCGCTGCCTCCCTGACCGAGACCCTGAACGCCATCGCCCAAGACTACTCTGCCGAGAACCCGGGCGTCACCTTCCGCTTCAACTTTGATTCCTCCGGTACTCTCAAGACCCAGATCCAGGAGGGCGCTGACTGCGACCTCTTCATCTCTGCCGGTCAGAAGCAGATGAACCAGCTGGACATCACCGCTTCTGCCGACGTAAACACCGACGGTCTGGACTTCGTGGACCCCTCCACCCGTGTGGACCTGCTGGAAAACAAGGTCGTCCTCTGTGTGCCTGAGGGCAGCGACAAGGGCATCGACAGCTTTGATGCTCTGGCCGAGCACCTGAAGGCGGAGGACATCCTGTTCTGCATGGGCAACAGCGATGTGCCTGTGGGCCAGTACACCCAGAAGATCCTGGCCTACTATGACCTCGACGAAGAGGCTCTGGCCGCTGCCGGTGTCATCACCTACGGCTCCAACGTCAAGGAAGTCACCACCCAGATCAGCGAGGGCAGTGTGGACGCCGGTGTCGTCTACTGCACTGACGCTTACAGCGCCGGTCTGACCCCCGTGGACGAGGCCACCGCCGAGATGTGCGGTCAGGTCATCTACCCCGCCGCTGTGCTGAAGGCCGCTCCCAACGCCGAGGCCACCAGGGAGTTCCTGGCCTATCTGCAGACTGACCGTGCCGCCACCGTGTTCGAGGGCGTAGGCTTTACCGCAATGTAATAGCCCTCTCCGTCTGCTTCGCAGCCACCTCTCCCAAAGGGAGAGGCCTTGGCATGCCGGACAACTTTCTATTGGACGCCTGAGGCTCGACATAGCACCAAAGGGCGTGCCTTGCTACAGAGGGCAGCAGCTTCTTGACAAGCGCTCCTTGTCAAGTTGCAGTGAATCTAGGCAGCAGGGCACTACTGCTTCCGATAAATCGAGCTTTGCTCATTCAGTGTGGGCTTACCCGGCTCGCCAGTGGCTCCCCCTTTGGGGGAGCTGGCGCGTGAGCGCCTGAGAGGGCAAGGCCGCTTGCATTCGAGGTATCATTTATGGATTGGTATCCCTTATGGAACAGCCTGCGCATCGCGCTCATCAGCTGCGCAGCAGTGTTCTTCCTCGGCATTTTTGCCGCTTATTATATCGCAAAGCTGCCCCGCACTGTCAAGGGCGTGCTGGACGTGGTGCTCACCCTGCCCATGGTGCTGCCGCCCACGGTGGTGGGCTATTTTCTGCTGCTGCTCTTCGGCGCAAAGCGGCCGCTGGGCATCTTCTTCATGGAGCATTTCGGCGTCAAGCTGGTCATGAACTGGTACAGCGCCATCTTTGCGTCCATCGTGGTGGCCTTTCCGCTGATGTACCGCACCGCCCGGGGCGCCTTCGAGAGCTTTGACGAGACGCTGGCCTGGTCGGCCCAGACGCTGGGACAGTCCAACGCATGGATATTCTGGCGGGTGCGGATGCCCTGCTGCCGACAGGGCATTCTGGCCGGTACGGTGCTGGCCTTTGCCCGGGCCTTGGGCGAGTACGGTGCTACCAGCATGATAGCGGGCTACACCCCGGGCAGGACGGCCACCATCGCCACCACGGTGTACCAGCTCTGGCGCACCAACGATGAGGCCGGTGCCATGCGGTGGGTGCTGGTGGACATCGTCATCTCTGCCGTGGTGCTGCTGGCTGTGAACCTCCTGGAGAAAAAGCAGAAAGCAGGTGGCCGCGCATGAGCCTGGAAGTACATATCGAGAAAAAGCTGAACGGCTTCACCCTCCGCTCCGACTTCACCGCCGGGAACACTGCCACGGCCATTCTGGGCGCGTCGGGCTGCGGCAAAAGCATGACACTGCGCTGCATCGCGGGCATCGTGAAGCCCGACAAGGGCCGCATCGTGCTGGACGGGCGGGTGCTGTTCGACAGCGAGCAGCACATCGACCTGCCGCCCCAGCAGCGGGGCGTGGGCCTGCTCTTCCAGAACTACGCCCTCTTCCCGAATATGACCGTGGAGCAAAACATCCTCTGCGGCCTGAAAGCCGAAAGGGACAAAGCCGCCCGCAAGGCCCGCTGCGCCGGGATGCTGCGGGCCTTGCGGCTGGAAGAGCTGGCTGACCGCCGCCCGGCAGAGCTTTCCGGCGGACAGCAGCAGCGCACCGCGCTGGCCCGTATCCTTGTGGGCAAGCCGAAGATCTTGATGCTGGATGAGCCGTTCAGTGCGCTGGACAGCTACCTCCGCGAGGAGGTGGAGGGCGAAGTGGGCAGCCTGCTGGCGGATTTCGCCGGCACAGCCCTGCTCGTCACCCACAACCGGGACGAGGCTTACCGCCTGTGCCGGGACATGATCGTCATGGACGGCGGGCAGGTGCTCCGCACCGGCACCACGAAAGAGGTCTTTGCCGACCCGGGCAGCACCGCTGCGGCCCGGCTGACCGGCTGCAAGAACATCCTGCCCTGCACCCGGGTGGACGCCCACAGTGTCCGCCTCGCAGGCTGTGAGAGTCTGCTGCACCTCGCCGCTGAGGTGCCGGAGGGCTGCACCGCCGTGGGCATCCGCGCCCACGACTTCGCCCCCTGCGCCCCGGGCGCAGAGAATGCCCTGCCGGTGGAGCTGCTCTCGGCCAGCGAGAACCCCTTCGACTGGAACCTCATCTTCCAGCTGCCGGACGGTACCACTCGTCTGTGGTGGAAGGTGAGCAAGACGACCCTCTCCGTGGCCGAACCCGACGCCCCGGCCTGCCTCTCCGCCCTGCCGGAGCGCATCATGGCGCTGGTGGATCATAAGTAAACGCCAAAAGAGCCGGTGCAGATGCACCGGCTCTTGCTCTGTTTTTATGACTCACCGAAGAATTTCTTGGCAATGTCGGCACTCTGCTTGGCATCCTTGGCGTACCAGTCCGCGCCGATCTTCTCGGCATACTCGGGCGTCAGGACAGCGCCGCCCACCATCACCTTGCAGTCGAGCTTTGCTACATGGAGGGCCGCGATGGTCTCCTCCATGCTCTTGAGGGTGGTGGTCATCAGGGCCGAGAGCCCCACAAGGTGGACATCCTTCTCCCGGACAGTGTCCACCACCGTCTCCACCGGCACATCGCGGCCAAGGTCGATGACCTCGAAGCCGTAGTTCTCGAGGATGACGCGGACGATGTTCTTGCCGATGTCGTGGACATCGCCCTTGACGGTGGCGAGGACGATGCGGCCCTTGCTGGCCCCGGCCCCGCCCCGCTTGGCGATGGCGGTCTTGATCTCTTCAAAGGCGGCCTGTGCGGCGCTGGCGGCCTGTAACAGCTGGGGCAGGAAGAGCCTGCCCTTCTCGTACTTTTCACCCACCACGTCCAGCGCCGGGATGAGGGCCTCGTCCACCAGCGTCAGGGGCTCGTTTTCGTCCAGCAGGGTGTGGGTGCGGGCGGCGGCTTCACCCTTGAGGCCCTTTTCCACCGCCTGCATCAGCGCGGCAAAAGGGCCGCTGTGAGCTGCATCCGCCTCCGCCGGGGTGTTTGACGTCTGAGACGCCTGGGCCGTCCGGGCCTGCTTCAACGCGGCGCTGGCAGGGACTTTATCAGCATAGCGGGCGATGTAGGCCATGCTCTGCTTATCACGGTTGGTGAGGACGTTGTAGGAGTAGACCGCCGCCATCATCTCTTCGCTGGAAGGATTCATGATAGCGAGGTCGAGGCCCGCGTACATGGCCATGGTGAGGAAGGTGGTGTTCAGGTAGGGGCGGCAGGGCAGGCCGAAGCTGATGTTGGACACGCCGAGGATGGTGCGGACGCCCAGCTCCTTCTTGCAGCGGGCCAGCGCCTCCACGGTGGCCAGAACGTCCTGCTGCTGGGCGCTGGCGGTGAGGGTCAGGCAGTCGATATAAATATCTTCCTGGGGGATGCCGTGGGCCAGCGCCGCGTCCACCACCCGCTTTGCGATCTCAAACCGGGCGTCGGCGCTGGGCTGGATGCCCCGCTCGTCGATGGCGAGGCCGACGACGGCCGCGCCGTACTTTTTGCAGAGGGGCAGGACACGCTCCAACACTTCGGTCTCGCCGTTCACCGAGTTGACGATGGGCTTGCCGTTGTAGACCCGCAGGCCCCGCTCGAGGGCGTCTGCGTGGGAGGAATCCAGCTGCAAAGGCAGGCTGACGACACTTTGTAAAGCCTTCACCACCTGCTCCATGACGGCGGGCTCGTCCACGCCGGGCGCGCCCACGTTGACGTCCAGCACCTGCGCTCCGGCCTCGGACTGGCTGACGGCCTGCTCGAGGATGTAGTTCATGTCGCCCTCGCGCAGGGCCTGCTGGAACCGCTTTTTGCCGGTGGGGTTGATGCGCTCGCCCACCACGGTGATGCCGTCCACGGTGACGAAGTCCATCGGCGAGCAGAGCACCGAGGACATGGCGTGGGCGGGGCGGCCCGGCTTGCAGTCGGCGAAGACGCCGTTCAGCAGCTTGATGAAATCGGGGGTGGTGCCGCAGCAGCCGCCCGCCGCAAAGAGCTTCAGATCGCGGTAGGGCTTCATCTCCATGGCAAAGAGCTGGGGCGTGATGTCGTAGCCGCTGCCGTCGGCGCGGGGCAGGCCCGCATTCGGCTTGACGAAGACCGGGAAATCGCCGGGCAGAGCCTCGGCCAGCCGCTTCGCCATGGGGAAAATTTCTTTCGGGCCGAGGGAGCAGTTGATGCCCACGGCGTTGGCCCCGAGGCCCCGGGCCGTGACGGCGAAGCTCTCGACGGTGCATCCGGTGAAGGTGCGTCCGCCTGCTTCAAAGCTCATGCTGGCGAGGATGGGCAGGCCGCAGTTCTCTTTCGCGGCCAGCAGGGCAGCTTTCAGCTCGTAGAGGTCGGTGAAGGTCTCAAAAAAGACGAGATCGGCCCCGGCGGCGACACCCGCCCGGACGATGCGGCCATACTCGGCCACGGCGTCTTCAAAGGCCAGCGTGCCGTTGGGCTCCAGCAGTTCGCCCAGCGGGCCGACATCCAGCGCGGCCAGTGCGCCGTAGGGGGCGCAGGCCCGCTTGCAGTTGGCGATGCCCGCCGCAATGATCTCTTCCAGCGTGTATTCGCTGCCCGCCAGCTTATGGGCCGACGCGCCGAAGGTGTTGGCATTGATGATGCGGCTGCCTGCGGCGGCGTACCGGCTGTGGATGCTCTCGATGAGCTGTGGGTCGGTGATGTTCAGTTCCTCAGGCCGTGCGCCGAGCTTCAGGCCCGCTGCCTGCAGCATGGTACCCATGCCGCCGTCGAGGAGGATGGTATTCGGCTGGGTAAACAGTTCATTCGCTTGCACAGGTCTTGCCCCTCTTTCTATATTCGCACCGCGTGTTCAGCACGCAGTGTCCGCACCCGGCAAGACGTCCTTTCACCGGATGGTCGCTCAGGCCCAGCAGAGCGGTCACGCTCTTGCGGGGCGTCATCAGGTCATTTTCGGTCACGCAGAGCCCGGCCCGGCGGGCAGTGTCCAGTGCCGCCGCCACCAGCGGCTGCACCCCGATGGGCCAGTCGCCGTAGCCCGGCGAGAAACGGCCCGTGAGGTACTTGTCCTGCTCTGCGGCCCACTGCCGCAGCTCGGCCTCGGCGGCGTCCGCGGCCTGTTCGGCCAGCACAGAGCCGATGGCATCCGACGCCACACCGGCGGCGATGTCACCCACACCGGCCCGGCGTATCTGTCCGTCCACGCCGGGGCCGACTGTCACGGCCAGAAGCAGGGCCTCGCTGCACCCTTCCAGATGCCGGAAGATGTCCTCCCCCTTCAAAATACCGGCCTGCGTGAGGCTCTCCACGTCGGCCTCGAGCCAGACGGCCCGGGGCGTGGCGGCGGCGAGAAGGGGCGCAGCGCACTTTTCCAGAAGGGTGAGGGTAGCGCTGTCAGCCTCGCCCCGCGCGCCGAAATACCGCGCGGCCTGCCGGATGTCGATGGACTCCGGCTTTGCTAAATTCAGGGGTCTGCTGGGACCGATGGGCATTTTCTGCCGCCTCCTTCTTTTGAATAAAGTATGATAAGTATACCGCACCGGTAGGCTAAAATCAACACAAAAGCCCCTCCCTCAGCATTTTTGCCGTGGGAGGGGCTTGTAAACTTTATATCAGCGGATGTCCCTGACCGACACCGCCTGTTACTTCAAAAACTTGTGGACAGCGCGGGCGACGATGCCGCCCAGGATGCCGGAGACAAGGAACTCGGCCACGCCCTGCACACCGACCAGCAGGACGACGAACATCAGGGGGTTGGCTGCGCCCTTGACGGACACGAGGTTCTGGACGTAATCGCAGCCGTAGAAGGCCAGCACGATGTAGCCCATGAAGAACAGGGTGTTGAGGGCCGGGGCGCACATGGCGCTGACAAGGTAGCTCCAGGTACCGGGCTTATCGAAATTCTTGACAGCGTTGAAGATAAGGCCGACGCACACGCCCATCAGCACACGCATACCCACACAGAGGATGAAGGTGTTGACGGGGCTGACCTGGAACAGCGCACCGGTCATGGCGGAAGCGCCGGTGACGGCGTCATAGAAGCTCACAGCGCCGAACACGCCGCCGAGGATAGCGCCTGCGGCGGGACCCATGGTGATGGCACCCACGGCGATCGGCAGGGTCAAAAAGCTCATGTAAAGCGGGCCTACAGGGACACTGCCCAGGCCGACGGCCTTCATGACCAGCTCAATGGCGACCAGCAGTGCCAGCCGGGTGAGGGTGCGAATGTCATTCTTTTTCATAATTCAGTTTTCCTCCTTGCTGCCGTTCCGCCCTAAATTGTCGGATACGGCGCAAACCTGCCCGTGAAATACACGGGGTCTTTTGTAGAATACGGTCTGAAATATACGGGATGTTTTGTCAGGGAACTCCCGGGGATAGCATTATAGATCCGTAGTGAAGCGGATGCCCGCATCGCGGCGGGCCGTTTCCAGCACACGGCTGACGGCCACCGAGGTGTCCAGCATCCGGCTGCAAAGCTCCATATCCTCGCTCTCGATGGCACGGGCAAAGGCGTGGAACTCCGCCGCCTGCCGGGGACGGCCTGCGCTGAGGTTGAAGTGCTCTTCCTTGCCCTTATAGGGGTGGAAGGTGACGCCGCCGCAGAAGTTGGCGGTGGATTTCTGGAGCAGATACCCCTTGGTACCCTGAATGATGTACCGGGCCGGGGAACTGCTGTCCTTGGCGTTGATGCTCACGGCCTTGAAGCTGCGATACTCCATCGTCAGCACGCCGCTGGTGTCGATGCCCCGGGTGATGTTGGCCGCATAGTGGACCTTGTTGGGCGAGCCGAAGAGGCCCACCACATAGCTGACATTGTAGACGCCCAGGTCCATCAGCGCGCCGCCGGCGCAGGCCGGGTCAAAGGACGGCCAGACCTTGCCGGCGCAGAAATCATTGTACCGGCTGGAATACTGGCTGAAATTACACTGCACCATCGTGACGGCGCCCACCTTGGGCAGCACCTCACGGATCTTGGCGTAGTTGTCCTGATACTGCGTGGTGACCGCCTCGAAGAGGAAGAGCTTTTTGCTCCGGGCCAGCTCGGCCAGCTCTTCGGCCAGCGCCGCCGTGGGGGCCATCGGCTTTTCGACGATGACGTGGCGGCCCGCTTCCAGAGCGGCACGGGTATATTTTACGTGCAGGATATTCGGTACGGCGATATACACAACGTCCACCCAGCTCAGCAGTTCGTCGTAGCTGGTGGTGTGGCGCGGCACACCATACTGGTCGCAGAGGGCCTGTGCTGCACCGGCGCTCCGCTCCGTGCTGCAAAGAGCCTCGACCTTGAAGGGACTTTCCGGCCCGGTGAGCCAGGGCAGGAACTCCCGGACGATCATGCCTGCGCCGAGAATGCCTAATTTCATCATAAGGTCTCTCCTTTCAGGGCTCAGCCCGCTTTGGCCTCATCGTCCCGGCGGGGACGGCGGTTATTGTGGCTGCGGCGGCGGGGGCTGCTGCCGTTGTTGTAAGGGCGTCTGCCTGCCGGGCGGGGACGGCGGCGCTCACCGTCGCTGCGCGGCTCGTGGTGACGCTCATGCTGCGGCGCATTGAGCTGGTAAAGGAGAGCCAGTCCCTTCAGCAGCAGCTCGGGGTCATAGGTGAGCGGGTGACGGCAGAGTGGGATGACATACTTTGCCAGACCGCCCGTGACCACCAGCGTGGCCGGACGGCCCAGTTCTTCCTCGATGCGCTGGGTGATGCCGTCCAGCAGGACAGCCGTCCCCAGCACAGAGCCGGAGAGCATACACTTCTCGGTATCGACGCCGATCGCGCTTTTGGGCGAAGAAAGATGTACCTGCGGCAGCTGGGCGCACCGCTCCCCCAGCGCCCGCAGACCGGTGGAAAGTCCGGGGCAGATGACGCCGCCCCGGAAGACCTTATTCTCATCTATCACGTTGAACGTGGTGGCGGTGCCGAGGTCTACCGTGACCACCGGCAGGGGGAAATTCGCCGCCGCGTAGGCCGCATCCACAAGGCGGTCTTTGCCGACAGCGTGGGGGTCAGGCACCCCCATCGTGAGGCCGGTGCGGATGTCGGGCGAAACGATGACCGGCTTTTTGCCGGTGTAGTGGCGGGCGCACTCAGCCAGCGCCCCCGTGATCTGGGGGACGACGCTGGTGAGGACAGCGCCCTCGAAGCGGATGGGCTTTTCCGGGTGTCTCCGATGGGAGAACACCTTTTCCATCTCGGCACGGTACTCCGCCGCTGTGCGGGTGCGCACCGTGTCCATGTGGGCCACAAAGCATACACGTCCGTCCCGGATGCCCCCGAGGGCGACGGTGGTGTTGCCTATGTCAATGGCTAAAATCATAATTCAGTTCCTCGCAGGGTCGAACCTCTCCGTCATCGCTGTGCGATGCCGCCTCTCCTACCGAGGGGAGGCCTTGGCATATCGTAAAGCCCCATCTCTTCGCCAGAGGCTCCCCTACCAGGGGAGCTGGCGCAAAGCGCCTGAGAGGTTGTATGGAGACGGGCCTGCCCGTGAGCCGCAGGCTTGACGGAGAGCTTTTTTGTATAAGTCAAGCTGTATTTTACCGCATTTTGGGCCAAGATACAACCCCAATCAAAGATTTTGTTGTGCTCTGGGCCGTTTTGCATTATACTGTAGTTATATTATCCCTATTTATAGGAGGTATTTTGGATGGATCTGAAGGGAAAATGCGTCCTTCTGGGCGTCAGCGGCGGCATTGCCGCCTATAAAATGGCCAATGTGGCCAGCGCACTGCGCAAACTGGGGGCCGACGTGGAGGTCATCATGACCAAAAACGCCACCCAGTTCATCACTCCTATCACGTTCGAGACCCTGACGGGCCACAAGTGCATGGTGGACACCTTCGACCGGGATTTCAAGTTCGAAGTCACCCATATCTCGCTGGCAAAGAAGGCCGACGTCATCCTCGTGGCCCCGGCCACCGCCAACGTCATCGCCAAGATGGCCCACGGCATCGCCGACGATATGCTCACCACCGTCGTTCTCGCGGCCAAGTGTCCCAAGCTCGTCTCCCCTGCCATGAACACCGGGATGCTGGAGAACCCCATCACCCAGGACAACATCGCCACACTGGAAAAGTACGGCTTCACGGTCATCCCCTCCGAGAGCGGCGTGCTGGCCTGCAAGGACGTGGGCAGCGGACGCCTGCCGAAAGAGGATGTCCTGCTGGACTACATCTTCCGCGCCATCGCAAAGCCGAAGGACCTCGCCGGTCTGCGCATCGCCGTCACGGCCGGCCCCACTCAGGAGCCGCTGGATCCTGTGCGCTACCTGACCAACCACTCCACCGGCAAGATGGGCTATGCCGTGGCCCGTGCCGCCGTGATGCGGGGTGCTGAAGTCACCCTCATCCACGGCCCGACGGCCCTGCAGCCGGTGCGGTTCACCGAGGATGTCCCCATCACGACAGCCCAGCAGATGTACGAGGCTGTGACCAGCCGCTTCGACGAGATGGACGTTCTGGTCATGGCCGCTGCCGTGGCCGATTACCGCCCCGCCGCCGTGGCCGACGACAAGATCAAGAAGAAGGACGGCGACCTCTCCATCGCCGTGGAGCGGACGCCCGACATCCTCGGCACCATCGGCCCCAAGAAGAAGGGCCAGTTCCTCTGCGGCTTCTCGATGGAGACGCGGGATATGCTGGCCAACTCCTCGGCCAAGCTCGAGAAAAAGAACCTCGACATGGTGGTGGCCAACAATCTGAAGGTGGCCGGTGCCGGATTTGGTGTAGATACCAATGTTGTCACCTTCATCACGCCGGACGGCGCCCGTGAGCTGCCTCTGATGAGCAAGGATGATGTGGCGGATGCCATTCTGGATGAGATCCTGAAACGCAGAAAATAAGCCTCAAGACGCAAAAAGTGCTCTGCCGGCCGGCAGAGCACTTTTCCGTTATACAGAGATTTACTTGGTGCCGTAGATACGGTCGCCTGCGTCGCCCAGGCCGGGGACGATGTAGCCGTTCTCGTTCAGGTGGTCGTCCTGTGCGCCGAGGTAGATGTCCACATCGGGGTGTGCCTCGTGCAGGGCCTTGATGCCTTCCGGAGCAGCGATGAGGCCGATGAACTTGATGTGCTTTGCGCCATGCTTCTTGATCTGGGTGATGGCGTCGATGGCGCTGCCGCCGGTAGCCAGCATCGGGTCAAGCACCAGAACGTCGCGCTCGGCGATGTCCTTCGGCAGCTTGCAGAAATACTCCACGGGCTGCAGGGTGGTCTCGTCGCGGTACAGGCCGATGAAGCCGACCTTAGCGGCGGGCAGCAGGGTCAGCATACCATCCAGCATACCCATGCCGGCGCGGAGGATCGGCACCAGAGCCAGCTTGCGGCCTGCCAGCACCTTGGTCTTTGCCATGGTGATGGGAGTCTCGATCTCCACCTCTTCCAGAGGCAGGTCACGGGTAGCCTCATAGCACAGCAGAGTGGCGATCTCGCCCACGAGGTCACGGAACTCCTTGGTGCCGGTCTGCTTGTTGCGCAGAATGCTCAGTTTGTGCTGCAGCAGCGGATGCTCAACGATCATAGGGGTCATAATACACGCTCCTTATATTGTGAATAGATATTGGAATCCTAAGGTTTACCGATTCTCGATCGCCATCAGCTTTGCGATGCGCTTCTCGTGGCGGCCGCCCTCGAACTCGGTGTTGAGGAAAATGTCTACCAGCTGGCAGGCGAGGCCGGGGCCGACGACGCGGCCGCCCATGCACAGGGCATTGGCGTCGTTGTGGCGGCGGGTATACTCGCAGCTGAAGCTGTCAGAGCAGCAGCAGGCACGGATGCCCTTGACCTTGTTTGCGGCCATGCTGATGCCCACACCGGTGCCGCAGAACAGCAGCGCCTTGCTGCACTGGCCGCTCACCACGGCGTCACAGGCAGGCAGAGCCATGTCAGGGTAGTCCACGCTGGCGGTGCTGTGGGTGCCGAAGTCGATGTACTCCAGCCCCAGCTCGTCCAGATGGGCCTTGACGGCCTCTTTCAGTTCAAATCCGCCGTGGTCGGCGGCAAGTGCGATGGGTTTCATCATTGGTGTTGATCCTTTCCCTTTGCAGTATCTTCCGGTATTTCGGTACGGGCAGCTTCTGCGGCCAGACGCTCGGCCCGCTCCCGCTCGGCCTGGCTCAGCCGGTGATAATCCGGCAGCAGAGCCTCGGGCAGGACGGCTTCGCCCCGCTGAGCCATCTGCTCTGCCACATAGGCCACCGCAGCGGCACGGCCATTGCGGAGAGCCGGCGGTACACAGAGCACGCCCGGGACATTGCCATATTTATTATAGCACAGAGCTGCGCCATCACCAACAAAAAACAGAGGCTTTTTGCAATTTTCTACAAACTCAGTCAGGTCAGCCACGGCACGGGCATCGTCGTCCATCAGACGCTCGTGGGTCTCAAGGTCGAAAGCCGCGCTGTACACCTGCGCACGGCGGGCATCCAGCGCGCAGAGCACGGTGCCGCAGCCGGTGTGGGCCGCCGCCAACGCTTCCAGCGTGGACACCGGGGCGCAGAGCGTCTCCCGGGGGAAGGCCAGACCCTTCACCGCTGCCAGCCCGATGCGCAGGCCGGTAAAGCTGCCGGGGCCGGCATTGACGCCGTAGAGGTCGATGTCCTTGCAGCCCATGCCGCAGAACTTGAGACAGTTGTCGATGAGGGGCATCAGGGTCTCGCTGTGGGTCATGCCCGCGTCGAGATAGCACTCGTAGAGCAGGCGGTCGTCCTGCAGCAGGGCCACGCCCACGGTCTTGCCCGCCGTATCCACGGCTAAGATGTTCATACTTCCACCCCCTCGATGGTGATGCGGCGGGTGGTGTCGTCCACCCTCTCGATGTTGATGTGGATGGGGTCTTCCAGCGCCAGCAGGTCGGCGAAGTTCTCGCTCCACTCTGCCGCCACCACAGCGCCCTCATCCAGATAGTCGTAGAACCCTGCCGCGCACAAATCGTTCTCCGTGGAGATGCGGTATAGATCAAAATGCGCGAAGGGCCGCGGCCCGCGGTAATAGTTCACGATGGCGAAGGTCGGGCTGCTGACCGGGTCGGTGCAGCCGAGACCTTTGGCAATGCCCTCGCAGAAGGCCGTCTTGCCCGCGCCAAGCCCGCCGGTAAAGGCGATGAGCGCCCCGGGCACAAGATGCTGCGCCACCTGCGCCCCCAGCGCCACCGTCTCCTCACGGGAGTGGGTGATAAATTCAGACATGGGTATCCCACCTCATATGCGTTTCTATAAAAAAGGGACGGCAGAGTCCTGCCGTCCTGTTCTGCCGTCCCTTAGTATAAACTATTTCTGTCAAAAGTGCAACGCTCAGGCCGCGCTTTCGAGCACATCGGCCAGCATATCTTCCGCGGCCTCCGCGCGTTCCTCGAGCGAGAAGTTTTCCGGCACATCCAGCCGGGCGTTCTCGTCTCCGTAGAGCACCAGATACGCTGCTGCGGCGTGGGGGCGGCGTCCGCCCTGCTCCGTATACCAGATGATGTCGTTCTCGCCGTAGGTATCCTTCGCATGGGCCAGCGCCCTGCCGATGGTCTGTCCCATCGCAAGATGGTTGACGGTGTCCCAGAGCATACTGCGGGAGTAGACCGTGTAGACGTTGTTCACATAGCCCAGCACAGTCCGTGCGCCGCCCGCCAGCAGCGCTTCGGCCATCGACTCATCCACGCTGTTCGTGACGCCCAGGAACTCACAGGTCTCGGAGTAGATGATGGTATTGCTGAGCTGGCCCGAGCGGTACGCATTGCGGAAGAAATCCGCCGTGACGCAGTAAAGGCCGTTGAGCTTGATGATGCGGTGAGCCAGCAGGTCAAAGCCGTAGATGATGTCTTTATACAGCGTGGACGCTTCTGTCAGCAGGATGATGGGCTCGGTCCGGGTGTGCTTCCGGAACGTACCGTAGCTGTAAGTATAGTAGGCACCGTGGGCGCTCAGGATGCACAGATCGTATTTGTTCATCCGGCGCAGGTCCGACAGGGTCACCCGGGTGTTCATCGTCGTGCGCAGGCCCATGCCTTCCCAGAAGCCCTGCATATAGGAATAATACGGAAAGCGGGAGCTGTTCACCGTATTATCGAAGGCATAATAAATGGCGGCACGGCCGATCGTCTCAGGCAGAGCGTTTTCCCGGTACTGCCGGGCCTCCGCAGCCTGCCGGACATCGTCGGTCAGGGGCATCTCGGTGCGGGGAGTGCATTGAGCAATGTCCCTCGGGGCTCGCAGGCCGTTGTCTCCGGCGTCAAAGGTCATCTCGTCCAGCTCGTCGGGCAGAGTGAGCAGGATGCCGCCCAGCACGCCGCAGCGGTAGGTAAAGCTGACCATCCCGTTCTCCTCGTCGGTGCGGATGGAGTCCCGGCGCACCAGCCCCTTCCGGGCCAGCTCATCCAGCTCCGCAAGGGCCGCGGTGAGCCGTTCTTCCCGGGACATCTGCTCGTATTCGTCGCTGCCGGTCAGGGCCGTCACAGCGGCGTCTGCCTGCTGCATCTCGGCGGCATCACCCGTGGTGAGGGCGGACTTTGCCGTATCCTGCACCTCGCCCGCTCCGTCTGCCGCCCATGCGGCGGGAGCCAGCACAGCCGTCAGCACCAGTGCCAGTGCGCAGACCGCGCACAAAATTCGATGGCGTTGTTCCTTCATGTAAAAACTGTTCCTCCAAGAACGCCGGGGACCGGCCATTTACCGCCCCGGTACGTTTCATTTTAGAGGGCATATCGGCCTTTGTCAAGCGTTCTGCGCCGATTTTGCAAAGCTGTCACAACCGGCCATCTTGCGCGCCTCTCTCCCCTGCTGTATAATAAGGTATATTGGGGATCATGCCCGGCTGTGAGGCGGGGTTTTGAGGGAGCTGTCTTCGTAAGCGGAGTGCATCGCTTAGAAAACGGCTTTCCAAGGATACAGAAAGGTGGTGCTTTTTTTGGAAAGCATTCAGCGATATTGGAAACGGACAGACAAGATGTACCTGCTGCTCTGCCTGTTCAGCAGCGCGATGGCGGTGCTGGCGCTGTCGTCATGGGCGGCGAAGCAGGGCAGCGGCTTTGCCGTGGATGAGCTCACCGGCCAGATCACCGGCATCGGCGACTACCGCCGGGCCGTGGTGCAGGCGGGTGCAGCGGCCATCGGCATCCTGGTGGCCATCCTTCTGTCCAACATCGACTACCGCAGCCTCGTCAATGTCTGGCCCGTCCATGTGGTGCTCACATGGGGCCTCGTGCTGCCCACGCTGGTCATCCGCAACGTGACCATCGGCCCGCTGACCATCGGCTACAACGCGGGCGACACCGACAACTATTCCTGGTACAAGCTGGGCGGCTTCACCTTCCAGCCTACCGAGCTGGCAAAGATAAGCTTCATCCTCACCTTCGCCATGCATCTGAACAATGTCCGCAGCCGCCTCAACGAGCCGAAAGAGCTGGGCAAGCTGCTGCTCCATCTCTTCGTGCCGATCGGCATCATCCATATCCAGGGTGACGACGGCACGGCCATCATCTACGGCATCATCGGCTGCTGTATGCTCTTTGCCGCCGGGCTGAGCTGGAAGTATATCATCGGGGCCTTCGCTGCCCTCGCAGCGGCGGCAGCAGTGGTCTTCGCCTTCTTCAGCGACAAGATCGGCAAGGGCTACCAGTGGTACCGCATCCTTGCGGTCATCGACCCCAACAACGAGACGGGCTGGGCGCCCAGCGAGACGATCTGGAAGAACATTGTCTACCAGCAGCAGCGGGGTGAGATCGCCATCGGCTCGGGCGGCATCTTCGGCAACGGCTTCTTCGGCGGCCGCTACTACAGCGTCCCCAACGCCCACAATGACTTCATCTTCAGCTGGATCGGCAACGCGGCAGGCTTCGTGGGCTGCTGCGTGGTGCTGGGCGTGCTGCTGGCCATCATCATCAAGACCTTCGCCACCGGAGCGTGCAGCGAGGATATGCTGGGCTCCTTCATCTGCGCCGGCATCGGCGGCGCGTTCATGGCCCAGATATTCGTCAACGTCGGCATGAACCTCCGCCTCCTGCCGGTCATCGGCGTCACCCTGCCCTTCTACTCGGCGGGCGGCAGCTCGGTGCTCATGCTGTATATCTGCGTGGGGCTGGTGCTGTCGGTGTATATGCACAATACGAAAAAGCTGTTTGGTTAAGTCTCTCTCAGAACAGGCGCTGCCCTTCAGCGCCTGTTTTTATTTTCCGGCCAGATCTCCAAAAGTCTTGTAACACGACAGAAGTCGTGATAGAATATTCAAGTATTTTATCTATATTCTTTTGACTTTTTCAGGAGGTCCCATGAAGCATCATTCTCTCTCCAAAGTCCTCAAGCGCCTCGCCTGCGTGCTGGCGGCGCTGGTCATCGCACTGGCCGTCGCCGTGTTCGCCCTCTGGCACAACGAGCTGGCCACTCTCTCGTCCCTCAAAAAGCTCTCTGACCGCAACGAAGCCCACCGCGACGGTGCTGTTTACCAGCTCAACGTCTCGGGCGGCTACTACTTTGACGATTTCCTGGCCCAGGGCGGCGCATCCACTGACTCTGAGCTCATCTCCTTCATCACCCAGAGCATCACCAAGGGCATCATCCCCATGAACATCAAGACCAGCACCATCGCCTGCTCGGCCTTTACCGCAGACACCCAGAGCGGCGACCGGGTCTTTGGCCGCAACTATGACTTCTCGGCCACCAACACCGCCATCGTCTACACGAACCCCGGTAAGGGTCGTCACGCCTCCTACTCCACCATCGACCTGAGCTTCCTCGGCCTCGACAAGGACAAAGACGTAGAGAGCCTCGGCCAGAAGATCCTGACCCTCGCGGCCCCCTATGTGCCGCTGGACGGCGTCAACGACGCCGGTGTGGCCTGCGGCATCTTCATGTCCTATCAGGGCGAGGGCAAAGGCACTCCCACCGACACCCAGACCGACAAGCCCGACCTCACCTCCACCACCCTGCTCCGGCTCATCCTCGACTACGCCGACTCGGTGGAGGACGCCGTGGCGCTGGCTGAGCAGTACGACCTCCACGACTCGGCAAGCAGCTGCTTCCACTACATGGTGGCCGACTCCACCGGCCGCAGCGCCATCCTCGAGTGGGTAGGTGCTGATGCCGACCACGACGCCGACGGCTCTCAGCGTCAGCTGAACGTCCTCTGGAACGACACCGACGCCCTCTCCGATTCCTCCGACTGGCAGGTGGTGACCAACTTTATCAAGACCCCCGGCTACTACGACGGCACTACCGTCGAGATGAAGGGCCTCGACCGCTACGAGCACCTTGCGGCTGCCCTGCGCCAGACCAACGGCGTCGTGGCCGACAAGAACGCTGCCATGGACCTGCTGGCCTCGGTGGGCCGCCGCACCTGGAACAACGACGACTCCAACAGCAACACCGTCCACAGCGTGGTCTACGATCTGACCGATCCGTCTGTTCTCTGGGTAGGCAATGAGCACTACGGCGAGGATGGCTATACATTTGAGTTTCAGCTTGGGGCGTAAAATGTAATTTTCTTGCGGTAAGCTTGACTTTTTTTGAATTTCGCATATACTGAAAGTGGAAATGCAAAGATTCCATTTGGACTCACCAAAAAGAAAGCCCTCTCCCGGTCTTCTCCGGGAGGGGGCTTTTTTTCCAACTTCCGGCGTATAACCCCGTCAAATTCCCCGGTTTTATCCAATTATCTTAGGCAAAACGATGATTTTGTAAAAAGCTCTTGAAATAATAGTAGAGGGGGGGGGGGTATAATGTTTCAAACCTCTGCCTGCGGGCGGCGGAACATTTTGTTCAACACTGGATAAGGAGGACTTCTATATGAAACCCGTCAAAAAGATCCTTGCGCTCATCCTTGCAGGCGTCATGGCTCTGGCCCTGCTCACCGGCTGCGGCAAGGCAACGTCTCTGAACCGCACTATAGCTGAAGATATGGCAAAGCACCTCGAGTCGGAACTCGCTGAAAAGGGAAATCGCAATAATATCTCCGTCAGCTACCAGGTTCCCGAGCTCAGCCGTGATATCGCCCCCCTGTTTGATGAAAACTGGATCACCTATGATGAGGACAATGAGTATAATGTCCTCAACAAAAACTACAGTGTCAACGGTAAGACCGTCGAAGCGACCCTGACGGACATCCTGAGTCCCTACAAGTCCGCTCCCTTCGTCATCTTCGCTGCGGCGGATGTCACGGATGTCAAAACCCCGTCCATGGAAGCCGTAAAATTGCTCGACTCGATGGTTTTTCTTTCCATCGTTCATAGCGAGTATGACGGCACCTCCATCACCAGCCTGAAAACCGCAGTCACTCACAAAACCGTCAATGGCCGCACCTATGCCCTTGCTGTAATCATTTATGAGGCTTGATTCCCCCTGCCCCGGAGCCCTGCGGCCCGGGGCTTTTTTGCGCCCCGGCCAAAACAAAAAAGCATCCCCTGCAGCCTTTCCGGCCATTGCCCGGCCGGGCCCTGCAGGGGATGCTTTGGTGTTGCAGAAAATGCGCCTTACTTCAGCACTGCGCCGAGGTTTGCGCTGGTGACCATACGGGCGTAGCGGCTCAGCCAGCCGGTCTTGATGTTGGGCTCCGGGGCCACATACTTTGCCTTGCGCTGGGCCAGCACCTCATCGGGCACTTCCAGCGTGATGCTGGCGTTGGGGATGTCGATGTGGATGGTATCGCCTTCCTCAACAAGGCCGATGGGGCCGCCGGAAGCGGCCTCCGGGCTGACGTGGCCAATGGCAGCGCCCCGGGAAGCGCCGGAGAAGCGGCCATCGGTGATGAGGGCCACGGTCTTGTCCAGCTTCATGCCGGCCAGAGCGGAGGTGGGGTTGAGCATCTCACGCATACCGGGGCCGCCCTTGGGGCCTTCGTACCGGATGACCACCACGTCGCCCGGGACGATCTTGCCCGCATAGATGGCGGCGATGGCCGTTTCCTCGCTGTTGAAGACGCGGGCCGGGCCGGAGTGCTCCTGCATCTCGGGGGCCACGGCGCTGCGCTTGACGACGCAGCCATCGGGGGCGATGTTGCCCCACAAGATCTGCAGGCCGCCGGTCTGAGAATAGGGATCCTCGATGGGACGGATGGCCTTGTCGTTCAGGATGTGAGCGCCCTTGATGTTCTCGCCGAGGGTCTTGCCGGTGACGGTGGGGACATCCAGGTCCAGCAGACCCTTCTTGGCCAGCTCTGCCTGCACGGCAGGGATGCCGCCGGCGGCGTAGAGGTCGGGCATGTGGGTGGGGCCTGCGGGGGCCAGATGGCAGAGGTTCGGGGTCCTGGCGCTGATCTCATTGAAAAGCTTCAGGTCGATGGGCACACCGGCCTCGTAGGCGATGGCCAGCAGGTGGAGGACGGTGTTGGTGGAGCAGCCCAGCGCCATATCGCAGGTCAGCGCATTGCGGATGGAGCGCTCGTTGATGATCTGGCGGGCGGTGATGCCCTTCTTTACCATATCCATGACGGCCATACCGGCGTGTTTTGCCAGCTGCAGCCGCTTGGAGTAGACGGCGGGGATGGTGCCGTTGCCGGGCAGTGCGATGCCGATGGCCTCGCACAGGCAGTTCATGCTGTTGGCGGTGTACATGCCGGAGCAGCTGCCGCAGCTGGGGCAGCAGTTGCAGGTGCAGTCTTCCAGCTGCTCGTCGGTGATCATGCCGGCCTTATAAGCGCCCACGGCCTCGAACATCTTGGAAAGGCTGACTTCCTCACCGCCGTAGGTACCGGCCAGCATGGGGCCGCCGGAGCAGACCACGGCAGGCACATCCATGCGGACAGCGGCCATGACCATGCCGGGAACGATCTTATCGCAGTTCGGCACCAGCACCAGACCGTCCAGCTGATGAGCCATCAGCATGGTCTCCACGCTGTCGCAGATGAGCTCGCGGGAGGCGAGGCTGTACTTCATGCCCACATGGCCCATGGCGATGCCGTCGCAGACGCCGATGGCCGGGATGAGGATGGGGGTGCCGCCTGCCATCTGGACGCCCGCCTTGACGGCGTCGGCGATCTTATCCAGATTCATGTGGCCGGGGACGATCTCGCTGTAGGCGCTCACCACACCGATGAGGGGGCGGTCCAGCTCTTCCGGGGTGTAGCCCAGGGCGTAAAACAGGCTTCGGTTGGGCGCGCGCTCCGAGCCTTTGGTCACGTTGTCACTTCTCATGTTATACCCTCTCAGGCATCGCCTGCTGGCGCTGCCAGCTCCCCCAGAGGGGGAGCCATTGGCAGGCCGGGCAGGCTTTTGCCTCTATCACAAAATGCCGGGCTCCGCTCTCATTCTTCAGCGACATCAAACTCAATTCGCTCCTGATAAAAGAGCAAGTATCCATGCAGCTGAGTGCGAGAACAGCGCCCGGCGCTTTACATCCAAATAAACTCAAATCGTCCAGCGTGGGCTTTACCGACACGCCAGTGGCTCTCCCCTTGGGAGAGCTGTCGCGTCAGCGACTGAGAGGGCTTACTTCTTCAGCCAGCTCATCATGCCGCGCAGCTCTGCGCCCACCTTCTCGATGGGGTGCTCGGCCTCCATGCGGCGCTGAGCGAGGAAGTGGACCTTGCGGCCGCCGTTGGGGCTCATCTCGGTCAGGAACTCGGAAGCGAAGGTGCCGTCCTGGATCTCGGTCAGGACCTTCTTCATCTCCTTGCGGGTCTCGGCGGTGATCAGGCGCTTGCCGGTGCGGTAGTCGCCGTACTCAGCGGTGTTGGAGATGGAGTAACGCATCTTGGAGAAGCCGCCCTCGTTGATGAGGTCAACGATGAGCTTCATCTCGTGGCAGGTCTCGAAGTAGGCCATCTCGGGCTCGTAGCCAGCCTCGACCAGAGTGTCGAAACCAGCGTGGATAAGCTCGCAGACGCCGCCGCACAGGACAGCCTGCTCGCCGAACAGGTCGGTCTCGGTCTCCTCCTTGAAGGTGGTCTCGAGGATGCCGGCACGGCCGGCACCGATGCCGGAAGCGTATGCCAGAGCGATGTCCTTAGCCTTGCCGGTGAAGTCCTGCTCGACACAGATCAGAGAGGGGCAGCCCTCGCCCTCGGTGTACAGGCGGCGGACGATGTGGCCGGGACCCTTGGGAGCGATCATGATGACGTCAACATTCTTGGGGGCGGTGATGGTCTTGAAGTGGATGTTGAAGCCGTGTGCGAAAGCCAGAGCCTTGCCCTCGGTCATGTAGGGAGCGACCTGCTTGTTGTAGATGTCAGCGCACAGCTCATCGGGGACCAGCATCATGACGACGTCGCCGACCTTGGCAGCCTCCTCGACCTCCATGACCTTGAAGTTGGGATGAGTTGCAGCGAACTCAGAAGCCTTTTCCCAGTGAGCAGAACCCTTGCGCAGGCCGACGACGACATTGACGCCGCTCTCAGCGAGGTTCTCGGAATGTGCGTGGCCCTGGCTGCCGAAGCCGATGACAGCGACGGTCTTGCCGTCCAGCACGCCGAGGTTGCAGTCGGAATCGTAGTATTTCTTGATCGCCATGGTAGTTGTTCTCCTTTTGTTTTTTACTTATTTCAATATGGAATGAATGATAAGCATCGTATATTTTCGCTCACCGGGGAGCGGAAAAGCAAATTAGTGGCATCTCGTGCCGGGCAGCGGGAACTGTGCCTCTCTTACCTCCTGCGCGGGCTTTTGTATATGCTGATGCATCCCGCCGCGCTCGAGGGCGGTGACGCCGGTGCGGCACTGCTCCAGGATCTGATAGTCCGCCATGAGCTTCAAGAAGGCGTCGATCTTCTCGGGACGGCCCGTCAGCTCAAAGACCATGCTGTCGGGCGACAGGTCGATGATCTTTGCCTTGTAGATACCGGCGATCTCCCGCAACTCTGCGCGGTTGGCGACATTTGCCACCACCTTGAGCAGGAGCAGCTCCCGCTCGAGGGCCGTGGACTCGTTGAGTACGAAGACCTGGCGGGTGACTTCCAGACGCTCGGTCTGGAGGATGAGCTGCTGGAGCTCCTTTTCGGTACCCGAGACGGAAACGGTGATGCGGCTGACCGTGGGGTCGTTGGTGGCCGAAACGGTCAGGCTGTCGATATTGAAGCCTCTGCGGCAGAACAGGTTGGACACCCGGGCCAGAACGCCGCTCTGGTTGTCCACCAGC
>OGDP01000688.1_pt1 | contig 28193 bp, 21 predicted proteins | sample 1570441 | NCBI WGS metagenome assembly OGDP01 (sample SAMEA2581961, study PRJEB24529) | metagenome | biome: Human gut stool | place: China | collected 2011
GTGTAGGAAGCTTGCCCACTTTTACCGGATGTACACCGGTTCCGTCGATATAGCATGGAACCTCTACGCAGGCATCCGACGGAAGGTTATCGATGTAACCGTTGTTAAGAACATTTCCACCGATCTTGTACGGTGTGTTTGTAACAACAGCCTCCATGATATAAGAAGCATACTCTTTACTTCTCTCATGGCCGATCTTGCCATCCTTGAGGATATCCTCGCGCTCTTTTTCCCAGCCCTCGATCTGTTTGATACATCTTCTCGGATATTCGTCAAGCGGAATATTGAACTCCTCGATCATCTCCGGATATTTGGATTTAATGAAGAACGGATTATACTCTGCATTGTGCTCACTGGACTCTGTGCAATAGTATCCAAGATGACGGATATACTCATAACGCACCATGTCCTCATGCTTCTCACCGGAGGTATTCTTCTCCTCGGCAATTCTGCGGATCTCCGGATACAGATCATTTCCGTCTTTGTCGTGGATCTCAAGGAGCCACGCCATGTGGTTGATACCTGCGATAAGCTCAGTACGTCCCTCAATCTTGTCTTCCATTCCCATTCCCTCAAGAAGCTTCTGGGAACATACCTGTACGCTGTGGCAGAGACCTACCGTGCGGATCTTTGTGAAACGCTGCATATAGCCGGTAAGCATTGCCATAGGGTTGGAGTAGTTCAGGAACAGAGTGTTCGGGCAGACCTCTTCCATGTCGCGCGCAAATTCTTCCAGAACCGGAATACGAAGTGCACGCATGATTCCGCCGATTCCCAGGGTATCTGCGATTGTCTGTTTGATGCCGTATTTCTTCGGGATCTCAAAGTCTGTTACGGTGCATGGCTCATAGCCGCCTACCTGGATGGCATTAACTACGAAATCTGCATCACGAAGTGCATCTTTACGGTTCTCTGCACCAAGGTAGGTCTTGATCACTGCGCGGTCCTCGTTTACGTTGTGGTTGATGGCACTTAAAATAATTCTGGAATCCTCCAGCCTCTTCTCATCGATATCATAAAGTGCGATCTCGCTCTCGCGAAGTGCCGGTGTACACATACAGTCACCAAGTACATTTCTTGCGAAAACCGTGCTTCCTGCTCCCATAAATGTAATTTTGATCATGTTCGTTCCTCCTATTGATCTTTTTGGATTTTTCTGTGACAGATTTTTCTGTTCTTGGCAAAAATCCTGATTTTCTGCTGATTCTGCGGCGCAGCCCCGCTTCGTTATTATTATGGTTTTATGATACTACCGGAAGCATCTTTAAAATATGTACTTTGATGTCAATAATTGTTGTTTTGTTGCATGAAATATATCCTAATTCAGACAGAGAGTTGTTATTTTTTATCGCAAAGATCTGCCAGCAACAAAAGGTACTGCCAGTTATCAGGCCTCAGATTCCGTATAATCGCCCTTCTTTCCATTCACTACAAGTCTTCTCTTTTCTTCCTTGTATTCTCTCGGACTTCTTCCTGTTCTTGCCTTGAATACCTTGGAAAAAGCCAGCGGATCTCCATACCCTACTCTTGCAGCTACTTCACTGACCTGAATATCTCCGTTTTTCAGAAGAGTTTTCGCCTTCTCAATGCGAAGATTCATAAGATATTCCTGCGGCGAGCATCCAAGGCTTTTTTTAAATGAACTGGTAAGATAGCTCCGGTTGACGCCAATGCGATCTGCCAGCTCATTGATCTTCAGCCTCTTGTCAAAGTTGGCTGCAATGTAATCCACTGCATGCTCCACATAAACGGAATTTGGATATCTGTGGGATGGAAGAAGCTTGCCTTCTCTCAAACATGCATCCCGGTTATCTGTGATCAGGTCAGAAAAAAGAAGCAGCAGAAGTCCGTTTCGTTTCAGCTCATTTTCAAAAACGAGCTTGTTGGTCCGTACCATTGCATCAATATACTTCGCAGCATTTTCCATGCAGTGGATCCTTCGGACCGGATTTTCCCGGCTAAAACCACTTACATGAATCACTTCCTCGGCAATCATTCCCTCAAATCCTACCCAGCGGTACGTCCAGGGATTGTCCATGTCTGCCTCATACCAGGCCTCCACACTGGGTGGGATCAGAAATGCTTCTCCACCGGTCAGATGATACTGATAGCCATCCATCTCAAAAACTCCGCTTCCGGATTCCACGATATGAAGTACATGGGAGATCCTTTTATTTGGTCCAAATCGATATCCCGGATCACATTTTTCCCACCCACAGTAAGTAAGACAGAGATCCACCGCACCTTTCTTTAAATTCTCCAGACATTTATAGTTGTCTGAGTTTGTAAAACCAACTGTATGAAGCAACTTGCCACCTCCCTGATGTCATATATTACATTTCCGACCGTGCGCTGCTTCGCCACCCAATAACAGACCGCCATATCCGGCGGCCTGTTATTTTTCTGGTCAGGCGGATGTTTTTTCTACAGACAGTTTTTATTCCATCACTTGCAGAAATCAGTCCTCTGCTTCAATTGTATACAATACAGAATGGAAGTCACCGTTTGTCTTATTGCAGTAGTCACGATCAACCGGGATTCCTGCATACATCAGCTCATTTCCGTAAGCTTTCAGGCACTTATCTTCCCATTTTACTTTGTAAAGCTGATCCTCGTCAAGACCTTTGAACCGCAGACGCATCCAGGAAGCATTTACCTTGTTCAGTCTCTCATAGTATCCGGCAACTGCCTGTTTTTTGTCTCTGGAAACAACCATCCATGCAGTATCATTTCCTTCGAACGGGACTCGGATACGGTAAAAATCACCCACCACCTGGATCAGGTCACGATGTTCCTTCATGAATTCCACCTGTGCCTTTACCTCTTCGATCTCTTCATCACTTAAGAGGTTCAGATCCAGCTCATAGCCAAAGGTACCTGCGGATGCAACAATTCCTCTTGTCTCAAAAGGAGTCGTTCTTCCGGACTGATGGTTCGGGCATACGCTGACGTGTGCACACATTGAGCAGAGCGGGTAAATGAGGGCTGTTCCCTCCTGGATTTCCAGACGCTCAATCGCATCGGTGTCGTCGGAGCACCAGATCTGCGGGCTGTAGTAAAGCATTCCAGGATCGAAACGTGCACCGCCGCCGGAGCAGTTCTCCAGAAGCAGATCCGGGAACTCCTGTACCAGACGCTCCTGCATCGCATACATACCGAGCACGTAGCGGTGGAACAGCTCCTGCTGGGAATCTTTGTCCAGGTAGGTGCTTCCCAGGTCGCTTAACTGACGGTTCATATCCCATTTCACGTATTTGATGTTTGCACTGCGCAGGATTTTTGCCACACATTCATACGCATAATCCTGCACTTCCGGGCGGGAGAGATCCAGCACGTACTGGCAGCGGATCTCAGTCGCTTCTCTTCCCGGAATCTGAATCGCCCATTCCGGGTGCTCTCTGTAGAGATCAGAGTCCGGGGAGATCATCTCCGGCTCGAACCAGATACCGAATTCAAGACCGATTTCATTCACTTTGTCAACCAGATTTTTCAGGCCGCCTTTGATCTTCTCTTCGTTGACAACCCAGTCACCGAGGGAAGAATCGTCTTTATTTCGTTTTCCGAACCAGCCGTCATCCATAACAAGCATCTCGATGCCGTCTTTTTTTGCCTCTCTTGCGATATCGAGGAGTTTATCGGTATCAAAATCAAAGTAAGTTGCTTCCCAGTTGTTAATCAGAATCGGGCGTTTTTTGTGGTTGTACGGGCTGCGGATCATATGTCTGCGATAAAATGCATGGTAGGAACGCGTCATTTTGCCAAGTCCCTCGGCAGAGTAGACCATAACAACCTCCGGCGCCTGGAATTCATCGCCGGCTTTTAAATTCCAGCAGAACTCCTCCTGGTTGATACCCATGACCATACGAACGGTATCAAACTGGCATCTTTCCACCTGTCCGATAAAGTTGCCGGAATATACGAAGTGCATTGCGTAAACCTCGCCGCGCTCCTGATCCGTTCCCGGTGTCACCAGGGCCACAAACGGGTGCTCCTGATGGCTGGACTCTCCTTTTCCGGAGGAAACGAGCTGTTTTCCGTAACGGAGCGCACCCTGCTGGATGTGGCGTTCTCTTCCCCAGGATCCATGAAGAGAAAGCATCTCAAAGTCTTCGTTGTCCATATCGAGGCAGGCACTGTAGATTTTCTCTACCTTCAGCGCTTCACTGCCTTCATTTTTCACGCGGACACTTCGGGTGATAACGTTTTCTTTTGTAAAAACAGAGTAGGAAAGGACAACAACAAGATCAAGAACAGGATCTTTGCAGGTGATTTCCAGAGTTTCTACTTCGTCCTCGGTTCCAAAAGAAGCCGGAAGACCGGTCAGCGGGCGTTTTCCTTTGAAAATTTCATAGGAATCAAAGAAAATCTCACATCCCATACGGCCCTGTGCATTTCTTATATTCAGACAGCTCTCACGGTAATCGCCGACTCCTCCGGTCGGGTATTCCATTGGAAAACGGTCGAGGAACGAAGATTTCTCTCTCTTATTGACGGACGGGGTGAACGGCGGCTCATCCATGCGGAGCGGATACAGATCCGGCTCTCCGTGCAGAAGGGGTCCGTAGTAAACATGTCCGACGTAGCCTTCCGGGCTCAGGCCGATCACATACGTCGTATTCTCTGTATTTAACTGAAAAAGCTTTTTCTCATCATAATATAAAATCGCCATTTTCTTCTCCTTATTTCAGGTAAGCTTGATCCGCCGGGCCGATTTTTGTACAAAAAGACCTCACCCGCCGGGCTGAGGCCTTTTTTTGTTTCTATATCACACAGCGTTTAAGCAGTTACCATTGCATTTTTTAATTTTTCCAGTTTCTCGGCTGCATCTTCAAGGGATGTGCCTTTTACGCCGAAATAGAATTTGATCTTCGGCTCAGTACCGGATGGGCGCACACAGCACCATGCGTTGTTTTCCAGCTCATAGTAAAGAACGTTGGAGGACGGAAGTCCGGTCGCGCTCTTCTCGCCACTTACGAGATCCACTCGTACGTCTGCTTTGTAATCGCGTACGGCAAGAACCTGGAAACCGCCCAGCTCTTTTGGCGGGTTCTCACGGAAGTTGGTCATCATGGTCTGGATCTCTTTTGCACCGTCGATACCTTTTAAGGTCATCGTTGCAAGACCCTCTTTGTAATAGCCGTACTCTTCGTACATATCCACCATGGCATCCCACAGTGTCTTGCCCTGCTGTTTGTAGTATGCAGCAACCTCGCACAGCATCATAACTGCCACGCAGGCATCTTTGTCTCTTGCATATGTTCCAGCCAGGCAGCCGTAGCTCTCCTCCAGGCCGAAGACATAGTTGTGTGCACCGCTCTGCTCAAAGAACTTGATCTGCTCGCCGATGTATTTGAAGCCGGTCAGAACTTCGATCAGTGCCACGTTGTAGGCTTTTGCGATTGCTTTTGCCATATCTGTGGTAACGATCGTCTCAACGAGAGCCGGGTTCTCCGGCATGGTTCCGTTCTTGGTGCGCTCGCGCAGGATGTACTCTGCGATCAGCATACCGGACATGTTTCCGGTGAAGCTTACGTACTCGCCGGTCTTGCTGTCTTTTGCATAAACGCCGAGACGATCTGCATCAGGGTCGGTTGCAAGGATGATGTCAGCGTCTACTTCTTTTGCCAGTTTCAGCGCCAGTGTCCATGCTTTCTCGTCTTCCGGGTTCGGGTAAGCCACCGTCGGGAAGTTTCCGTCCGGCATTTTCTGCTCTTTTACAACGTAAACCTGATTAAAGCCAAGCTCGCGCAGAACGCGGCGTACCGGCACATTTCCGGTTCCGTGAAGCGGTGTGTAGACGATCTTCATATCTTTTGCCGCATCTTTGATGATTTCCGGATGAATGCTCTGCTCTTTTAATTTTGCGACGTAACGGTCATCAAAATCGGTTCCGATGACCTGGAACAGGCCTTCTGCTCTTGCATCATCTTCTTCCATCGTTTTAACGGCAGAAAACTCGGTTACTTTTGCTACCTCTGCGAGAATGTTTTTGTCGTGCGGCGGTGTGATCTGTGCGCCGTCCTCCCAGTATACTTTGTATCCGTTGTACTCTCTCGGGTTGTGGCTTGCGGTAATGACGATACCGGAAATACAGCCGAATTCACGGACAGCAAAAGAAAGCTCCGGTGTCGGACGCAGGGACTCGAACAGATACGTTTTGATTCCGTTTGCATTCAGGCAGAGTGCTGCTTCGCGTGCGAATTCCGGAGACATTCTTCTGGAATCGTGTGCGATGGCTACGCCTTTTTCCTGTCCGTTCTGGGAAATGATGTAGTTGGCAAGGCCCTGGGTTGCCTGGCGTACGGTGTAGATGTTCATGCGGTTGGTACCCGCTCCGATGACACCGCGGAGTCCGCCGGTACCGAACTCAAGCTGACGGTAGAAACGGTCTTCGATTTCTGCCTCATTTCCTTCGAGTGCTTTCAGCTCTTCTCTGGATGCCTCATCAAAATATGGATCATTGCACCATTTTTCATATACTTCTCTGTAACTCATGTTTGTTATCCTCCCTGTCTGTTGTACTTTATTTAACTTAAGACAGCAGACTTTTTTCTGGATTTAAGCTCGTTTCATTACAGCTTAAAGTTACCATTTATTTAGTCTGCCGTCAACTTAATTTTTAATTTACAATTATTCAGAGCCATGTAAAAACTCAGAGGCGGCTGTGGATCCTGCTTGCAGGAATGAACAGCTGCTTCTGAATTTTTATAGGACGAGAAACCGCAGCGAGATGCAGCGCAAGCGGAATCTTCCAAGCAGCTGTACGCGAATCATAAAACATCGTCTCCTTCTAAGAACTCAAGCTCTTTTTCGGTCTGAATTGCCGGCAGTGCACTGTATTTCAGATTCTTTGCCCAGCCTTTTTTCTCCTCGGAGAAGCGCTCGCTGATTCTCTTGTAGACGAGTTCGCATCCTCTCTGGCTGCCGCCCTGCAGCAGAATCACATACTGGGACGGGCTGTATTTTGCAAAGAAATCGGAATGACGCAGGCTGCGTTTCATTACCTCAAGCAGCTTTTCGGACATACGGTCAAGGCGCGGACCGCCTTTTGCCGGGTAACCTTTTCCGTCTGTAATGGTGCACAGCATCAGCCACGGCATCTGTCCGTTCAGCTCGGACATACGGTAAACAAGTCGGTAGCAGTCACGGAATCCGGCGAGGGAACAGAAGAATGCTCCGCCCTTTTCTCCCGGGCTCTCCTGAAGATCTGCCTGTACCTCTTCGATCACGCGGTGTCTGCTGCCCATGCGGCTTCCCAGATAGCGGTACTGCTCCACCAGTTTCTCGCTCGGTGTAACGCCAAGCTCTTCAAAGTAATGTTTCGAGGTCTGCTCGTACAGTTTCATGGCCTCTTTGTATCTCTCCAGGCCGATCAGCGCCTGCATCTGGACTGCCTGCCACTCGTCGAACGGATACAGTTCGGAAGCAACAGAAGTCAGTTTCTGCAGCTCATCGAACTCCTCGTTTTTCAGAAGATACTCACTTACTTCTTTCAGTGCATCGGAATATACTTTTTTCAGCTGCGCGCGCTCCGCCTGTACCCACTCTTCCTCGCCGAAATCTGCAAGGAACTCTCCGGTGTACAGCTCCAGTGCTTCGATCATCTGATCCATGCGCGCTTTCTCGTCTGTCTCTTTTCCTGCTTCCAGGATCTTATTTTTGATATCAATCGCATCTACCTCGACCGGCATCGGGCTGGTCCAGTGGTAAACGCCTTTCTGTGTATAAATGTACTCAAACTGCGGAAGTCCTGCCTCGACAAGGCTTCTTTTCAGGCGATGTACGCCGACACGCAGGCTGTTTGCCGCGTCCGCCACATCTTCTCTTCCGTATGTGCTCTCCAACAGTCTTCCTCTGGAAATTCCATTGTCCTTGTTATAGAGGAAAATCTGCAGAAGTCTCATCGATTTTGTTGCCATTGTTTTCCGGAAGGAAATCGGCTGGTCGCCGTACTCCAGGAAAAAACTTCCCATCATGTGTACTTTTAAAAGCGGTAACTGTTCTGTTTGGTTTTTCATTTCTTCGTTCATACTAACTCCTGTATTGCCTGTTGTGCTCTAATCTCTGTTGTCGGTTGCGCTGCGCTCCGCAATCGGCTGCGGTAACGGGCCGGCGGTTCCCTGTTCGTTCATTTCAAAAACAATTACGGACGCCGGATTTCTGTTTTCTATTTTACATCATTTTAATCAAAAATCCTACTATAAAATGTATAAAATATTAACTTTAACACCGAAAAATTCCTGCTTTTTCTTCCTTTGTCTTGTTATCTTTTTGTCAATCCCATCTCATCCGTAAATTGCCCGCATGATTTTAGCCATCAGCCGCCCTGCAGGCGCCGAGATCACCAGTATTACAGCAAGAGATACCATGCCGCACCCGAGCAGTGCGCGGTTCACAAGTCCCCGTGCTGAGCAGAGTCCGAGGCAGAATCCCTTCTTCCAGGGCCAGAACAGCTTTTCCGGTTTCCGGTTGAAAAAATCGAGCACCAGATGGGACAGAAAGCCCACGGCAAAATAAGCGGACACATCCGGGTAGATGATGTCCACGCACGCCGTCAGCAATGCCAGCGCCGCAAATGAATGCATGAAGGAGCGGTGCGGCTGCTGTTTCCCATAGGCGCAGATCAGCAAAAATGCTGCCGTTCCGGCGAGGAGACGCAGCACGCTGCTGTCGCTTGTGAGGCGGCGGTAAATTCCAAGATTCAGTTTATACTCCGCAAGAATTGTGAGCACCGCAACTGCAACTGTTGCCGTAGTGATCTTATCGGCATCGCGGTGCGCCTGTGAAGTGCCGACATCAATGTCACTGATCAAACCGCCGATCGCGGCAGCCCCGGCACCGGCCACAAGCGCGGGAACCGTCTGCGGCTGTAAAACAGCAAGTGCCGCTGCTGTTCCAATAAAAAAATGTGTTCTTCCAAGCATTTGTCTGTTTTTTCCTTTTGTAAAATTTCCTTTATCATAGCACATTCCCTCCCTTTTATGCAACCATTTGTTCGATTCTTTTACGACCGTATGGTCCTATCAGGATCAAAAAAGAACCTCCTGCGACCATTCATCGCCGCAGGAGGTTCTCCTCTGTTTCTGTCTTTATTCCATACTATTTTCAGGTTATCTTATTTTACGTTTTTCCCTTCATTGTATGAATTTTCATTTGACATTTATTACTCATTTGAGTTATGTTCTTATGCTTCATATACCAGTTCACCGGCAAGATACGTCCGGCACACCGGAATGTCTTTGATCGTGCTCTCATCCACCTCAAACGGATTCTGACCCAGTACGACGAAGTCTGCCATCATGCCTTCTGCGATCTGGCCTTTCACGTTCTCCTCGAAACTTGCCTCGGCGCTGCGGATCGTGTAACTGTCGAGTGCTTCCTGTACGGTGAATTTCTGATCCGGCAGGTACGGGCCGACATGGTCGCGCAGCGTTGTTCTTGTGACAGCGCACTGCATGCAGGCGAGGGCATCCGGCAGCTCTACCGGGCAGTCAGTTCCGTTGCTGACGGAGACGCCGTTGTTCATCAGCGCCTTCCAGCTGTAGCTTGTGCTCGCAAGCTCTTTGCCGACGCGCTCCTCTACGATATGGTTATCGTAATCGAGGAAGATGCTCTGTGCGTAAACGTGAAGATGCATTTTCGCGATTTTTTCAAGCTGATCGGCTCTTGTGATCTGGCAGTGCACGATGCCGTGGCGGTGATCTTCTCTCGGGTTTTCAGCAAGGGCTTTTTCATAGGCACTTAACACGCGGTCGAGGCACGCATCACCGATCGTGTGAACTGCAGCCTGCATGCCGTGTGCATTGGCGTAGCCGATCATCTCATCCATGGTTTCCTGGGTGAATACCGGGATTCCGCAGGTGGACGGGTCGTCTGCGTATGGGCGACTGAGGAATGCTGTTCTCGCACCGAGTGCGCCGTCGCCGAGCATTTTCAGCGGTCCGATTTTAAAGCGGTCTGTGCCGATGCCGGTCACATTTCCAGCCTCAACGAAACCTTTTAAGGATTCCAGATCGGTAAAGTTGCTCTGCTCGTAAACGCGGACGGTCAGCTCGCCGGACTCCTCGAGTTCTTTGTATGCTTCGTTGACGGTCTGCCACGGAACGGCGCGGTAAACGCAGTAATCATCACTCTGGCTGCTGGTGACGCCGTAGCTGTTCAGGGCTTTGCAGGCGCTGCGGATCATATCTTTGATTTCCTCTTTGCTCGGCACCGGAATGCTGTCGTAAACCGGTTCCATTGCATTGTCGAAGAATCTTCCGTCCGGCTCACCGTTTTCCATACCGATCTCTCCGCCCTCCGGCTGCGGGGTATCTGCGGTGACGCCGAGGAGTTCCAGCGCTTTGCTGTTGACTACGAGGCAGTGGCCGCACGCTCTCGTCGCGCAGATCGGAACTTCGGTTGATACGCGGTCAAGATCGTAGCGGTTCGGCATGCGGTCCACGTCCGTGAAGTAATCCTGATTCCAGCCGCGGCCCATCAGCCATGCGCCGTCTTTTCGCGGATGCTCTTTCTGGAAGGTGTCGAGGCAGGCGAGCATATCTTCCAGGCTTTCGGTATGTGCGGCAAGCTGCGCTTTCAGCAGGGAGCTTCCGTAATTTAAAAGGTGCATATGGCTGTCGTTAAAACCGCTGCAGACGAATTTTCCGCCGAGGTCTACAACTTTGTCGCCGGCTGCTGCAAGGGCATCTGCCTCTGCGCTGCTTCCGGCGAAAACAAATTTGCCGTCTTCTACTGCAAACGCTTCGACAAGCGGCAGTTTTCCAGTGTAGACAGCTCCGTTTTTGTAAATTGTTTTCATATCATTATCCTCCTACTGTCATCTAAATTTGATTCTATTCTTTTCTGCCCATTTGCGCAATATACAAATTCAGACACGCCATTCTCATGCGTGTCTGGATTCGCTTTTGAATATTTTTTATTTCGTTTTCTCTTCGTAGAACAGGCAGGCGTTCTTGTCTACCGTGCCCTGGCCGAAGTTTCTTGCTTTGTAGTCTTTCAGCAGTTTGAAATACTGGTTCGAGAGAATCAGGATCACTGCTACGTTGACGAAGGTCGGGATCGCAGATGTGATATCAACGACAGTCCAGATAAAGCCCTGGTTGTTTGTCTTTACCAGATAGATCGTCCACAGTACGCCCGGCAGAGCGCGGACTGCGTAGAAGATTTTCATGACGATATCTTTCATCTTGCCTTCTTTTTTATACAGATGCTCCAGAATTGCCAGATAGTAGGTGAACCATCCGCCGGAAGTCGTTACAGTAAAAATGACCATGATGACTGCCAGAAGGATGCTTCCAAATTTGCCGAATCCGCTTGCAAATGCACTTAAAGCAAGTGTTCCGCCGTTCGTTCCGTCGGTCCAGTTTCCGCTTAAGATAACGGAAAGTGCGGTGATCGTACAGATAACCATGGTATCAAAGAATACCTCGAAAGATCCCCACAGACCCTGCTCTACCGGATGCGGTGTTTTTGCGGAAGCATGGATCATTGGAGAAGTACCCCATCCAGCCTCATTGGAGTATACGGAACGCGCCATACCCACACGGATAATCTCGCTGACTGCGCAGCCGGCAAAACCGCCGATCGCTGCTGTTCCGGTAAATGCGTTTGTTACGATGGCTGCAAATACGCCAGGAACGCGGTTGATGTTGATGATGATCATGCCAATTCCCATCAAGATATAAAGAACGCTCATAAATGGAACGAGCTTGCTGAACAGACTTGCGATTTTCTTCGTACCGCCGCTTGTAACGACATAGGTCAGAATGCAGAGCAGAACGCCCATCACGATAACGCCTTCTACTTTGAAGCTTCCAAGATTGATATTCTCAATACCGAACGCACCGGCTACGACCTGAGATGCGGTCAGGTTGGAAGAGGTTACGAAGAAGGTGGAGAAAATACCGATGCCGAAGATGAGCGCTGGGATCAGCCACAGCTTGCCCCAGTGGCGCTCCTCGCCAAGTCCACACTCCATGTAGTAAGTCGGACCGCCGTAGTACTCACCTTTTTCGTTGGTGTGACGGTAGTAGCAGCCGAGGGTAACCTCAACCTGTTTTAATATCATACCAAGCAGAGACGAAAGCCACATCCACATAATGGCTCCCGGGCCACCTGCTGCAACTGCAGTTGCAACACCGGCGATATTACCGAATCCTACGGTACCGCCGATAGCGGTCGAAATCGCCTCAAACGAGGAAAGCATACCCTTTCCTTCACTTGCTTTGTCTTCTTTCTGGAACAGTTTTCCGCCGGTTCTCTTCATAATCCAGCCAAAGTGACGGAACTGGAAAAATCCAGAACGAACGGTAAAGTACAGACCGGTCAGAATCATCAGCGCGATCAGCGGCACGCCCCAAAGGACACCGTCCAGCCAGTTAAGAAATGCTATCATGTCAAAATCCTCCCTTTTTTCTTTTCCGGCAACAGTTTTCTTCAGACGTATCCTGTAACACCCGTTTCGTCTTTCGTTCTCCAACCAAACAGATTTCCACCCCCGGAACCTTTTGTCACGGTTCCAACTGCAGTACAATAAAAAGAACAGCGGTCTTCACCACTGCTCCATTAAATCTACGTTCATGAAGCAATAGCTCCTCCACCAGTACGGTGAGAGTGCACAGCCTGTTCGACTGTACCCCAACGCAAACAGTTTTTCGGGAACTGCCCCGTTTCGGCGAATGCTCCTTTCCCTGCCCGTCCCAGACCCCGTTGTCTCAGGACAGGTACTCTTAGCCTTCGCGCCTCTATTGCCGAATATGTATATTGACAGGTATTATCATATGTTTCTTTTCGCCACTTGTCAATCGTTTTTTCGACATTATTTTACAAAAATTTTATATTTTCGAAATTTGTCCCGATTTATTTGAGATTCTCCCAGTCGATTTTTTCGTCCCGGTAAAAATACTCGCGGTCGTGTTCGCCGATTGTGACGCCTGGAACGATGGTGACTTCTGGCTCTTTGGCCAGATCTTCCACATTCGGGTTGTAAATGATTCCTTTTACCATTCATTCTCTGTCTGTCATACCGTCCTCCTGTCTGCTGTAGGATCTAAATAAGTATCCCTTCCAGATGATCCATCTCATGCTGGCAGATCTGGGCTGGCCAGCCGATGAATTTTTGGCGTTGTTTTTTCCAGTCCCAGTCGTAGTATTCGATTTCGATGTTCTGGTACCGCTTTGTTTTCCGCACGCCTGGCAGGGAGAGGCAACCTTCTTCTGTTTCGTAGGGGCCGCTTTTGCGGACGATCACCGGGTTGAACATGATGATGTCGCGGAATCCGGCGTTTACGATGATGATGCGTTTTTTCACGCCGATCATATTTGCCGCCATGCCGACGCATGCCTCGCGGTTTGCTGCCAGTGTGTCCTGCAGATCTCTTCCCACCTGCAGATCTTCCTCTGTCGCCGGGATGGATTTCTGTCCGAGGAAGAGAACGTCTCTCATAATTGGTTTTACCATTTGTGTTTCCTTTCTCTTTCGGCCTTAAAGGCCGAAATCGTTTAATTTTCTATTTGAATCCGCATATCGCACGATGTGCATCCGATTACGGTTTTTCCGCCTTTCTGTTCCAATCGTTCTACTGTTCCGCTGCAGAACGGACAGATCCAGTCAATCTGTTTTCTGGCTTTGACGGCCTGCATCATGTTGACGAATTTTGTCGTATCTACATTTTTCGAATTGCAATTCTGCGTCCAATCACCGGAGAGTACTTTTCGCAATTCGCCGTTTTCATTCAGAATAACGGTGTCGCCCTCCTCGATGTTCCAGTCATACAGCATCTGATCCTCCTGGCGGATGCGCGATTCTGTTCCGTTTTCATCTTTCAAAACAACAACTGCCATGACAGGCTCGTCGGCACCGCGCTCCTCACAACCGAAATCAAGGTCTTCCTCAATTCGCATTACCTGATATTTCATAAAAACGCCCTTTCTTCAAATATAATTCATGCTTTTTTGTATTCCACACGGTTTTTGCTGTTACAAAACTTTTTATTCCTGAATCGTAAAAATCACAACCCGCTCCCGGCTGTCCCCGCCCGGAAACAGATCCATACAGTCGATCTCATCGAGAAATTCCAGTTCCGGCACGGTCATCAGATACGAGATATAAGCATCCGACGGGTAATAGAAAAACAGCTGGATCTCCCGCGGATTTTCGTAGTACGATTCCAGCAGTCTTGCCATCGCTTTTCTTAAGATTTCAAGCGAAAACGGGTTAAAAAAATACACCCGGTCCACTTCCGCAGGAACGGGAAAATTTTCGGCGCTCTCCAGCACAAACTCCGTCCGCGCACCAGAGGCCGCCGCCTTTTTGTTTTCCATTGCCTTCGCATAAATCCGGTCATCATACTCCACACCGATGGACTGGCACCGGGTCTGCGCCGATAAGAAGAAATCTACGCGGCCCTTTCCGCATCCGTAATTGAGCAGCGTATTTCCCTTTCGGATCATCCCTGTGTTTGCCATCCGCTCCAGCACGCAGTATGGGGTCGGCTCATACGGATACCGGTACAGATCCGACCGGCTGTCGTCCCGCCCCATTGTGTGGATCTGCAGCAGCTTGTCCCAACGGTTTTCGTTTTTATCCTCTCTCATCGCCCGTCTCCCAATACTGTTCGAATAATTCCAGATACTCCTGTTCCACCGCAGCAAACGGCCGCACCGTGTAGTCCAGCGTGATGTGAAGTTTCGGCGCATCCCCCGCCTGCGGTTCCTCCAGCAGATTTGTCAGATCGTACCACAGCAGATCATTGTCGATCTGTTTCATCATCCGCTGCTCCTCCGCCGTCAGATCACTGCCAAGATATTTCTCATAAATCACCGAAAGCAGATGGTCCTCGATCTCGCGGTACCGCGGCATTTCCTGTTTTAATGGCCTCGGCACATCCGACATGTAACACTCGCTCGCGTCATGCAGAAGACACGCCAGCACCAGCCGCCGGGAATAGCCGCGCGCGGCAGCCTCTTTCGCACAGCAGATGCAGTGCTCTCCCACTGACCAAAACGTCGTCACATGGCCGTTTCCGCGGCAGACCATCGGCAGCGCATGCGCAAAATCCTCCACACAGAGCAGTTCCGGGGCGGGATGCACAGGGTCAAAATGTTTTCTTGTATACGTTGTTATTGTGCTCATTCTTTTATCTCACTATATGATTTTACTGCCGGCTGTCCCGCATGCGGCTCGCCGATGATTTTTTCCATCCAGACCATATCATACCAGCGGTCGAATTTGTAGCCGCAGTTGTGGAAGGTTCCCACGAGTTCGAATCCGAGATGTGCATGGAACTCGGCGCTGTTTTTCGTCAGATATTCATCCTCGACTTGCGGATAGCCGATGCAGGCGTAGAGGTTCAGAATGCCCATTTTTTTCAGGCGGTCCGCCAGCTCTTCATACAGTCTCCGGCCAAGGCCTCCTTTTCTTGCATTGGGATCGAGATAAATGGTCAGCTCGCTCGACCAGTCGTATGCGGCGCGGCCGACAAAGGCATGTGCGTATGCATAACCTTCGATTTTTCCATCCTGCTCGATGACGAGGTATGGATATTTTTTCATGATATCACGCATGCGGTTCTCAAATTCTTCCAGAGACGGCACGTCCCACTCGAAAGAAATGACGGTGTATTCTACATAATAAGCATAAATCTCCAGAATGCGTGCGGCATCCTCTATTTTTGCATCTCTGACAGTAATTGTACTCATAATAAATTCCTCCTCTGACCGTACTGCTTGCGTTTTCTGAACTTTATCTTATCACTCCGCTGAAAAATGGACAACATGATTTCCAGATTTCCTTTTTTTCTAAATTTTTCTGTGCTCTTTGCTTTCTTTCCTGTATAATAAAAGAAACAAGACGGATCACTATTTTTCTTCTTAATGAAAGAAAGGAACGTGCCTATGAAAATTTTAAATCTCGAAAACGAAAACCGGAAATTCACCAAGTCCATCGAAAATTTCCACGTCATGGAATATCTCCAGGATTCCAGCGTCTCGCCGATGACTGCCATGGAGGAGTATTACATGAGCAAAATGAATGTGCGCCGCCGCCAGGTTGTCATTGAACTGGACAAGGAGCACTCCGCGATTATCCAGTCCGGTGCGATGCAGTGGATGGGCGGCCATGTACAGGCGACCGCCGGAATCAAAGGGATCGGCGACCTGTTCGGAAAGGCCATCAAAGGCGCCATGACAAAGGAATCTGCCGTAAAACCGGAGTACGTTGGCGACGGATATCTCGTGCTGGAACCGACCTACAAATACATCATTCTTGTGGATGTCGAGAAATGGGGCTCCCTCGGAATGACGATTGAGGACGGCATGTTCCTCGCCTGCGACGGCAGAGTCAAAACCAAACTGACCGCCCGCAAGAGCATTTCCTCCGCTGTCCTCGGCGGCGAAGGCTTCTTCAATCTGAGCCTCGTCGGCAGAGGCGCCGTTGCCCTCGAAAGCAACGTACCTGAGGACGAGCTGATCGAAGTCGAACTCGAAAACGACGAACTGAAAATCGATGGAAACCTCGCCGTCTGCTGGTCCTCCAACCTTGATTTCACCGTAGAGCGCTCCACCGGAACCCTCGTCGGCTCCGCCGTCAGCGGTGAAGGCCTCGTCAACGTCTACCGCGGAACCGGCCGCGTCCTCATGAGCCCGGTCGCCCCGACAGATTCCCTGCTGACTGCAACCAACACGACCCAGGCGAACCCCACTGTGAAGAACAACCTTCCGCCGGAAAATTAAATTCGAATCCTCTCCGCCCCTATGCCTAATACGCATAGAAAAAAGTCAAATTAAACCTCGTTTTTGATTGACACTTTCTTCAAAACATGTTAGCGTAAAATACGCATTTATCTTTACATTCTTAAGAAAAACCATACGATAAAATACATGTTCTGGAGAAAATGATGAATAGAATAAGCTGGACTGAACTGAAACCGCAGATTCAGCAGGTCGGGCGATTAAGTCTGCCTGCGATTCTTACACAGATTACTACGATTGCGATGCAATACATTGATTCCGCGATGGTCGGCGCGCTTGGGGCGAATGCTTCGGCGGCGATCGGGCTGGTTTCGTCGACGACGTGGCTCCTCAGCGGTACGATTTATGCGGTTTCAGCCGGTTTTTCTGTTCAGGTAGCGCATCAGATCGGGGGAAATCATGACAAGAAGGCAAGGGATGTTGTGCAGCATGGCATCGCGTCCGCGCTTGTTGTGTCGGCTGTTTTGTGCCTGATCGGGCTTCTGATCAGTCATCCGCTGCCGGGGTGGCTCGGCGGTGCGCAGAAGATCCGGCGGAATGCCACGCTCTATTTTATGATGTTTGCCATCATGCTTCCGTTTTCCCAGCTCAACTCGCTGATGTCGTCCTTCCTACAGTGCAGCGGTGATATGGTGACACCCAGTATTTTAAATGCCGTCATGTGCGTGCTCGATATCATTTTCAATGCTCTTTTGATTCCGGTTTTCGGTGTCATGGGTGCCGGTATGGGAACGATGCTGGCCTGCGCCGTCATCAGCCTCACGGGTGCCTGGTTCTGTTGTGTCCGCAATCCGCGGCTGCGTCTCCGCTGGAAGGAAAAAACGGTTTTCGATCCGAAAATTCTGAAAACTGCATTCAAAATCGGTGTGCCGGTTGCCGTACAGGAAATCGCGATGAACAGCGCCATGGTTACTGCCACCATGCTGATTGCCCCGCTCGGCTCCATTGCGATTGCGGCCAATTCGTTCGCCGTCACCGCCGAAGGCCTCTGCTACATGCCAGGCTACGGCATCGGTTCCGCCGCGACAACGCTCGTCGGCAGAAGCTACGGCGCCGGAAATTACAAGCTGGCGAAACGCTACGGAAATATCTGCATTGCCATGGGCGCAGTCCTGATGGCCATCACTGGAGGTCTGATGATGATCTTTTGTCCGTTCGTCTTTAGCATTCTGACTCCTGACCCGCAGGTCCGCTCGCTTGCCGCCGAGGTGCTCCGCATCGAACTGCTCGCCGAGCCGTTTTTCGGCGCTTCCATCGTTGCCGCCGGAGCCCTCCGTGGAACGGGCGATACGTTTGTGCCGAGCCTTCTGAACCTTGGCAGCATCTGGGTCATCCGCCTCGGTCTCGCGGTGCTTCTCATCACCCCGCTCGGCCTGCGCGGCATGTGGATCGCCATGGCCGTCGAACTCTGCATCCGCGGACTGCTGCTGCTCTACCGCCAGCATACATCGAAATATTATAGACTGCCCGCAGCCTGACTTGGCGGCAGCGTATAGAAAAAGCGCTTATTTGAGATTTCATTCCCGTCTCAAATAAGCGCTTTCTATTTTACCTTATCCCTTGTTTCAACTCACAATCGGTATTTTCCCGGAGTCTGACATGTCGAAAACAGTTCGACTGTGACTTGCCTCATGTCAGTGGAGGATACCGATTTCTCTCCGCCCGCCACTGCCGTTATGTTTCTTTTAACAATTCATCCCACCACTTTAGAAGCGGGGGACTTCTTGTCTACTGGTATTAAAACTGGATCACTTCCGGCTCGTCCGTAAAGGAGCTGATCGTTACTGTTGCATTCTGGAAATTTTAAACGTCTCAACCTCCACAACCCGCTCTTTCCCTCTCGTTCCCCAGATCATCAGATGGACCTTATATTCCACCGAATCCCGTGCATAAAAGAATGGCTCCTCGCGCAGCAATGATGCGCGTTTTCCTTCGGCTTCCAGTATCTTTTTCCGTTTCATTGCCTGCTCCTGGATTTTTCGGATCTGGGTTCCTTCTTCGCCGGTGAAGCGTCGTTTCGGATAATTCTGTGCTTCGCGGGCCAGTTTTTTTTCCAGTAAATCCACGACTTTCGCGTGGCGGCTCGTATGCAGCAGTTTTGCGATCTGTTTTGCGAGGAGTTTTCCCTGCCATTTTTCATAAAGTGCAAGATACCGCAGCAGCACTTTATCGCCTGCCTCCGATGCCAGTTTTTTCATCTCCGTGATTGCCTCTTCCGTCGCTTCCCACCACGGGCATGACGGTACGAGATACTGATCCGGCACGGCCGGGTAACAGCAGAAATTGAGCGGCGGAAAATTGGCCAGCGATGCCAGACGCATTTCTTCCTCGGTGCAGAACGCCTCGCCGAGGTATTCCAGCTTGTCCCGCAGGATCGCAATACGGAACTCAATCTGCCGCAGATACTCGTATCCGTCCACCCAGAAATGACCCGTTTTTCCGTAATCAAACAGATGCACTTCCAGTGAAAGGCGGCTGAAAAACAGCGTGCACACCGTCTCTTTCTGCCGCACGATCAGAACGTACTGCTCCCCGTCTTTTTCCAGTGCGGCATCTATTTCTCCCTCGTATTCCTTCTGATACGTTCCCGTCAGCTCCGCGTCATGAAAAACGAGAAAGCTCTCTGCCGCATCGTTCATCAGATAGACAAGCCAGATCTCCTTTTCTCCTCCCCCGTACCGCTCACCCGGAAGCAGCAGCTCGAACTGCCCCTGCGAAAGAAGCACATCCAGCCTTTCCAGTTCCTCGGTCCATGTGATATTTTCTGCAATTTCCATTCCGTGATTCTCCCCTGTTTTCTTTTACTTCCTATGATACACCATAAAAAGGCTCCACTGCAATCCAAAGCAGTAGAGCCCCTTCTCCAAATTTTTCTGTTATTAATCCGTCCCGTTATCCGGCACATGCCGTCCGCACTTTCCCGTCCAGCGTCGTCTGAATCTCTTTTAAATTCACCGGTTTCGGAATATGCCCGCGTCCGCGCACCGCTTGCGGTCCGTTGCAAAAGTATTTGCTGTCATCGCAAAAATCGGAACATCATTGTCCTCACGCACACTGTTTCGAATTTTTTTCGTCGCCTCGATGCCATCCATCACCGGCATCTGCATATCCATGAAGATCGCAAAATAGCTTCCCGGATCCGACGCTTCAAACTGATCCACGGCCTTGGAACCATTCTCCGCCCAGTCCACGACAAGGCCGAGGCTTCCGAGCAGCTCCGTCGCAACCTCTGCATTCAGTGCATTATCCTCCGCAAGCAGAACAGCAGCACACCTGCAATCAGTGCCACCAGATACAGCGGGTGGTCAAACAGATACGCCACGATGGTCGGTGTCTCCACGTTCATGCTCGTAAATGCGGTGATCGCCGGATGGCGGGAAAATGCAAACTCCTCCTCTCGTATTTTCTTTTCGCAGGCAATAAAAAAGCACCATAGATTCTCCTACCGTGCATTTGAGTCATTTCTCCCTATTTATTTTATAAGAAATGTTCCATATTTACGCAGCTGGCTGCCATTTTACAGGCCTTGTAGCTTTGCGTCACAGCCTTTCGACTGCTTTGCCGAGATTCTTTTTTTATTTTAATTCATTGCTGTAAGACTCTCTTCTCCTTTCCCATCGGAATATGATATAATGACCTCTGGATTTTGGCAGATTACTGTTTTTAACATTGGAGGTGTACGATGAAATACAGACTCATGACAGAAAACGATTTAGAATATGTTGTCGAAAAAAATAATGAATACTACAACAATGTCGAAGGCTGCTGGACCTATGAAAAAGCCTATAAGAGAATTTATCAGGTACTCACAATGGAAAATTCCTGAAGTAAACTGCGGAATCGCAAGTATGTGTTTCGTCTTGAAAAAGCAGCAAAAATATAGTATAATATTTTTGTTGCTGACCTGGCTGAAACATTTATAATTTTTGTTTCTGTAGCTCAGCAGGATAGAGTGTCCGCCTCCTAAGAGAAAGCCGAGGCATTCCCCAAAGGGAAAAATGAAAAACAACTTTCAGTTCGAATCTATTCTGAAAAATGCTAAGGGTGACAACAAAGCATTCCCCCAATTGGGGAGCGTTCTAATGTTACCAACTCGAAAAAATCTGTAGATTGACAACTCGAAAAAGAGTTGATAATCTTATATATGGCCGAAGGGAAAAATCCCAGAAACCCAGTAAAATCAAGGGTTTGCGGCATGTGTCGTCATAGCTCAGCTGGATAGAGCACTCGCCTCCTAAGCGAGGGGTCGGAGGTTCAAATCCTCTTGGCGACGGGCTTCAAAGCGTTCGAAAATGTTAGCTGGATTAGCTGACAACGAACGCTTTTGTTATTTTCAAATCACGTTCGTGACACAAAATTCCATTCAAAATGATCAATTTCCAGCTAACGCAATCCGATTTTTGTTAGCTGACAGCTAATCAAAATCACCGGTTTGCAAACATGGTTTTTCAAGAGTCCAGCTAACATTTGGGTTCCGCTCTGTTGTCACCCCTTATTTGGGGATGTAAATCAGAGAAAAGGCGGGAAAAGAAACAATCTCTCCGAAACCTGCAAACATAAATTAGCTGAAACAGTATTCAATTCTATTAGCTACAGCTAATGGTCAAACAGCAATGTCTGTTTGGAACTTTACCTAAAACAAAAGTTCCAGGCAGGCATTTTTTATTTCCTGAATCCTGGAGGAAAGGAGTCAAGATGACTGAGCCAAACAGACAATCAGGAGAAAAAGAAGAAAGAATCATAGAAATTGAGATTGAACGTCTCCGCCCTTTTAAGGAGCATCCGTTTCAGGTGAAAGATGATAAGGAAATGTTTCTTCTGCAGGAAAGCATTGAGAAATATGGAATCTTAAATCCGCTGATCGTCAGACCGGTACCGGATGGCTACTATGAGATCATATCCGGCCACAGAAGAAAACATGCTGCGGAGAAACTTGGATACCGTAAAGTACCGGTGATCATCCGGGTATTAAGTGAAGATGATTCCATCTTGAGCATGGTAGATTCCAATCTTCACAGAGAACGGATCAGCTACAGTGAAAAAGCTTTTGCTTACAAACTGAAGAATGACGTATTAAAAAGAAAAAGTGGTCGAAAAAAGAGCCAAGTTGACCACAAAACACCAAGAAAGCGGGCAATAGAAATCATCAGTGAAGATTGTGGTGATAGCCCAAAACAAGTGCAGCGTTATATCTCACTGACAAAACTGATACCGGAAATGCTGCAGAAACTGGATGATGAGATTATTTCTTTTTGTCCGGCTGTAGAGATAGCAGCATTAAGTGAAAAAGAGCAAAAGGAATTGCTTGTAGCAATGGAGTATGCACAGGCGATCCCGTCACTCTCACAGGCACAGAGAATCCGGCAACTGAGTAAAGAAAAACAGTTGTCACTGGAAAAGATGGAAGAAATCATGTGTGAAGTGAAAAAGGGTGAGATCACAAGAGTGGCATTCACAAACGAGCAGTTACACAAGTATTTTCCAAATTCCTATACACCGGCAATGATGAAACGGGAAATACTGGCACTGCTGAAATTATGGAAAAAAGAATCATGGGAAAGTTAAAGGAGGAAGAAATCATGTGTAAAGTTATATCCGTAGTAAACCAGAAAGGTGGAGTCGGCAAGACCACCACAACCGTAAATGTAGGTATTGGACTGGCAAGAGAAGGAAAGAAAGTGTTGCTGATCGACGCGGATCCACAGGGAAGTTTAACAGCAAGTCTTGGATATGAGGAACCGGATGATCTTCGCATTACACTGGCAACGATCATGATGGATGTCATCAACGAAGAAGAAATCAATCTGGAAGATGGTATCTTACATCATCAGGAAAATGTAGATCTGCTTCCAGCAAATATTGAGCTTTCCGCACTGGAAGTAACGATGGGAAATGTTATGAGCAGAGAAATGATCATGAAAGAATATATCGATGCGATAAGATCCCGATACGATTATATCCTGATCGACTGTATGCCAAGCCTTGGTATGATGACAATCAATGCACTGGTCTCCTCTGATTCCGTGCTGATACCTGTACAGGCCGCATATCTGCCTGTTAAAGGACTTCAACAGCTGATTAAGACCATTCTTACAGTAAAGAAAAGATTGAATCGGAAACTGGCGATTGAGGGCATTCTCCTGACTATGGTAGATTTCAGAACCAATTACGCAAGGGACATTGCATCGAGAGTACATACAACCTACGGAAGTCAGATCGAGGTATTTGAAAATGTGATCCCGATGTCTGTAAAAGCTGCTGAGACCAGTGCGGAAGGAAAAAGTATCTACATGCACTGCCCGAAGGGAAAAGTGGCTGAGGCATATATGAAATTGACACAGGAGGTTTTGAATAATGAAAAATAGAAGTGGCGAAAAGATTAAACTGGCAAGCATTGATGAACTGCTGGGTGTGGTAAATGAAGAATCTGCAATGGAGATAGAGATCAGTAAGATCCATCCGTTTAAAAATCATCCGTTCAAGGTGCTGGATGATGAAAAGATGCAGGATCTGGTTGAAAGTGTAAGGATCAATGGAGTACTGACACCGGTACTGCTTCGAATGGATGATAATGAAGAATATGAAATGGTATCCGGTCATAGAAGAATGCATGCAGCACAGCTTGCAGGACTTACGACTATTCCGGCAATCGTAAGAGAATTATCGGATGATGATGCCGTGATTGCGATGGTGGACGCTAACATTCAGCGAGAGGAACTGTTACCGAGTGAGAAAGCATTTGCATATAAGATGAAAATGGATGCTATGAGAAGAACAGCAGGTCGTCCGACCAAAGAAAATCCCCGACAAAATGTCGGGAATTATGAGACGGCAGATCTCATTGGAAAGGATAATGGAGAAAGTGGACGACAGGTTCAAAGATATATTCGTCTCACGGAATTAATACCAGAACTTTTAGATCTGGTAGATAAGAAAAAGCTCCAATTTACAGTTGCTATTGATATCTCCTACATCGATAAGGAAGTACAGGGATGGATCTACGAATATATCTGCGACACAGGATTTATCAAACCCAAACAGATTGCAGCACTTAGAAATCAACTGAATGATGGGCCAATCAATCAGATCCAGATGTTATCGATTTTCAATAACTGTGTGATGGCAAAGAAGGTATCCCGGTCTCTTACTTTCTCAGAAAAGAAACTGACAAAGTATTTTCCGGATGATTATACAGCCAAAGATATGGAGCAGGTGATTGAATCATTATTAGAAAAGTGGATGCAGGAACAGTCCTGTTAAGGAGAGAAAAAGCTAAGAAAACAAAGTCAAAGAAGTTTAAAAAGAGGACTTCTTAGCAGAAAATGAAAGGAGGAAATTATGGAGAAAAAAATGACATTTAATTATTTTTACGGTACCGAAGCTGATCAGTTCAGCTTCTACCGCATACCAAAAGCATTATTTACAGACAGCTATTTTAAAGATTTATCAAGCGATGCTAAAATTTTATATGGACTGATGTTGGATCGAATGTCTCTTTCCATCAAAAATCAGTGGTTTGACGACAAAAACAGAGCATATATCTACTTTTCCATCGAAGATATCATGGAATTACTGAACTGTGGCAGAAATAAAGCCATCAAATCCATGAGAGAACTGGATGACGAAACAGGGATTGGCCTGATTGAGAAACGCAGACAGGGATTTGGAAAGGTGAACGTCATCTACGTGAAAAGCTTTATGCCTGAGAAAACAGATGAGAAAAAATTTGAAGAGGAATTAAAGAAGTTTAAAAAAGTATTGGTTGCAAACCGTGGTGAGATTGCGATCCGAGTTTTCAGAGCTTTAAATGAACTTGGAATTACAACGGTTGGTGTCTTTTCAAAAGAAGACCGTTATGCCTTATTCCGTTCTAAAGCTGACGAATCTTATCAGTTGAATCCGGACAAAGGACCAATCGATGCCTATCTTGACATCAATACGATCATTCGTATTGCAAAAGAGAAGAACGTAGATGCAATTCATCCAGGTTATGGATTTTTATCAGAGAATCCTGACTTTGTAGATGCCTGTGAGAAGAATGGAATCACATTTATCGGACCATCCTCAAGCTTAATGCGTAAGATGGGAGATAAGATTTCTTCCAAACAGATGGCAATTGAAGCTGATGTTCCAATCATTCCTGGTGTAGACCATGCGGTTCACGGACTGGAAGAAGTGACTAAGATTGCGAACCAAGTTGGATATCCTGTAATGTTAAAGGCTTCCAATGGTGGTGGAGGACGTGGAATGCGTATCGTTCATTCAGCCGAAGAGATGCCAAAAGAATATGCAGAAGCAAGAGATGAATCCAAGAAAGCATTTGGAGACGATCAGATTTTCGTTGAAAAATACTTAAAGAGTCCAAAACATATCGAGGTTCAGATCATTGGTGACCAGTATGGACATGTTGTTCATTTATATGACCGTGACTGCTCTGTACAGAGAAGACATCAGAAGGTTGTAGAATATGCACCAGCATTCAGCGTGCCAGAAGAAGTAAGACAGCAGATTTTTGAAGCATCTATCCGTCTTGCAAAACATGTAGGATATAAGAATGCTGGAACATTAGAGTTCCTGGTAGATGCAGATAACAATGCATACTTTATCGAGATGAACCCTCGTGTACAGGTAGAACATACGATCACAGAGATGGTAACAGGAATCGATATCGTACAGACACAGGTTCTTGTAGCAGAAGGATATTCTTTAGATTCTGAAGAGATCGGTATTGGATCTCAGGAGGAAGTGACATGTAATGGATACTCTATTCAGACACGTATCACAACAGAAGATCCAATGAATAACTTCCTGCCAGACACAGGTAAGATCACGGTATATCGTTCTGGAGCTGGTAACGGTATTCGATTAGATGGTGGTAACGCATATGCAGGGGCAGAGATTACACCATACTATGACAGCTTATTGGTAAAAGCGATCTCTCATGATCGTACATTTGGAAGAGCGGTTGACAAATCTATCCGTGTATTAAAAGAGATTCGTATTCGTGGAGTTAAGACAAATATCCCATTCTTGATCAATGTATTAAATAATGAGACATTCCGTGAGGGAAGATGCTATACAACATTTATTGAAGAAACGCCAGAATTATTCTTACTTCCAGAAAGTCAGGACAGAGCAACAAAGATTCTTGAATTTTTAGGAAATAAGATGGTGAATGTGCAGAAAGCCGTTCTTGACAAACCAGATTTTGAAGCAAGAACTCTTCCAAAGTATGATACAGAGAAGAAGATTTATGGTTCCAGAGACAAGTTCTTAGAGATGGGAGCTAAAGACTTCACACAGAGCCTGTTAAATGAGAAGAGATTACTGATCACAGATACAACAATGCGTGATGCACAGCAGTCTTTAATGGCAACACGTATGAGAACAAAAGATCTGATCGGAGCATCTGATGCGACAAACGCATTTATGGAGAATGCATTCTCTGTAGAGGCATGGGGTGGAGCTACTTATGATACAGCTTATCGTTTCTTAAAAGAGTCTCCATGGAAGAGATTAAAATTATTAAGACAACATATGCCAAATACATTGATCCAGATGTTACTTCGAGCATCCAATGCTGTAGGATACAGCAACTATCCAGATAATGTTGTTAAGAAATTCATCGAAGAAGCATCACAAAAAGGTGTAGATGTGTTCCGTATTTTCGACAGCTTAAACTGGGTTGAGAATATGAAGATGCCGATCGAGACAGCATTAAAGACAGGTAAGATCGTAGAAGGAACGATCTGCTACACAGGAGATATCACAGATCCAAATGAGACAAAATATACATTAGATTACTATGTAAAGAAAGCCAAAGAATTAGAAAGCTTAGGTGTTCATATCTTTACGATCAAAGATATGGCAGGTCTTGTAAAACCATATGCAGCGAAGAAACTTATTAGTGCATTAAAAGAAGAATTAAATATTCCAGTTAATCTTCATACACATGATTCTACTGGAAATGGTGTCAGCACATTATTAATGGCATCTGAAGCAGGACTAGATATCGCTGACTGTGCGATTGGTTCTATGAGTTCTATGACAAGTAACCCATGTATGAATTCATTAGTAGAAGCATTAAAAGGAACAGAGCGAGATACAGGACTTAATCCAGATGAATTAACAGAATTAAGTCAGTACTATGCAAGAATCCGTCCAATCTACAAACAGTTTGAGAGCGGAATGGATGCGCCAAATACAGAGATTTACAAATATGAGATTCCAGGTGGACAGTACTCTAATCTGTTAGCACAGGTAAAAGAAATGGGTGCAGCGGAAGACTTTGAAGAGATCAAAGGTTTATATAAAGATGCGAACCAGCTGCTTGGAAATATCGTTAAAGTAACACCATCATCTAAAGTTGTTGGAGACTTTGCGATCTTTATGTTCAAGAATGGATTAACAAAAGAGAATATCTTAGAAGTTGGTAAAGATTTATCTTATCCAGATTCTGTTGTAGAATATTTTGAAGGTATGATCGGACAGCCAGAAGGTGGATTCCCAGAAGAATTACAGAAGATCGTATTAAAAGATAAGAAACCGATCGATGTGCGTCCAGGAAGTTTATTACCAGATGAAGATTTTGATTATATTGCAAAAGGATTAAAAGAAAACTTCTATACAGAGAATATGGAAGATCCAGATATCTTAAGTCAGAAGACATTAAGTTATGCGTTATATCCAAAAGTATATGAAGATTACTGTAGACATTTTGAGGCTTACAATGATGTAACAGGACTTGAAAGTCACGTATATTTCTATGGATTAAGAAAAGGTGAAGAGACAACACTGAAATTAGATGAAGGTAAATATCTGATCATCAAATTTATCGATATGACAGAACCTGATGAAGATGGATACCGACTGTTAGACTTTGAAGTAAATGGATCTATCCGTGAGATCAAAGTTCTTGATAAGAATTTAGAGGTTAAGACAGACCGAAGAGTTAAAGCAGATAAATCTAATCCTGCACATCTTGGATCTACAATTCCAGGAACAGTTGGTAAAGTTCTTGTCAATGAAGGTGATGAGGTCATAGTGAATATGCCGCTGATGACAGTTGAAGCTATGAAGATGGAGACAACTGTTGTTTCTACGGTCAATGGTAAGGTTGATAAGATCTATGTCAAAGAAGGAGAACAGGTAAATCAGGAAGATCTGTTAATCTCTTTTGAAATTGATGAATAGAAATTGAATTAGATTTCATACTAAAGAAGGAAGTAAGAAGATGCTTCCTTCTTTTTTTAGTGCAAATTGCAGAGCATCGTTCTAAATAATAAAGATAAGAAATATGATACAGGAAGGTAAGATTTTGGTATGAAAGATAATGAGAGACAGGAAATAGAAAAATTTGGACAGTTGCAGGAAAATGGGATTTTTACAATGACCATTATTGGTGAGATCGAAGGGCATCAGTTATCTGCACAAAATGCAAA
>OGDP01000691.1_pt1 | contig 28045 bp, 23 predicted proteins | sample 1570441 | NCBI WGS metagenome assembly OGDP01 (sample SAMEA2581961, study PRJEB24529) | metagenome | biome: Human gut stool | place: China | collected 2011
GGTAATAGCTCTGCACCGGATGCCAGAAATTGCGGCGTTCCGGCGAAAACTGCCCTATTGCACTGAGCAGACGATTTTCTGGCTTGAAATGAATGATTTTCTCAGCAATACCGGCCGGTATCAGAATCGTTTTCTTCATAATGTTCTCCTTTTCACGCCGCTTTGCGCGTGCGTCCGGTCTTGGGTTTCGGTTCGGTTTTCGGCAGCCGCAGCGGCAAAAGCAAATGCAGTTCATTGTCTGCGCGAAACATCAGCGAACCGCCTTTGTCAAACTGCATTTCGATGTTCTTGCCCTCCATCAGCACTGCCGCTTCACGCAGATAGGTATAGTTGTAGCAGAACCCTTCCTGCGGCAGCGGCGTTCTCACGATGCAATCCAATTCGGTCTGACCGGTAATCGTGCTGTCCATGCCGGACAGAAATTGCAGTCGCAGAGTGTGTTTGTCTATCTGGTTCAGCAGCAGCTTCGCATGGTTCGTACTGCCTGCACTCACTCGTTTGAGCGAGTCAAGCAGCGTGTCCCCCGAAACCTCGATTTCGTGCATCATGCAATAACCGTCCAGAATCGGCTGTACGTTCGTGAACTTCTGTTCATTCAGCGTTGCATACAGAACCATCTGCGGCCCGCAGAACACGGCATAGCTTCCGGAAATGCCGATTTTGCAATGTTTTACGCCATGAAAGACATTCAGCACGGTTTTCATCGCCTCGACCGAAAGCAGCAGGTCCAGCGGTTCGGTGCGGCTCGTATCTTCGGATACGACCGTCAGGCGGTAGCCGTCACAGCTTGTCGCGGACCATCTGCCGTCATGTACCATGACATGAACGCAGTTCAGCGCACGCGAATTAAAACCGTTGCTTTTTGCCGCAGAAAACAGCACTTTCGCGCCGATTTCGCAGAAGTCTCCGGCTTCCGTGAGCAAATCCGGTGTGCATGGTTCGGGAACGAGATACTTTGCGGTGTCCATCAGTGCAAAGCGGTAGCCTGCTTTCGCGTTGCGGACGGAAATCGTTGACTTGTCGGTTTCAACCGTGGTCGCTTCGTCCCCGAACAGCTCCAGCATGGACTGAAACACGCTGCCGATGAGCAAGGCATTGCCGTCCTGCTCCACCCGACAATGCAGACGCGCCTGCACGGTACATTCGCTTCCCCGCGCGGTGAACTGCACGAGGTTCTGTTTTTCGTTTGCTTCCATCAGGACGCAGACGGTTTCTTTGGTCGTGAACTGCCGCCCGATCACCAGACAGCATCGTTTGGCGATAGGCAGTAATTCAGACCGGTTTGCGATGAATTTCATGGATTTTGTTCCTCCTTTTCATTTTTTGAGCACAAGAAAAGACCATATGCGTCCCGGATTGGGATTCATATGGTCTTACTCGGCTCTCTCAGGTTCAAACGGTCTGGTACGGCTCCGGACAGAATACGGCCCGGGCGGAATACGTTGACAAGTGGATTACGTTGACCTGATGATAGGGATAGTATACGATATTGTGCTTTCTGTGAACAGTTGAAATTTTTTCTCGTTCTATAAAATTCATCGCACGGAACAATCTTCAACTATCCCGTCCCCACAAAACATGCTACACTACTCACATAACAGGTCAAAGTAACTTCATGTCAACGTATCCAGCCCGGGCGTTTTTCTGCCCTTAGGCCGTGACCAGCACTTTGAAACCTGAACAGACAAATCAGACCATGCAGATCCTTTTGCGGACTTGCATGGTCTTTTTTTGCCTGAAAAACAACAAGGAGGAACCATTATGAACACCGAAAACAACCCGAACCCCATGAATCTGGACGAACTGTTTGCGTCCCCCGCAACGACCGTTCCCGAACCATCACCCGCCGTCGAACCACAGTTCTCTCCCGTTTCCGAACCTGCTGCACCTAAGCCGGACAACATTGTTGACCTGTTCAGCGCAGTCGTAGAGCAGAGTGAGGAGGATTCGCTCACGGAACTTATGGCGAAAATCGCCCAAAGTCGCCCCGTATTTGACTACGCTTCCATTCAGGACGAAATCAAGGACGCGGACATGACCTTTGAGCAGCTTCGCGTCAAGATGTCGGCAGACTGTCCGGAGCTGGAGGCTCGCGCCCATGTTTCGTGGTCGCTCAGCTACGCCGGCTTCAGCGAACGTATCACTTACGTAAACAGCACAAGAAGTTCAAGGACGCCCTGAAAAAGCGCAAGCCTGCGGATAAACTGCCGGTTTGCAGCGTCAAGCCTACCGTTACCGCGCAGAAGAAGGGAATTCTTCCTTTCCCTGCATACAAGGCAGTCTGCGAAAGCGTGGAAGCGGCAGAAAAAGCAAACGTGCCTATCTGCTATATTCCCTCGCAGAACGGGCAGATTTACGAAATGCGCCGCAACGAGATCGGTACGTTTATCGCGCCGTCCTCGAAAATCGTGGAGCTGGACATGGTACGGGCAGGGTTTCAGATGAACCTGCCCCGGCTTCCAGCCGCCAAGCTCGTGGAAATCATCTCGTTCTTCCGCCGTGTTTGTGTAACGCATGACCACTGCATGGAAGCACTCGTCAATGTGTACTGGGACCGCGTAGAGCAGGAATATATCCTGCACGTTCCGGCGCAGCAGGCTACCGCAGTCAGCGTGGAAACAGATCTTTCAGACCGCCCGGACGAAAGCCGCTATTATCTCGTGATGGAGGTTCACTCGCATAACATGATGGCGGCGCGGTTCTCCAAGACGGACGATGCGGACGAACAGGCCACGCGCCTGTACATGGTCATCGGACGGCTGGACCGGTTCTATCCCGAAATCCGCTGCCGGTTTGCCTGCGGCGGACGGCACATTGAAATTCCGGCCGAACAGGTCTGTGAACGAACCGATGTGCCGTTCTCGACTGCGTGGCTCACTGCCGTTCATGCCTGCCGGAAGGAGGCGGCGTGATGCGCTTTCGGACAGACTGCCCTGTTCACATCGTTATGCTCGGCTGCGGCGGCACCGGCGGTCATATCGCACCGCACCTGTACCGCTTGCTGCATGCGCTATTCCGTCCGTCTAAGGTCATTCTTTGTGACGGCGACATCGTAGAGAAGAAGAACCTCGTCCGGCAGAATTTCATTGCGTCAGACCTCGGAAAAAACAAAGCAGAAGTGCTGGCAACGCGCTATTCCGGCGCATTCGGCATGGAAACCTGCTTTTCGGACCACTTCGCAGAGAGTGAACAGCAGCTTAAAAATCTGCTGACACCAAATCAGCGGAACGCGCTTGTCATTCTGATCGGCGCGGTGGACAACAACCGCAGCCGTCAGCTCTGCAACAGCGTTTTTTATCAGATGCGTGAACTCATTTACATCGACTCCGGCAACGGCCTTTCCAGCGGTCAGGTGGTCTGTGGTATCCGCAAAAACGGCCACACGGTACAGAAACCGGTTGCCCGATTTTATCCGGATATTCTCGAACCAACGGACAAATTCCCGTCCGAACTGTCCTGTGCGGAAGCGTCTGTTTCCGCACCGCAGGCCATTACGGCGAATATCATGGCGGCAACGCTCGTGCTGTGTATGCTGTACAACATTCTGGCCGCCGGAGAACTCGTCACCCGCATGACAACATTCTCCAGTCGAACCGTAAATGTCAGACCGCTGCTCTCCGGAAGGAGGGCGGCGTGATGAATGGAGGGAGTACCTATGTCTAAGCTGAACCTCTCGCTATTCGTTAATGCTCTTGCGGAACTGCCCTCTGTGGAAGGATTCCTCGATGATCGCATCGGGGAGTCTTATCTGCTTAAAAGGGTTATTTTCCCTCTGCTGAACGGTGAAACCGTGTCGATCGACGATTTCGATATGGACGCATTCGACCAGACCTGTATCGACGCATTGATCGAACGCTGTGAACAGGCTGACGGTGGTTGCTCTGCTCTCGGTCTGTATCAGCAGGCGGTCAACACCCGTCCCGCAGTACAAGCAGACTGTGATTTTGTCTAAAGAAACAAGGAGAACTTTATGGAATATTACGAAGAACTGACGTATGCGCTGAAACAGTTGTCGGTCGTGCAGTCTTTTTATCATGCCAGACGACTGGAAGCATACAAAGAAAACTGCGGCAGCCGCATTGACTGCGATGAGGATTTTCTCTATGCTAACTGGTGGGAACTGCTCGAAGCGGCGGCGGATTTCGTTGATGTCCGCTGGGACGAAAGCGAAACCTGCGAGCGTCTGTACTTCTCGGACGCAGTAATTCGCCGCTGTCTTTCGCAGGTTCGGAACCACGCAGACAACCTCGGTATCCGCTTGAAAAACGATCCGTATTATCGGGAAATCTGCAACGATGTCTACGACATTCTGCTCGATGCCTGCCCATACAACTGCTGTTTTCGAGTTGTTGCGCAGACGCACCACAAACGTGGCTTCGGCCTGTCCGTCTGGATCTACTGCGAACAGTTCTACGACCTCCGCAATCTGCTGAACGGCATTTTAGAGGTCATGGCGTACTTTTCACTGGAAACAGCAAGGCTGGAACACCAAAATATGCTGACCGGTGAACCAATCGTCTTTCCGCAGCTTACAGAAAGCGAGGCGGCGTAACATGATCCGAGAAGCCATTCTGCATTTCGACCCCCTGCAAACGCAGGTAAAAACCGAATGTATCGACCAGAACGGTCTGCGCAGCGTCAAATTCATCGAAAACGAGGATTTGATGCGGGCAATTCGTCAGCACATCTACACACCGCCGATGCACAGCGGTCTGCTGCCGCCGAACTGCGTGGCTCTCACCGCGCACAAGGAGCAGTGGACCGTGACGCTTGCAAGCGACTGCGACTGCTACGACGTTTTCTACCACAACACCGCTTACGAGAACTTTCCCGTGCCGCGGCTTCTGCTGTCCTGCACGATAAATAGCGGCAGGTTACAGAATTTCCGGCTTGCGGTCGCCGATCAGGGCGAACTGACACCGGAAACCGCGCTGTTCAAGTGCCCGTTTCCCAATGTCAGCGGATTTTCGCTGTGTGTCGGCTCAAACGTGTTCACCGGCTACGACACGCCCCGCAAACTACGGACGCTTCTGCACCGCGTCATGGCTGTTCCGTTCGGTGATGATTACTACCGACCGGAGCAGACGCGGCTGAACCTCGGTGCGCGTGAGCTGTTCGAGCATCTGAAGGACAAAATACCGGCGTATTACTACGAAAACGTGCTGATTTCGTCCGGCAAAACCCTTTCGGATTTTCTGGGAGGTGCCGCATGAATGCCTCTGAACTCTACCGCAGATTGAGTGAGCCGTTTCCCTCTGCTGATGTGGAGTGGCGTGTCACCAAGGTACACCAGCGTTCCGGTCTGGCAGTGCCGTACATCACCAGCCGCGCCATTCAGACACGGCTTGATAACGTGGTCGGTCCGTTCTGCTGGCGCACGCGCTACATTCCGTGGCACCAGTACGTTCCCAAGCCGTCCCGCGGCGAAAATCCCGAAGCCGACCGGACACCGATAGCGTCCCAGCTCTGCGGCCTGTCCATCTACGACGAGGAAAAGCGCGAGTGGATCGAGAAAATCGACGGCGCGGAAAACACCGACTTTGAGAGCATCAAGGGCGGTATTTCGGACAGCTTCAAGCGTGCCGCTGTTCTCTGGGGCATCGGACGGTATCTGTACCTTTTCGATGCCAAATGGGTGACGCTGGACGAGAAAAAACGCATTGCAAATCCCGCCGAACTCACGCGGTACTACGCCGACAAGCTGCAAAGGCTCGGACTATGCACCGCGCAGAGCAATGATAATGCGCCTGACTGCTACCTTGTAAACAGCCTTACACCCGCACCGATGGACAGCTATCCGAATGCGGTCTGGGTTGACCTCACCACGCCGGACGGTCATGCGCTGAAAGCGTTCAGCTATGGCACAAAACCCGGCCTGACCGGCGGTATTTCTCTGAAAACCGCGTCTATCGTGCAGCGAAACAGCGCAAACGGCAGTTACTATGAACTGACAGACTATCAGGCGGCGTGAAGGAGTGAAGAACATGACTGGTTTTGTTATCACACAGCTTTCTCTCTGCGATTTCCGCGGCTTTTCCGGTGAGAAAAGCTGGACGCTTGGACAGCTTACCAAAATCACCGGACACAATTATCAGGGCAAATCCTCAATTGCGGACGCGATCGCGTTTGCGCTGACAGGCGCACCGTATTTCGGCGGGCGTGACTTAGACCGGCTGCACCACAGCGGTGCGGCCATGATGTGGGTGGAAGCTGTATTGCGCACCGATGAAGGCAAGACGCATACTGTTCACCGTATCCGGCAGAACGGCCGCACCGTGCTTTCCGTGGACGGCGCGACCACCACGCAGGAACGTTTCGCGGAACGATTCGGCAGTAAGGACCTCATTCTTTCGCTGCTCAATCCGCTGTACTTCGCGGAAGTTCTCGGCGGGGACGGACGAAAGCTGATTGAGCAGTACCTTGCTCCCGTATCGCACGAAACCGTGCTGAGCAAACTCAGCGAAACCATGCGCGAGCTGCTGAAAGACGAAGCAATTTCCGTTCCGGCAACCTATGTCAAGTCCCGCCGCGAGGAACTGAAAGAACTCGAGAAGGACCGTCTGGTGCTGAACGGACAGATGGAGCAGACCGAAATGCAGCGTGCAAAGCTGCAAAAAGACCTTGCCGAAAAGCAGGCACTGCTTGCTCACACTGCGGCGGCCTTTGCTCCATTGGAGAACAAGCAGAATGCACAGGATTTTTCTGCGATAGACGCGGAACTGCAAAAGCTGTCCGCGCAGTATGACGCGGTACAGGGCAATTCCGCTGAAGCAGCGCGTTCCGAACTGCAAAGTAAGCTGAAAGCGGTACATTCCCGTGGCTATGCTTCCGAAAACACCGCCAAATTACAGAAAATGCAGCTTGATCTGCAAATGCTGTACGGACGGTACAACGATGAAAACGCGCGGCTCGGCTACCTGCAAAAGCAGGGCGTGTGTCCGACTTGTCTGCGGCGCATGGACGCACAGGGCTTATCCGAGGTGCAGTCTGCCTATCGTCAGCGATTGCAGAAAATCCGCACGGACGGAACAGCACTGCGGCAGCAGTCCGAAACACTTGTCGCACAGGAAAAAGCTCATCAGGAACAGTTCACCGCATGGAAAGCGTCTGAAATTGCTCGTCTGGAGCAGGAATTGCAGAAAATCTCGTCCGCAAGCACCGCAGACCAGCAGAAAGCACTGCTCAAAGCGCGAATCAAGGAACTGACGGCAGTGCGCGTTCTCGGCGGTCTGACTGCCGAGGAACAGGCGCAGTACAGCAGTCTTGCCACCGAAAAAGGCCGTCTGGAAAGCGAAATTGACGCGATCTGCAAGCTGCTTTCCGGTCTGCCGCAAGGGCAGAAACAGGCATTAAGCGATCTTGAAGCGAAAATCGCTGTTTTGAACGACAAACTGACCGCCGCCAAAGCCTATCAGGCAGAACGCGCACAGCTTCTGTTTGCGCCGCTGCAAATGCACAAGGCCGCGCTGAAGCTCATCGAAACCAGCAAATCCAGCGGCGAAGTGCATGATGTGTTCAAGCTGACCTACGACGGCCGCGATTATGTGCAGCTTTCGCTGTCCGAGCGTATGCGCTGCGGACTGGAAGTTGTGGAATTGCTGTCACGGCTCAGCGGACGGAATTACCCGCTGTTCGTGGACAATTCCGAATCGCTCTGCGACCTCGGCGCGGCACAGCACACCGGTCAGCTTATTCTGACGCGCGTTGTCGGCGGTCAGACCTTGCAGGTGCAGGCGGCGGAATCGATGCAGCAGAAAGCAGGGTGACGTATGAGCCTTATCACTTTCCCAATTCTGCAAACCGCACGCAAAAGCGGCTTTTCCGTTGGCAACACGGGGAAAACCGTGCATATCAACTGCCCGTTCTGCGGCGAAAGCAAGCGGCGACTGTATCTTTATCCCGATACCGAGCAGTATCACTGCTTTCACTGCGGCGCACACGGCAATGCGGTAAGCCTGTACGCACGGCGCACCGGTTTGTCCTATACAAATGCGTATCACGAGCTGGAAGCCGACCGGATGCTGCATTTCCCTCTGCCGAATGTTCTGAAAACGCCGGAACGCGAACCCGCATCAATCGAACAGCGTGACGCGGTGTATCGTGCAATGCTGCAACTGCTGCCGTTATCCGCAGAACATCACCAAAACCTGCTGCATCGCGGTCTTTCCGAACAGAAAATCCGCGGAAACAGCTACCGCACCCTTGCAGACGGAAAAGAACTGCGCGACAGCATTGCCGCGCAGCTTTCCGCCCGTTTCGATCTCAACGGAATACCCGGATTTTATTTTCGGGACGGCTCTTGGCGACTCTGCGCGTACAGCGGTCTGCTGATTCCTGTCCGCGATACGGACGGACGCATACAGGGTATCCAAATCCGCCGCGACAGTGCCGAGCGCATGAAATATGTCTGGCTGTCCGGTGCAGGCCGGCCTTGCGGCACACCTGCGCGAAGTTGGGTTCATGTGACCGGCAATCGTGCAAAAGCTACAGCCGTTATCACCGAAGGACCGCTGAAAGGCGATGCCGCCAGTGCACTGTCCGGCGATACGCTGTTTCTCTGCGTGCCCGGCGTATCTGCAATCAAATATCTGCCGGAAACACTGAAAAACCTGCATTTGACTGCCGTTTACGAGGCGTTTGACATGGATAAGCTGCGCAATCCGCAAGTTGTAGCTGCACGAAAGCGACTGCGGCAGATGATTGCCGACTGCGGACTTCCATGCCGGACGCTATTATGGAACGAAACCTGCAACGGTATTGATGATTATCTTGCCGCACAAAAAATCTGCTGAAGGAGAACTTTTATGAATAATCAGAACAATTTTATGATCGTTCAGGGTGAAAACCTTGATGAAAACCAGCTTCTCGGAAAATTTGTCTATTATTCGCTGGCCGATGTGCTGGTAGACAAGGACGATTTCACGCGCATCTGCCTGTCCATGAACTTCCCGTATGCCGCGCGGCGCATTTCGGTCGTGGACGCATTCCGTAACGCGACTGGCCGTGTGACGCGCAGCATCACACAGAACAGCCACGGCTCGCAGGAGATTTTCCGCATCTACTGCCGCGACAATATGCGCGATGGACAGATCTATTCGCGCGAACTGGTGCGCGAAACTGTGGGTTTGAGTACCAATCAGTACGAGAAACTGGCGAATGTGTGCTATGACCGCGACCGCGATACCATGTTCTGCAACATCGAGCAGAACGACACGACCGTTGATGTCCCACGGCTTTGCCACGAGATGGAGCAGCGGTTTGAGGTTTACCGTAACTGCCTTGGCCGCAGTCAGATCGACACGATCGTAACGCATTACCTTGCGTCACTGGACGCTTTGCCAATTTCGATTTACGGTAAGCTGTACTTCGTGCCGCGCCATCAGATGCATAAGGTGGATCTTTTCGAGGACTTTCTTGAAGCACTGAACGATTTAAACCGCGGTGACAAGCCGCTTGTGGTGAACAGTTTTTACGTTGCGGACGACGATAAGCAGCGCGAGAAAATGACCGCCGAGTTTTACGCGCTCGTGCGCCGCGAAGCGCAGGAGTACGAGGAACGTGCCGCACACCTCATCAACAATGGTACGCAAAGTCCCGCTATTCTGGAACGCTGGGTAAAGCGTATCCGCGAGCTTGAGGAGAAAAAGCAGCGCTTTGAGGAACTTTTCCGCCGCCAGCTTGACGAAACCGACAGCGAGTTCGATACCCTCCGCCTGTATTCGCAGGAATTGCAGGTACGGGCGATGGGGTTGAGGACGAAGAAAGCTGCGTAAGCATCGGCTCTTTCAATAAAACAATCCGCTGCAGCATCAAATACTGCAGCGGATTATTCTATTCAGCTATTCATGGGTTTTATTTTTGTCATACGCAGCATTGTGATGATTGACTGCTCGCAAGTATAGCCATTCTTCGGTTCAAATCGATTCGCTCCTACGCCCTGCATGATACCGGTTTGCCTCATCGCATAGACAGAATCCTTTGCCCATGCGTCAATACTTCCGTTGTCAGCATAGAGCGTAGGACTGACTTCGATATTTCCATACAGCACCGTATAAAGGCGCTGCAGGATAACCGCCGCTTCCTGACGAGAGATTTCTTGATTAGGGCGAAATGTCCCGTCTTCATATCCTATGACAATACCGAGTGCTGCGATCTGACGCACTATGTATTCATCGCAGTCGGAGAACGGCTGTGCCAGTTCAGGCAGATTGATGTTTGGGTTTACCGTCTGAATGGTTTGCCAAGCCAGCTTGCAGAATTCATCGCGGTGGATATTCAGGCGGTATGGTGTATGATAGGACAGTCTGAGTCCGTCTTTCTCCGCTTGTTCGACTATATTTTCAGCCCAAGTGCTGGGAACATAGCAATAATTCGCCTGTTCGCGCTCATTTCCGTTGCTGTCCAACAGATACTCGGTCGTACCGTGACAACCAAACCAGCGATCGTTTTCGTTCGATACTTCATCATAGCGCGCATTGCTGACGATCTTGCCGCTGCGGTCGATGAACATATATTTACTGTTGAAATACAGCCGCGGCCACGGTCCACCGTCCGGCAGATACCAGTCGGACGCACCGACACGGACAGCGGCGAGATCGTTATAAAACAGTTCGCTATCATAAGAGTAATCATACTGACCAACGTTGTAATACTGGTCGATGCCGTCCAGCAGGACGGTAAAATCCGGTCCCAGCAGCGTGTACTGATAAAATGTGTCATTCATCGTGCCGCTATCGGTCCGCACAGTTCTGGTGACGGGGTACTGGCAAAGGACATATCCTTGATCATCGACTGCCATCACATGACCGGCATGAGGAATGGATATATCGGTCAAACTGCCATTCAAATCGCATAGTTGATAAGTGTCGCTATGCTCCAGCAGCAACTGATCATCTGCACACTTCCAAATTTGACCATCGAGACCATCAAACAGAGGCGTAATAATCTTTCCGGCGGACAGATCGACTGCACAGATCCATCGGCTGCTATAGTCACTCGGGGTAAATATCAGCTCCCAGATGTCCTTTTCCTCGATCAGTCGACACGGAAGAACCTCGCAGCTGTCCATTTGCCAACTTTTCCATGCCGTATATTCCGGATAAGTGGTATCCTTTTCTGGAGGGCTTTGTTGAAAATGCGTAATTGCCTGCTGCGTAAGCGACATTTGCGAAGATGTGCCTACTGCTCCGGCTCCGATCAACATAGTACAGCATAATGCCAGCGCTGATAATACCAAACAGATTTTTTTCATACGACAACCACCTTTTCTCTTATAGAAAATTATATGCAGCCAAAGGCGGCTGTCAACCTTTATCAGTTCACAGTCGCCTTTCGCAACAAATTTACTTTTCGGTACGCGCACCTACCGAAGTCAGCCATTCGCGGATTTTACCGATTTCATAATCACCGAGATTGTAAGGATTAAGGCCATAGGTTGCACAATAAGCAGCAGCAATACCCGCTGCATCGCCCAATACACAGAGATTAGGGAATACTCGAACTTCGCCCCATGCAAACGACGATACACCTGCTGCATAACCGCAAATCAGAAGGTTTGCGACGTACTTCGTAATAAGTGCCTCGTATGGTACATACACCGGATGATTTGGAGTATTATCTTTGATATTCATATCCGGCCGCATCTTACGAAAACTCTTATAGCCCCAAATCCACTCTCCATCTTTCTGGAGGTCAATCGGATCATAGGGATGTACGTCTGCATTATACAGCGCTAAACCGATACGGTGAGCATAGTTTGCTTTATCATTGCCATCGGTTGAACCTGCACCTGCCAAAAATGCTTCGTTCGCACCCAACTGATAATTGGTGTCTTCTGGCGTTGCGCCACTATAGTGAGACTGAATTGCCATGTGGACCGTTTCGCGAATATACAGCACCTCGCCTGTAGACGGATATCCATCTGCATCCAAGACGATTTTGGCTTTTTCAAAACCCTTTAAACCATGCATTGCAGTTTCAACCTCTGATACATGATCCTTGAGAAATTGGCGTGCATCTGCCATAGCATCATCGACTGTCTTAGTACCATCCAACTGATCGGTCGGATAGAATTTCGTACCCCGATCTCGATTATTTGCGCGGCCATCCACACCGAAGATCAGAAATGCATTAACCCACCATTCATCGGTGTTGGCTCCGTTCTGCGCAGCGTTGGCAGGTTTGAGCATATAACCCTGCGCTGCATGATTTTCATTAAACTGTGCAATCGAACCAGCAGCGAAGGCACTGCTGCCACCCCAATATGTATGATATCCATTCTGGGATTTGTAATGAGTATCATCATCATCGGTTGTCAGCGGTGTAATTCCCTTCATCTTGAACATCAAAGTTGCCGCCTGCTGCTTAGCTGCGTAACCTACAGTCGTATCATTCTTACGATATGCGGCGGGCCAGTCGAAACGACCGGTAGTACAAGCGGAATTGATTTTTCTGGCAAGACGACCCTCTACGGATGCGTCAATAAAGAGATCCGCAGTAATTACCTGCTGAGAAGAAGCACTGCCCCAATACAGTCTCTTTTTAGAGTCCTGAAGCACTTTGCGAATAGTAACGGTTTTGATCATGTACTTCGGGCTCGTAACTGTAGTATAATCGCAAACGTCATATCCCCGATGAATAATCATGCGGCTGCCATATTTGGTAAGTGCGCCGTTCAGTTTGGTGCACATTTCTTCGGTGTTATATCCACTCGGACTGGTATACAGCCAGCTAAACGTTCCCTTTTGAGGAATGTTGCTGTTCGTGTAAGCAGGAACATTCGTCGGAACATCCCAATAATTCTGGCCGCCAACAGTTGCAATACCACCCAGTTTACCCGATGCATACGGTACAATTACATGTACTGTTGCAGTAGAACACTTTGCGGCTGCTTTTGCAGCAGCGCATACAGCCGGTAATTCACCGCCGTAAACAACAATAGTAGACATCATATCACTCTTTCATTGATTTGTTTTGACCGGTCAATGAATAAAGAGCGCATAGCTATCCAGATGTAAACCTATATATAATAACAATTAACGATGACGTAGTGTGACATTCGCATGAAAATTAAGTTGTGTAGAGATGCCATGTCACATTTTGGCCTTCTGAAATGTTATACTATATATACCACTATATCAGACCACAGAACAAGGAGGAGTAGAGCATGAAAAAATTACGTTACCTGATCGCGGCGGCGCTTGCTGTCGGCAGTATGGCAGTAAGTGCCGGAGCTGTCGGTTTCACAGCCGATGATGACACATTGCAGTCGGCCATAACACAATTACAGCAGCAATGGCAGGCCAATCCCTACAAAAAATATATTTCTTTCGATGGGGATAACTACCATGCGTCGGCTAGGCAACAGATTGCTTCGGAAAATATTTATGAATTGTATTTTTCCATAGATTTTTCCCGAAGTCACTACGGTGTTATCAATCTTAAAACCGGTGAAATCATTATTCCCCCGCAGTATGACGGAGTAGACTTTCTTACAAACGATAAAATTCTGCTGACACGGTACGACCGCACGCAGCATCATACTTCGGAATTCTATCTTGCGGATGCAACCGGAACGGTAACGTCGCTCAATCTACCGGTACAGGGTTCGTATATATATAATGCGGGAGACGGGTACTTCTTCGTCAGCGTTTATGAAAAACGGCCTCTGCTGGATTATATTTACTATGAACAGCCTACAGAGCTCGAGTACGATATTCCGAGACTGGTATTATTCGATGAAAATATGCAGATGATCCGAGATGATATTGATAGCGGCATTGCATGTTATGTACCTGTATTTCACAATGGATTGATAGCTGTGCAGACGGGAAGTACCGTGTGGGAAGGTTCTGTAAAAGGGGCGGTAGGTAACGGAAAATACGGATTGATGGACAAAACCGGCAAAGACATCGGAAAACATGATTTTGATGATATATCGTGGAATGACAATCGTTTCATCGGCTCGAGAAACAAGATAAAATATTATCTCGACGGGTCGGGCGGTGAAATCGAGCTTCCTGCGGACGTTGGCCAGTACAGCGCATGGGCAAAGGCGGAAGCAGGAGCCGCACGGGAGCATGAGTTAACATTTGGTTTTCATTATCCCAGACTCGACATCACGCGTGTAGATTTCTGCGAGCTGGCAGTCAATCTGTACAGCAAGATGAGTTCTGTTCCGGAAAACATACCGGACGCAGCTTTTTCTGACTGCGAGGATGAAAATGTTGCAGTCGCGGCGGCGCTTGGTATCGTTACCGGTTACGAGGACGGAACATTCCGCCCGTATGCGTTCATCACGCGCGAAGAGGCCGCAACCATGCTCGATCGGCTGTACAAGTCGCTTGGCGGCACGGAAACCGCGGAGGGCAGTAAGCAATACGCCGATGACGCCCGGTTCGGCGATTGGTCGCGCGACAGCATCTACACCATGCAGAATATCGGCATCATGAAGGGTGAGGAGAATAACGAATTCCACCCGGGCGGTGGTTATACCGGCGAGCAGGCCATCGTAACCATGGAACGGATGTATAATCAGTTAACCAAATGAGGAAAAGGCTCCGCAATGCGGAGCCTTTTGCTTAAACCCAATCATTGATTTCGTCAATTGCCTGATTCAGATCTCCCTGCCAATAAAACATCCACGGCTTCTGCTTATACGATGCAAAAGTAGTCGTATAGTCGGCGAACAGACTGTCCTTACCCGGAACATATTCCATTTCATAACCGATTTTGGTGGTCGAAACCTTAGAGGCAATGACATTGACATTATTGCGATAGCATACCTTGTTCCGATCAACACTGTACTTTACACCATTCAGGTTGCCATTTGTGGTTGCGGGATCGAAAATGGTATGAGGCTGAATAATGACATAGTCAAAAATCTGAACCTTATCTGCAACATGTCCGATCTTTTTGATAATCGTTGCGGCATTATCTCCATAGCCGTAGTACGGGCACCACATGAACTGGGTACCATGGACGTGCCCTGCCTTGACATAATCACGAACCTGCTTCATAATCCGAATCTGATTATTTGCGGGTTTCGTACCGCCAAGAATATTGTTGTAGTCCATGTCACCGTAGATAGACTCCTGGGTCATGTAAACACCGACAACCTTATTGCGTTCGGGCTCATCTAACTTATCATAAACATTCTGGATAAACTGAGTCAGCTGAGCAGCGGTATAACCAGACCAGGCATTGGTAGAGTTGACGTTAGGAGTGCCGATCCAGATATTCGTGGTTTTACCGGATCTTACGCTGAGCAGAGCCTTGATAGCTTCTGTCATCTTTTCAGCGTTCGCATCTGCAATCGGCTTTTCAAGGGGAGTAAAGACATAGTCGGTAGCAAGGCAATCAGTCAGACTGTTATCAGAAGCATGATGATAAAGAGTGGACTGGAAAAGCATGGCTTTCATTTGAAACATCTCCTTTATTGATGGTCTTGTTTTTTGACCGGTCATTTAGTAAGGACATCCAGACGAAAGAAATGTAAACTGATTTTCTGGTTATACAAGCAATATAAATATTCTTATCTGATTAACATGGAAACATTTCTAGTGAATGAGGAGAAAACCTATGAAAACGATACAGCGCTGCATTTTGCTTATAGCCACGATACTGATCATATATTTCGCTTCGGCAAACAGCGCACCGCCGGCAACGGTCGGCGAATGGACGCTGACCCTGACAGCCGGAGAAAATACGGCATACCGGAACGGCGAAGCGTTCGAACTTGCAGGCAAGCCGTATATTCAGAACCACACCTTTTATTTTCCTCTGCGGGAAGTCACCGAGGCCCTTGGCGGGACATACCGCGAATATGGCGATACGGCGAAGATTGAATTTCCCGCATATACGGCGGAATATCATGTCGGGAAAAACAATTATGCGGTAAACGGCGAAAACATCGTTGCCGATGCGCCTGTCAGACGCTTTCCGGCCGATTCGAGCGGGACGTATTATAATGCTGCGGCCGACCGGACACCTGTCCGGCATGACGGGATGATATATTTCCCGCTGGGCTTTACCGGAGTGGATGCTCCGGATCGGTATGCGCCCGGCATCAATTCGCTGCGCTATGCGGCGGATAAAATGGTTATTATATCCACGGTGCAGAACGACGATTGCCTGATTGACAGTACGAACCCGGAAAACAGGCTTGCGGCAGGCATGGCATTTTCGGAGCTTCCGCGCGATATATCTGCGGAATTGCAGCCGTCAGATGATACGGCGTATGTGCTGAATTACGCAATCGAAAATTATCAATCGGATGACCTGAAGATTTCCGTCATGCGGAGGCTCACAGGAGAAGATGCGGAAAATATGGATGGAAAGATATGCAATATCACAGCTTGTTCCCCTCGGTTCCGAACGCCGAGAGGTCTGAAAGCAGGCGATACGGAGCAGAGTATTACGATATTGTACGGGACATGGGACGACCCGTTTCTGGTTTTCTCAACGGAGAATAATCGCGTAGACACGATTGAGCTACGCAGAAATTATTACACGGCAGGTTGACATTTGTCCTGTAAAGTTCCCCTTATGAAATGTATGCATACATTAATTATTTACAAGGAGAAAATCTAAACATGGCAAATGGTACCCTTAAGATACTGCCGGATTCGCAGAAAACGTATTGTAAGTATGCTTATACTTATGGCGGTACTACCTATTCTGATATTCATACGTTTACCACTGGCGGACGCACCTCGCAGTCTATTGCGCCTGCCATTTCGACATCGAAGGTATCGCTTTCAGAACTTAATCCGGCATCTGTTTCGGCCAATAAGGTAATTGCCAAAACGAATGCATGTATGTATGAATATGATATCAACCAGTTCTATGGCTTCTTTTATCAGGGTGCAGGCTATCCGATGTATTTTAATCAGTATGCCTACAATTCGGTACCTAATAATCATCCGATGTATACCACTCATAATTACTGGCCGTCTTTTTGTGTTAAGAAGGACGGTACATCTGCAATTCGCTGGTTTGAAAGCGCACAGGATCTGCGGACGGCGCTGCCGTATTGCAAGTGTGTGATTGCAGCAGTACATCCGCTGGTGTTCAATGGCAAGTGCGTGCTGAACGAACGAGTGGCCGATAACGAGCCTTCTGCGTCGCTCATCTATGATCCGCAGAATCCTAACAATGAGAACCTTCGTTTCAAAATTACGGCAGGTAATCCGATGGGAAAAAGCAAGCGTACTCTCTTGGGCCATTTAAAGGGAGTAAGCGGCCAATACATTATGGTCTGCACCGACTCTGCAATGACCATCAAGGTCGCGGCAAACATGATGCAGGACATGAACTGTGACTATGCAGTTGCTTTGGACGGCGGCACTCCGAGTCAAATGCGTATTAAGTCGGGTTACGGTGCGAATGGCAAGGTGACGGCTAATCCGGGAGCCCCTCTTCACACGGCCGTCTGTGCGCATCTTGTATAATCATCAAGCGCATTAATTGTACTATTGAGGACAGTAGTGCTGATTTTATGTTATGATTGGCGCTACTGTTTAATTTTTTGCTGTTTACATTTACTTCAATTTCACATCTTTTAATAGCATATCAAAGCTTTGATCAAAAAAATAAAAAGGATGTGTTATCATGGCAATTTCTCAGACCAGACTGACTTTTCTGTTCGCTGGTAAGCATAATACTAACGGCGACAAGTATACGAAGTTTAGCAAGAGCGATCTGGACAATCTGTCGCATGTAACTGGTTTTGTGGTAGGTGTTACGGGTGATTATAATGTATACAAGACCGGCCCGTTCACCGATTTGATTTCCGATGTAATGGAACAGGTTGAGATTGTTGCTCAGACGGGCAAACCTTTCTATATCGGCATCCCCGCTGTAAACTTTGATTCGACTACCTATACCCGTCGTAGCGCAGACTACACCAACATCAAGAGCAATTATATTCAGCAGATCTGGAGCCAGATTTCGGCTAATTCCACTTATAAGAATCTTTTTAAGGGCTTTTACTGGACGAATGAACGCGTTTTTGGCACCACAAATGTTTCGTCGCCGACCTCCAATGCACAGATTGGTCTGCTGAATGATCTGGCATACACTATTCGCAACGATACGTCGCTGGGTATTCGGAAGGAATTTATTTGGTCTCCGTATCTGGGCTTTAACAGCACCTATTACGAAATCAATACCAACATCGGTATTATCGCTAATCGAACCAACATTTTCAATACTGTCTTTCTGCAGTCCAACTACTATTTTACACCTGCACCTGATAAGGGTGCTTGGAATGGCTCCTCTGGCATTATTCCGCAGACACTGGATATGGCAGTTAAGTCTGCAACCGATAATAAGCTGTATAATTTTGCGGCCAAGGGCAATTTCAATTCCTACAGTGTAGTAGGTGGAACGAAGACTAGCAATACAAAGATTGCACTGAATATGGAAGCCGAAGATACACTGAAGGGGAAACAGAGCACCTACTCTCCGTACTATAAGACTGCCTGCGCAAAAATGAAGGTTCCGCTTCTGAATGGCAGTTGCCCCTTTATCTTCTACGCAGGTTCGTATAACGGAATTGTTAAGTCTAACCTGCGCGCCTCTATTGAAGGTTTCTATACCGACGGCAGTTGCGTACTTCCGTAATTTTATATCGTAAAACATTAGTTTATATGTACCGTTTGAGGGAGCTGATTATTTCCAGCTCCCTTCTTTATAAAACATATCCCCAACATAAATGTATAAGATTATGATAAGATTCTAATTCTCATGTCACACTTTTATGACTTCAATTGTTAATTGTTAAGAAGTGATATATTTTTCAACAGAAGCGTTAGGGAGGGACTCCTATGAAACGATTTCACAAGATGCTGTTAAGCATCGCCGTCGGCGGCACTCTGCTGTTTTCCGCGCAGGCGGCCGAGCCGCAGGACGTTCTGCAAACCGTACTGCCCGCCGTGCAGCAGGAATGGCAGAGCACCGGCACCGTCAGCACAACTTACTTTTCGGGGGACGATTACTTGATGCAGCTAAGTTCGCTTATGCCGGAAAAGCACTTCTATGCTGTCACCCTTTTGATGAAGGATACCTCCGGTGCATCCATCTACAAATGCGGCGTATTTGACCCGCAGACGGGCAAAATGGTCGTGCCCCTCGAATACGATTCGATTGAGGCGACGCCCGATGGCGAACTGCTGCTCGGCCAGTGGGATGATGACTCGCCGCGCTACTGGTTTGCCGATGCTGCCGGTGCGCAGACGCAAATCGAACTGCCTGCCGGATATACCAGGCTGTCGCCTGACAGCAGCGGCTTGTTTATCCTTTCAAAAATTGTGCGGAAGCCCATGAGAGATTCCAATATGCCCGAAACTACGGAGGGAAATGTGACGCAATATGCCATTGCAGACAGGAATATGAATATTATTCGGGACAATATTGACGGCGGCGACAGCCATTATGACCTCTGGCCGCCGGAGTACACAAACGGCGTGTTTATTATCCAGACCGGCGGCACACAATGGGAAACCGGTATGGCTTACCGCGGGTGCAACGGCACGTTCGGTTTGATCGACAAAACCGGAAACTGGATTGGCCGCCATGATTACCAGTCCCTCTTGTGGGCGGATCAGCATTTTGTCGCCCGGAGAAACGGAAAATACTACCTGCTTGACGGCAAAGGCGGCGAAACGCCCGTTACCGTGCCGATGGAGATGTACCGGTACAGCAGCTGGGCGGAAAAGGAAGTCGAGGCCGCGCAAACGCATGACATTGAGACCCGTTTTGCCTATCCGCAGTTGGACATCACCCGCGCAAAGTTCACCGAGCTGACGATGCAGCTGTACCGCGCGATTTATCCCGACAGGGAAGTACCGCCGTCCGACAAGCAGTTTTCCGACTGCGGGGACGCGGAAATCCAGTCCAATGTGCAGAATGCGGTCGCGCTCGGCATTGTAAACGGCTACGAGGACGGCACATTCCGCCCGTACCGGACGATTTCCCGCGAGGAAGCCGCGGCGATGCTGAACCGGCTGTATACCGCGCTTGGCGGCACGGTAGATACGATTTCCGGCGAAACCTACGCCGATGACGCGCAAATCGATGATTGGGCGCGCGACAGCGTTTACGCCATGCGCGAGAAAAACATCATGACTGGCAAACAGGACAATAAATTCTGCCCCGCCGACGGCTACACCGCCGAACAGGCCGTCGTTACGATGGAGCGGATGTATCGGGCATTGAAATAAGTTTACTAAAAATTCAGCCGTAGAAGTTCAACTAGCGTTTTCAGCTGGTCGGCATCGCATCTGGTGTGGATGCCTGGACACGCTGCACCGATGCGGCAAGTGCTGCTGCGTTCAGGTTCATCTGCTGCGGCATTGGCACTTCCGCAAAGAGCGGAGCATCCGGACGCAGACCTGCTTCAGCTCCCGTTAGTACCGCACGTTTCTAGCGATAGTATGTATTGGGTGCAGCGTTCGATTGCTGAAACCCGTTCTTACCGACAGCCCACTGCTACGGCATTTTTTTATGAGTTCTGTTCATTTCGCAAGCTGTGACCGATGTTTTAACTCGATGGATGTCATTTCAATACCTTCCCCAATACAGTGCAGAACGTTTCGAAACGTTACGAATCGTTCTGCTACTATGATCTCACGCTTCGCGAGATGCGGGAGGGTTGACGGGTATCTCATATCTTGGTTCTCTTTTGCTTGGCTTTTATTTTAATGGGAGCAACACGAACCCCATGCTGCGATCAGAGCAGCATGGGGAAGCGTGGTTAAAAAATATTTGAAGGGAAATGTCACATATTACAGTACAAGATTGTTATATATAATATGGAGTGAAAATTATTTCAACTCTGTGTAAACTGGAGTTCAATATCACCGGTATTACCACCTGTCAGCGCGAACCAGATGGAATGTCCACCGCTTAGAGCTAACTTGGCAGGCGTAGACTGGGTCGCAGAAATCGACTGCCAAATACCATTGATCTTGACGGTATAGCTACCTTCCTGAGCACGAGTGGGCTTGATACGAATATAATTTTCGTTAGCGTTGGAGCAATAGATTGCATAAACAACACCGAAATTACCCTTATTGCCATTGCGCTTGAATGGAAGCGTGTTCGTCGGATCTTCGAATTCGCCACTGTTATAGCAGTCGATTACACGAGTGGAATTGGCGGTAATAGAACCAGAGACGGGATCGCCGTCTATGTTATTGTATCCGCCCCAACAAAGACGAAAGGGGTTGAGGTTGGGGACAGTAACATTGCGTGCAACATTAGGGAAGAGTCCGGTGAAAGAAGTCGAAGCGCTATAGGGGGTACCGCTTGCGGCCAATGGATTCTGCTGATTCAGATCGGCAGCATTGACCAGATTGGTCCAACCTGCTCGCTTCAGCCAATCAGACTGGTACTTTACAACGATGATTTTCAGACGTAAATCGGAGCCGGAATTCACCTTGAAGCGCACGCGAGCATTGCTGATGTACTTGTTAGAAAGGACGCCGGTATTGACGAGTGCGGTACATCCCTGATCGGAGTAAGCGGATGTTGCAGGATTGACCGTAAGCGTACGGTTGAGGGAACTTTTCTCAAACGAGGCCATCATACCTTATTGATCGTCAGTGTTTGTACACCATACATAAGAATTTCTCCTTTATGAATTTTGTTCGCGAACAACTATAAAAGAGAAAATAACTCTGCTTATGTAAACAGGAGAAAGGTAGAACTAATATGAAGTTAATAGTCCGCAGAGCAATCTCGGCCGCTCTGGCACTCAGCCTGTGTCTGTCGGGTGCGGGCGCGGCGTGGTACGGCCGTGATATTCAGCGACAGGAAAACGGAAATTACGTGCTTTACGAACCGTACTCAGATAAAAATATCATCGAAACACCGTATCATCTGTACGAACTGACGTATATCGGCAGCACAGATGGCATGGCAGGCGTTCACAGTACGCAGGTTCCGTATTACTGCGCGAAAAACGACAGTGAGATTTTCCTCTGGAACGCAAGCGGTCGAAACATCGTTTCCGACAGCGGACTCCGCGCCGCCGGTTTTATCAGCGACGGCGGATACATGGTTGTACAGAATGTGCAGAACGGTTTATACGGCATCTGGTCGATAGAAAAAGGACAGCTTACCGTGCCGTGTCGTTATCAGGCGGTTCGACTGCTGACTGGACGATATGAGGGCACCGAAGCGCCGCCGCCGGAAACCATTGCGGCCGTTACGGCAGACGGACAGACATGGACGCCGCTGCGTCCCTATGACGGAAAAGTGTTCCTCCCGGGAGAATTTGACGAAATTTCGACGGTTTCCGGCTTCTTGGCTGTCCGCAAAGGAGGCCGAACTGCATATTACGACATGCGAGAGGGAACGGCGGCAGTACCGCAGACAGCAGCGAACCGCAGCCAGATAAGCGCGTGGGCGGCGGACGAAGTCGAGAAAGCGGTCACGGCGGAACTGGTTCCTGAGGAGCTTCAGCGGCAATATACAAAACCCTGCACGCGGCAGGAATTCTGTCAGCTGGTTGCGGCAGTCACGCAGAAACGTATCGGAAAGACTGTTCAGCAGCTGGTTGTCTGTCGCGGCGGCACGGACAGCAGTTTTACGGATACGGATGATGCGGACATTCTTGCGTGTGCGGCTCTTGGCATTGTGAACGGCGTCGGAAACGGCAGATTTGCACCGGACTCCTATATTACACGTGAGCAAGCGGCCACGATGCTGGTCCGCGCAGCGGGTATTCTCGACATCCGTGCCAATCGCGAACACACGCCTTTCAATGACGCAGATCGTATTTCGACATGGGCGAAATCGGCCGTGGCTGAGGTCAGCGCCATGCAGACCGAGGACGGCGCTATGGTCATGCAGGGCGTCGGCAGCAATCGCTTTGCGCCGAGCGGAATTTACACGCGCGAGCAGTCGATTATGACCGCATACCGGCTGTATCGGATGGAGTAATATAATAAGGTATAACTTTGCCCCCAATAGGTATTTTCGCCGTACAATCTTTTTTCTCCCGTTTTCGTCAGAATTCTTGACAGAATACCGAATGAATGGTAGTATAATTGAATGGATACTTGTGTATCACGGGAGGGATTTTATTGTCGGTCAGACGAAGAAACGCAGATGCAGACTGCTGCGAAGAACATATTGTGCATATGGATGCAGTCGAAACTGCGCGCAGTCAGATGCCGGGTGAGGAAATCACCACGGCGGCATCGGACTTTTTTAAGGCGTTTTCGGATAGAACGCGCCTGCGTATTCTGACGGCGCTGGTCTCAGCGGAGCTGTGCGTCTGCGACATCGCAACGCTGCTCGGCATGAGCCAGTCGGCAATCTCCCATCAGCTGCGATTTTTGAAACAGGCCCGTCTTGTAAAGAGCAGAAAAAACGGAAAGACCGTATATTATGCCTTGTGCGATGACCATATCCAGACCATTCTGGCTCAGGTGCAGGAGGGATAAGTAGATGAGCGAAAAGACAACCCCGCAGACGGGGTCGGCGGAAAAGGAGCCGCTGCTGAATAATGAAACGGCGGATCATACCTCTGCTGAGGAACTGCTCGATCAGATCAGCGCAAAGACGGACGATTTTCCGACCGTAGAAAGTATATTGCAGGAATTCGGTGCAACTGCCGCGAAAAAGGACGAACCTGAACCGGTGCAGACAGTGGCCGAGCCTGAAACACAGGCGGAGGAGCCTTCGGAGACGGCGGAGCCGGAAGAGGCGGCGTCAAGCAGACCGCCCGAAGTGCAGCCGGAACCGGAAACGTCGGATAGCGAGCCTTCCGCCGAACAATCGAAAACAATAGAAACGCCACAGGACAGCGTACCGGAAGAAAACACGCCGCCGGAAAACGCTGCGGCGGAAGCTCCGAAGCAGGAAACACCGCCAGAGGAAAAAGCCGAGCCGGATAAGGCCGAGGCAGATACCCCTGCGGAGTCAGAGGAGGCGTCACCGCCGCCCGGCGAGGCAGAAACGCAATCCGTAGAGCAGCCGCAAGGGGACGCTGCGGCGGAGAAAGCACCGCCCGGAGAACAGCCGCAACAAGCGGCCGTGCCGCCGGATGCAGAAGCACCCGCAGAAAATGCACCGGATGCGGAAGAAATCGCGCAGGACGCTGTGGAGACACCGCCTGACGAGGAACCGGAGGACAACGAGGAAATCTCCGGCGCAGACAAGGCGGTCGATAAGCTCAAAAGCCTATGGAAGATTGAGAAAAAGCCGAAAGCACATAAGAAATTCAGGGACGATCCGCCGGAACAGGATGCACCGAACGGGGAAAACGAAGAAAATCCTCTGTCGGCTGCAATCGCGATGCTCCAACAGAACGAAATCGAAACTGAGGGTATGTCGTTTGTCGAGCGGGCACAGTACCGCGCCAAGATGCGGCGGCGCGAACAGACGCGTCTGCGGCGCGAAAACGCCAAGCACGGTTCGTCAGGCGGCGGCGAAAGCACGTATCAGGCCGTATCTCTGATGGATTTGCAGATGACGGCAATACGTCTGGTTGCGGCGGCGGTGCTCGTCATTGCGGGCGCGGTGTTCGGACAGAGTGACAGCATCGCTTTCGTTCTGTACCTGCTGTCCTTCCTGCTGACGGCCGTCCCGATAGCAGGGAAGGCGGTACAGGAGGTATCGCACGGACGTTTCTTTGGTGAGCACCTGCTGATGCTTGTGGTTTCGCTCGGCGCATTTCTTCTGGGCCGCCGCCCGGAGGCTGCAATCGTGCTTATTCTGCACGGTGTTGGCAGAGCCGCAAGCGACTTTATCGTGGCAGGCGCACGCAGCGAAGTACCGCAGCAGAACGACGTCGTGCCGGAAAAGGCGGCGGTCGTCAATCTGAAGGGTGAGGAACGAATGGTCAGCCCGGCGGATGTACGCATCGGTGAATTCGTTCTGGTTCGCTCGGGTGAACGTGTCCCGCTCGATGGCGTTGTCATTCGCGGTGAGGGTACGGTAGATGAAAGCATCATCACCGGCGACAGCGAGCCGGTCGTGGTTCGCAAAGATGCCCACGTTCTGGCGGGCAGCCTGTACACGGGTTCGCTTCTTCTCATGCGCACGATGGTTCGTTTCGACGACAGCGCAATCAGCCGCATCATGCGCGTGCAGGAGGACGGCGGCGAACATAAGGCGGCACTCGAAAATAGCATGATCCGCATGGTTTCGCGATTTATTCCGTTTATGTTCATTCTGGCGGTGCTGCTTGCGATTGTACCGCCGCTGCTGAATTCGACCGCTCCCATTCAGAGCTGGGTCTACCGCGCACTGACGCTTCTCGCGGTCAGCTGCCCGGCGGCGCTTGCTGTTTCCGTACCGCTCGTTTTCTGGTGCGGCAGCAGCAGACTGTCGCGCAGAGGCGTTCATGTCAAGGGCAGTGAAGCGATTGAAAAGACCGCAGAAATGCGTATGGCGGTGTTCAACAAGACCGGCACGCTGACGCGCGGAGACCTTCGCATCAAGAAGGTTTACCCGACCGAGGGGTTCGATGAGCAGAGCTGCATCGCGCTTGCGGCGGCGGCTGAACAGCTGTCGGCACATCCGGTTGCGCGTGCGCTTGTAGACGCATACAAGGGGCCGATGCAGAAGGTTATGGAATTTGAGGAATTCCCGGGCCGCGGCGTTCGCGCCCGCATCCATAACCACACCATTCTGGTCGGCAACCACAAGCTGATGATTTCGCGCGGCGTCAAGGGCGTCCCGGAAATCCGCGGCACAATCGTATATGTCGCATACGAGGGCGATTACGCCGGTGCAATCCAGATGGAGGACACTGTTCGCTCGGAGGCGGCCGATGCAGTGCGCGAACTGAAAGCACAGGGCGTCACCCGTACGGTACTTCTGACCGGCGACAGCGAGCTGTCCGCACAGCAGGTTGCCGATGCGGCAGGCATTGATACCATTCACTTCGGCCTCCAGCCGGAGGAAAAGGCCGCAAAGATGGACTTCCTGATGCGAACTATCCCGACGGACGGCGCGGAAGCATATATCGGCGACGGTATTCATGACCTCGCAGAGCTGAAAATCGCGGATGTCGGCATTGCGATGGGCACTGCGGGTTCGCGTGATACGGCGAAGGACGCAAACGTCCTTGTCATGACGCATGACCTGACCCGTCTGGGCGATACGGTCCGCATCTGCCGCAGAACGCACAGCGCGGCGGTGCAGAACATGATGCTTGTTGTAATCGTGAAAATCCTGCTTGCGCTGCTTGCACTCTTCGGACTCGTGCAGATGTGGCACGTTGTTGCAGTTGATATCATTCTGTCGGTACTGACGGTATTCAACTCGGCCCGTACTCTGAATCTGAAATAATAAAGGCCATATCGTGATGGCGTTGAAAAAGCGATTTGTCACTTTTTCCGCTGTACGGTATGGTCTTTTTTTACGATATATGGTATACTGTTTATATATTGCCTGCAACACGACAACTGTTTTCGATGCGTTTTAAGGCAACACCGCACAATTAAAGCTGCGGCGCTTTGCGGAAATTTCGTGCCCTGACTTTGTTGCGATTTCACGGTAATACGTCAAGTATTGCCGCAAAACCGCGCCTCGTCAGTACGCAAAATTTACTCGCAAATCGCTCTTGTCCAATTATGCGGTATTGCCTTAACGCACGCGATGAAACTTTACAATACTCATTTGGAGGATAACAGCTTGCACAAAAAAATGGAAGCCATCCTGACCCGTGTACAGAAGCCGGCACGCTATGTCGGCGGCGAGTGGGGCTCGGTGATGAAGGATAAGAAAAATGTAGATCTCCGGTTTGCGTTCTGCTTCCCGGACACCTACGAGGTCGCCATGTCGCACCTTGGCTCGCGTATTCTTTACGGTCTGCTCAATGACCAGAAGGGCATCTGGTGCGAGCGCGTCTGTGCGCCGTGGATTGACATGGAGGCCGAGATGCGTGCGGCCGGCATTCCGCTTTACGGTCTGGAAAGCGGCGACCCGCTGACGGAATTTGACATTATTGCGTTTACGCTGCAATACGAACTGTCGTTTTCCAACATTCTGAATATGCTGGATCTCGGCGGCATTCCGGTTCTGGCGAAGGACCGAACCGGCCTTGAACATATCGTGGCCTGCGGCGGTCCGTGCGCCTACAACCCGGAGCCGCTTGCGGATTTTGTTGATCTGTTCATGATTGGCGACGGCGAGGAAATCATGCTGGAGTTCACCGACCTCTACCGCAAGGCCAAGCGCGAGGGCTGGTCCAAGCAGGACTTCCTGATTGCGGCGGCGCAGATCGAGGGCATGTACGTTCCCTCGCTGTACGAGGTCAGCTATCATGAGGACGGAACGATTGAGAGCGTAACGCCGACGCACGGCGCACCGGCTATGGTGCAGAAGCGCATCGTTAAGGATCTGGATACGATGTATTATCCGGAGTATTTCGTTGTCCCCTCGACGGACATCGTATTCGACCGCGCAATGATCGAGCTGTTCCGCGGCTGTCCGCGCGGCTGCCGCTTCTGTCAGGCAGGACACACGTATCGTCCGCTGCGCACCAAATCCAAGGAGGTGCTGATGAGGCAGGCGGAAGCGGTGCTGAAAAACTCGGGATACGAGGAAATTTCGCTTTCCTCGCTCTCGACGAGTGACTACGGCGAGCTGTCCGGCCTGACCGAGTGCATGCTCGATTACTGCGAGCCGCGCCATATCAGCCTGTCGCTTCCGTCGCTCCGTGCCGACAGCTTTTCGGCCGAGCTGATGGAGCGCGTGCAGAAGACCCGCAAGAGCGGCCTGACGTTCGCGTGCGAGGCGGGCACACAGCGCCTGCGCGACGTCATCAATAAGAATATCCGCGAGGAAGACGTTCTCCACGCCTGCGAAATCGCGTTTCAGGGCGGCTGGAACAACGTAAAGCTGTACTTCATGATGGGCCTGCCGACCGAGACTTACGAAGATCTGGACGGCATTTCGGACATCTGCAAGAAGGTTGCATACTGCTGGCGCGAAAACACACCGAACCGTGCGCGCGGCGTGCGTATCACGGCGTCGGCGTCCTGTTTCGTGCCGAAGCCGCAGACTCCGTTCCAGTGGGACGCAC